>VOFC01004008.1_pt1 | contig 154743 bp, 215 predicted proteins | sample 5384161 | NCBI WGS metagenome assembly VOFC01 (sample SAMN12384722, study PRJNA508395) | human gut metagenome | isolation source: healthy gut B | host: Homo sapiens | reverse complement strand
CTGCTCGCGTTCTCGATGGGTTCGCTCGGCGTGTTTGTCGTGGCGTGCCTTGCGATGCTGGTACTGAGTCCGGCAGAAAAGCGCATGGATCTGTTCCTGCTGCTCGTTCAGACGGCAGTCGTTGCGCTGATCGTCGGCGCAGTTTCGGTCAAGGGATTCGGTGATGATGTGACCGGCTCGTTCCTGCCGATGATCATGCTGATCGTCGGCTGCGCCGCGGCGTGCGTGCTGGAGATTTTTTTGTGCGCGAGAAGCTTTGTCGCGCGCCTTGCCGACAAGGGAAAACTGCTCATCGGTCTGGTCGCGGCGGTTGCTGTGATCGCTGTTGTCTACCTGGTTGCGGCGCTGAATGTCACCGGCTCGTACACCTTTGGCACGGAGGGCGAGTTCCGCCGTGCGATTTCTCTGCCGGCAGGCGACTATTCGCTCTCCATGCAGGCAGACGGCCGTCGACCTCGGTGCGTGTCACCTATAAAAACACCAACAATCTGGTTCAGAACAACGAAACCGACCTTTGCCAACGGCTCGGCAGATGCTCCGGTGACCTTCACCGTGCCGGAGGACAGCAAGCTCGTGTTCTTCTACTTCGGCGGCGAACAGGGCGCAACGCTGAACGGGCAATACTTACACCGGTGCAAAGAACGGCAGTGTCAAGCTGGGCTATAAGCTGCTGCCCGCCTTCATTGCAGACCGTATTCAGGACCTGACCGCAAACGGCAACGTCGTACAGCGCGGCGTATACCGTCAGGACGCCATCAAGTCTGGAAGACCTCGCCGGTCATCGGCCGCGGTCTCGGCGGCTTTGAAAACGGTGTCGTTTCGGTGCAGGATTATTACTACGAGACTAAATACGCCCACAACCACTATGTTGAGGTCGCTCTGCGACCTCGGTGTGCTGGGTCTGCTGGCCTGTCCATGCTGGGCACGGCTGTCTGGATGCTCGTCAAGAGCCGCAAGGAGAAGCCGCTCATCGTCATGCTGCTCGGCGCGTGCGTGCTTCAGATGTTCGGTCAGGCTGTCAGCGACGTTACCTGGTCGGTCGGCTGCTGCCTGTACCGACGTTCTTCGCGGTGCTCGCGCTCGTGACGCTGCACTGCGGCGACAGCCTGCGGCTGAATGTGCCGGAGAAGAAGAACAAGGGCGGCGCGGTACGCTGGCCGGTTACGGCGGTCTCGGCGGTATTCATCGTGCTCATCAGCCTGAACCTGATCGCGCAGAGCAAGTTCTCGAGCGACGAGCTGACGCTCGATGATCTCAAGCAGTGCGCGTCCATCGACCTGTTCGAGACCAACGACTACAAGCTGTCCTATCTGATCTCGGGCGGCAATGAGGGAGGCGTAGCCGACCGCTATGCGGCCGATCTGTCCCGCGTGGACTCCAACGCCATCGCCATTCCGCTTGCGCAGTATTACGCCGGTGTGGGCGACTACACCAAAGGCGCTCGATGCGCTCGACCGCGGCGCGAAATACACGCGTGCAAACGCTGAGGTATGGCAGAAGATGTTCAGCCTGTACGAGCAGATGATCGATCCGGTCGGCGGCAGCATCGGCGCGGCGCAGTGGCTCCAGGATGATACCTATCTGAACCGCATGGTCAAGGGGCTACGAGACGCTGTGCCAGGTCAACGCGGATCAGCTTGATGATGTGCTGTTGACGGCGGAGAACAATGCGTTCCTTAACAAGCTGCTTGCGGCAGACGCGCTCGACCCGTATGATTTCGTTGACGCGCTCACCATTTTCTCCTCGCTCGGTCTGGATACGGCTTATCTGCCGGATGCGGACGGAAACGGCGTGCCGGACTGCGCGGAGGTGCAGGAAGGCAGCGTAACGTGGAACGGCGGTGCATTCACTGCGGACTCGGACAGCACAGTCGTGTTCTCGACCGTGCTCAAGAACGAAGGCAGCTATGAGATCGCTGTCGAGAGCAGCGACCTTGGCGGCGTTGCGGAGGCAGACGTAGACGGCGCGGCAGTGACGCTGGATGCTTCCGGCAAGGCTGTCATCGAGGCGGACCGCCTCGGCGACAGTGATGAGCCGGTAACGATCGCGCTGCATGTCAGGGCCGGCACGACGGTCTCCCATGTAACGTGGAACAAACAGTAAAAAAAAGGTCATCCTTGAAAAAAGGATGACCTTTTTACGCTTCAGCGCGCACAGAAATGAAGTTTTTTTCGACAGCTTTAAAATCCCATCGGATGGCTGCGGTGCCAGTTCCATGCGGTTTGCAGGATGGTGCTGAGTGCGCTGTAGCGCGGCCGCCAGCCGAGTGTGCTCTGCGCCTTCTCCGAGGACGCAACGAGCCGAGCTGGGTCGCCGCTGCGGCGCGCCTTTTCCACGGCAGGGATTGCATGACCGGTAACGCGGCGCGCCTCCTCGATCACCTCGCGTACGGAAAAACCCTGTCCGCTGCCGAGGTTGAAGGCGGTGCTTTCGCCGCCGCGCAGCAGGTATTCGAGCGCAAGAATATGCGCCTGCGCCAGATCGCACACATGGACGTAGTCGCGGATACAGGTGCCGTCGGGCGTTGGGTAGTCCGGCCGAACACCGAGATCTCGCTGCGCTGTCCGTTTGCGACCTGCAGGACCAGCGGAATGAGGTGGGTTTCGGGGAAATGTGCTTCGCCGAGCGAACCGTCCGGATGCGCGCGCCGCAGGCATTGAAATACCGCAGCGCGGCGTACCGCAGGCCGGTCGCAGCCGCCGTCCAGCACATCATGCGCTCCATGACGCGCTTGGTCTCGCCGTAGCAGTTAGTCGGATCGAGAGCGGCAGTTTCCTCAATGGGAATCTGTTCGGGTTCGCCGTAGACCGCTGCGGAGGAGGAAAAACGATCGTTCCGACGTCATGCGCGGTCATCTGCTCGAGCAGTACGCGCGTGCCGCTGACGTTGTTGTCATAGTAGCGCAGCGGCAGTTTGCCGCTCTCGCCGACCTGTGAGAACGCTGCAAAATGAATTACGCCGTCGATGTTCTCCTGTTCGAACAGGCGGGCGAGAAAGGCTGTATCGCGAATGTCGCCCTCATAAAATCGGCAGGCCGCCGGTACCGGCTGCGCGGAAGCCGGTGCTGAGGTTGTCGGCCACGACCACCTGATAGCCGGCCTCGAGCATTGCTCGCACTGTGTGCGAGCCGACATAGCCTGCGCCGCCGGTCACTAATATCGTCATAAGTACATCCTGATTCTACTCATATAATTTTATAGTAGTGGCAGACCGTCGGTTTGTCAATAGAAATGGTAAAAAGTGCAGGGACAGGAATTACTTCCTGCCCCTGCTGTGCCCGGTAAAACGATACTTGCAGAATAAAAGATATGGTTCGCGGTTTACCGAATGCCTGTTGTTAAATTTACTTTTCGAGCAGCGTCCAGTCGCGTGCGTCGCGGATCTTGGTCCACTTTTCGTACTTGTCGGCGTCGCTCTTGTCCGAGTAATCGTGGCTGTTGGTAGCCTCCTGCACGGCGAGATAGTACCAGACGGACGCATCCGCATTATCCGGCCACTTGATCATGTCATCGAGCAGATCCTCGCTCTTTTCGGGCAGACGGTTGAGTACGCGGTTGACGAGCGTCATCGCCTCGGCGCGGGTGATATACTGATCGGGGCGGAAGGTGCTGTCGGGATAGCCGTTGATCCAGCCCTTGTTTGCGGCAACGCCGATCTCGTCCTTCGCCCAGTGAGAAGCGATATCCGAGAAATTCGAGGTGTTGTTCGTATTTTTGTCGTCGAAACGAGCTGCAATGGCTGCGAATTCCGCACGGGTGATCGGTGCATCCGGGTCGAAGGTGCCGTCGGGGTTGCCCTTTACGATGCCCATCGACGAGAGCGTGGAGATCGCGTGGTTGAACCACTGACCGCGCGAAACGTCGGACAGGCTGTTGGACTGGGTGGAGTTTGCGGTGCGGACATCCTCGGTCAGCAGACGGAAGAAGATGGACGCGACCTCAGCGCGGGTGATGTTGCCGCCCGGCTTTACGTTGCCGTCCGGGTAGCCGACGATATACGCAAAGTGATCGTCGCCGTCCAGACCGGTCGGTACGTCATCCGGGATAATCGACAGTCGGCTTGCGGCCGCCGCCACCGCCGGAGCCGCCGCTGGAGCGGTAGGACCATACGCCGACGAGATTGATGACGTCCTGCTGAATGTCCTTGATCTCGGTTACAACATCGCCAACGCCGTTGATACGCCAGCCGCTGAACGTGTAGCGGCTCTGCGAGGTGGTCTGCGCGGGCGCGACCGTGTAGCTGCCGCCCATCTTGACCTTGGCAGAAGCCGGGGATCGCCTGCGTCGGACGGGATATCGCCCGTTACTTCATAGGTGACATTGCAGAATTTGCCGTGCGCGCAGCCTTGAGCGCGAGCGCATCGGAAACGGCCTCTGCCTTGACTTCATACTCATCGGCGTAATACTCAGTGTCTTTACCATCACCGTTCCAGCGCTTTTCCTTGCCGTCGTGATACCAGCCGACGATCGGGTCGTTACAGCCGTCCAGTACCCAGTTTTTCGCCGACAGGGGAAAGGGTGAGAGCCGGTGTAGGTTACGGTGTTTTTGTCTCTGTCCATGCCGTCGCCGGTAGTGTTGTAGATGTCATCGCCAGCAACGCTAGCGCGGTTGTTGTATACCTTGGCATCGGGGGCAATGGTAATATCACCGCGGTTCTGAATACCGCCGCCGTACAGAGCCTTGCTGCCGTTGTTTGTGATAGTTGTACCCTTGCCGATGTAGAGCGTACCGTCGTTGTTGATAGCGGAAACGGCGTTGTCGACCAGATTTACCGATGCACCGTCAGCAAAGGTGACGTTTGCGGCATAGGTATTGTAGTAATAATATACGGCGAGAGCGCCGACGGAACGATCATCGGTATTATCCAGATCTTTGCCCGTGCCGGTGATAGTGAGTGTCGTGCCGTCCTGTACGTCGATATTGCCGCCGTAGAGGAAGATACCGGCAGAGTTATTGTCCTCCATCGTCAGAGAAGAACCGTTTTTCATCGTCAGCACATCGGTCTTGTTGTAACCGGAAATACCGTAATCGTTGCCGCTGATTTCTGCCGTAGAATCATCAAGCGTCAACGGGCATCTAACCAGACCCTGATTGGCGCAGTTCAGAACACGGAGAGTCGAACCAGTGACGGTCGTAATAAAACGAGTCATGCCGTTGATTGCAGAATTTTCAATCAAAAGATGAGAGTCGTTTTCGATGTTCAGAAGTGCGTAATTTTCGCCCATCATTGCCGTATAGGTTGTGTTCCGAATGATCAGCTTAGAGCCGCCTTTTACATTGATAGATGTATTGGGAGTGGCGTAAATACCATGAGTTTCAATGGTGCAGGTACTGCCTTCATCCAGTGTCAGTGCGCCGTTGCTGTTCAAGGTAGCAGACCAGATGTTTTCAGCATTGAGGTTATTGGCAAATTTCACGTTCGTATTGTTAAATGTCAACGAAGTAAAGATATCGAGTGAACGATGCTCTGTCTTTTTCCTGATCAGGAATAGTAACAGTATGACCTTTGCCGTTAATAACAATATTCTTTCTAATTTCATTAACGGTTATTAAACCTTCATCATTACCAATCTCAATCGTAGCGCCGTCCTGTGCAGCGTTGATTGCCGCATCAAGCGTCTCATACTCCGTACCGTCGATTTTCGCGGTAAACGTCGGGGCAGGCGTGCTGTTCTCGCCGCCTTCGCCGTTGTTGTTGGCGGAAGGATTACTGTCGGAGTTTCCCGCTGTATTGGAGCTGCTGTCGCCCTGCTTGTCCGAGCTGTCATTCGACTTGGCTTTTTTCAGCTGTGCTGTTCTCGCCGCCTTCGCCGTTGTTGTTGGCGGAAGGATTACTGTCGGAGTTTTCCCCGTATTAGAGCTTCTGTCGCCCTGCTGGTCCGTGCTGTCATTCGACTCGGCTTTTTCAGCTGGGCTGCCCTTGTCGTCATTCACCACATTTGCAGTGCTGCTATTCGGCGTTTCGGAAACGGGTGCGATATTCTCCGCCGTCAGCGTCGTGGTTCCGTCTGCTGTGCCATCTGCGGCCGCGAGCGCGGTCACGGGCAGCATGGTGAGCATCATCAGACCGGCGAGAGTGCCGGCGAGGAAACGGTTATTTCTCCTTTTCATGCAAAAACCTCCTCTGCGTGCATACAGACGCAAAGGAGGTGATTTTCTGCTGTTCGGCAACCGGCTGTCGTGCGGAAAAGTCCGTTTAGACCCTGTGGCTTTGCGGCACCGGCTTTCGCCGGCTGTGCCTTTTTCTGTACAGACACGCCCTCGGCGCATGATGCACAGATCAAGTTGTCTGAGCTGAGCGAACCGGTTATTCCGGGCACATGGAAGTTTGTAGGTTCGCCCGCGCAACAGTAAATCCTGTTACTTTCTAATTATACCATAGATGTAAGGAAAAATTTCATATTATTTTCTCGAACGATGCACAAAATTCACATGAAACTTTTTTTGTACCTTGTGCACAAAAATATCAAAAATGACAGAAAAAATCTCCCGGCACAGGAGCGGGCACGCGATATTTGCACGCCGCTGCCGTTTTTTTTCGTCTGCAAAAAAATGAATTTTCAAGCGCACGGAAAGATGATATAATAAGGAATATAAGCGGTGCGCCGAGGCGCCCGATCACTTGCAAGGAGAGAAAACATGCCTAAAAAAGTTTCTGGAGGCCGGTAAGATCGTCGGCACGCACGGCATTCGCGGCGATTTGAAGGTGCAGAGCTGGTGCGACACGCCCGAGGTTCTGTGCGATTTTGATACACTGTATCTGGACGAAAAGACCCCGGTCGAGGTCAAAAGAGCGCACAGGTGCACAAAAACGTCGTTCTGATGCACCTCAAGGGCGTTGATACGGTAGAGGCGGCGGAAAAGCTGCGCGGAAAGATCCTGCATCTCGACCGCGATGATGTCGATCTGCCCGAGGACCTCGTGTTTATTCAGGACATTCTCACGTTCAAGGTATATGATCTGCGCGTTGACCGCGTGATCGGCCATATCCGCGACGTTCTGACCTCCAATCCGGCGCACGATATGTACGAGATCGCCGGCGAGGACGGCCGCCTCATCTATATCCCGGCCATCAAGCCCTTCCTCAAGGAGATCGACATGGACGCCGGCATCGTCTATGTGGAAAGCATCGAGGGTCTGATCGAATGAAAATCGACATTATGACGCTGTTTCCCGAGATGATCAACGCAGTCATGCGAGAAAGCATCATCGGGCGCGCACAGGACAAGGGTCTTGTCGAGGTCAAGGCGACGAATATCCGCGATTATGCGCTCGACAAGCACCATAAGGCGGACGATGCGCCCTACGGCGGCGGCCGCGGTCAGGTCATGCTCGCGGAGCCGCTTTTACCTGTGCCATGAGGCGCTGAGCGGCGGCGAACATGTTCACACGGTGTTTCTCTCCGCGCAGGGCGCGCCGTTCAATCAGGAAAAAGCGCGTGAGCTGCTCGCGAAGGAGCATTTTATTCTGGTCTGCGGCCATTATGAGGGCGTGGACCAGCGCTTTCTCGACGAATGCGTCGACGAAGAGATCTCCATGGGCGATTTCGTGCTCACGGGCGGCGAGATCCCGGCCATGGCGGTCGCGGATGCGGTCTGCCGCATGGTGCCGGGCGTGCTGCCCGACGAGGAGGCCTTCACGGCGGAAAGCCATTGGGACGGTCTGCTGGAGCACCCGCAGTACACCCGCCCGGAAAACTGGCGCGGCCGCGAGGTCCCCGAGAGTGCTGCTCTCCGGCCATCATGCCAATATCGAGGCATGGCGGCGCGAAATGAGCCTGCGCCGCACGAAAAAGGACCGCCCCGACCTGTTCGCGAAATTCGAGCCGCAGGACAAGCGCGACCGGAAGATCCTCGAAAAGATCCGTCAGGACGGCTGAAAACTGCATCAGAGCACAGAAAACCCCCGCGCCATCGGCGCGAGGTTCAGTCTGTCGGCGAAACGAAGTTTCGCGACAGCTCTTTACGGCTCCAGACGGTTCATATCGCGCGGGAACATGGATGCCTCGCGGATGTTGTTCAGGCCGAGCAGCTGCATGGTCAGACGCTCGAGGCCGATGCCCAGACCGCCGTGCGGCGGCATGCCGTACTTGTGCAGCATGGTAAAGGACTCGAACAGCTCGGCGTTCATCTTGCGTGCTGCGAGCTTGTCCATCTGCTCCTGATAATCGTGGATACGCTGGCCGCCGGTGGTGATCTCCAGACCGCGGAACAGCAGGTCGAAGGACAGCGCGAGCTTGGGATCGTCGCGGTCGTCCATCGCGTAGAACGGACGCTTTGCGGACGGGAAGTGGGTTACGAATACGAATTCAGAGCCGTACTCCTCCTTCGCCCACTGGCACAGCAGAACCTCCTCGTCCGGGTTGAGGTCGTAACGGTTCTTGGACTTGTGGCCGTACTTCTCCTCCATGATCTTCTTCGCCTCGTGGAAGCGGATGGTCGGGATCTCCTTGATCTCCGGGACGTCAGCCTTGAGCAGGGCGAGCTCCTCGGGGCAGTGCTCCTTGACGTAGTTCATGACGCTCTTGAGCATGCCGGTCTCCATGGCCATGACGTCGTACATCGAGTCGATGTAGGCCATCTCGAAGTCCAGACCCATGTACTCGTTCAGGTGGCGGGAGGTATTGTGACGCTCGGCGCGGTAGACCGAGCCGATCTCGTATACACGGCCGAATGCGCCGGCGAGGTACTGCTTGTGGAACTGCGGAGACTGTGCAAGGTAGGCCGGATGACCGAAGTAGTCCAGCTTGAACAGGTTCGCGCCGCCGCCTCAGCGCCTGCAACGACGATCTTCGGGGTGGGATGTGGGTAAAGCCCTGGCTCTGCATGTACTGTGCAAAGCCGTCAGCGATCGCGCCCTGTACGCGGAAGATCGCCTGCTTGCGCGGATGACGCAGCGTGATCGGGCGGAGCGGGAGGTCGACGTCGAGCGACAGACCCATATACTTCTTGCCGATCGGCACCGGCAGCTGGTCATACGGCTTGCCGAGGACCTTGACCGCGCTCAGACGACCTCTACGCCGTGCTCAGCGCGCGGCTCCTCGCGGACTGCGCCGGTCACCTCGAGGACCATGGCATCGCGCACGTCGGAGCGCTTGATGTCGCCGATCGCATCACCCCTGGAAGGTGCACTGGATCAGGCCGCGCTCTACGCGCATGACAACGAAGGAGAATTCCGACATGTCGCGGACACGGTGTACCGTGCCGCGGAAGGTGACCTCGCCGCCGACTGCGTCGCAGACGCGCTTTACGGTGTCAACATACTGACCCGCTTCATGTATCATTTCCATATTTTCAACGCCTCTCTAATTGAGCAATCTCAGATGTGTTATATTGTAGCATGTTTTTTGCCGTTATGGCAAGGTTTTTTGCACCAGAGACAGCGGAAAAACAGCTTTTTTCGCGGTACGGCGGCGGAGCGGATGATTATGCGCGTTTCTCGATAAATATCCATGAAAATAATTCTTTGCAGGGCGGCTTTTCTTTGCTATAATAGTATAAAGTACTTTTTACGCTTTATCAGATACAAGAGTAAAAGGACGGTAAAAATTTAATTTTGGGGGAATTAAAGTGGAATTCTTCTCTAACCTGCTCGCCTCGCTTCCGGGCGCGGTGGCACAGGGTCTCATCTGGGGCCTCATGGCAATCGGCGTACATCACCTTCAAGGTGCTCGACCTTGCCGATCTGACCGTTGACGGCACCATGGCAACGGGCGGCGCAGTCTGCCTCGTGCTGATGACGCACGGCGTCAATCTCTGGGTCGCGCTGCTGTGCGCGTTCCTCGCCGGTATGCTCGCGGGTCTCGTCACCGGCGTCCTGCATACCTGTATGGGTATTCCGGCGATTCTGGCCGGTATTTTGACACAGCTGGCGCTGTTCTCCATTAACCTGCGCATCATGGGCAGCAAGGCGAACGTCGCGATCAATCCGGATAACTACACGCTGCTCGTTTCGCTGCGAAATGTCAAGAAACTCGTTCCGCAGAACCCGATCCTTGTCGTTGCGGTGTTTACCGTGGTGGTTATCGCACTGCTGTACTGGTTCTTCGGTACGGCGCTCGGCTGCTCCATCCGTGCGACCGGCGCAAACCCGAATATGAGCCGCGCGCAGGGCATCAATGTTGATTTCAACAAGGTACTCGGTCTGATGATCTCGAACGGTCTGGTCGCGCTCGCGAGCGCGCTGTACTGCCAGTATCAGGGCTTCGCAGACGTCAACGCCGGCCGCGGCGCGATCGTCATCGGTCTGGCAGCGGTCATCATCGGCGAGGTCGTGTTCAGCCGCATTTTCCGCACTTTCGCGCTCAAGCTGCTGAGCGTTGCGCTCGGCGCGGTCATCTACTACATCGTTATTCAGTTTGTCCTCACCGCAGGTCTTAATACCAACGATCTCAAACTGATCACCGCACTTGTCGTTGCAATCTTCCTTGCTGTTCCGTACTGGAAGGGCAAGTATTTCCGCGCGGCAGTCAAGACCAAGAAGGAGGGCCGCTGACATGCTCGAACTCAAAGGGTATTTACAAGACGTTCAACGCCGGAACGGTCAATGAGAAGCGTGCGATTGACAACCTCAATCTGACGCTGGAAAACGGCGATTTCGTCACGATCATCGGCGGCAACGGCGCCGGCAAGTCCACCACGCTCAACCTGATTGCAGGCGTTTTCCCGGTGGATGCCGGCACGATCAACCTCAACGGCTTCAACCTGACGCATCTGCCCGAGCACAAGCGTGCGAAGCACCTCGGCCGCGTCTTTCAGGACCCGATGATGGGTACTGCGGCGACCATGGGCATCGAGGAGAACCTCGCCCTCGCCTACCGCCGCGGTCAGCGGCGCGGTCTGCATGCCGGCATCACGAACGAGGAGCGCAAGCTCTACCGTGAGAAGCTCGCGACACTCGGTCTGGGTCTGGAGGACCGCATGACGAGCAAGGTCGGCCTGCTCCCGGCGGTCAGCGTCAGGCGCTGACGCTGTTGATGGCGACGCTGCGCAAGCCGGATCTGCTGCTGCTGGACGAGCACACCGCCGCACTGGACCCGAAAACGGCGGACAAGGTGCTGCACCTCACCGAGGAGATCGTTGCGCGCGACAACCTCACCACCATGATGGTCACGCACAACATGAAGCACGCCATCCAGTACGGCAACCGTCTGATCATGATGGATTCGGGCCGCGTCCATCTCACCGTGCGCGATCTGCTCGAAAAGTTCAATATCGAGAACGACAGGATGCTGCTAAGCGAGTAAAAACTTCCAGGGGGGACGCTGTCCCCCTGGATACGTTTCCGGTTCCGGAGAAACCGGGAGCGATACCCCCCCTCGTCCGCACCGGACGAGGCCGCGGCGCGGGCAGCGGCATAAAAGTCCGGCAAAGCTGGACTTTTATGGAGAATTTCATGCGGCGCACTGCGGTGCGCCTGCCCTGTCTGTTTTGCCGAAGGCAAAATGCGGCAGGAGACTGCGCCCCTTTGGCGCGAAAAAGGCACGCCATCGGCGTGCCTTTTTCTGTTTTGCTTCCTTTATAGCACCTGCGACATGATGATGGCGCAGAGCATGATGGGGATATTGAACGCGATGAAGGTCGGAATGCAGGTATCGCGGATATGGTCGTGCTGACCGTCAGCGTTGAGACCGGAGGTTGGGCCGAGCGTAGTATCGGACGCGGGCGAGCCTGCATCACCGAGGGCAGCGGCGGCTGAGATGAGCAGAATGGTCGCCGGGGTGGAAAAGCCGAGCGAGGCGCACATCGGCACGAACAGCACAGCGAACACAGGCACAGTACCGAACGAGGTGCCGATACCCATGGTCACCAGCAGGCCGATGAGCGTAATAACAACTGCCGCGAACAGCTTGCTGCCGCCGATAGCGGAAATACCTGCGTTTACGAGCGCGTCGATGCCGCCGGTGGCCTTGATGACCGAGGCGTAGCCGCCCGCCACCAGCATAATAATGGCAATCTGCCCCATCAGACGGATACCGCCCTCGACCTGCGCGTCGATTTCATTCCATTTGATCGCGCGGAACACGACGATCACGACCAGACCGCACAGTGCGGACAGTGCGAGATCCTGACTGATGACCTGCACGACCGCGACGACGATGGCCGCGCCGAGCATGACATAGTGGCGGTATTCGAGCTTTCTGAGATTTCCTCAGAGGCCGAGGTGTCGGCTTCCAGATCGTAATATTCGCGCGGCCTGCGGTAGAGTACGAACACTGCGGCGAGCAGACCGAGCAGCATGGCGATGCCGATGCTCCAGTTCGCGGCGGTAACGTCGCGTACCGTGACCGAAAGGCCGTTTTCCGTGAGGTTATCCGCGATCACGCGCTGAAAGATCAGGCCGAAACCGAACGGAATAGTGATATAGGGGGACCTTGTGGCCGAAGGCGAGTGCGCACGCGACCGCGCGTCGGTCGAGCTTCATGCGGTTCATCATGCCGAGCAGCGGCGGCACGAGAATGGGAATGTAGGCGATGTGCACGGGGATGAGGTTCTGCGACAGGCAGGCGACGAGCGTCAGCACGCCGATGAGGGCGAGTCTGTGACCGCCGAGCAGGCGCGAGAGCTTTTTCGACAGGATTTCGGCAAGGCCGGTCGTGGAGATGCAGGTCGCGAACGTGCCGAGCAGGATGTAGGCGAGCGCGGTCGTAGCATTGCTTGCGAAGCCGCCCGTCAGCAGCTGCATGACGGTCTGCGTGCCCCTCCGGCGCGGAGAGCAGGGGAATGCCGCCCGCGACGCCGCCGATGATGCAGGCGATGAGCATGGAAAGCAGTACGTTGAGGCCGGTGAGGCACAGCGCGCACAGAACGAGCACGGAAACCGTGACCGGATTGATGAGTATGCTGAAAAGCGTAGCCATATCTTGTGGAAATTCCTCCTTCAGACAGAAAACTGGAAATAAAAACCGTATGCAAGGCGCGCTTGAATACGGTAAAGTGCTGAAATCTTTCCTATTTTATCAGAAAAACGCGGACAGGTCAAGACGATGACCCGAAAAACAGCAAAAGAGCCAGTTTTTCGATAAAGTTTGTTTTTGCGATGTTGATGTTATCGCGCGATAGCGCGCATTAAATAGCGTTTGCTGTGCAAACGCAAAAAACCGGGGACATGCGCCTCGGTTTTTTTACTCTAAGAGGGAGAAAGTTTCCGCATGGGAACTTTCGTACGACTCGTGTTCTGCGTCAGTCAGAACACACCTTGTCGGGGAAAACGAAGTTTTTCCGACAGGCATTTTACTGTTCGCGGAAGATGACCTCGCCGGTCTCCGGGTCCATGCCGTCCACGATGGCGAGAGACTCGAGATGGTAGCCGAGGTTGCGGATGGTGCGGCCGCCGTACTGGAAGCCCTTCTCGATGGCGATGCCGATGCCCTCGACCGTGCCGCCGGCCTGCTGAACGATGGAGATCAGACCCTGAAGCGCGTAGCCGTTGGCCAGAAAATCGTCGATGAGCAGCACGTGATCGTCAGCGCTCAGGAATTTCTTGGAGACGATGACCTGATTCTTGCACTTGTGCGTAAAGGACTCGACCTCTGCGATGTAAACGTCGCCATCGATGTTGATGCTCTGCGATTTCTTCGCAAAAACGACCGGTACGCCGAAATGACGTGCGACGATGCAGGCAATGCCGATGCCGGAGGCCTCGATCGTCACGATCTTGTTGATGTTTTCATTCGCAAAGCGGCGCTTGAATTCCGCACCCATCTCGTCAAAAAGCTCGATATCCATCTGATGGTTTAAAAAGCTGTCAACCTTGAGCACGTTGCCCTTCTTGACCACGCCGTCTTTTACGATGCGTTCCTCTAAAAAATTCATGGCGAACCCTTCCTTTTGTGTCCTGTGTTGTTAACAACAGTATAACAAAAATTTCGGAAAAAAATCCTACATTTTTCGCAAAGAATTTTCCGGCGGCGGAAAGCGGGCCTGCGGATTGCACGGAGCGGTCAGACCGTGGTATAATAAAAGTATCTATCGAGAAGGGAACAGGGAGCGGCGGGAACGCATCTCTGATGAGGTTTTCTGTTATGGAACTGATGAAAAACAAGGTATACCGCTGCCGGATCAGCGATTATACAGCGGACGGCACGGGATTTGCAAAGATCGAGGGGCGGGCGGTGTTCGTGCCGCGCACGGCGGTCGGGGACTGCTGCGATGTGCGCATCGTCAAGGTCACGAAAAACGGGCGTTCGGCCGCGTGGAGAAGCTCGTGACGCCCTCGAGCGCGCGCGCATCACGCCTGCCTGCCCGGTCTCGGACAAGTGCGGCGGCTGCTGCTATCAGCACATCACCTACGAGGAGGAGCTGCGCGCCAAGGAGAAGAAGGTGCGCGACGCGCTGACCCGTATCGGAAAGCAGGACGGCGAAAAGCTGCTCGGCATCACGGGCGCGGAAACGACCGAGCACTACCGCAATAAGGCGCAGTATCCGGTGGGCCGCGACAGAGAGGGCAATATTGTGACCGGCTTTTTACCGTCCGCGCAGCCATGACATCGTGCCGGTCGAGCGCTGTCTGATCCAGTCGGAGAAGGCTGACCGCCTCGCGGGCATCGTGCGCGAGTGGATGACCGAATTCGCGGTCCCGCCCTATGATTACGAGACAAAAACGCGGCACGATCCGCCATATTTACGTCCGCACGGGCGAAAAAAGCGGTGAATGCCAGCTGACGCTGATCTCCGCGACGCGCAAGCTGCCCGAGCTGGATACGCTCATCGAGCGTCTGCGTGCAGCGGAGCCGTCGCTGACGGGCATCCTGATCAACCACAACCAGCGCGGCGACAACGTCATTCTGGGCGACCGCACGGATGTGCTGTGGGGCGAGCCGATGCTGGAGGACAGGCTGTGCGGAAACACGTTCCTGCTCTCGCCTCATGCGTTCTATCAGGTCAATCACGCGCAGGCTGAGCGCCTGTATGCGTGTGCGGTGGACTATGCCGGACTGACCGGCGGGGAGACCGTGCTCGACCTGTACTGCGGCGCAGGCACTATCACGCTCGCGCTTGCGGCGCACGCAAAAGCACGCGGTCGGCGTAGAGATCGTGCCCGAGGCCATCGAGAACGCGAAGAACAATGCCAGACGCAACGGGGCGGAGAACGTGGAGTTTTACTGTGCGGATGCCGGACAGGCGGCCGGACGGTTCAGCGGCATTGATGTGCTCGTGGTGGACCCGCCGCGCAAGGGTCTGGACGAGACCGCCCGCGACGCGATCCTGAAGATGCAGCCGCCGCGCGTGGTCTATGTTTCCTGCGACCCGGCAACGCTCGCGCGCGATGTCGCCGAGCTAGTGCGGCGCAGGCTATACCCTCGAAAAGGCGCAGGCCTATGACCTCTTCCCGAGAACGTTCCATGTGGAGACCGTCGCGCTTTTGACCAGAACGATCCGATAAGATGAAAAAAATCAAGCCTTCCCGGCAAAAACGGGAAGGCTTTTTTCGTGCATATTCAGAACACTGCCTGTCGGCGAAACGCTGGTTTTGAGACAGACTGAGGACGGGCTCTGCGGCCCGTCCTCAGCGAGTGATATAGATGAAAAGGAATAGAAGGAGTCGTTATTCGGGACGGATGATGGTATATTTGCCCGAACGGATGAGGTCGGCGTAGCCGAAGCTGTCCTCGGGGAGGGTTTCGGCAAGGATGCCGGTCGTGCCCTCGTCGCCGGGGCGATGGCAGTCCGAACCGGCGGTCATGAGCAGATGATGCTCCTCGGCGTAAGCGAGCGCAAGGTCATTGTGGCTGTCGTGGCGCGGATTGAGATTGAGGACCTCGACGCCGTCGAGCAGCTCGGCGGGCGCCGGGGTGCACTTTGTTGCGGAAGGGATGCGCCTGAATGAGCAGCGCACCGTCCGCGCGGTATTGGGCGCGAACGCCTCCAGACCCTCGCGCATGACGCGATCCGGATCGGCCAGCAGCTCGTCGTGGAAGCCGTACAGCAGATAATCGTTATCCGAGCCGTCAAAGCGCAGCTCAGCGCCCGCATAAACACGGATGCCGTACTTTTCACCCTCGCGCTTGAGGCGGTGGTAGCCCAGCAGGAACGCCTGCGTCTTGCTGCCCGGCGTGGTCAGGTCGATGTCGGCGTAGTCGAAGCACTCGCGGTTGTAGTGGTCGGTAACGCAGATGGCATCGTAGCCGGCGGCGGAATACGCCTTCATGATGGCCTGTGCGCCGAGCCAGCCGCAGTGGGAAATATAGGTCGTGTGGAGGTGCGTTTCGATTTTGTACATGATTATCTCTCCTTTTCCGGGAGCGAACAGCGCTTTTGCGGCAAAACAAAGGCTGCCGCAGGCACGGCAGCTTGTGTTCTTTTGAACCGTTGCCGGTCGGGGCGAGCTGTTCAAAAAAGTTGGTATGGTTCAGAAAAAGCGGTTGCAGGGGCACACGGCAGCATATGGTGTGAAGTGAGTGTGTGAGAAAGAGACGAGTGTGTGAAGTTCGTCCTGTGCCGTGCGAGTCTGCTCTCGCTCAGTCGACGATGGATGCGCATGAAGAGCGGCGGATGAGCGCCGGGCGGATCATGCGGTGGGTGAACTCATCCCGTTCATCGGACTCGATGATCTGGGTGAGGATATCGACCGCAGCCTCTGCGAGCAGAGACTTTCTCTGGTCGATGGTGGACAGGGTGATCTTGGGCAGGGACGAATAGATGATATTGTCGAAGCCAAGAAGCGAAAGGTCGTCCGGGATGGAAATGCCGAACTCGTCGGCCGCCTGCATGGCGCCGAGGGCGAGCGAGTCGGTCGCGGCGAAAATCGCGGTGTGGGGGCAGCCCTCGTTGAACAGCTTGCGGCTCAGCTCATAGCCTGCGCCGATCGACGAGGATTCTGCGGTGTTCTCGATGACGGTAGGCGTAAGGCCTTCCTTCCCGAGCACCTCCATGAAGCCGCGCAGGCGCAGCTGATGGGTCAGACTGCCCGAGCGATGGCCAAGATAGGCGATGCTCGATGTCCGAGCGAGAGCAGATATTCCGCCGCGAGGCGGCCGCCTGCGAGGTTGTCGATACAGACCGAGTTGACCTCGTCGCCGCTGAGAGAGGCGGGCGTGCCGAGGAGCACGGTCGGAAGATGCGGCGCGAACTGCTGAAGCCAGCGCGGCGCGTCGCTGTGGGAATTGGCGAGAATAATGCCGTCCACCTGGTGGCTGGTGAGAAAGCCGAACAGCTCCTCGGTGGTCTTGGTGTCCTGCTGGCTGTTGCACAGCATGACATTATAGCCCAGCTGGCGGGCGTGCGTTTCGATGCCGAGCGAAACCTCGGCATAAAAAAGGATTGGTCACCTCGGGAACGATGAGACCGATTACGTTGGTACGGCTGCGGATGAGACTGCGCGCGAGCGCGTTAACGCGATAGCCCTGTTCGTTGCAGATCTTTACGATCCGCTCGCGCGTTGCCTCGCTCAGCTCCTTGGAGCCGCTGAGGGCGCGGGATACGGTCGAAGTGGAGACGCCGGCAATACGGGCGATATCTTTAATGGTTACGTGGCGCATATGGCTTGCAGCTTCCTTCCTTTGATCTTACGGATCATTCCATACCCGTTACCTCCGTCTCTTCGGCAGTATCAGGGTACTGCCATAATGATAGCGTATTTGCAGGTGAAAGACAAGGGATTAAGCCGTTCACGCTGGGATTTCAGTGATTTTTGTGAAAAATGATGGTCGAATTTCATATGAAATCAGGCATAGAATTCGTCGATATACTTCTGGATGTCGGCCTCGGATGCAGAGAGCGGGCCGGGCGCTTCCATCTTCAGGGAAACCGCTGCGGTAGCGAAGAGCAGAGCCTCCGCGATCGGGCTGCCGGTCATGCGCTTTGCAAGGTAGGCGCCGAAGGTGGTGTCGCCGCGTCCGGTGCGGCCGGAGAGGTTCCGGGCCTTGACCGGGCAGGTGAAGAAGTCCTTGCCGTCATAGACGAGCATTTCGCTGTTGTGGGAGATGAGGATCTCCTTTGCGCCCCACGCATACAGCTGCTTTGCAGCCTCGCGGCGGTCGGTCAGGCCGGTGAGGATTTCGGCCTCTGCGGCGTCGGTCTTGAGAAAATCGAAGTATTTCAGATATTCGAGCTTGTCCGACCAGTCGTGGAAGTTCATCAGGCCGTTTTCGTTGTGCCGGAGAAATCCCTGAATATCTGCGGATACCTTGCCGCGCTTTTTCAGCTCGACGATGAGCTCGTTCGGAAAATCACCGTACAGCAGACCTGCCAGATGATACAGGCCGCAGTCGACCTCGGGGATCTGGTCCGGGGTGATGGGGCCGGACTGGGCGAGGCACTCAGCCTTGCGGCGCTCGCGGTCGGCGGTAAAGTAAGTGTTCTGCATCAGCGTGGTGCACTCGCTCGGGAGAACGGCGACGTGGTCGCTGTCCAGCTTGAACGCATCAATAATATCGGTGTCGTTCGGATGGATTTTCACCGAAGCGAAAAGGTTTGCGCCAGCGGCCTTGGCTGCTGCGGCACAGAAGAAAACGGCGCCGCCGATTTCGTGGACTTCTTTTCCGGTATAATCGATATTGACGTCTCTGGTCGCGGGACCGATGAGCATCAGATCATATTTCATAGTAATCACTCTTTTCGAATTACTACGGAAACGTTTGCGTTGATTACAGTATAGCGTATGAAAAACAAAAATACAACTGTGCAATAATCACAAAATACTGGGGAGGTTTTCATGAAAAAATGGAAAAGATGAAGGATTTCTATTGACAACGGGGCGAGATGGTGGTAGGGTATGGACATGGAACGAAAACGTTTGCGTAAAAAATTTTCGTAAAAAGAGTAAAAAGCACAGACCGAAAAGAGTATGAAAGAAAAAAGGGGAGCTGTTATGATTAAAGCGGTTTTCTTCGACATCGGCGGCACGGTACACACACAGGACGCCACGCCGGAAAGTGACCGGGACTACAAGGAGCGCCTCTGGAGGTATCTGGAGGAGCACGGCATCCGCACAGCGGACACCCCCCGACGAGCTGCTGGAGCACATCAATAAAGGTGCAAAGGCGTACAAGGCATATACGGAAGAAGAGCTGATCGAGATACCGGCCGACCGGATCTGGCAGGAGTTCTTCCTGGCCGACTTCCACATCCCCGCAGAAAAGCTCGCCGGACTCGGCGAAGACCTTTGCTACATGTTCGACCGCTGGCGCAAGCACATCGTAAAGCGCGAGGGCCTGGAGGAGACATTAAAAGGTCTGAAGGACGCAGGATACCGTCTCGGTGTCATCTCCAACATCATGAGCACCACGTTTGTACCGCGCATCCTTGAGGAGCACGGCGTCAGACAGTATTTCGAAACACTGACAATGAGCAGCGTATGCGGAATCCGAAAGCCGAGAGCTGACATTTTCGACATTGCGCTGAAGGAAATGGGCATCCCGAAGGAGGAGGCCGCGTATGTGGGAGACACGATCTCGCGCGACGTTCGCGGCATCAGCAATGCCGGATGGCCTCTGATGATCCAGATCGATAACCCCGCATCTATCACAAAGACGAAAAAAATACCGCGGCATGGGATACAAGGCCGACGTCGAGATCAAGACGCTCGCCGAGATCCTCCCGGCTGTGGAAGAATTTAATCGTAAGCTGAAGGAGGGAACTTGATAGAATGAAACCAAAGGATCAGAACTATTCCAAGTCCAGACGTCTGAAAAAACCAGATTAAGGCGGTTGTTACCAACCCCTACAACGTGATCGTGCTGATCGCGATTGTGATGCTGACTTACCTGATCGTGCTCCCGCTGCTGGACATGATCTCCACCTCGTTCACCCTCGCTCAGAAGGATGCCCGCCTCGCGGGCCGCTGGCGACTTTACATTGTACTACTGGCAGCGACTGCTCGGCAGCGCACTGACCAAGCAGATGCTGCTCCAGCCGCTGCTCAATTCGCTGCTGATCGGTGTCTGCGTATCGTTCTTCGCCATCCTGATCGGATCGGTTCTTGCATGGCTGATGGTCCGCACAGATCTTCCCTTCAAGCCGTTCTTCTCGCTGGCAGTTATCATTCCTTATATGATCCCCAGCTGGTGTAAGTCTCAGGCATGGCTGACCATGTTCAAGACCGAGCGTATCGGCGGCGCCCCGGGCTTCCTGATGAGCATGGGCATCAACGTTCCCGACTGGCTGGCATACGGCCCGGTCGCAATCATCACCGTACTCTGCTTCACTATTACGCATATGCATACCTGCTCGTATCCGCAGCACTCAACTCGATCAACTCCGAGCTTGAGGAAATGGGCGAGATTCAGGGCGCCGGCAAGGCGACCATCCTGCGCAAGATCACGCTTCCGCTCGTACTTCCCGCAATGCTGTCCGCTATCATCCTGACCTTCTCCAAGGCCATCGGTACCTTCGGCGTAATCAACTACTTAGGGCTCCAAGGTTAACTTCGTTACCCTGTCCAGCCAGCTGTACATGAACAGCAAGTCCCAGAACACCCAGACCGCGTTCGCAATGGCGCTCATCATGATCTGCATCGCGTCGATTTCGGTCTTTGTCAACCAGAAGCTCATCGGTTCGCGCAAGTCCTACGCCACCATCGGCGGCAAGGGCGGCCGTTCCACCCGCTTCGCCTCGGCAAGCACAAGCCGCTCATCACCGCGGTCCTGATCGTGTTCTTCATCTTCGGTATCATCATGCCGATCTTGCTGCTCATCCTCGAGTCCTTCATGCTCCGTCAGGGCGACTACTCTCTGTCCAACCTCACGCTGCATTACTGGGTCGGCGACCCGATCGAGAACATCATGGAAGGCCAGCCGGGTATCTTCAAGAACGAGAACTTCATCAACTCTCTCATCAACTCCCTCAAGCTGACCTTTCGTCAACGGCGTATTCGGCACCATCTTCGGCCAGATCATCGGTTATATCTGCGCGAAGGGCCGCGGCAAGCTGCACGGCAAGATTGTTGAGCAGCTGGTATTCATCCCGTATCTGATCCCGTCCATCGCATTCGGCGGCATCTTCCTCTCCATGTTCTCCACCCCGCAGCAGATCGGCGGCGTTACTCTGGTTCCGTCCCTGTACGGCACCTTCGCACTGCTGACCATTACCTCTGTTGTAAAGCATCTGCCGTTCGCTTCCCGCGCCGGCACCTCCAATATGCTGCAGATCGGCGGCGAGCTGGAGGAAGCAGCCGAGATTGCAGGCGCAGGCTTCTTCAAGCGCTTCGTCCGCATCGTATTCCCGCTTTCCAAGGGCGGCTTTATCTCCGGCTTCATGCTGATCTTCGTTTCCATCATGAAGGAACTCGACCTGATCATCCTCCTGATGACCCCGAAAACCTCCCCGCTGCCGTATTTGGCATTCCAGTATCAGAACAGTAACTCTCCGCAGGCTTCTGACTGCGTGGCAATCGTCATGTTCTCCATCGTATTCCTGGTTTACGCTCTGGCCAACATCTTCGGCGACGCAGACCTCGCCAAGAGCATGGGCGGCTGATACCGCATCGGAACAAGAGAACCCCCCGGATGAAATGAAAAAGGAGTTTGGGTAATGAGCAAGATTGAATTAAAGCATATTGATAAATACTACCGCAAAAACCACATCCTGAAGGACGTTAATCTCACCATCGAGGACGGCGACTTCATGACGCTGCTCGGTCCTTCCGGCTGCGGCAAAACCACCACGCTGCGTGTAGTATCCGGTCTGGAGAAGCCGCAGAACGGCACCATCCTCATGAACGGCAAGGAGATCGTAAACGCTGCCGAGGCTCACTTCGCTCCCCCGAGCGAGCGCGACCTCAACCTCGTGTTCCAGTCCTACGCACTGTGGCCGCACATGACCGTCCGCGAGAACATCGCCTTCGGCCTCAACATCCAGAAGCTGCCCAAGGATGAGGTAGATCGCCGCATCGAGGACGCACTCGCCCGCATGCAGATCGGCCAGTACGTCGACCGCTATCCGTCCGAGCTGTCCGGCGGCCAGCAGCAGCGCGTTGCAATCGCTCGTGCGATCGCTTCCGAGCCGCATCTGCTGCTGATGGACGAGCCGCTTTCCAACCTCGACGCAAAGCTCCGCGTAGACATGCGCTCCGAGCTGAAGCGCCTGCATATCGAGACCGGTACGACCATGATCTATGTAACCCATGACCAGGTCGAGGCGCTGACCATGTCCACCAAGATCGCCATCTTCAAAGGAAGGCGTCATCGTTCAGGTCGACCATCCGCTCGAGCTGTACAACAACCCGGTCAACCTGTATGTCGCAGACTTCATCGGCAACCCGTCCATCAACTTCGCAGACGGCAAGGCTGAGGTCGGCCCGGACGGCCTGACCGTTACGAGCCCGCTCGGCAAGATGGTATTCCCGAAGAAGGACCTCACCGACATGCTGCCGAAGGAAAAGAGCTTCGACGCAGTCCTCGGCATCCGTCCCGAGCAGCTCTCCATCAACACCACCCGTCAGTCTCCCTCGGACATCGAGGCGCACATCTACACCTCCATGCCGGCAGGCTCCGAGACCCTCGTCACCGTCAAGGTCGGCGGCGTATCCCCTCGTCATCAAGGCTCTCGGCATCACGCACTACAATCCGGATCAGATCGTTTATCTGTCCATCGACCTGAACAAGATCAACGTATTCGACAAGAAGTCCACGAACCTCATTAAGTATTCGGTATAAGCGGAAAAGAAACGCTTATCGGATAAAAAGGGGCGGAAAACTCTGATCCGCCCCCAAAAAGAGTAAAGAAGGAATAAAGAGGGAGGAAAACACTATGTTAAAGCACAAGCGCACACTGGCAGGTATTCTGGCTGCAACGATGATGCTTTCGATGGCAGCATGCGGAGGCGGCGGTTCTTCGAGCGGCGGCGACAGCAATGCAGCTGAGGGCCCGCAGGACCCGAACGCAGCGGCAGCAGCAGGCACCCTGGAGCTGACCGACTGGGAGAAGTCCTCCGGCATCTTCAACACCGACGAGACCGACGAAGAGCTGTACGAGAAGGCAAAGGAAGAGGGCAAGGTAACCATCTATTCGATTTCCTCCCGTATCACCAAGGTCGCCAATGCCTTTATGGAGAAGTACCCCGGCATCGAAGTAGAGCCGTTCGACATTTCCACCAACGAGCTGCTCGAGAAGGTCACCCGTGAGTACGACGCAGGCCAGCACGTTGCCGACGTTGTTCATATCAAGGATCAGGATGGTACGCTCTACAACGAGTATGTCACCGCCCGCAAGTTCTACAACTACAAGCCGGCTGACATCCTGTCCCATATCGACGAGAAGTACACCTCGACCCAGACCCCGCTCTACATCGAGCTGACGCAGCTGTTCTACAATGCTGACGCAAATCCGGACGGCTCCCCGATCACCAACATCTGGCAGCTGACCGAGCCCGATTGGAAGGGCCGCGTGATGATGCAGAACCCGCTGGATAATCTGGCATGGGGCTCCTGGATCACCGGTTTCTGTGTAGGCGATGTTCCGGATCAGCTGGCTGCCTCCTATAAGGAGCTGTACGGCAAAGAGCTGACGCTGTCCGACGGCTGCGAGAACGCAGGCTATGAGTTCCTCAAGCGTCTGCATGACAACGAACCCATCTTCACCTCTTCTTCTGACGAGATCGCGGAAGCTGTAGGTACCAAGGGTCAGACCAACCCGCCGATCGGCTTCTGCGCTTCCTCCAAGCTCCGCAAGAACGAGGACAACGGCTGGTGCCTGGCTCCGGTAAACCTCGAGCCGACCACCGGTATCCCGGCAATCAACACCCTGTATGTAGTAGGCGAGTGCGAGCATCCGAACGCAGCCAAGCTGTTCATCCGCTTCATGATGGGCGGCGTTGACGGCGACGTGTCCGGCTACAAGTACTTCAACACGCTCGGCGGCTGGCCGGTACGCGACGACATCGAGCCGGCAGAGGGTTCCACCCCGTACCCGAGCTGCACGTATCCGACTTTGACGTTACCGATATTTACGAAAACATCAACCCTGTCCGCGATTTCTGGACTCTTCTGGGCTGATAAACGCATCTGAAATTTTTCATCGCATGTTTTGATCTCTGACGCGGCGGGGCTTAAAAACCCCGCCGCAACGAGATAAGAGGGGAGAATACCTGTTATGTCGCTGTTTCTGACGAAGGAAGGAAAACGCAAAAGCCCGATGGCAGTGACTGTTTTCTTTGTTGACCTGCTGTTCTGTCTCGTGTTCGGCGGCGCATATGCGCTTCTGACCGAGCCGCTTCACAGCCTGCTTCCGCTTGGCGGCGGAATGCCGGAGACCGTGCTGCACTGCCTGATCATCGCAGTCATCGGCACCGCAGTCTGCTGCGTGCTGTTCCTGCTGCCCGATAAGCGCATCGTGCCGTACAGCTTCGCAGGCCTGCCGGTCATCACGATCATGTGCCTGATCGCATCGACGCAGCTCGAGGCGGATCTCCGCGGCATGATGGTCTATGTCACCCTTCTTTATACGCTGCTGCCGATCCTCATCGGCAATCTCGCAGCATGGACGATCTACTTCAAGCTGCGCAGCAAAGACGGCCTGCGCCGCTGATGGTGCGGGAGGAATTGAATGATTAAACTGGAAGAACAGACGGCCCGTTTTGCGGCCCGTCTGGAGCAGGAAAACGCAGGAGAGCGTCATGCGCGACATCGCGCAGTTCTCCGAGGCCGACATCGTCGATACCTGGGCTTCGAAACCGCCCGCGTGTGCAGAGGTGCACGCGATGGTGTTCAACATGGAGCGCGGCGTGCATATCGACGAGGCGATCGAGTTTCTGAAAGATAATCCGTCGCTTCAGCCCTTTGACCTCATTCTCGCCAACGAGCTTGATTTCGGCACTGCACGGTCCGGCGAAAAGAATACCGCAGAGGAAGTCGCGAAGGCACTTGGTCTGAGCTATGTGTTCGGGCTGGAGTTCATCGAGCTCAAAGATGCCGCACTCGGCTTCCATGGAAACGCCGTGTTCTCGCGCTGGCCCGTCAAGGGGCGGAGGTGCCCGCCTGCCCGAGCAGTACAACTGGTACAATGACCGCCAGAAACGCATCGGCGGCCGCTGCGCCATCCTTGCTAAGCTCGATGTGCACGGCAGAGAGGTCGGCGTCGCGTCCATCCATCTGGAGAACCGGACGGACGGCGAGGGACGCAGGGTGCAGATGCAGGCGGTGCTGGACGAGGTACAGCGGGTGTTTGCCGGTCTGCCGGTCATTCTGGGCGGCGACCTGAATACCAACACATTCGACGGACGAGACAAAGATTATATCCGTCATCTGGCGGATCATCCGGCAGAGCTTGCCGACAATATTGTAAAAATCGATTCTTTTGAGCCGCTCCTGACGGCCTGCGGCGACGCAGGCTACGCATGGAGGACGGCCTCCGGCGACGGCCGCCTGACGCGCCGCAAGCCGGTCGGCGAGGGGAATTTCCTCGCGATGCGTCTGGACTGGATCATTCCGCGCGGCTTTACCGCAAAGGACAGCCGTGTGATCTCGACCGTAACGGCGGACATCGATTTCGCGAAGGAGGGCGGCGCGCTGGCACGTTTCGCCGAGCCCGAGCTGAGCGACCATAATGTTGTATGGGCATCTCTGCAATTACACAAATAAAGGAGGAGCTGCTTTGATTAACACCGTATTATTTGATATGGGAGGCACTCTCGAGGATATCTGGTACAATGACCAGACCATTCAGGACGTAACACGCAAGCTGCTGACCTTCCTGCAGGAGCACGACATGGTCACCGGCAGCAACGAAATCTGCTTCTGAACAAGATCAACAGCGGTATCCGCAGGTATAAACAGTGGAGCGAGGGGCAACGCGCTCGAGCTCAAGCCTGAGGAGATCTGGCCGCAGTATTACCTGTCTGAGTTCGATCTGGACAAGGAAAAAGTCGCACGCTACGCCGAGGATATGGCTGGCCTGTGGGAGGTCACCTATTACCATCGCGAGCTGCGCCCGGGCGTCAAGGAGGCGCTCGAGGAACTGAAAAACAAGGGATACCGCCTGGGCGTCATCTCGAATACCGCTTCGCTGTATTCGGTATTCGATGTGCTGGAGGCCTACGGCATCCGCGACTACTTTGAGGACGTCACGCTCTCGAGCGTCACCGGCTACCGCAAGCCGCATCCGGGCATCTTCCAGATTGCGCTGCGCGAGATGAAGGCGAAGGCTGAGGAATGCGCCTATGTCGGAGACACGCTCTCCCGCGATGTCATCGGCGCGAAGCGCATGCACTTCGGCGCCGCCATCCAGATCCGCTCCTTCCTCTCCTCGCAGAAGGACGAGGGTGTGGACAGCGTATGGCGTCCCGACCACGTTGTTGAGAAGATCGTCGACATCGTGCCTTATCTGGAAAAGCTCAACGGAAGAGCTTAAGGCACATATTTTATCACTTTTGATTTGAATTTATCACCTTTTCTCTGTGGAATAAAACCTTAAAATCCGAAAAACTCTCTCTCTTCTTTACCAGACCGCACCCGAAAGGGTGCGGTTTTGTCTGCAAGACTGTCGCGAAACTGACGTTTCGCCGACAATCTGTGTTCTGACTGCGCAGAACACGAGTCGTCCGAAAGTTCCCATGCGGAAACTTTCTCCCTCTTAAAGTGAAAAACCGAGGCACATGTCCCCGGTTTTTTCGCGTTTGCCATGCAAACGCTTTTTAACGCGCTGCCGCGCGGCTGCTGTTTTTCCACGAAAACAGACTTCTTAACAGACTGAAAAAACGCTGCACAGATAACATTCTGTGCAGCGTTCTGCGGTTTCGCGACAGTTTATTTTGCAGGCTTTTCTGCTTCGCCGGCGGGCATGAGGTTGGTCATGCTGCGCAGGCTGATGGCAACGGTGGAAAGATTGTGCAGCATCGCGGAGGTCGCCGGCATGAGGATGCCCGCAACGCCCAGACCGATGAGCGAGCCGTTGAAGCCGATCACGAAGCGGTAGTTTGCGTGGATGCGGCGCATGAGGTGCTGTGCGATGCGGCGCAGCGCGACCAGCTCGAACAGGCTTTCCGCCGCGATGGTCACGTCCGCAATCTCGCGGGCGATGGCCGCACCGTCGCTGATGGCGATGCCGACGTTGGCTGCCGACAGGGCCGGAGAATCGTTGATGCCGTCGCCGATCATGATGACCTTGCGGCCGGCTTTGCGCTCGGCCTCGACGAAGCTGGCCTTGTCCTCCGGCAGGACCTCCGCGCGGTAATCGTCCACGCCGACCTGCTCGGCGATCGCCTTTGCGGTGCGTTCGCTGTCGCCGGTGAGCATGACCGTGCGCTTGATGCCGAGGGCGCGCAGCGATCTCATGACCGCGCAGGCCTCCTCGCGCAGCGGATCGGAGATGCAGATAACGGCGCCGCGAGCTCGCCGCCGACGGCGAGGTACAGGTGAGAATATGCCGGGTCGAGGGCGTCAAAACGCTCCTCTTCGCCCTCGGGGATGGTGCAGGACTCGTCCTCAAAGACGAAATGCGCCGAGCCGATGACGACCTTTTTCGCCATTCACCGTGCTCGAAATGCCGTGCGCGACGATGTACTGCACCTCGGAGTGCATTTCCTCGTGCGCCAGACTGTGGTCCTTCGCGGCGCGGACGACGGCGTTCGCCATAGAGTGCGGGAAGTGCTCCTCGAGGCAGGCAGCGACGCGCAGCATTTCGTTCGCCTCGTGGCCGCCGAACGGGATAACGTCCGCAACGACCGGGCAGGCGTGGGTCAGCGTGCCGGTCTTGTCAAAGACGATGGTGTCCGCCTCGGACAGCGCCTCGAGGAACTTGCCGCCCTTGACGGTGACATGATAGGTGCTTGCCTCGCGCATCGCGGACAGCACCGCAATCGGCATCGCGAGCTTGAGCGCGCACGAGAAGTCGACCATGAGCACGGACAGCGCGCGGGTGACGTTGCGCGTGAGCGCGTAGCTCAGCACGCTGCCGGCGAGCGTGTAGGGGACCAGCTTGTCCGCCAGACGGGATGCGCGGCTTTCCGCGGCGCTCTTGAGCTGCTCGGACTGCTCGATCATGTAAACGATCTTGTCATAGCGGCTTTCACCGGCCTGCTGCGTGACCTCGATCACGCAGTCGCCTTCTTCGATGACCGTGCCGGCAAAGACCTTCGCGCCGGGGCGCTTGATGACCGGAACCGACTCGCCGGTGAGCGAAGCCTGATTGACAGCGACCTCGCCGGAAACGATCTCGCCGTCGAACGGGATCACGCTGCCTGTGCGGACGACGATGCGGTCGCCGGAGGCGATCTGCGACAGCGGGACCGAGACCTCGGTGCCGTCCTTCTGAGCCATACGCGGCTCACGCCGAGCGACATGGTGCGCGCGAGGTCGTCGACCGACTTCTTGTGCGTCCATTCCTCGAGCAGCTCGCCGAGCTGGAGCAGGAACATGACCGAACCGGCGGTGCCGAAGTCGCGGCGCGCCATGGATACGCCGATGGACAGGGCGTCGAGCACCTCGACGCGCAGCTGACCGCGCAGCAGGCGGCGCAGGCCGCGACACAGGAACGGAGCCGCCATGCAGACCGTGCGGACGATCTGGAGCGGCGTGGGCAGGAATAGCGTGCAGGCAGCCTTGACGGCGACCATGGTCACGAGCTTTTCCCTGATATTCGCGGTTGAGTGCGCGGCCGCTGTGCTGCAGCGGCGCGAGCGCGGTAACGGCCGGGGAGCGGTAGTCAAAGCGGCCGATGGCGTGCAGCAGCTCTGCGCGGGAGCCGGTGTAGCACACAGTCGCGCAGCAGGTGCGCTCGTGGACGGCGGCGGACTTGACGCCCGGCTGATCGAGCAGGTAGGCTTCGAGCAGGTCGGCCTGCTCGAGCGACATGCGGTACTGGTGCATCCGGACACGCAGCCGGCCGCGGCTCTCGTGCTGAATGAATGCTTTCATGATGAGTTACCTCCATTTAACTAGGGGAAGATGGAAAAAAGAGGGACATTTCGTCCCCCTTTTGATTGCTTTTGGTGCAGATTATGCCTCGGCCGGTGCAGCGTCAGCAGCCATCTCGTCTGCGATCTCCTCTGCGCAGTCCTCGATCTCCGCTGCGGCAGCCTCTGCCTCAGCAGCGCGCTGCTCGTTGATGTCCTTGGCGGAGGCCAGGATGTCGGCGGCGTTCTCCTGCACGGTGTTCACGGTGGTCATGACGCAGTCCTTCATGCGCAGGACAGCTGCAGTGGTGTGGGTGTAAACGTTCTTGGCGTCCTTGCTGCTCAGCATCTTGATACCAGCAGAACCAAACAGGGAGCCGCCGACAAACAGTGCGATATTCTTGTAAAGAGTTTTCATGATGCAATTCCTCCTGAATGAAATTAAGCAGAGGCAACGGGATAAAACGCCGCAGCTCTGTATTTTTACATGGTTTTTGTTTGTTTTAAAGATTATCACAAAATAAAAACGATGTCTACTGGAAATGGACGTAAAATATCCAAAACGGACAAAGGTTGCTTAAAATCTCGGTTTTATGCAGAAAAAGCGGTTGTTTCAGGCTAACTTGTTACGTATCCTGACGAAGCTCTCTCTGTGAATGCGCCATGCGGCGGAACTGCGAGGGCGTGAGCTGGTAGCGCCGCTTGAAGGCGACGCCGAACTGGCTCGCGCTGTTGTAGCCGACGGCGGAGGCGATTTCGACGATGGAAAGCCCGGATTCGCTCAGCAGCTCGGCGGCGCGGCGCACGCGGTGCTCGAGCAGATACTGATGCAGCGGACGGCCGTAGGGCCTGCCGGAAGCAGTCCTTGAGCGCGGTAGGGGAGATGTGGAAGCGTGCGGCGAGCTGGCTGATGGTGAGCGGGTCAGCGAGATGCGCGAGCATGTGGTCGCGCACCTGACGCATGAGCTCGACCTGATAGCGTTCGCGGCCGGGCGCCTCGGGCGGCAGAGGCAGCGGCGGACTGTCCGTGCTGAGCAGGTAGAGCAGCTCGGCGGTCTTGAACGCGCAGTAGCGGCCGCGTTCCTCGGCCTGAAGTGGCTGGAGCGCGGAAAAACCGTCTCGGTCCAGGGCGTGCCGCGCAGGACCGCACAGCCGCCCGTGCGTGCAGGCGCCCTCAAGCCGTGCGGTGTCGAGCGACAGGCCGCCGAGCAGTGAGCCGAGAATATACGGCAGACGGTCGCGTTCGGATACCTCGACGATGACAAGCGCACCGGCGAGCCGTCCGTCAGGAACGGAAGCGCGCACGAGCGCCGTGCCGGGGCGAGCAGGAGCACCTCGCGCTCATGCAGGAAAAGCTGCTTGCCGACCGCGAGCTCCAGCCGCAGCGCGCCGCTGCGGCAGAACAGGATCTGATATCGGTTTTCTATCGCCGCAGGCAGCGACGAGGGGAGACTCAGCGCGCAGTCAAAGTCCCATGCACGCACGCCGTCGCGCACGGGGATGCGGCGCAGCCGGCCGGACAGAGAACCTCCGGCGGCGGAGTCCAGCAGTGTTTCCAGCAAGGGTAGGACCTCCAGACAGGGGCATATGCCCAGAATTCACAAAACAGGTTGTATTTCGCTAACTAAGTTAGTTAAAACTAACCAATACCCGGAAAACAGGCCGTACAGGCGGAGAGTTTGCACGGCCTAACTGAAATTATTTTAGTCTTTTAGCGTTCGTTGTCAAGAGAAAAGACGAAAAACACCGAAAAGACGAAACGCAGGCAAACCTGCGGCCGGGCATGATCTTAGCGGCGAAGGAAGGAAAACAGACCCTTTTTCTCGTGCGGAACGCACTGAACGAGGTTACGGTGTAGCCGGTCGTTGATGGCGCTGCGCACCGCCTGTTCGTCAAGCGCCTGCTCGGAAAGGATGACGGTCTGACCCCTGCCATGGGAGGAGGTGACCTTCTTCACCGGAAAAGCCTTGCGGACCGCGTCGTTGACATGCGCCTCGCACATGCCGCACATCATGCCGTCTACGCCGACAGTCGTCTGATACATATATGATACACTCCTTTGGTTAGCTCTATCTAACCAATAATATACCACCATTCCGCTCGGATTGCAAGAGCAGTTGACAGCATATGCGGCGAAGGACTACAATAGAGACAGGATATGCACTGCTCTGCCATTCGGCAGGCAGAAACAGGCAGAAAACCCGTCTGTGAACCGGATTTTGTGAAAAAAGAGGAAGCTATGAGAAAATCTTATGAAATGGATATGACGCGCGGTCCGCTGCTGCGCAGCATACTGATCTTCACGCTGCCGCTGCTGCTGTCGGGCGTACTCCAGCTGCTGTTCAATGCGACGGATATTGTCGTTGTCGGCCAGTTCGCCGGCGCGAATGCGATGGCGTCGGTCGGCTCGACGACCTCGCTGTTCAATCTGCTCATCAATGCCTTTATTGGCATTTCGGTGGGCGCGAACGTGCTCGTGGCGCGCTACTGCGGCGAGAAAAAACTACGACGGCGTGCAGCAGACCGTGCAGACCTCGCTGCTCACCGGTCTGGTCGGCGGCGTTATCCTGGTCGTGCTCGGCATCGTGCTCGCGCGGCCCATGCTGACGCTGATGAAAACCCCGGACGAGGTCATCGAGGGCGCGGTGCTGTACATGCGCGTGTACTTTATCGGCATGCCTGCGACCATGATCTACAACTTCGGCGCGGCGGTGCTGCGTGCGGTGGGCGACACGCGGCGGCCGCTGTATTTCCTGATGGCGGCAGGCGTGATGAATGTGCTGGGCGACCTGCTGTTTGTGTGCGTGCTCGGCATGGGCGTGGCAGGCGTGGCGCTCGCGACCGTGCTCAGTCAGTGCGTCTCCGCGGCGTTGACCGTGCTGTGTCTGACCGGCTCGGACGGCATGTGCCATCTGGATATACGCCGTCTGCGGTTCTACCCGGAACGCTTTGCGCAGATCATGAAGATCGGCCTGCCTGCCGGTATGCAGAGCGTCATCTTCAACATCTCGAACGTGCTCATTCAGTCGTCCATCAACAGCTTCGGCGCGGTCGCGGTCGCAGGCAACACGGCGGCGGCGAACGTGGAGGGCTTCGTGTATATTTCGATGAACTCGCTCTACCAGACCACGCTCAGCTTCACGAGCCAGAACCTCGGCGCGAAGCAGTACCGCCGCGTGGACGGCATTCTCGTGCGCTGCATGATCCTCGTCATCCTCATCGGCGTTGTGCTCGGACAGGGCGCATACTGTCTGGGCGATCCGCTGCTGCACATCTATTCGCAGGACCCGGAGGTCATCGCCTACGGCATTCAGCGTTTTTCAGCGTGGTCAGCGTGACGTATTTCCTGTGCGGCATGATGGATGTCGGCTCGGGCGTGGTGCGCGGCCTTGGCTATTCGATCATGCCGATGCTCGTGTCCATGGTCGGCGCGTGCGTGTTCCGCGTCATCTGGATCTTCACCGTGTTCCGTATGTATCACCCGCTGTTCACGCTGTATGTTTCCTACCCGATCTCGTGGGTCTTGACCGTTATCGCACATATGATATGCTATCTTATCGTCCGGCGCCGGATATTCTCGAAAAAACAGTAGCCGCGCGACAGCGCGTTAAAAAAGCGTTTGCACAGCAAACGAAAAAAAACGGGGTCATGTGCCTCGGTTTTTTTTACTCTTAGAGGGAGAAAGTTTCCGTATGGGAACTTTCGACGACTCGTGTTCTGCGCAGTCAGAACACATCTTGTCGGAAAACGAAGTTTTTCGACAGGATTTGCACTCTTTTTATCTTACGAGATGCTGATTGACCAGCTTTGCGTAGAACATATTGCCGTAGGCATAGCGCCAGCCGTCGTTGCGCTTGACGGCGATTGGGTTGTCATAGGGGACGGTCGCACCGCCCGACTGCTGCTGTGCGAACTTTTCGGACAGCTCGAGCGTATATTTCCCACCGTGTTCGGCGACATAATCAATAAAGCCGCTGCCGTAGTTGTAGGCCTGAATGACGGTGTCGAGATCGCAGCTCTCGCTCTCCGCGCGGTGCAGCAGATGCGCAAAATAGCTGCATCCCTGCCGGATGGAGGCCTCCTGCTGGAGCGAATCCGAGGGCAGCTCGAGCGAGCCGGAGGACTGCATGAGGTCGTCGAGCTCGCCGCCCGACTCGACCTGCATGATGGCGAGCAGGACGTCGGTATACTCCGAAATATCGTTCTGCTCGGCGTAGTCCGCCACCACGTCGCGATAGGCCACGACGGCGTCCGAGATCAGGCCGTGGGTGATGTTGGTCTCGAGCGGGCGGTCGTCGGACGAAGCATCCGTCCCGGACGTACTGCCCGAGGTGGACGGCTGATGCACGAGCGCCGCGATGAGCGCGAGGAGAACGGCCGCGATGAGCAGCACGAGCAGCTGACGGCGGCGTGCTCTGCTCTGGCGGCGCTTGCGCTTGCGCACAGTCGGGCCGGGCCGCGGCTTGATATGCGCGGGTGCGGCCGTGCGGCGCGGGGGACGCACGATGTGCGTGATTTCTATGCTGTTTTTTTTGAACTTCTTACGCTTTTTGACATAAAACTGCATTCCTTGATGGTGTCTGCCTTTGCATAACATCCATTCTAACACAAAGGGGGCCGTCTGTTTCAAGTCGCGTCCGGCTTTTTGGTGAAATTGCAGAGACCAGCCAGCCGTTTTCGGCGGCCTCTGCGATGAGCAGGCGGTTGCCCCTCATTCATCGGGCCGAAGGTACGGAGCGGCGCGTAAACGCAGCGGCAGGCGTGCATGAGCGCCCGCGCACGGCTCTGCGCCGCATCCCCGATGGGCTGATAGGGCTGTTCGGAGACGATCTCATACGCGAGTGCGCGCGACCGGGAAAAATCCATGTCGTTCTCAGTGCAGCACGCCTGCGGCGAAGGGGGATGCCGTGCCGCTGAAGGGCGCGGTAGAGCGCAATGCCGCTGCCGCCGCCGCCGATCACAAGAGCCTGCGGCGCGCCGCGCACCGGCTCAAGCTCCAGACTGCCGAAGCGCTCGTCATAGCTGCCGGCGGTCAGGCCGTACAGCCGCTGCACGCTGCCGTCGGTAAAGACCTCCTCGGGCGTGCCGATCCGGGCGATTTCGCCGTTCGCCACGCAGATGACGCGGTCGGAAATCTTCTGCGCGAGGTCGAGCTCGTGCAGCGACAGCACGACGGCGACACTGCGCTCACGCACCAGATTTTTCAGAATGGTCAGCAGCTCGAGCTTGTAGCGGATGTCGAGAAAGGAGGTCGGCTCGTCGAGGATGAGCACGCGCGGCTGCTGGCAGATGGCGCGCGCGAGCAGCACGCGCTGCCGCTGTCCGTCGCTGATGCAGGTGAAATCGCGGTCCGCAAGCTCCTCTGCATGGACGAGCGCGAGCGCCTCGCACACCTTTTCGCGGTCCTCCGCACCGAGAATGCCGAGCCGCCCGGTATAGGGATAGCGGCCTGCCGCCGCCACATCCCAGCAGGTCATGCGCTCGGGCGCGATGCGGCCGGTCATCATGACGGCGAGCGTGCGCGCGGTCTCTGCGGCGGACAGACGGCTGCTGTCGCGGCCGTCCAGATAGACCGTGCCGCCGAGCAGGGCAAGCTCGCGGATCAGGCTTTTGAGGATAGTGGGACTTGCCCGAGCCGTTCGGCCCGACAAGAGTCAAAATTTCGCCGCCGGATACGCTCAGCGCGATGTCGCGGATGAGCGGTACGCCGCCGTAGCCGACGGTCATGTTCTCCGCGCGGAGAAGCTGGTCTGCCATTGCGTTTTCCCCCTTTACAGCGTGCGCGTGCGGCGGCGCACCATGATGAAAATGACGACAGGAGCACCCAGAATGGCCGTGACCGAGCTGATGCTCAGTTCGGTGGGGGCAAAGACGTGCGCGCGGCCAGATCGCAGAACAGGCAGAAAACCGCTCCGCCGGCGAAGCACGCCGGTATCTGAACGAGCGGCTTTGCCGTGCCGAACAGACCCTTCATGAGCTGCGGCACCGCGATGCCGACGAATGAAATCGGCCCGGCGAACGCAGCCACGCAGGCGGAGAGCACGCTCGAGAGCAGGATGAGCGCGGCGCGGAAGGCGCGGATATTGACGCCCATGCTGCGCGCGCAGCCCTCGCCGAGCTGATAGGCGCTCATCGGCTTGACAGCAGCACGGCGAGCGCGAGCGAGATCAGCACGACCGGCGCTATGACGCAGATATTGTCCCACGAAATGCCGGAAAAGCTGCCCTGCGACCAGTTGTGCAGGTTGACGATGTTGCTGTCCTCGGCGAAGGTCACGACGAAATCCGTGACCGCCGAGCAGATGTAGCCGACCATCACACCGGCAATGATGAGCAGGGACATCTGGCGCACGCGCTGCGCGAGCGCGAGGACGAAACCCATCGACAGCATCGCGCCGCAGAAGGCGGCGAGGATCATGCCGGTCGAGCCGATCACGCGGCCGCGCGAGAGCAGACCGATCATCGCGAGCGAAACGGTCAGCTTCGCGCCCGAGGAGATGCCGAGCACGAATGGGCCTGCGATGGGGTTGGCGAAAAAGGTCTGGAGCAGAAAGCCCGAAATCGACAGTGCACCGCCGAGCAGCATGGCGGCGATCAGCCGCGGCAGGCGCATCTCCCATACGATGGCAGCGTTTTCGCCCGTGCGCGTGAGCAGGATGTCCATGACCTCGGCCGGGGACAGATGCAGACTGCCCGTGTTGAGGTTCCAGAGAATGAGCGCCGCGAGCAGCGCCGCGAGCAGGGCAAAGCCGAAGGTATAGCGCGCGCGGTGGTCAGGCTGCATGGTTTTCCCCTCCTTTTCAGGTCAGCTGATGCAGATAGTGCAGATCGTCGGTGTTTTCGCCGGTGAAAACGGCGTGGAAGTCCTGTATCATGCCGCCGAGTCCCATCGCGGACTGGAACAGGCTCTGCTCGGTACACCAGACATTTCCGTTTTTCACGGCCTTGAAATCCGCGAGCAGCGGACTTTTTGGCGAGCAGCTCGTCGAGCGTTTGCAGCTCGCCGTCGATGGTCGAGTTGTAGATGAGCACATCCGCGTCCTTCGCGCCGGCGTAAAAGCTCTCCATCTGCATATTCATGGTCGAGCGGGCGTCGTCGTCGGTGAGGTCGTCAAAGATATACTTTCCTCCGGCGAGCTCGAGCATTTTTGCGACATAATCGGTGGATTTGCGCACATTTGCTGCGCCGTTCGCCGTGATATAGAAGAATGCGGCGGTCTTGCCGGTGGACGGCTGGTCAAGGATGGGAGCGAGGGCGTCGAGCTGCTCGTCATAGAGCGCCTCCGCCTGCTCCTCCTTTCCTGTGAGCACACCGTACAGCTTGATCCACTCCATGCGGCCGAGCGGGTGGCTCTCGTAGCTGGAGCGCTCCACGAGCACGGGAATGCCGAGCCGTTCGAGCTGCTCCTTGACCTCGGGGGTGTGGTAGATCATCGTGGACTCAACCGCAAGGTCGCAGTCCGCGTCGCAGATGGCTTCATAGTCCGGGGCGCTGTATTTGCCGGCGTATTCGATATCGCCGTTTTTCATGGCCTGCCGCGCCTCGTCGAGATACCAGCCGTCCGCCTTGGTGCCGGAGAGCGAGATGGTGTCCAGCGCGTCAAGCGAGATAAAGAAGTCCATCGCGCTCGTGGCGACGAGATAGATGCTGTCGAGCGGCTGCTGGAGCACGGTAATGTCCGCGCCGGTCTGCGGCGCCTGCTGTCCCTCGGGCACAACGAGATAACGGTCCTCACCGCCGATCGTGATGAGCGACAGACCGCCCTCGAAGGTATCGACCGTGAACTGCTCGGCGTAGGAGAGCTCCATCGAGCCGGCGGGGGTCAGGTCGGAGAGCGGATCATCGTTTTCTCCGGAGACGGCCGCGCCGCCGCCGCAGCCGGTCAGCAGGCCGGTCAGGCACGCGGCGGCAGCGAGATATGCTGCGGCTCTTCTCATTTGCTCAGCGGCGCGACAGAGGCGGCGTCAAAGGTCAGGGTGTAGTCGATTTCGTGCGCCTCGCTCATCGCGGTGGTGTCGGCCTTGACCGCCATCGCCCAGTCAAAGCAGGAAACCGGGATTTCGAAGGTGGAGTGCTCGTCCTCGATGACGGTGTCGTATTTCGTGTCGCCGACCTTCATGTAGTCGTAGTTTTTGCTGCTCCAGACGATCTTCGCGGTTACGTTGCCGTCCTTGACGGTGAGCTGCGCCGGGGACTCGACAGAAGCGCGGCCCGAGCCGCCCGCGAGCGCAACGTCCGCCGTGTAGGTGCCGTCTGCGAGAGAGACAGGCTGTCGGGCGTCGTGACAACGCCGTCGGCAAAGGCATCCATCGGCAGGGAGTCCGCGCGGAACAGGATGGTACGGTCGTACCACTTTTCCTTCTTCTTGCTGAATGCAGCGCAGTCGATGCCCTCATCGAGCGCGTCGACCGGGACGGTGAAGCTGTGGGTGCCGTCGGCCTCCTCGGTAAACGGGATGTAATCCGCCTCGTCAGCCGCGGCAGCCTGCTCGCCGGTGCCCATGTAGACATAGAGATAGCCCTTGCCGCCCATGTGCATGGTCGCGGTCATTTTGCCGCCCTCGACAGTCAGCTCGCACGCAGTGATGTCGAACATTTTTGGAACTGGACTTGACGGCAACGCTGTAGGTGCCGTCCTTGACCTTGTCGCCGGAAATGGGGGTCATGCCCTCCTCGACGACCTCCTCGACCTCGGTCATGTCGGACGCAGAAGCAACGTTCGAGGTGCCGGTCTCGCCGGTCTGCGCGGCGGTGTCGGTCTGCTGCTGAGAGGCGGAGCTGCCGCAGCCGGAGGTGAGCATGAGCGCCGCCAGAAGAGCGGCCAGAAGTGTTTTTTTGCTGTTCATGGATTGTTTTCTCCTTGTGTTTGACTGATAAAAAGAAGGTCCGGCCCGCTTTCGCAGTCCGGACCTGTATCTGGTATGGAAAGATTACTTGAGCGAGTCAACAGCCGCCTGTGCGTGTGCAACGAACAGGTTCTGAATGTCGGTCAGACCACCCAGACCCTCTACAACAGTCGTTACCTCGAAGCCGGCCTTCTCGAACTCGGTCTTCCGGGAGCCGTCCTCATCGCCTGCCATGTCGTTGTTCGCGTGGTCGCCGGCAACGATCATCAGCGGACGCAGCACGACCTTCTTGAAGCCGCTTTCCTTGACAGCCGCGATCACATCGTCGAGGGACGGGGTCGCCTCAACCGTGCCGACGAAGTAGTTGGTGGGCCTGCCGCGGTCAGGGTCTCCTGCATCTTGGTGTAGACGGGTTGGAGTCTGCCTCGGTTCCGTGACCCATGAAGCAGATGGCGGTCTCGCCGTCGTCGTACTCCTTGGTAGCGTCAACGATCGCGTTCATGACCTTCTGGAAGTCGTCGTCCGAGGTCAGGAGCGGCTCGCCGAGCGCAATCTTCTCGAAGGAGTCGGAGTAGCCGGCCAGCTCGTTCTTGAGGTCGGTGTACTCCAGACCGTTCATCAGATGCGTCGGCTGAACGACGAGATTCTTGACGCCGTTTGCAACTGCGCGGTCGAGCGCCTCGGTCACGTTGTCGATCTTCTCGCCGTCACGCTTGTTTACATGGTCGATGATGATCTGGCTGGTGAAGCCGCGGCGGACCGAGTAGTCCGGGAACGCGGTCTGCATCGCGGCCTCGATCGCGCCGATGGTCTCGCGGCGGCTGTCGTTGTAGCTGGTGCCGAAGCTGACGACCAGCAGCTCGTTTTCGCCGATTTCGTCCTGATTGAGCGGATTATCCAAGCCTGCGTCACCCGTTTCGTAGTTTTCCTCGTCGTCTGCCTGTTCGGCCGCAGCGGTATCTGCGCCCTTGGTATCCTCTGCCTTGTCGTCGGCGGTCTGGCTGCCGCAGGCGGTCAGAGCCGCCATCATCAGGCTCGCGGAGAGCAGCAGAGCGCCCAGTCTCTTGATTTTCATGTAGGTTTCCTCCTTTTTTCCTGTCTCCGCCGGCAAGCGCACCGGGAAGAACGATAAAAAGGGTACAGAAAACACGCAGTCCCCCCTGCGCCTGTGCGCAGAAAGGGACTGTAATCATGCAGAAAAATGCGGCATCAGTACAGTCAATGACTCGTGACCTGGAAAAGCTTTCCGTACCAACAGAGGCGGCAGGTTTCCTGACTTGCGGATCTGCGCACGCCGCCGCCTTCCCGATGCACAGCATCAGTGACATGAAAAGCGGAGTGCTCCCCGTTTACAGTGACGAGATCGTACAGGAATTGCACCTGTTTCCCTTTTTAACCGCTGACCCGGCCGAGGTCGTTCAGCGGCACCGTCTGTTCGCTTGTTTATTTGTTTGCGGGCAGAAAAGTCCTGCCGAATGATGTTATTATACACCGCAGCGCCGCGAAAGACAAGGGCAGCCGCCTGTTTTGTGCAAGTTCGGTAAAATGTACAAGAAACCGGCGGGAAGGAACAAAAAACATCCCCCGACACAGGTCGGGGGATGCAGCGGAAATTTACTTTTCCAGTTCGGTCCAGTCGCGGGTTTCGCGCAGCTTGGTCCACTTCTCGAACTTGTTCTCCTTGGTCTGGTAGTAGTGGCTGTTGGTAGCCTCCTGTACGTCCAGATAGAACCACTGAGAAACGTCAGAGTTGTCGCTCCACTTGATCATATCGTCGTGCAGATCCTCTTCGGTCTCGGGGGAGACGCTTGAGGACGCGGTTGACGAGCGTCATTGCCTCGGCACGGGTGATCTTGTTATTCGGACGGAAGGTTCCGTCGGTATAACCGTTGATCCAGCCGCTGTTGGCAGCGGCGCTGATTTCGTTCTTTGCCCAGTGGGATGCAATGTCGCTGAAGTCAACAGCGGTCGTGTTGGCCTTGTCGTCAAAACGAGCTGCGATCGCAGCGAACTCCGCACGGGTGATCGGCGCATTCGGATTGAACTTGCCCTGGCTGTCGCCCTTCACGATGCCCATAGCGCTCAGCGTAGAAACCGCATGGTTGTACCATGCACCGGCCGCTGCGTCGGAGTAGCTGTTGGACTTGGTGGAGTTAGCGTCGCGGGTCTCGTCGGTCAGCAGACGGAAGAAGATGGTCGCGACCTCAGCGCGGGTAATGCCGTTCTGCGGACGGACGGTCTTGTCCGGGTAGCCGACGATGTAAGCATAGTGATCGTCACCGTTCAGACCAGTCGGTACATCATCCGGAATGGTAACGGTAGGTCTGCGGTGGTGGCTGCCACCGGAGCTGCCGCCGCTGCTGTCCTTCGCGTAGGTGTAGGTGAATACGGTGTCCTTCTGAACCTTGTAATTATCGTAAGGGGACGTATCCCATGCGCCCGCATGGTAGCCGGAGTTCGGCTTGTCGCCAACGGCCGGGATACGGGTGACCGGAACCACAACGTCTTCGGCTTCGAACGCTTCGCCGGTTTTCTTGTCCTTGCACTGAACGTAAGTTACGATGTCAGCGTTGCCGCCGTCGTTCCACTCGCCGTTTACAACCTTGAATGTAAGACGGTACTCCCAAGCGTCCGGGATGTCGTTGCCGCCCTCGACGTTAAGGTAGTAGTACAGGTCGATGGTAACGTCCTTGGTCAGCGTTTCAAAGCTTATCGGTAACGGTGGTCAGACCGGAAACGTAAACGTAGGTCTTTTCGTTGACCGTCTGGTTTACAGCCGCGTCCTTGTAAAGCTCGGAAACAGCCGTGTTCTCAGCAGCGGGCGTAGCCTCGCCCTTCACTACATTAACCTCAACGCCCTTCTCGTCGTAGAAGTGCTTGTTGACGGTATAGGTGTACTGCTTTTGCCGGGTTTTTCTCGAACTTGCCCTCGATGACAACATTGTGCGCAGGCATCTTGAAGCCGCGGATATCGAATGCAGAATCCTTAGAGGTCCAGCCGTAGAAGGTGTAGCCTTCCTGAGTCGGAACGGGTCGGATTGCAACATCGGCATCGAAGTTGTAGACATCAGTGTAGACTACCTCAGTGCCAACCTTGTAGGTTACGTTGTACTGATTGATCTCGAAGGTAGCATCAAAGCGAACGTGATGCGCCGGCATGATGAACTTGCCGGTAGTAGTATCGACAGTTACGATATTCGCGATATTCGTCCAGCCGGTAAAGGTATAGCCTTCCTTTTCAGGATGAGCGGTTCTTACGGTTACGTCAGTGCCGAAGGCGTAGGTATCGATGTCGCCAAACTGCGTTTCGACATCCTGCTCATTCTGATAGAAGTAGGATACCTTGAAATCGTTCGGAACCCACTTTGCGTACAGATCCAGGCTGGTCATCAGCGTAGTCTTCTTGTATGCCGTGGTGCAGTCCTTATCGGTGTACCAGCCGCCGAAGGTGTAGTTTTCACGAGCAAGCAGACCGGTAGCCTCATAGCTGAGCGCCGCATATTCATTGCCGGTGGTAGCGGTGTAAACGTCGGTAACGTCATCGCCATAGTTGGAATGGTAGGTGACGTTAACATCTACGTTCTTGACGTAGCCGTCGACATGATAGCCGTCGGTATCGTCGTGCTTTACGGTGTACCAGACAACCTCAGCAATCTGCGGGTTGTAATTGGTGCCGAGCAGCGCGGTAATGTCGGCTGCCGAAGTGTTGGTCTTATCTGCGGGATAAGTCGTGCCGTTCCAGTTGGCCGCGGTGAAGAAACCGAGGTCGGACGGAAGAATCAGATAGCTGGAGTCAACGCCATTGGCACTGAATTCGCCCTTGTCAGCGGCCTCCTTGCCATCTTCGGTCAGATAGCCTTCGTAACCGGTCTTGCGAGTTACGCCCTTTACGCCGCCGTCCGAAGTCTCATTCGGCAGGTAATTTGCCGTACCCTGGCTTGCACCGCTCTTCGGAACGCCGCGGTTCGGCAGCAGGACGAAGTACATAGCCTTCTGGTTTTCCGGCTCCGGATTCGGGTTCGGAGTTTCCTTGGCGGTAAACTTTGCGTACAGAGTCAGGTTTGCATCCGGCATTGTGGTGCCGGTCCATTCCTGGGTCAGCGTCTCGTCGATGTACCAGCCGCCGAAAGTGCAGTCAGCCTTCTCAACTGTCGGCGTGATAACCGGTGCATCGGGGTAAACCGAACCTGCCGGGGTGTACGTGCCAGCTTCGCTCGTGATTTCACCGTCGTTCAGAAAGTAAGTCAGCTGATGCGGCTCTACGTTCGGCTTGACGTAAATCTTGACGGTAGCGTTGTCACGCTTTGCCTCGGTAAGGTTAAGACTGAACCTGTACTCGCCGTCTACCTCACCAACAGTGCCCATAGTCGACGGGTCGAGTTCTACGCGGTTGATGGTGTAACGCTCAGACAAGGTCTGACGAACACGAACCGAAGAAACCGTGAAGGCCTTGTTGTACCAGAACTTCTTGGAGTCGAGAACCTTGCCGTTATCGTTGCCGCCATCAACGATGACCTGATAGGTCACGCTGCGGCGATTAAGATGCTGTGTCTGTTCCTTGTCAACCGTCCAGTCGGAAACATCGATCTGAACCATCTGAGAATATTCAGTGCGAATCAGATAGTAGAATACCAGCTGGTCGTTCCAAGCGAATGCAGTCCAATCGGAAGAATCTTTTGCACAGTACTCTAATCTGTCATTCTTGTAGCGGATGCTGGTAATTTCGATACCGGACTGGGTCTTGTCATCGTTAGACAGGGTGGTCTGGTGCTCGTACCAGTGCAGCACGCGAGCCTGCCAGAAAACGGTGTTGTAGGTCTCGTCTGCGGTCGCACGGCGCTCAGACGGAGCCAGTTCAGCAACGGACTTGCCGTCTTCACCGACAGTATCCTTGTCGATGCTCAGCTTCCAGCTGCCATTGTCGTCTTTTTGCGTGGAGGTTGGTAATCCAGTATTCAGCTTCAATCGTCTTAACGCCGTTCAAGCTATAAGCGTCGACGCCCAGCGATGCCATGCTGACGTCCTGATGTCTGCCGCGTCCTGCGGCTGGTTGTTTACGTCGGGGAGTGCTGTCTGCTGCACTGTTGTTCTGAGAATTGTCTTCCGAAACGTCGGAAGAAGCGTTGTTATTGCCAGACTCCGTGCTGTCCGTATCGCCGTTTGCGCCGCCTTCAGACGGAGCCGGTGCGGTATTCTGATCCTCGGCAGGCTTTGCCTCGGGTTCAGAAGGAGGGGAACAGCGGGAGTTTTGGTGGGGTCTGCTGCGGGCGTGGAATCAACCACCGGTACTGCGATTTCTTCGTTCGCCGGAAGAAGTGCGATGTCCTCATCGTCGGCCAGCGCCCAACTCGGGCACATGGTCAGCATCATGACAGTCGCAAGAGCTCCTGCGAGCAGACGTTTGCGCGTATTCTTTTTTAACATATGGAATGCCTCCTTGGTCAGCGTGCATGCTGATCGAGAGGAATTGCAGATGTATTTCTGGCAACCGGCTGCCATGCGGAAGGGGAACCTTCCGTTTAGGCCCTGGCTTTGCGAAATCGGCTTTCACCGATAGTGCCTTTGTCTGTACAACTTGCTCCTCAACGAGCCGCACAGATCATGTGTGTTTGGGTTTGTGTGCATCTCAGAATGTAATGCAGTTTCAACCTCCAAATAAAATACCCCCTTTACAGCGCGCATAGCTCTGCGAAGGAGGTACATGGTATCACTGGCAACCGGCTGCCGTGCGGAGAAAAGAGCTCCGTTTAGGCCCGTGGCTTTGCGAGACCGGCTTTCGCCGATGGTGCTTTTTGTCTGTACCGGTACCCGTTCGCGGGAGTCATGCACAGATTTCGCTGGTCGCTGTCTGCCGGTAAGGCAGCATGCGGAAAACATACTGAGTCCTTTTGCACGGCCGGACAGAATGCTGCGAATCAACACTTTCAGTATACTATAATTATCCGTAAACGACAAGTAAATAATGTAAAAAACGAAGAAGGATTTTGATTCGCGGCGGATTTATACAAAATGACCGCTGATTAAGACAGAAAAGGGTGAAGTCGGCGTCATCTGTATACAAAGTGGAAGAGCAGAAAGCGTTAAGCGGCTGCTGCGGCGAGCGTATCGCTGGTGTTCGTATAGGTCAGCGGGGATACGCAGTCATGCAGGGTCTTTGCGTTCCTGACATTGCGGGTAACGGCGTAGGTCAGGTCGATCTGGTACCAGCTGCCGTTCAGGTTGACCTTGTTCCATGCGTGATAGCTGGAGCCGGCGTAGCCCTTGGTCAGTGCGCACGGGATGCCCTCGCTGCGGCACATTGCCGCGAACAGGGAAGAGAAATCGTAGCACATGCCGGTGGTGCCGTTCAGGGTAGCGGCGGTATCCGGGATGTACTTGGTGATCTTGCCGCTGGTGATCTCATTTGCCAGCTTGTAATCATAGGAGTAACGGTCTGCCATGTAGTTGTAGATGGCGACGACCTTTTCCTCGTCGGTCTTGGCGTTCTTGCAGAGCTCAGCAGCCTTAGCGGATACCGTGTCACCCTTGGAGAACTGAACCTCCGAAGTGGAGACGAGATAGGGAGCGAAGCTGTCCTTAACGGTTACATTCATGGACCTGGACGCTACCTGCTCGTAAGAGGAGCCGGAAACGTTGCGGTACAGCGTTACGGTGTACTTGCCGTTGCCCTTATCGAGAGAGAACGAAGCATCCTTGCCGCTCGGGCAGTCGCGGTAAACCGTCTTGCCGCTGTTGTACTGGATGCCGACCTTGAGCTTGGCACTCGAGGAGTAGTTTACGGTAACATAACCGTGGGATGTGTTGCTCATGTCAACAATGTCATTCGCTGCCGCTGCGGTGAAACCCATCGAGAGGACAGCTGCTGAAAAAACTGTGCAAGCAAAACGAAAAAAGCCGCTTCATATCCGGCGATCTCCTTTCGGTAGCTGGCAGCCAGCCCTGTCCCAGGGGTAAGGCCCTATAGCTTTGCGTCGCCGGTTTTCACCGGGTTTGCTATTATCGTTTGAGATGCGGTCGAAGCGGCTGCATCATCTTTTTTAGTGACTACAGTATAAACCCATACAGCGAGCTTTGTCAACAGAATTCCTGCAAAAAAAATCAAAATTCGACAGAAAAATCTCATGCGCACAAATCGCAATGAAAAAAAGTATGTAAAATCGCTTTTCCCGTGCGGCATAATATCCTATAATGGGAGAAGAAAACCGCAGGGGAGACCGGCGGGGGAAGGACGATGAATATGAAAATCGGAATGCTTACGAGCGGCGGCGACTGTCAGGGTCTGAACGCGGCGCTCCGGGGTGTCGCAAAGACGCTGTATAACGAGATGGGCAAAGGCGTGACGCTGTACGGTATCCGTGACGGCTACCGCGGACTGATCGAGGGAGACTACCATGAGATGAAGCCGGACGACTTTTCGGACATTCTGACGCTCGGCGGCACCATCCTCGGCACCTCGCGTCAGCCGTTCAAGCAGATGCAGCGCCCCGAGGAGGACAGCGAGCAGACAAAGCTGGGTAAAATGCTGAAAACGGTGAAAAAGGCAGGCTTTGACTGTCTGGTCATTCTGGGCGGCAACGGCACGCACAAGACCGCGAACCTGCTGCGCGAGAAGGGCGTGAACGTGGTGACGCTCCCCAAGACCATCGACAACGACCTCTGGGGTACGGAAATGACCTTCGGCTTCCAGTCGGCGGTGAACATCGCCTCGGAGGTCATCGACTCCATCCATTCGACCGCGTTTTCCCATTCGCGTGTGTTTATCGTCGAGATCATGGGTCACAAGGCCGGCTGGCTGACGCTGCACGCGGGCATCGCTTCGGGCGCGGACGTCATCGTCATCCCGGAGATCCCGTACTCCGCGAAAAAAGATCGCGCAGGCCATCGAAAAAGCGTGCGAAGGACGGCAAGCGCTTCTCGATCATTGCGGTCGCGGAGGGTGCGGTCAGCCGCGAGGAGGCGGCCATGAGCAAAAAAGGAATTCAAGGCGGCACGCGAGGCCATGCCGTACCCGTCGGTATCCTACCGGCTCGCGGCGGAGTTGAAGGAGCTGACCGGGCAGGAGATCCGCGTGACCATCCCCGGCCTTTTTCAGCGCGGCGGCGCACCCTGTGCGGCAGACCGCGTGCTCTCGAGCCGCTTCGGCGCAGCGGCCGCTGAGCTCATCCGTGAGGGAAAGTTCGGAAATATGGTCGCGCTGCGCGATGATAAGATCGTGGCCGTGCCGCTCTCCGAGGTGGCGGGCAAGCTGAAGACCGTGCCGCCCGACTGTGAGATCGTCGCGCAGGCGCGTGCGCTCGGCCTATCCATGGGAGACTAATAAAAAAGCACCTCCGATATGCCAAACGGTATATCGGAGGTGCTTTTTTATGCGGGTTTAACTCGAGCTTTACGCGCTCGCGCAGAGAACCGGTGACCGAAAGCTGAACTGCCTGGGTCTTGTAGCCGGTGCAGGCCACCTGCGCTACATAGCTGCCGCGCTTGACGCTGAAGGAAGCGGTGCCGTCCGCGCCGGTGGTAATGGTCTTGCCGCCAATGGATACCGCCGCGCCGGAAAGCGGAGCGCCGTATTCGTTGGTGACGACGAGCTGAACCGTCTCGAGGATCTCACCGGTCATCTTGACCGTGCGGCCGGAGGAGACGCTCGTGGTCTGCGTGATGGCCGAGGTGAAGCGCTCGTGCGTCGCCGTCAGCGTGTAGCTGCCGCGCTTGACGTAAACGGTCGCCTTGCCGTCCGAGTCGGTGACGAGGGTCTGTGCAGCGGTGCCGCTCTCGGCATCGTTCGGGGTGAAGGTGACGGTCGCGCCCGAAATCGGCAGACCGAGATCATCGACCACGGAAGCCGTCAGCGCGTAAGTGGTAACGTAGTTGACGCGCAGCGTCGGGCTCTGGCCCCTTGCTCATGACGAAGGTGAAGTCGGCGTAGGTCGCGCCGTCCTTGCCGAACTGGGCGACAGCGGTCTTGCTGAGGGTGACGGTCGAGCCGTCTACCTTGTACTGCCAGTTCTCCTCGAGCGTCTTGCCGCCTGCGCGGATGTTCTTGAGGGTCGCGCCGTCCGCCGGGTTGAGGGTGACGGAGACGTCCTGATAGCCGCCGGACGAGGTGTTCGCGTCGAAATCGACCGAGGGAGGAGCGACTTCATTGACCGGCGCGGAATCCGTGACGGTCAGCGAGCAGCTCGACGAGGAGCCGCGCGTGGGGACGAAGGTGATGGTGTAGCTGCCCTTTGCTCTTTTTAGCGAGCGTCTCGCGCAGGAAGGTGACCGTACCCGAGGTTGCGTTGTAGGTTGTAGTCCTTGCCGCGCTCGAGAACCGAGCTGCCGAGCTTGACCGTATCGAGCAGGGTGCCGGTCGGCAGGCTGAGCGTTACGGTGACGTCGTTGTAGTTCGCCGAACTTTCGTACTTGTCGAACGTGACCTGCGAGGGCTGACCGCGCTCTGCGCGGAGTTGCCGACAACGATGCCGATAGCGGCCTTGGTGCCGTCCTCAAAGCTCAGCTCCGCGGTGTAGGTGCCGACAGACAGAGTGGACAGATAGGTCTTGTAGATGCGGATGCCGTTCTTGTCGGAGAGAATGTTGTAATCCGTGCCCTGACGCAGGTTCTTGCCGCCGACGGTGACGCGGGTCAGGTCGTTCTTGTCCGCATTGAACAGAAATTCGTAGGAAAAGGCGATGTTGTCCTTGTTGTTGATGTCGATGGACAGGGTGGACGGGGGAGACCGAAACGCTCGTCGAGGAAGCGGCGGACTTGCCCGCGATGGTGGCGGTGACGCCGCTGGCGAAGCTGTACCTCAGCCGGCTGCATGACAAGCTCGCAGCCGCTCGCGTTCAGCTTTGCGGTCTGCACCGAGCCGTTGCCGGTGACGGTGGTCTTTGCATCCGCGGTCAGCTCGCTGATGAGCGTGCTGCCGGTGGTGACGATGGTGGAAGCGGCTTTGGTGTCCAGATCCCAGACCGAAGCGTCGAGCGAAAGGCTCGCGCCCTCGCCGGTCACGGTGACATCGGAGAAGCCGCCTGCATTTGCGGAAAGACCGCTCTCAGAGAGCGAGGCGGAGGACTGCACCTCTGCGGTGCCGATATTGGTCGAGCCGGTCGCGATCACGGTCGGCTTGATGCCCATCGGGTTGGAGACGATGAGATTCATCGCGGTCACGCCGTCGAGCGTGACGTTGCCGCCGCCGACGATGATATCGCCCTTGACGGTGACGTTGTTCAGGTTGACGTTGCCGGAGAGCACGCCCTCTGTGATGTAGAGATTGCCCTCGATGGTCGCGTCAGACAGCGTGCAGGCCGCCGAGATGGTGACGTTCTTCGTGTCGTCGTTGAAGGCGGCGTCAGTGTACTGCCGGACTCGCCGAGCGACGAGCCGAGGTAGAAGTACAGGATCTTGGCGATCTCGCCGCGCCTGAGGTTGCCCTGCGGCTTGAAGGTGCCGTCAGTGTAGCCGTTGATGTAGCCCTGAGAGACCGCCTCGGCGACGTAGCTCGTCGCGTAGGAGGAGATTTTGGACTTGTCGGTGAACACATCGAGCTTGGACGCGGACGCGGTCGGTGCATACTTGTGCAGGCGGCCGAGAATGGTCGCGGCCTGCTCGCGGGTCAGCGTGCCTTCCGGGTCCATCCTGTTGTTGCCCATGCCGTTGATGTAGCCGTGCTTGACGGCGATCTGGATGGTCTCATAGTACGTATCCGAGCTTTTGACATCGGAAAAAGCTGATGGATGCCTTTTCGGTGAAGTCAAACGCGCGGTTGATGTAGCGCATGAATTCCCAGCGCGTGACCGAGGCCTCAGGGGGTATAGTTGCCGGTCGAGGCGGAGGGGTTGATGATGCCGAGCTCGTGGAGCGAGGTCACATAGGGCTTCGACCAGTGCGAGTCGATGTCGGCCGCGAGCGCTGCCGGGACCGTGCCGGCGAGCAGGGCCGCCGCCAGAAAGGCGGAGAAAAATCGTTTCAGTTTCAAAAGTAATCACCTCTTATTATTTATAATAATACCACGTTTCAACAGGCCTGTGTGTTACACTTGTGTGTCATTATCCGTTGTGAGACAGACGCTCCTGCATATAGCGGTGGGCGTTCAGCTCGAGCGTGTCGTCGAGGGGGAGCGAGCGGCTCTGCGCCGTCGTAGCGGTGGTTGAGCGCGGTCTGAAGGATAAAATCGCACAGGACCGGGTTTTTCGGCAGCAGAGAGCCGTGTGAATACGTGCCGAACACGTTTTTATACCGCGCGCCCTCGGTTCCGTCCTCGCCGTTGTTGCCGTTTCCGGAGAGCATCATGCCGAGCGGGGCGACCTGCTCGCTGAGATAGGTCTTGCCGGAGTGGTTCTCGAAGCCGACGACGACCGTGTCGCCGCTCTCCGGGGTGGTCCTGAACATATAGTTGCCGATCATGCGCTCCTTTGCGCCGATGGTGTGCACGCCGATGGCGCCGATGAAGTCGAGTTGCACGCCGTCCCAGGTCTTGTAGTATTCGCCGAGCATCTGATAGCCGCCGCAGATGGCGAGAAAGGTCTTTTCCTCCTCGACCGCGGTGCGGATGTCCTGCGCCTTGCCGGAGGAAAGGTCGCGCAGCAGCACCTCCTGCTCGAAATCCTGACCGCCGCCGATGAAGAAGATGTCGTACTTTGTCCGCGTTCAGCGGCTGGCCGATCGAGCATTCGTCGATATTGACCTTGATGCCGCGGCCCTCAAGGCGGCGCTTCATGGTGATGATGTTGCCGCGGTCGCCGTACAGATTAAGGATGTCCGGGTACAGATGGCAGATATTGAGTTCCATTTTTTCCGTTCCTCCTTATTCGTAGAACGCCTTGACGTCGGTATGTCTGCCAATCTCGCCACGCAGGTCGAACATGGCGGTGTAGGTCGGCATGATGAAGGCCGGAGCCGCGTCCGCAGCGATCTCACCGAGCAGCTTTTTCGTAGTCGCGGACAAGCTCGATGCGCTCGGCCGGGAAGCCTGCGTACTTGAGGCGGAGCGCCATGTCGTCCGCGCGCACGCCCGAGACGAAGATGCGCGTAAAGCGGCTCTGCTGCGCGGCAAGCGCCTCGAAATCGACGTCCCAGATCCAGCTGATGTCCGTGCCGTCCGCGAAGCGGTCGTTGAGCAGGAAGGCGAGCTTGCAGCTGCCGACGTCGTGCGAGATGAGGTTGATGACCTGATTGTAGCCGGCCGGGTTCTTGACGAGCATCATGCGCGCCTGCGCCTGTCCCAGACGGAACTGCTCGGCGCGGCCGAAGCCGCATTCGAACTGGCCGAGGGCGCTGACCGTGGTCTTTTCGTCGATGCCGACCACATGCGCGGCGGCAGCGGCAGCCGCAGCGTTATAGATATTGTAGCCGCCTGGCAGGTTGACATGAACCTCGTGAGCGTGTCCGAAAATATCGAGCACGATGTCCGAGGCGTCCGCGCCGGTCGAAATGACCTGTGTGACCGCGACCTCGGGGGCGATGCGGTGGTAGCCGCACTTAGGGCAGCGGAAGCCGCCGAGGTGGGCGAAGGTGTGGTAGTCGTATTCGTACTGCGTCTTGCAGTGGATGCAGTAGACCCGCATCGGACAGCTCGTGCGCGGTCTCCGAATAGATGGGGACGTTGACGCCGAAGCGGATGACAGGGTTCGGGATGCCGTCCTCGGCGAGCGAGGCGGTCAGCGAGCAGTCCGCGTTCAGACACAGCGTCGCGTGCGGGACATGGGTGATGCCCTCGCGGATGGCGTTCAGTGTATGCGTGACCTCGCCGTAGCGGTCGAGCTGGTCGCGGAAGATGTTGGTGACGACAAGGCACTCGACGGGAAGATATTCGCTCGTCCGGCGGAATGCGGCCTCGTCGCACTCGATGAGCGCGTGGGTGTAGGGGCATCTGCCCGACAGGGTGGCGTGCTGGGCGAACACGGCGATGATGCCGGTCAGCAGGTTCGCGCCCGACTTGTTGGAGAAATACCTGAGTCCTGCGTCAGCAAACGCCTGCTCGATCATGCGGGGAGGTGGTGGTCTTGCCGTTCGTGCCGGTCACGACCGTGACCTTGACGCCGCGCGACAGCTCACCGAGAATGTTTTTGTCGATCTTGAGCGCAAGTTTGCCCGGCAGGTTGGTGCCGCCGCGGCCAAGCTTTCGCAGAACCGCACCCGATGCCTTGCATACCAGGACGGCCAGTCTGGTTCTAAGTCTCATATCCGGACCTCGTTTTCGTTAAAATTCATAGATATAACAAGTATACCGCATTTTCGGATATAGCACAAGGAGACAGGTGAAAACTTCGGTCTCAAGATTATCGGTCTGCCGATAAAGCGCCTTTTTACGCAAAGGCAGCAGCCGCGCGGCAGCGCGCATTTAACAAGCTTTGCGAAGTAAAGCCATAAAAACCGGGGGCGTGTACCTCGGTTTTTATACTTCTGGAGGGAGAAAGTTTCCGCATGGGAACTTTCGGACGACCCGTGTTCTGCGAAGTCAGAACACAGATTATCGGAAAACGATAGTTTTTCGACAGTCTTATATCGGGTACTTCCGAACAGGCCGGGGCGATGCCGACGTTGCTGCGGAAGCTGTGGATGAAGTTTTCCTCGCTGTTGTAGCCGGTGGCGTAGGCGATCTCCTTGACCGAGAGCGGGGTCGAGGTGAGCAGATACTTCGCCTTGTCGATGCGGCGGAGGATGATGTATTCATAGGGAGAATAGCCGGTTTTTGCCTTGAACTGGCGCGAAAAGTGCGAAGAGCTCAGAGAGACCGAGGCGGCGACCTCCTGCACGCTCAGCTCCTCGAACAGGTGGCGGTTCATGTAGCGGATGGCCTCTGCGATGCGGTCGCTGCCGGCGTGAGCCGGGGAGGTGTCGTCGAGCAGCAGCAGGCCGAGCATGCGGTGGAGCATCTGCGAGAGCTGCGTGCCTCGCCGGGGCGCTTTCGTCGGCGGCGCAGCCGGTGAAGATGCTGTCGAGCAGCTGCGCGATCTCGCTGACGCCCGAGGGCATAAAGACCTGTCGGCCGCCGTGCGCCTGAAGGATGCGGCGGTAAAACGCGCGCGTGTTCAGTCCGTTGAACAGCAGCCACGAGAATTCGAGGCCGTCCGAGGCGGCGTAGCGGTAGGGCTCGCGGCAGTCGAACAGCACGACCTGTCCGGCGGCGGCGAGCATTTCCTCTCCGCCGAGCGTCAGCTCCATCGCCCCGTCATGGACGTAGAACAGCATGATATTCTGGTTGTGGTCGCCCTGCATGGCGATTTCCGAGCGGTGGTCGAAGGAATACAGGCTGCTGCAAAAGTAATGACCGCCGCGCGTGGGGTAATAAAAAAGCTCGCGTGCAAGCGAGGACGGGGTGAAGAAATACCGTTCCGAGGTTTGATGCACGCCTTTCTCCGGGATCAGCATAAAGCGTCACGCTCCTTTCCTGCATCATAGCAGAATTTACCCTTCCGCGCAAGAGTTAAAGCGCGTCCGGAAAAGAAAAAAAAAGCAGGAATTTATACGGAATAACGGATAAAATACGCAGACGTCCAGCATTTGTGCAAAATATAATCAGAAGTGCACAATCGAGAGAAAAAACAGCAGGATTTCGCAGTCATACGGCGAGATGTATCATTGGCAGAGCGGACAAAGCGCCGTATAATAGAGCCATCGAAAGGGAAGCCGCCCTGAAACGGCACAAAGAGACAAGGAGGAAAACATTCATGAAAATCGCATTTGACGTTGACGTTCTGGCTAAGCAGATGTCCATCAATGATTACGTACACAAGGTCGCAGACTGGGGTTACAAGTACATCGAGCAGTCCCCGCATCCGCGCATCAACCCGTTCTACAAGCACCCGCTGTTCTCCAAGGAGTGCCAGCAAGAGTACAAGCAGGCTCTCAAGGAGACCGGCGTAGAGATTTCCTCTTTCATCGTTGTTTACCGCTGGTCCGGTCCGACCGAGGAGCAGCGCCAGCACGCAGTTGCAAACTGGAAGCGTATGATCGAAATCGCGGTTGACATGGGCGTACCGGTCATCAATACCGAGTTCTCCGGCGACCCGAACCAGCAGGAGATCTGCAACGGCATGTTCTTCAAGTCTATGGAGGAGCTTCTCCCGATCATCGAGCGTGAGGGCATCCGCGTAGAGTGCCAGTCCCATCCGTATGACTTCGTTGAGCTGAACGACGAGGCGTGCGACATCGTAAAGTCCTTCCGTTCCAAGAACCTGGGCTACGTTTACTCCGCATCCCACGGCTTCTTCTACGATCAGGGCAAGGGCGACGTTCGCCACATGCTCAAGTACGCCGGCGATGAGCTGACCCACGTTCTTCTGGCTGACACCTGGAACCAGACCAAGGACTGCCGCTATATCGTCAATCCGCCCTGGCTCAACCAGCGCGGCCGCGCCGACTACACCATCCATCAGCACACCGCAATGGGCGAGGGTGAGGTCGATTTCGACGGTATCTTCGAGACCCTGCGTGAGATGGACTTCGCAAACAAGCAGCTGAAGCCGGACGCACCGAAGGTTGGCGGCGACAATATCATCTGCGTATCCTACTTCGGCTTCCCGGAGAAGATGCCCGAGGCGCTCGACCGCATCAAGCGCGAGCTGCTGTAAGAGCGCCCCTTGCCGTAACCGCATATCTTGCAGAAATCTCTCTTTTTCAATTTCAAATATCTCAAAACGCAAAGGCGCTCCCGTCTACTCAGATGGGAGCGCCTTTGTTCAAAAGAAACGCAGACAAAAGTCTGCGTTTCGGCTTATCCTTCATTTTCTCCACAGCCTGTGGAGAACTTTTTTATTCGGCGCTGTTCTGAGGGGCAGGCGCATTTTCGCCGTTCTGCGGACGGCGGTGTCTGCGGCCGCCGCGCGAGCGGCGGCGAGGTGCACCTCGCGCGGTTCTGCTGCGGCATTTTCGCCGGTTTCAGCAGGATTTGCATTCTTTTTCGATGCGTTCCGGTTTCTCAGGACGGGGCTGGCGTTCGCCCCTTGCCGGACGCTCCGGCTTTTTCGGGGCGCGGCGGCCGCTCGCCCTTCGGCTGACGCTCGGGCCGCTCGCTCCTCGGGGCACGCTCGCTCCGGACCGGACGCTCCGCTCTCTGCGGCTTTGCCGGGCGCTCGGGCGGCAGGGTCTCGCCGTTTTCCTCGCGCTGACGGCGCTCCTCGGCCATCGCGGCGGCGTTCTGGCGGTTGCGGCACGCGCCCTTGACCACCGTGCAGTCCTCGCAGCGGAACTCGGTCAGCGAATGCTCGGGACTGTCGTCCAGCTGCACCTTGCAGGTGCCGCGCAGCATCTGGGTGGAAATCACCTTGCCGCGGCCTTCCGGCGGTATCGACCACGCTGCCCTGACGCGGCGTAACCTTCTGCAGCTCGGCGTAGGCCTCATGCTCATACTTGAGACAGCACACATCAGACGGCCGCACACACCGGAAATCTTCGCCGGATTGAGTGACAGGTTCTGATCCTTTGCCATATTGATGGAGACCGGATGGAAATCATCGAGATAGGTCGAGCAGCACAGCTCGCGGCCACAGCAGCCCAGACCGCCGATCATCTTCGCCTCATCGCGCACGCCGATCTGGCGCAGCTCAATGCGGGTACGGAACACGCTCGCAAGGTCCTTAACCAGTTCGCGGAAGTCCACGCGGCCGTCTGCGGTGAAGTAAAACAGCAGCTTGTTCATATCAAAGGTGCATTCCGCCGTGACAAGGTTCATTTCCAGACCGCGGTCCTCGATCTTCTGCTTGCAGATAATAAACGCCTCGTCGGCACGCTTTTTCGGTTGCGCTCGAGCGTTTTCATGTCGGTCTCGGTTGCCACACGGACCACGCGCTTGAGCGGCTGCACGACCTGCTGATCGGGCACATCGGTGTTGCCCTGCACGCACTCGCCGTATTCCAGACCGCGCGCGGTCTCGACGATTACGCCGGTACCGGCGGTGACTTCGGTATCCTGCGGGTCAAAATAATACATTTTTCCGTTTGATTTGAAACGGACTCCGATTATGGTCGTCAAAGGTTTGTCCTCCTGTATCTGTAAAAAGCAGGGCAGGCGCCCTGCGGGGAAGTGCTACTGGTAGCAGATGCGGTAAACGTCGCTCGTCAGCGCGCAGGTGACAGCGGCAGAGGCCGCGTTGCGCGAGATGCGGTGGACGAGCTCGTCCGTAAAAGTCGTAAAAAGGCAAGCAGACGCTCGGGCGTGAGCGCAGAGGCAAGCGCCTCCGACTGCTTTGCGAGCGCGGGCTGGAGCGGCGGCTCGTGCAGACCCTCCGCGCGGAAGATCGCGTCGCGCAGCGCGGCCTGCATGACGCCCATCACGCCGATGAGCGCGCGCCGGGGCGTTTTTCCATACCGAGCGCCGCGAGCATCATGCTGCCCTCGCGTTTCCCGGCGACGGCGGTCAGATAGGGTGCAAGCAGCCGGGTCGCCTCGTCGTCGGAGACGGCCTGCTCCTCCCCGGACGGCTCGAGCGCGAAGCGCGTGCAGCGGCTGCGCACGGTCTGCAAAAGCGCGTCCGGCTTTTCTGAGGTCAGGATGAAGAACGCGAAGTGCGGCGGCTCCTCAAGCTCCTTGAGCAGCGCGTTCTGCGCGTAGGCGTTCATATTGTGCGCATGGCGGATGACGGTCACGCGGCGCGCGCCGTCGTTCGGGATGATGGCGTTTTCCGCCTTGATGCGCCGCGCAAGATCGACCTTGAGCTCTTCCTCGCCCTCGTCGATGAGGGTAAGGTCGGGATGGACGTCGTCCTGCACCTTGCGGCAGGAAAGACAGGCGCCGCAGGGGCGCGGCCCGTCGGCCTCGCAGAGAATACCGGCCGCGAGCACGGTCGAAAGCGTTTCCAGACTGCGGCTGTCGTCCCCGAGAGCAGGATGGTCTGCGGCACGCGGCCGGCGAGGCGCACGCCGCAGGCTGGCTTTCAGGCTGCGGTTGCCGGGGAGCGCGTCAAAGGAGATCACAGCTTTTCAAAGCGCTCGACGCCGAGCACGAATACGGTCGCGCCGCCGACCTCGACCTGCACCGGCGTGGACGGGAAAAAAGCCCATGCCGAGCTCAGCGGTTGCCGGCATGATCTGCTTGCGGGAGGAGGAGTGCTCGCGGATGATGTCAAAGCACTCATCCAGCTTGCTCTCGTCCAGACCGATCAGGATCGTGACGTTGCCTGCTTTGAGGAAGCCGCCGGTGGTCGCCAGCTTGGTGATGGAAAAGCCTGCTTTCATCAGGCTGGAGATAACATCCTGTGAATCATCGTAATTGATGATAGCCAGTACCATTTTCATAGAAAAAATCCCCTTTCGTTCCTGCGTCCGGAGACGACGATTTCGAAACGTGCGGAAGCACCGCGGCCGTCACTTTTCCGGCATGACAACGGTGATCCTGTCTATATCATTGTACCATCTTTCGCGGATAAGTTCAACGTGCGCCTTTGTAATTTTCTCGCCGGGCCAGAGCAGCGGCACGCCGGGCGGATAGGGCGTCACGGGACGGGCGCAGACGCGGCCCTCGGCGTCCGAGAGCGACACCTCGGCGGAGGGTGCGAACCGGGCGTCGCGCACGCTCATGACGCGCTCGGCAGGGGGAGAACGGCCGCGTTTCGGTCGGCAGAGCGGTCTCCCTGCGGCGGCGCGACAGCACGCGCAGGCCGCGTCTCAGACGGCGGATCGCGCCTGCGGTGTCGCTTTCGGTGAGGATGAACACGACGTTTCGCTCGTCCGCCATCTCGCAGGCGACGCCGTGCTCGCTCCACAGCGCATCGGCGAGCGTGGCCGGTGATGTCGGTGCCTGCGGTGCAGACGGTCAGACGGCAGGGGTCGAGCGAGGGGAAATCCCGTTCGGTGAGCGCGGTGAAAACTGTGTGCGCACAGATGTATTCGCGCATTTCGCGGCAGACGGCGGCGGCCTTCTGGTATTTTTCGCGGCCGGGGCCTTCATTGTATGCGCGTGCGAGGTCGATCGAGGCCATGATGGGGTAGGAGGGGCTGGAAGTGCCGAACAGGGCGGTGTTCTCGCGCAGGGACGCGCGGGTCTGTGCCCGGTCCGGAGAGCAGCACAGCCGCCTGCCCGAGACAGGGCATGGTCTTGTGCATGGAGAGCACGGCCATATCCGCGCCCTCCTCGACCGGAGAAGGCAGGCCGACCGCCGGGAAGTGCGCGCCGTGAGCTGCGTCGACGAGCAGCAGCTTTCCGTGTGCGCGGCACAGGTCGGCGAAGGCCGGAAGGTCGCGGCGCAGGCCGTAGTAGGTGGGCGAGGTGAGCAGGACGGCGCGGATGTCGGGATGGGCGAGCAGCTGACGCTCGGCGTCCTCGACGCGCAAGCGCGCCCGTAATGCCGAACGGCTCGATGAGCGGCGCCGAGATGAAATACGGCGTGATGTCCAGCAGCGCGCAGCCGTGGCAGACCGAACGGTGCACCTCGCGGTCGATGAGCACGCTGCCGCCGCGGCCGACCGCCGCGCCGAGCATGGCGAGGATGCCCTGCGTCGAGCCGCCGGTCAGGAAAAAGCAGTCCTCCGCGCCGAAATACCGCGCCGCTGCGATCTCCGCGCCGCGGATCGGGCCGTCACCGAGGTAGAGGTTGCCCGTGCCATAGGTTTCGGTGTAGTCGATGGCGTAGATGTCGCGGAACGAGTTGAAAACCGGCTGTCCCTTTGTGGCCGGGCATATGGAAACGCGCGGAATCCGAGGTGGCGAGAAGGTGCAAGCGCGTGGAAAAGCGGCGCGCCGGTAAACGGCATCAGCCGGTCGATGGCGTGGCGCTGGCGGCGGTGCAGGGATGCACGGCCGGCCGGCATTTTTCGATGGTGCATGAAGGGTGGCTCCTTACTATAATATATAAGTATTGTTTGTCAGATGAGTTAAGCTTGGCGAAATGAGAATAACGGCAGCGCGCATAAAATAGAAAACGCGCAGCGATTTCATAAAAACCGGGGGCGTGTACCTCGGTTTTTACTACAGTTTCTGGAGGGAGAAAGTTTCTGAACAGGAACTTTCGACGACTCGTGTTCTGCGAAGTCAGAACACACCTTGTCGGGAAAAAACGAAGTTTTTCCGACAGTCTCTAAGGTATAGCACGGCAGACCGGAAAATGGCAAATGAAACGGCCGGTATTACAGGCAGAGCTGAATTTTCAGCGTACTATTAAAAATTTTCATAACACCGATTAAAATGTATAATAGCAGGTGCATTTGACCGCGGATTTTTGGGAGATTTTTTCGGTAGTCAATCGAAGTATTTTATATTATAATGGATATCACATTCCACAAATAAAACGGAATGTTTATTTTTTGAAAGGCAGGCTATCAACTATGGCAGACAATCGAATCTACAATTTCTCCGCAGGCCCCTCCATGCTTCCGGTTCCGGTGCTCGAGCGCTGTGCTTCCGAAATGCTGAACTACAAAGGGCTCCGGCATGTCAGTCATGGAGATGAGTCACCGATCTAAGGTATATGACGGCATCATCACCGAGACTGAAGCGGCTCTGCGCCGAGTCCTCTCCATCCCGGACAACTACAAGGTCCTGTTCCTTCAGGGCGGCGCTTCGAGCCAGTTCGCAGCGATCCCGATGAACCTGCTCAAGACCGGCAAGGCAGATTATGCCCTCACCGGCAACTTCGCAAACAACGCTTACAAGGAAGCGGTCAAGTTCGGCGACATCCATGTTGCCTTCTCCTCCAAGGACCGCAACTTCGACCGCGTTCCGACGCAGGCCGAGCTGGACATCCGTCCGGATGCGGATTACTTCTACATCTGCGAAAACAACACCATCTACGGCACCGAGTACCAGTACGACCCCGAGACCCCGGCAGGCGTTGAGCTCGTAGCGGATATGTCCTCCAACATCCTGTCCAAGCCGGTTGATGTTTCCAAGTACGGCGTCATCTACGCAGGCGCGCAGAAGAACATGGGCCCGGCGGGCGTTACCGTCGTCATCGTCCGTGAGGATCTGCTCGGCAGCTACCCGCTGGAGAAGTACCCGGTCATGCTCGACTGGCAGACCATGGCTGACAAGGATTCCATGTACAACACGCCTCCCACGTACGGCATCTACGTTCTCGGCCTCGTTCTCCAGTGGGTCGAGCAGATGGGCGGCGTAAAGGCTATGCAGGAGCGTGCTGAGAAGCGTTCCTCCATGCTGTACGATTACCTCGATTCTCAGGACTTCTACAAGACTGTAGCAGAAAGGATTCGCGCAGCCACATGAACGTTACCTTCCGCACCGGCGACGACGAGCTCGACGCAAAGTTCGCCAAGGAGTCCATGGCGGCCGGCATGTCCAACCTCAAAGGGCCACCGTTCGGTCGGCGGCATGCGCGCTTCCATCTACAACGCAATGCCGATCGAGGGCGTTGAGTACCTGATCGACTTCATGAAGAAGTTCGCCGCAGAAAACAAGTAAGAGATCGTTCGGCAAAGGAGAACAAAATGTATAACGTAAAAAGCTCTACAACAAGATTTCCAAGGTCGGTCTGAACGATCTGGATGCTGCGAAATATACCTGCTCGGAGGACTTCACCGACTATGACGCGGTTCTGGTCCGCTCCGCAAAGCTGCACGAGGTCGAGTTCCCGAAGGACCTCGCTGCATCGCACGCGCCGGCGCCGGCGTCAACAATATTCCGATCGACCGCTGCTCGCAGGAGGGCATCGTCGTATTCAACACCCCGGGTGCGAACGCAAATGCGGTCAAGGAGCTGGTCATCTGCGCGCTGCTGCTCGCGTCGCGCAAGGTCGGTACAGGGCGCAAACTGGGTAAAGGGCCTCAAGGGCACGCCGGACATCGGCCCGGCGGCTGAGAAGGGCAAGTCGACCTACGCAGGCCCGGAAATCGCGGGCAAGAAGCTCGGCATCATCGGTCTGGGCGCGATCGGCGTTAAGGTCGCAAACGCGGCTGTTGGCCTGGATATGGAGGTCTGGGGCTATGACCCGTACCTGTCGGTTGACGGCGCACTCAAGCTCGACCGCTCGGTCAAGCACGTTACCGAGCTGGACGAGATTTTCGCAAACTGCGACTACATCACCATTCATGTTCCGCTGAACGCTGACACGAAGAACACCATCAGCGCAGAGGCGATCGAGAAGATGAAGGACGGCGTTCGCGTCATCAACCTCGCGCGCGGCGAGCTGGTCGACACCAAGGCAATGGCGAAGGCACTCGAGAGCGGCAAGGTTGCAGCATACGTTTCCGACTTTGCTTCCGACGAGATTCTCGAGCAGGAGAATGCCATCACGCTGCCGCACCTCGGCGCTTCCACCCCGGAGAGCGAGGACAACTGCGCGAAGATGGCGGTCTATGAAATCACCGAGTACCTCGAAAAGGGCACCATCCGCAACTCCGTCAACTTCCCGAACCTCAAGGTTCCGTATGAGGGCGGCTACCGCGTATGCCTCATCCACAAGAACATCCCGAACATGATCGCGTCCATCACCTCGGCGGTCCACACCAACATCGAGAACATGGGCAACCGTTCGCGCGGCGATTATGCCTACACTATCATCGACCTCGCCGACCAGCCGAATGAGGACACCCTCGCAGCGCTGCGCGCAATCGATGGCATGATCTCTGTCCGCGCCATCTAGAAAGACTGCATATTCCACAGATTTCAGGAGAGCACAGCATACCGCTGTGCTCTCTTTGTGTCGTGAAGTTGCTTTTCGCTAACCGGCGGTCTGTCCGTTTCCGATGATGGAATATGGCTGAACTCATGCGTAATCAACAAAGGAAACTGAGGGAAAACAGACCCGATTTGGCAAGATGAACAAAGAAAATATGTAATTTGGTTGATTTTTTTTGTAATTAGGACTTGCGCACAAGGTGCATAAAACAGTATAATCTATGTTGTATGGTTGCGCAGTTTGTGCAGCCTGCTCAATTCTGAAGAAGAGGAAGCCGGTCATGCCGGTTCTTCTTGCGCAAAATAACAGAGAGGTGAAAAAATGGTGTATTCGTTCCGTGGCGGCATACATCCCGGCACTCATGCAGATCCGGGATATAAATCCGCGACAAACACCAAGCCGATCGAGAAGCTGGCTCTGCCCGACGAGGTAATCCTGCCGGTTTCCATGCACATCGGCGCCCCGGCGAAGCCGATCGTATCGGTCGGTGACACTGTGGATCTCGGACAGCCCATCGCAGAGGCCGGCGGCTTCGTCAGCGCTCCGGTCCACGCAACCGTTTCCGGCAAGGTAAAGGCAATCGAGCCGCGCCTGCATCCGAACGGCAGCAAGGTCCTGTCCATCGTTATCACGAATGACGGCGAGGACCGTCCGCACGAGTCCGTACATCCCTACGACTTCGCATCCATGTCCAACGAGGAGCGCATCGAGTGCATCCGTTCGGCAGGCATCGTAGGTCACGGCGGCGCGACCTTCCCGACCCACGTCAAGATCCAGTCCGGTATCGGCAAGTGCGACACGGTCATCATCAACGCCGCAGAGTGCGAGCCGTACATCACGTCCGACCATCGTCTGCTGCTCGAGCGCCCCGAGGAGACCATCGGCGGCCTCAAGATGCTCGCAGACCTGATGGGCGTACAGAACGCGATCATCGCAATCGAGGAGAACAAGGCTGATACCTTCCCGAAGATCGAGCAGCTGATCGCAGACGATCCGCGTCTGCATCTGTATCCCCTCAAGTGCAAGTACCCGCAGGGCGCTGAGAAGCAGCTCATCAATGCCTGCACGGGTCGCGAGGTTCCGTCCGGCAAGCTGCCGGCAGACGCAGGCTGCGCGGTATTCAACGTAGACACCGCGGGCGCGATCTACCGCCGCTTTACCACCGGCATGCCGGTCATCCGCCGCGTTGTCACCATCTCCGGCTCCGCTGTCGCTGAACCGAAGAACCTCGAAGCACGCATCGGCACCCCGATCGAAAAGCTGATCGACGCCTGCGGCGGCTTCAAAGGAAGCGCCGAACAAGCTCCTGGCCGGCGGCCCGATGATGGGCAACGCCCAGTTCTCCTCGACGCTCCGGTCGTCAAGGGCACCAACGCTTTCCTCGCCTTCGCAGGCGATGAGGACAAGCGCGTCAAGGATCCCCAGTGCATCCGCTGCGGCAAGTGCATCAACGCCTGCCCGATGCACCTCCTGCCGATCTACATGAACGTATACGGCAAGCAGGAGGACCTCGACAATGCTGTTGACTGCGGCATGATGGACTGCATCGAGTGCGGTTCCTGTGCTTATGTCTGCCCGGCTCGCATTCCGCTGGTCGCACAGTTCCGTCTGACCAAGGGCAAGATCCAGGCAAAGCGCATGGCAGAGCGCGCAAAGGCTGAGGCTGAAAAGAAGAAGGCCGAGGCTGAGGCGGCTGCCAAGGCAGAGAACAAGTAAGGAGGAAAACGAAAATGGATTATGATCTTAGCAAAGTAGTCGTAACCTCCTCGCCGCATATCAAGGCGGACGATGACCCCCGGAGCCTGATGCTCGACGTGCTCATCGCGCTCGTTCCGGCACTGGCTGTTGCGATCTACACCTTCGGCGTCCGCGCACTCATCCATGTCATCATTGCGATGGTGTCCTGCGCCGTATTTGAAACCATTTACAACAAAATCGTAAAAGCACGAGAACACGGTAGGCGATCTTTCCTGCTTCGTCACCGGCGTTCTGATCGCTTTCAACATCCCGGTCGCAGCTCCGCTGTGGCTGACCGTATTCGGCGGTCTGTTCGGCATCGTTATTGTCAAGATGCTGTTCGGCGGCATCGGCAAGAACTTCATGAACCCGGCGCTCGGCGCGCGTGCGTTCATGATGGCTTCCTGGGCCGGCTTCATGACCACCTGGACCGCGCCGCACGCAAAGCTGCCGTTCTTCGGCAACGTTACCGTTACCGACGCGATCTCCACCGCGACTCCGCTCGCAAGCCTCAAGACCGGCACTCTGCCGGACGTTTCGATCGTTGAATCTCTGCTCGGCCAGACCGGCGGCGTCATCGGCGAGACCTCCGCGCTGGCGCTGATCGTCGGCGGCCTGTACCTGCTCTGGCGCAAGGTCATCACCATCAACATCCCGGCAGCGTACATCCTCACCGTTGCAGTCATCACCTTCCTCTTCCCGATGGGCGGCCAGAGCCACCTGCAGTGGATGCTGTATCAGGTGCTTGACGGCGGTCTGATGCTCGGCGCCTTCTTCATGGCGACCGACTATGTCACCAGCCCTGTTACCCCGAAGGGTCAGGTCATCTTCGGCGTAGGCTGCGGTCTGCTGACTGTATTCATCCGCTACTTCGGCGGCCTGCCGGAGGGCGTATCCTACTCCATCCTGATCATGAACACGCTGGTTTGGGCGATCGACAAGAAGACCCATCCGCGCAAGTTCGGTTATCAGCTCGACAAGGTTAAGAAGGAGGCGCAGTAAATCATGGAAAGCAACAAAAAGGAAGGCGGCATCGTACAGCTTGTCGTCGTACTGGGCCTCATTACGTTCATCTGCGCACTGCTGCTCGGCGTGATCAACGGCGTAACCGCGGACAAGATCGCGCAGAACGCAGTTGAAACCCGCGACGCTGCCATGGCAGAGATCATCCCGGACGCAGAGTTCGAGGACATGAACACCGCTATGAGCGCGGACGACGTTGCAGCAGCTGGCATCTCCCTGCCGGCAGGCCGCACCCCGGCGCAGATCGACGGCGTTTACAAGGCTACCAAGGACGGCGAAGAAGTCGGCTACTGCGTACAGGTAGAGCCGAAGGGCTTCGGCGGCAACGTTACCATGATCGTCGGCATCAACGCTGACGGCACGGTCGCAGGCGCAAAGGTTACTTCTCACCCGAGACCCCGGGCCTCGGTGCGAAGAGCCAGGCAGACCCGAACTGGATCACCCAGTACGCAGGTCAGGCGGCTGACGGTCAGCTCCAGGTTACCAAGGACGGCGGTACGATCAACGCCATCACCGGCGCGACCATCACCTCCCGTGCAGTAACCGACGGCGTTAATACGGCGGCAGCATATGTCGCTACTCTGGGTTAAGGAGGAAAAGCCACAATGAAATTTTCTGAACAGCTGAAATCGGGCGTTATCCTCGATAACCCGGTTTTCATGCAGACGATCGGTCTTTGCCCGACGTTCGCAACCACCACTTCTCTGCAGAATGCGATCGGCATGGGCGCGGCGGCTACCGTCGTTCTCATCTGCTCGAACGTAGTTATCTCCGCGCTGCGCAAGATCATTCCGGACAAGGTCCGTATCGCAGCCTTCATCACGGTCATCGCGACCTTCGTAACCATGATCGACCTGTCCATGCAGGCATTCCTGCCGTCGCTGGCTTCGTCGCTCGGTCTGTTCCTGCCGCTGATCGTAGTTAACTGCATCATCCTCGGCCGTGCCGAGGCGTATGCTTCCAAGAACAAGGTTCTGCCCTCCGCGATCGACGGCGTTGTCATGGGTCTGGGCTTCACCTTCGCTCTGGTTCTCATGGGCTTCTTCCGTGAGCTGCTGGGCGCAGGCACCATCCTGTCCGGCTACGTCAACGGCGTAAACGGCATCGCAGTTCCGTTCTTCAACTCCAACCCGATGGTCATGATGATCCTGCCGGCCGGCGGCTTCCTCATGATGGGCTTCATCCTCGCTGCGATCCAGAAGATCATGGCTGGAAAGGAGGACAAGTAAATGTCTTTTGCATTACCTGCCTCTATGGGCTTGACTGACATTCTGTCGCTCGCTATCGCGGCAATCCTGGTCAACAACTACATCCTCGTTCAGTTCCTCGGCTGCTGCTCGTTCTTTGGCGTTTCCAAGAAGACCGACACCGCGCTCGGCATGGGCATGGCGGTTATCTTCGTTATGGCGATCGCTTCCGCAGCATCCTGGGCTGTACAGTACTTCATTCTCGAGCCCCTCGGTCTGGGCTATATGCAGACCATCGCGTTCATTCTCGTAATCGCAACGCTGGTTCAGTTCGTCGAGATGTTCATGAAGAAGGCTATGCCGTCGCTGTACTCTGCGCTCGGCATCTTCCTGCCGCTGATCACCACCAACTGTGCGGTGCTCGGCGCGGCTAAGACCAACATCTCCAACGGCTATTCGTTCATCGGCTCTCTGGTATACGGTGTTGCAGCCGGTGTCGGCTACACGCTGGCTATCGTACTGTTCGCTTCCATCCGCGAGCGTCTGGACGCAACTTCCAAGTGCCCGAAGTGCTTTGAAGGCTTCCCGATCTCTCTGGTTGCAGCAGCTCTGCTGGCTATGTCCTTCATGGGCTTCTCCGGCCTGTCGATTTGGTAAGGGAGGACACAAGAAATGGATATGCAAAATGTTATTTACGCGGTTGCGGTACTCTTTATCATGGGTATCGTATTCGCGATCCTGCTCGGCGTTGCCGCTAAGGTCTTCGCCGTAGAGGTTGATGAGCGCGTACCGCTTGTCCGTGAGTGCCTGCCGGGCGCAAACTGCGGCGGCTGCGGCTTCCCGGGCTGTGACGGCCTGGCGGCTGCGATCGTCGAAGGCAAGGCTCCGGTCAATGGCTGCCCTGGCGGCGCCGCTGCGGCGGAAAAGATCGCAAAGGTGCTCGGCGTCGAGGTTGCTGAGGGCGAGCGCAATGTCGCTCACGTTAAGTGCAACGGCGGCTGCAACGCAGTCGACAAGGCTGTATACGAGGGCCTTCAGGACTGCAACGCTGCAATGCGTGTTGCAGGCGGCCCGAAGGCCTGCGCATTCGGCTGCATGGGCCTCGGCTCCCTGCGTCAAGGCGTGTGCGTTCGACGCAATTCACATCGTTGACGGCGTAGCAAAGGTCGACATCGACAAGTGTGTTGCCTGCGGCAACGTGCGTTTCCACCTGCCCGAAGAAGATCATCGACCTCATCCCGGTCTCCAAGAAGGTTCACGTAAACTGCGTGAACAAGGACAAGGGGCCCGGCTGTCATGAAGGTCTGCTCGAACGGCTGCATCGGCTGCCGCATGTGCGAAAAGACCTGCAAGTTCGACGCCATCCACGTTGTCGACGGCGTAGCCAAGATCGACTACGACAAGTGCAAGAACTGCAAGATGTGCACCAAGGCCTGCCCGAAGGGCTGCATCGAGCCGGTTCCGACCGCTGAGGAAGTCAAGAAGTTCAAGGAAATGCAGGCAAAGCAGGCTGCTGCCGCCAAGGCTAAGGCTGAGGCTGCAAAGGCTGCTGAGACTGCCGCTCCGGCGTCCGAGGACAAGTAATGGATTATCTTCATCCCAAGCTGGATGATGCCGCTATCGCCCGCATGTCGAGCCTCGCGCTCGCCCATGTGGGCGATGCCGTTTATGAGATACTGGTTCGCACCCCATCTCGCCTGCGGCGGCACGCAGACAGCGAAAAATCTGCACAGTCAGACGATAATGCTCGTGCGCGCCTCCGCGCAGGCGAAGGCCATCGAGCACATCCTCCCGGACCTCACCGAGGAGGAGGAGACCGTCTACCGTCACGGCCGCAACGCCAAGCCCAAGACCGTGCCCAAGTCGGCAACGGTCGCGGAGTACGCCCATGCGACCGCGCTCGAGGCGCTGTTCGGCTGGCTGTATCTCAAGCAGAGATATGACCGCATCAATGAGCTGTTCGGCAGGATCGCCGAGACGTTCTGAACGCAAAAAATCCCTCCGAAGAGCGGTTCTCTCCGGAGGGATTTTGCTTTGCATATGGGATTATTCGTCGGCCTCGCGCTCGCGCGCCTCTTCCTTGCGGAGCTTCTGCTCGTTGGCGTAGACGCGGCTCTGCAGACGGCAAAGCTCCTGTGCGAGCGGGTCGGGGAGGTTGATCTGATCGAGCGTGTACGCAGGGGAGGGGCCGATGCGCTGACCGGCGATCTTGACGACGCGCGCCTTGATGCCGACGACGGTGGAGTCGGGCGGGACCTCCTGCAAAACGACGGCGTTCGCGCCGATGCGGCTGTTGTCGCCGACGGTAACGGACCGAGCACCTTCGCGCCCGTCGAGATCAGCACGTTGTTGCCGATGGTCGGGTGGCGCTTGCCGGTGTCCTTGCCGGTGCCGCCGAGGGTGACGCCGTGGTAGATGGTGCAGTCGTCGCCGATCTCGGCGGTCTCGCCGATGACGATGCCCATGCCGTGGTCGATGAACAGGCGCTTGCCGATCTTCGCGCCGGGATGGATCTCGATACCGGTCATATGCCGCGCAAACTGCGAAAGCGCACGCGCGAGGAAAAAGTGCTTGTGCTGATAGAGCCAGTGTGCCTGGCGGTGGTAAAACAGAGCATGGAAGCCCTGATAGAGGAGGACGACCTCGAGCGTGGTGCGCGCCGCAGGGTCGCGGTCGCGGATAGAGCGAGCGTCGTCGAGCAGGCCCTTGAAGATCATAATACAGACATCCATTCGTTGGAAATTAAGCGAACCAGCCGTTTCGCTGAAAACACTATGTAATACATTATAGACGTATTCGCGTAAAAATTCAAACACTACGTTGAACTTTGCGAAAAAAGTGGTATAATGTAAGAAGATTACGCTGAATGAGGTAAGAAAACTATGAAAATTACTGTCATGGGTCTTGGCTATATCGGCCTGCCGACCGCGATCACCCTCGCTGAAGCCGGTTTTGAGGTCTGCGGCTTCGACGTCAACAAAAAAAAACCATCGAAACCCTTCAGGGGCGGCCACATCCATATTGTCGAGCCGGGCCTGCAGGAGGCGTTTGAAAAGGCAGTCGCTCACGGCCATCTGCACTTCTCCGACACGCTCGGAAAGTCGGATGTGTTCTATATTTCCGTTCCGACCCCGTTCTACAAGGACGAGACCGGCAGCCACAAGGCGGATCTGAAGTTCGTCGAGTCCGCCGGCCGCATGGCAGGCAAGGTGCTCGAGGCGCCGAACCTCGTCATCCTCGGAGTCCACCGTTCCGCCGCACACCTCTGAAATGCTCGCGCGCGTGCTGAGCGAGGAGTCCGGCATCCCGATGGAGAAGATCCATGTTGCGCACTGCCCCGAGCGCGTCATCCCGGGCAACATGATGTACGAGCTGAAGAACAACGACCGCATCGTCGGCGCGCGCACGCCCGAGGCGGCTGAGATGGCGGCTTCCATCTACGAAAAGGTCCTCGACAAGGGCGTCGTACACAAGACCGACGATCTGACCGCCGAGATGTGCAAGCTGACGGAAAACACCTTCCGCGACATCAACATCGCCTACGCCAACGAGCTGTCCGTCATCTGCGACCGGCTCGGCATCGACGTGTTCAAGCTCATCGAGCTGGCCAACTGCCATCCGCGCGTCAACGTGCATACCCCCGGCGTCGGCGTCGGCGGCCACTGCATCGCGGTCGACCCGTGGTTCATCCACGAGCAGTTCCCGGCGGAGGCCAAGGTCATCCTCGCTGCCCGCGAGCGCAACGAGAACAAGCCGGTCTTTGTTGCCGGCAAGGTCGTTTCCGAGATGAAGAAGGTCACGGATACGGTCGGCGTGCTCGGCCTGTACTCTGGGTCATACTCTGTTTAAGGATAACAAGAAGTTGATTGCCGAGAAGCCGTATTACGACTGCGTCGGCCTGATGGAGTAAGAACGCAAAAAAAGCCTCCCCTGTCTGCATGCTGTCATCGCAGACAGGGGATTTCTACGTTTATGCCGCGTCCGTCCCTCTTGACCTCTCTACACAAATATGGTTAGATATGCAGCAATCGAGCAAAGGTGCTTTACAGGGGTGCCTTTGCTCTTTTTTTGTTTTATCAGGGGAGGGAATGATATGCGCAGACCGGGCTGTGCAGGGCGTGTGCGTCCGTGCGCTGGCTATGAGCGGCGACACACTGTTCCGTTTCTTCGAGCAGTTCGAAAAGCTGCTGTGAGCGCGCGGGAGACGGGGTGCAATGGTCAGGCTCATGCCTGCCGCTGCCCGGTCTGATAATATTCCTTCATGAAATCCAGAAAACGTCTCGTCTGCTCCGACATGCGGCGCGCGGATGGATACACGATGTAAAGCCTGCGCAGAAAGGCCGACTGCCCCAGCGGGAACAGCAGCAGTCTGCCCGACTGCGCATCGTTCTGCACGGTCGCGCGCGACAGGATGGAAACGCCCATGCCGAGCGTGATGCAGCGGATGAGCGAGGCCGCGTCATCCATGACGGCGATGACGTTCAGTTCGTCGAGCGACAGCCCCATGTTGCGCAGAAAGTACAGCGTTCCCTGCTTGGTGCCCGAGTTGTCCTCGCGCAGCAGAAACGGCTCGCACAGCAGCGCCCGCAGCGGCTCCTTCTGCTGCTGATATTCCCGGAAATGCGACGTATTCGGCGCCGCGAGGACCAGCTCGTCCGATGTCACTGGCAGAAATCCGCAGCCGGGCGCGGCGGTTTTCGTGCCGGCAAGACCGATGTCGCAGCCGCCCTCGGAGACCCTGCGTATCACGTCCAGACTGTCCGAGCAGCTCGTGCGGAAGCGCACCTCGGGCGCCTGCGCATGATACGCCGCGAGCAGCTCGGGCAGAAGATGCAGCGACGGCACCGAGGACACGCCGATGTGCAGCATGGCCTCCTGCTGACTGGTCAGTTCCAGAATCGCCTTGTGCCGCAGGTCGAGGATTTCCGCCGCGTAGCTGTACAGTCTGCGCCCGGCCGGCGTCATGGACAGCGCCTTGGTCGTCCGCTGTAAGAGCTGCGTGTGCAGCTCCTTTTCCAGATTGCAGATGTGCGAGCTGACCGTAGGCTGGGAAAGATACAGCTTTTGCGCCGCGAGCGAAAAAAACTCTGATATTTTGCCGTGTATACAAAGGCCTCCAGCTGCCGAATATCCATTTGCCGCGCGTCCCTTCCATTTCGTTTTCTCCATTATAGGCTGATTTATAGATTTTTTCAATAAGATACAATAAAATATCAATAGAATGAATTTCACATCAAAATCCGGCTGTGTTATACTTTTTATCAGATATAAAAGCACAGTAAAGGGAGAAAAACATGAAATTTCTTGACAAGACATGGAAGCTCGCACTGTCCGGCGCGGTGGCCGGTCTGCTGGTCGCGCTGCTGGCGATCTACGGCAACCCGGCGAATATGGCCATCTGCGTGGCCTGCTTCATCCGCGACAGCGCCGGCGCACTCAAGCTGCACACGGCCGCGCCCGTACAGTATTTCCGGCCGGAGATCGTCGGCTTTGTCTGCGGCTCGTTCCTGCTCGCCCTGCTGACGAAGGAATACAAGTCCACCGCCGGTTCTTCGCCGATGGTGCGCTTTATCCTCGGCGCCGCGATGATGATCGGCGCGCTCGTATTCCTCGGCTGTCCGCTCCGCATGGTGCTGCGCATGTCCGCAGGTGATCTGAACGCATGGGTCGCGCTCATCGGCTTTGCGGGCGGCGTTGCGACTGGCCTCGTTCTTCCTCAAGAAGGGCTTCTCTCTCGGTCGCGCCTATGAGGCGAAGCCGCTGAGCGGCGCAGTCCTGCCTGTCCTGCTCGCCGCTCTGCTCGTCATCGGCACGGCGACCGGCGTTTACGCCATGAGCACCGAGGGTCCCGGCAGCAAGCACGCGCCCGTTATCCTTTTCTCTGATCGCGGCGCTCATCATCGGGCGCGCTCGCGCAGAAGAGCCGTATGTGCTTTGCAGGCAGCATCCGCGACGTCATCCTGATGAAAAATTTCGATCTTATCAGCATTATCGCGGCGCTGTTTGCCGTGATGGCGGTCTACAATCTCACTGCCGGTAATTTTCACCTCGGTTTTTCCGGTCAGCCCATCGCGCATTCCCAGCACCTTTGGAACATCCTTGGTATGTACGTTGTCGGCTTTGCGGCTGTGCTGGCTGGCGGCTGCCCGCTGCGCCAGCTCATTCTGGCCGGTCAGGGCTCGTCTGACAGCGCGGTCACCTTCCTCGGCATGCTGATCGGCGCGGCATTCGCGCATAACTTCGGTCTGGCCGGCGCGGCGGCAAAGGCTGCGACCGAAACCGAGGCGGCGGTTCCCGGCGGTCCGGCGGCAGCCGGCAAAATCGCCGTCATCGTCTGCATCGTCGTACTGTTTGTCATTGCGGGCACCAATCTGCGCCGCAAAAAAGCGGCTCGATAAGCCGGAAAAGGAGAAAATGCAATGGAAAACTTTGTTGAAGTAGATGTGCGCGGCCTTTCCTGTCCGGAGCCGGTGCTGCTGACGATGGATGCCATGCAGGACAATCCCGGCAGGGCTGTCCGCCTTCTCGGCGACGAGGCGCACACGCGCAGGAACATCGAAAAAGATGCTCGACTACGAAAAAAAGAGCTTTGCGACGACCGTTCGCCCGGACGGCTGCTTCGAGATCACGTTTCAGGCGTGAAGCGGACGAGAAAAGCGTACCGGGTGCTCACGTTCCATACCACGGATGCGGCGATGGAGATGGAGGCGTTCTGCCGGGACAGCGGCATCCCCGGCAGGCTGACTCCTGTGCCGCGGCAGCTGTCGGCAGGATGCGGCATCGCGTGGCGCATGGAGGCGGCGGTATTCGCGCAGTATCGCGCAGATATTGAGCGCAGCAAAATAGAGATCGAGCAGAGCGTCGAGCTTGCTCTCTGAGATATTCCAAAATGATAATAAAATAAAAAAGGAGGCTTCCCCAAGCGGGGAAGCCTCTCAGTCTGTCTATAAAGTCCGTTTTCACACAGGAAACACAAGCCGCGCGGCAGCGCGTGAAAAAGCGTTTGCGTAGCAAACGCACGAGCCCGTAGGCCTCTATCCTCAAAAATATTTAATGAGAGCAACCGGGGGCGTGTACCTCGGTTTTCGTACTCTAAGAGGGAGAAAGTTTCCGCATGGGAACTTTCGGACGTCCGTGTTTTGCGAAGTCAAAACACAGATTGTCGGAAAAACGAAGTTTTTTTCGACAGTCTAAGGATTCCCGAAACGGGGAGCCTCTTTTTGTGTTTTCTCAGAAAAATGAGTGTATCATGAGAGCTGCTGGAAAATCAGCCGGACAATTCCCGTATCTCCTCCTGAATGAGCTTTCCGGCGGCAGCGGCAAGCTGATCCATCCGCTGAATGCGGACGAGATCGTGCCCGTAGATCGTCCGTGCATCGGGGACGCTGGCGTTCTCGCCCATAAAGACAGCGGCGATCCGTATGCCGCGCTGCCGCAGCGCCCGCACCTCCTCCGCCGTGTCCGCAACGCCTGCCGCGCCGTCATAGCTGCGGCTGAGGGGCTTTGACCGGTGGGGAGGATGCGGCGGCTGTCGTCCGGACTGGCATCGGTCAGCAGGATGAGCAGATGCCGATCTGCCGGGGCGGTATCCATCAGCTTTCCCGCCATGCGCAGCGCCAGTCCGTCCCGGTTCCAGCCGGCGGCAAAGTAATTGAACATTTTTCTTTCTTCGTTTTTTCGCTGAAATCCTTGAGGATTCGCGCGACCGTAAAGCCGCGCAGACTGCAAAAGCTGCTGACGCGGACGGGAATGCCGCAGGCGGCCAGGCTTCTGGCCAGAATATAGCCTTGTGCAGCGATGGTCTCCTGACAGTGCAGGCGCGAGGCCGAGCCGTCGAGCAGCAGATCGACGGTAAACCCGGGATTGCTCTCCTCCTCGCTGCGGAGGAATACTCTTCCGTCGTTCAGCACCGGCAGCCGCCAGATGCGGCGGACGTCCGCGTGACCCTGCCGGGCGGATACGGCGTCCGGCTGCTGCTGCACCTGCATGCAGTTGCGGATATGCCCGGTCAGATGCAGGATGGCGCTTTGATACAGGTCATTGTTTTTTGAGGAAATCCGCGCGGTTCCGCTCGGCCTGCTCTGCCGCTTGATCGAAAAGGTGCTGCACATCGGCACGCATGGTTTTGCCGGGCGCCGGCTCGCCCCGGTAAACCAGAGATGGCAGCCGAGATGGTTGCCGGTGCAGGTCTGCTGCTCGATGAGCGCGAGCTCCCGCGGGGGATACAGACTGCGGCCGAAACAGCCTTCCACATAATCCCGGTCTTCGTCCTCCTGTTCATTGGAGCGCAGTTGTGTGCGCAGGGCGTTGGACGCGCGAACCATGCCGTTTCCGCCTGCCGCCGCCGAGCGGTCAATGGCCAGATCGTCGGTGCGGACCATCTCGGTCGTGAACAGACGGGTCAGCAGCGGAACCCACCGTTCCCCCGAAATGCAGAGAGAGAACGGCTTTTTGCATGGGCATCGCCGTCAAAGTGCAGGTATTTCCGAAAGGCCTCGCAGATCGCGTCCGCAAGTTCCTCGCCGCTCAGCGTGCCGGGGCAGGCAAGCGCCGCCGACAGGCCTTTTTCCCACGGCGCCAGCACAGGCGGCTTCTGTTCCAGAACGGATTTCCACCGCGCGGACTGGACGGCGTACACAAGCTGGTTTTTTCGCCATCCATTCCTGCCGGGAAAGCCGGTATTCCGAGGCGAAAAAGCAGAGGCATGCGCGCGCCGCAGTCCATCCAGTGCGGGACGCCCGGGCAGCTCTTTTTTTGTATACGGCGTTTTCGAGCGCGAGCCACGCCAGATCGTCGTACATGGTCTGACGGGCGTCGCCGGCCCACGAGGCGAACAGCTTCTTCGGCATATCGTCCCCGAACCACTTGTGCACGAGGCCGATGATGCAGTTCATGTAGAGATCGGGCTGGCCGTCCGAACGCATCGCCAGAAACTGTGGTTCGAATCTGTAGTCGCCGCAGACGGTCCAGACCTGATTGATGGCGCGCCGCTGGGCAGGCGCTGTAAGCAGAAATTTTCATATCAGTCGGAAAACAGGCGGCTGCGGTCGAGCTTTTCCGGGATTCTGGCGGCGATGACGTCCCGGATGAGCCCCTGCTCGTAGCTGTCGAAGGCCTTGTTCGTAATGCCCATATCGAGTGCGGCTCCGGCGCGGAGACCCTTCCGGATGAGCCGCAGCGCGTCCAGCATGCCGCGGAGGTCGAGCGCCTTGGAGGAGATTTCGGCGTTCTCACACTTTTTCTGAAGATCGAGGAACAGCTGCACGAACTGATCGCGGTATTTCTTTTCCAGGGTGGGGAATTCCTCGGTCAGGAGCCGCTCCAGATTGCCGCCGTCGATGGCGGGCACCTGAATGACGGCGAAACGGCTGGTCAGTGCCTCGTTCAGCTCCCGGGTCCCGGCGTAGCCGTAGTTCATCGTGCCGATGAACCGTGCGGCCGGATGCACCTTCACCCGGTCATAGCCCGGCACATCGATCGACCGGCGGAAATCCAGCGCGGCGTGCAGAACCGCCAGCGCCTCGTTTTTTTCGCCATGTTGATCTCGTCCAGAACGCCGAAGCCGCCATAGCGCGCGCAGAGATAGATCGGGCCGGGACGGAAGGTCACCTGTCCGTTTTCAAAGGTATCCATGCCGATGAGACCTGCCGCGTCCATATTCACATGGAAGGACACATCCCAGCCGGGGCGCGCAAAGACCTGCGCCAGATTTTCCGCGAGTACATTTTTGCCCGTGGCCTTGCTGCCGGCGAGCAGCAGATTTTCTCCGCACAGAATGGCGGCGACAGCGGCCTCCCAGACCTCTTTTTCCGTAATAGTGATACCGCGGTCTTGGCACGCGGTTCAGCAGCTCCGGCGGCGTGGGATAGGTTTTCGATATTCTTCAATGCCGTCCCGAAGCTCTTTGCTGATCTGCTCCTGCTCTAAAAAATCCAACAAAATCGTGTGCTTCCTTTCTGCCGGGTGCGCAGCGAACACGCGCCTTTTTTTCTGTCCCCATCATAGCATGCTGCATCTCGGAAATCAACAGCGCGGAGGACGATTTCAACGGCCCTGTCCGGGCAGCCTGCTGCTCATCAACCTGCTGCCGGTTGCCGGTATGTTCATGGATGTCACTCCGCCCTTCCGGGCGGTTTTCCGTCTGTAAATTCAAAATTTCGCCATAAAACTGTGGTTTTTATCATTTTTCACCAAAACAACCAAAAACACGGCATGAATTTCATTATTTTCAACGCAATATTCCGTGTGGCGCGGCGCGGAAAATATGGTATAAATATACAATATAAATAATGAATTATTATGCACTTTCGGGAGGGGTAACTATGGATGAGAACATGAATAAAGACGATTTTATGAACGATCTGTACGATTACCTCTGGATGCCGGAGGATGAGCAGGGAGCGCTGTACCTGCATCAGAATATCCTGTTCGGTCGCGCGGCTGACGAGGAGAAAATTGCCTGCGCAACCCTTCCGTATCTGTTCCGGCTCGGCATCACGCCGCAGATGCGCGGTTATGAAAATCCTTTGCCGCGCCGTTATCCTGTACCTCCTTGACGGCATTCAGAATTCGACCCACCTTACCCTGCTCATGACGATTGCTGTCGAGCGCGGCACCTCGCTTACCTCTGTGGAGCGCGCCTGCGCCGCTGCGGTCAGATATGCGTGGAAAGAGGGTTATATGTCCGCAGATGATGAGTGTCCCGATGCGATCACGTTCCGCGAAATGCCGACGGTGACACAGTTTATCGACCGTCTTGCAGCGGTGGTCCGGAGCAAGCTCGGCGACGAAATCAAGCGCTAAACGGGCAGTAATGCGGCGAAAACTGCGCTTTTATCAGCAGGTAAAATCCGTCCGCTGCTCGCGCTTGCCCTATACTTCAGCATCGTTTTAATTTTGCAGCTGCCTTTCGGCAGCTGCTTTTTGCGCAGAAAACTGTCGTTTGAGATAAAAACGGACGTTATTTTCCCTTTTTCGGCGCTTAAAGACCGATTGCCGCGCCGTACACGAGCCGGATCATATCCGCAAACGCGGTGATGCAGCCCTTGTTTGTCGGCTTGCGGCGGAACGTCAGAAGCACCGTGCACGGGTCGCCCTTTATGCCGCGCAGACCGCCGTTGTTCCATGCCGTCGCAATCGCATGGCGAATCGCGCGCTCCACCGCACTGACCGTTGTACCGTGGTCCAGAGCAATCCGCGGGTAAATCGTTTTGGTGATCTCCCGCATCTCCGACGGATTGAGTAAAAACTCGACCACTGCGCTGCGCAGATAGCTGTATCCTGTAACGTGCGGCGGGATACCAAGCTGGTAAAGATAAGGCGTCAAGCGAAATTCAATCTCCCGCGCAAGAGCAGAGTGTTCTTTTTCGACAGATTCCGCTTTTTCCACAACAACCTCATCATTCATCATTAACATCATAACCACGACCTCCGATAAACAATCCTCTTGAATATGGTATGCAGAAGGAAATTTCCTTCTTTGATTCCCATTATATCATGCGAAAAACAGGAAAAAAGAAGAAAAATTCGATGAGTTATCCATAATCTTACTGCCACGTCGAAAATCGAGGCGCTGAACAGCAGGTTGCACAAACGGACGCGAAAAATCCCTCTTTTCGCGTCAGGATTTCGTTAATCGAAAGAATTCAAGGCCGTCTGTGAATGCGCCGCAGGAAGCACCGGCCGCTCCCCGGCTGAACGACCGGTTAATCTTTTTTTCACACTGCGTGTCAATATTGTGCGAGAATACTTCAAATTGCTGTAAAAAACGTCGAATGGCACACCGTATGGTTTTGAACTGCGCTCTTCTATGAAATTTTATATAAAATGAACAAATTCGACATGAAACGACAGGATACGGTATCATCGGACTGAATAAAAAACGCCCCGGCCCTGTCGCCTTGACAAAGCCGGAGCGTATGCTATAATATAGACAAAGGGACGCTGTTACCGCAGTCAGACCCATTTCAAATCTATCGTTTTAAGACGATGACCGTTTGGGGTCCAGCCAAGCGGTCATCGCGCTTTTATACAGAAATAATATACCCATTTAACCAACTTGATACATACCGCTAAATGTTCTTAAATCGTCACTTTTGACGTAATTTGCTTACAATTACAGAAAGATACTTCACGTTTCATTTTATAGCTTTTCATAGCTTTGCCGTGAAAAGTAGTAAATAGAGTGGTACGTTCCAACCCCCAAATCCTTATCCCATCAGATTCGCAATTTCGTTCTGCGCGGATTCAATAGATGGGTGTGCATATACGTTCATGGTAATGTCAATGCTGGCGTGACCCATGATGTATTGCAGGTTTTTGGGGTTCATATTTTTGCTCGCAAGGCGCGTACAAAAAGTATGCCGCAGGATATGGGGTGAAATTGGCGGCAGCTGCTCGCGGTGCGTGCTGTTATAACTGGGTACCATCAACAGCAACACCTTGCGATAATGGTACGGACAATACGGCGTGCCATCGTCTTGTAGAAACACGAAGTCGCTGTATCCATCGATTTCGACAGATTGCAGACCGTTCCGCTTTTCCAGAACTTTTTGAATGTCTGGTAGACTTCCGTACACATGGGAACTTTACGAATACTCTTTTTGCTTTTTGGTGTTTCAATATAAAAATCCGTACCCGACAGATAGCAAAGCTGATGATTGATATTGATGACCCTGTTATCGAAGTCCAAGTCGTTGACCGTCAGACCGCAAAACTCGGAGATTCGCAGACCAGTCCGCAACAGCAGAAGAATTGCGTCATAATACGGACGATAACGCTCGGTGTTGAGAATATACTCCAACAGCTGTTTTTCCTGTTCTTCGGTCAATGCGGCTCTTTCTTCGGTATCATCATGGAGTACCGTCTTTAACGCAAACTCAAAGGGATTTTTGCGGACTAAGCCATCTTCTATCGCAACCCGAAATGCGGCACTGATCGCCCTTTTCGTATTGTTGATTACGTTATAGGAATAAGTATCGTCCATGCGGATAGCCCATTCTTTCGCGTCAGAGGGCTTGACTGCCGAGATATTCATGGAACCGATTTTGTCGTTAGCTAAAAGTTTGGCAGTAAACTGACGGTTTCTCTGCGTGTTTTCGTTTCACGTTGCTGTGCAAAAGCAACATATTTAGCATACAGGTCACTTACCGTCAGTTTTCGATTCGCCGTGGAAATCCCCTCGGCTAAATCGTTTTGTATCTCCTTTTTCCTTATCGCGCAATGAAATACAGTCACGCTTTCCAGCAGGAACTTTATCCGTTGCGACCAGTTTCAAGAATAGATTGACTGTGATTGTCCGCTTGCGTCAACGTATTTGTAAAGGTATCTTCCGTCTTTTCTCTGGCTCTCTCCAGTCCGTAGTACGCGACCTTTAGAATCGCGTCGTTTCTCTGACATGGTATCGCTCCTTTCCGTTCGTTGGGAAAGAGCCTTGATATGACAATATGATTATAACATAGCGGTAGTAAAATATCACCCTTTTTACTACCGCTGTTGTTGTCATTCAAGGCAAGCGGTTAGATGACATCTAATTCATCAATGAACTTTTCAAACTGCTTTCGCTTAATTTGAATGCGATTGCCATTCATCAAGTACCACGGTGCATTGGGATTTTCCTCTGCCATACGGCGCAGCTTGTTCTCTCAATGCGGAAATAGCAGGACGCCTCTTTGATTGTCATGGTATATTGCTCGTATACAGGTACTAAAATCTCACTCATGTTGTTGTCCTCCTCTATGTAAAAACGGTGTCTAAGCCGTTGTTAGCGTTATACTGGTGCGTTGCTTTCATAGGGGAGGAGGAACGAAGAGTCCTCGCCGCCTGTGTCTTTCCTCCTCCCCTCGAACGGTTATGGATAACTGTACCAGTTACCCACAGCCGTTCTTCACCCCTCCACCATTCTCACAGCGGCGGCGCAGAGAGAATGAAGTTGAGGAAAGAGAAGTTAAAGTAGATAGAAATAGTTGCTTTGATTAACTCCTTTCGTCAGTGGTGATGATTTGTTTGGTGTCGGTAGTAAGCTGTTTGTAGGTGGAACAGAAGCCGTTCGGGAATCTGCTGACCGTCGAGCATTTCCTGTATAATGTTCGTGCCGTTGGTTTCATCTACCATCAAAGCAGTTTTTCAGCGTTGCCGCGACCTGTGAGGACAGCCAGTTCAGTGTTCGTTCCCATTTGAACGGTTTGGGCCTTGTGGCCAGTTTCATCTTTTCACGATAGTCACCGATAAAAAGTTCCCACTCGCGGCTGTTCTTCCAATACTCACGGCCTACATCGGGATTGCGGTCAGCAATTCGCATATAGTAATTGATATAAGAAAACGAAATGCGTTCTGCGTCTGCATAAGTGCAGAGGTCTTTCACCGCGTTCAATGCATGATTGTTTTTTCAGACGCAATTCAAACCGGTTCTTGACCTCGGTATCTTCAAAGGGCGATACCGTTCTTAGAAAGCTGCTCATAGTCCTTTTCGTAAATGCAGAAATACACATTGGAACGAGTTGAACCGAGGTAAAGGGTTTTACCCATACTCTCACTGTACTGTTCATCGACACCCTTTATAAACTCACCGGACGAATATTGCGAGTGCTTGTTGAACAGCGTGATACATTCGCCGGATTCACATTTGCTGATGAGATATGGTATATTCAGCAGTCCTACACGGTCGTTGATAGCAAGGTCAATACGCTTGAATACACAGCCTGGCTCAAACTCAAGACAGTCCCAGAAGAAACCGTACCAACCGCGTTTCTGCTCGTTGAAGATACTTTCGATTTGCCGACAGCCTTGCCCTTTCAGTTCGAGGATAGTGCCGTATGTTTCGTCTGCTGAATGAAAGACTTCGATATTGCCATAATAATAGCGTCCATCGTAGTGATTAAATCGTTTATCTTCGTGTGCCATATGCCGAATCTTTATTTGCAGTATATTTTCGATTACATACTTAGCATTGGTAGTCTTAAATCGGATTTTTACATAGTCAATGAGCATATATAACGGATTCGGTGATAAAATGTCAAAGGCATGTTCGATTTTATCACGCATGAGCGCACTTGCTTTTCGCCGTCCTGTTTCTAACTCGCAATAGTAGGTTTCGGAAATAGCCGCAACGAACGCAAAATCAGCTTGCGTGATTTGAAATTTCTCTCGCCGTGCTTTAAGTCCTTTCTGCCAATCGGCAATATCCATACTGGGCATAATAATCTCCTTTCGGTGACTTCAGTTTCAAAAAAATCAGAAGAAGAATCAGAATGTCAAAATGCTTAGATGTGGTGCGGATTTTGGGGAAAGTTATGTGGGGAACAATGGCGATTGTAACCCCCTGTTAGTCACGGGGGTAAGATAAAAAATGGGCGCGGCCAATGCCGCGCCCATTTACTTCAGACAGGCTCACGCCTGCGGCTTTCGCGCTGCACGCCGCAGCGTAAAGCCGTCTGACAAATGTGTTGTAAGTAAGCCTGTTTCATTGCCGTTATCCTCCATCAGATTTATTGAGTTTCCTCTGGTGATATAATAACATCTGATTTTCAGATTGTCAAGAAAATAATATCTATATCGGATTTACAGATTGACAGGGCTGCGTAACCGTATTACAATGATGGAAAGGGAGCGTGTGCAGATGAACCGAATTAAAGAATTACGAAAGGCGAAGAAAATCACCGTTAAAGACTTAGCGGAGCAGTTAGGCATTGCACAGAGTATGCTGACGAACTACGAGAATGGCAGCAGCATTCCGCGCGACCAGAGTATATGGGAAAAGCTGTCCGATTACTTTGAGGTATCTGTCAGCTATCTTATGGGGTTGACTGATACATTCAATATAATACCACCGACCGAAGAAAACGCCACAGTCCGAACGATTACCATTGACGCTGAACAAGTGCAAAAAACCTATATTGACGGAAAACAGCCAATAGAAGTTATAATGTCCAGTTTGGAAGAATATGCGTTGCTGGCAAATATGCAAATGCTCGGTCAAGAAGAAATCGTTTCGCTGTTGCAGACTGTGCAGGCATGGATTCAAGAAAAGCATGATGATAACTGTCCCATAATAGTATTGCCCGATAGTAAATTGGAGTAAAGCAGATAAGAAAAGACCACTCGAAATTGTGTTCGAGTGGTCTTTGTCATACAAGGCTCAAAAATGGTAAATTCGTAGTAAATTGAGATTTTACGTTTGAACTTTCACGTGTATATAGTGATGGATTTTACGGGTATATGATAGCAACACCAATTAAATGCTGATAAAATATTCGGACTGCTGATTTGGTCGTAGCTTTTATACAGAAAATGTACAGCAAGAACTGCTGGACACACTACAAGACCGAAAAGCCTTTTTCTGCACATGCGCCACCTCCTTCCTGCCACGAACCGTGGGAAAGGAAAAAGAGGGTCTGACCGCCAAAAAGTAACAGCGTCCGTCAATATTATATCATGCGCAGTCGAAATCTGTCAACGAGCCGCCCTTCGGGGCGGTTTTTTGCTGCTTTCAGCCGAATTTTTTTGTCTCACAGTGCGCCTGTCGAGACGCTTCATGACCATCCTGCGGCTTCACGATACGCAGGCCTCGCCCGTAAAACGGATGATCTGACAAACCCGCCGCAGCCATCTTTTTCACCGGAAAAATTTATGCTATAATGGTATCAACTACTAAGGGAAAGGCGGGGATATCGTTGCGCACAAGACCAATCCTTGCGGTAGCGGCGCTGCTGCTGACGGCCGGACTTGCCGCCGTGACGCATCAGGCTGTATCGCAGGCGGACGAGCCGCTCCGCATCGGCACAACGTACATGACGATGAACAACCCGTTTTACAGCGTCATTGACGAGGAACTGCGGCTGGTGATCGAAAGCCGCGGCGATATTCTGCTGACGCGCGATCCGGCACTCGATCAGGAGCGGCAGAACGAAGAAATCCGGGATCTGCTGCATGAAGGTATCGACCTGCTGGTGCTTAATCCGGTGGACTACCGCGAGATCGAGCCGGCACTCCGCGAGGCGCAGAAGGCGGGCGTGCCGGTCGTGGTCATCGACTCGCAGGTCAGCGACTCGAATTTGGTCGCATGCACGATCGCGTCCGACAATTACGGCGCGGGTGTGCTCTGCGCGGAGCACTTGATGAATACGTGCGATTCCGCGAAGGTCGTGCTGATCGAGCACGCTTCCACCAAGTCCGGCATGGACCGCATACAGGGCTTCTGCGACACGCTGGCGTCGCATCCGGATTTTCAGATCATCGGCCGGGCGGACAGTGCCGGTCAGCTTGAGGTCGCCATGCCGCAGATGGACCGGCTGCTCGAGCAGGGCATCGTGCCGGACGCGGTGATGTGCCTCAACGACCCGAGAGTGCGCTCGGCGCGATGGCGGCGCTGCAGGAGCATGGTCTGCTGGAAAAACGACGGTCTACGGCGTGGACGGTGCGCCCGAGGCGAAAAAGCATGATCAGTGAGGGCGCTATGACGGCTACGGCGGCACAGTCGCCGATTCGGCTGGGACAGATCACCGCGCAGACGGTGTACGCGATCCTGAACGGCGAGGACTACGAAAAAGAGATTACGGTTCCGGTCGAGCTGGTAACGAAGGATAACGTAAACGGCTACGACATGGACGGCTGGCAGTAGGGGGGGACGGTATGGCACAGAGTTTGCAGTTTTTCCGCCGCATCATGCTGCTGCTGAACGTGACCGTGGGTGCATTCCTTGTGTGGGTGTTCGGCATGACGCCGGTACTGGCGGCGCGGCAGGCGGACGGCGTGGCGTTCGCACAGAATTTGAGCGCGCTGCCGGCCAAACCGTGGACGCTGGCCATCGCCGTGCTCGGCATGGCAGCGCTTATTCTGGCCGGTGTGCTGCGCCGGCGCGGACAGGATTTCATCGGATGGATCGAGCCTCTGTTTGCATTATGCGTGATCTTTGCGCTGCATCTGGCCTACAACGGCCTGCTGCTTTATGTGGTCGTGGATCTGATCGACGGCCTGCACGGCAGAACGCGCCGCAGATTTCTCGGCGCGATGACCGCGCTGTTCCTGCTGACCGGACTGGGTGCATTGCAGGGCGCGCTGCACGTGGTGCCCTTCTCGGAATATCTGCTGTATTTTGACATGCACACGCGGCAGCTTTTGCAGAGCGTGGTGGATCTGCTGGGTGCGCTGCACCTTATCCTGTTTGTGGTGTACATGGTGGTGCTCATCGGGCAGCGGACCGAGGAAAACTCCGCGATACGCCGCCTGAACGGCGAACTCGAGCAGGCGAACGACCGGCTCTCTGTCATGAACGAGCAGCTGAAAGCCTACGCCGCCGAGAGCGAACGCATGGCGGAAACGCGCGAGACGCAACCGTCTGGCACGGGAAATCCATGACACACTCGGTCACGCGCTGACCGGCATCACCGCCGGTGCAGATGCCTGCATACAGATGCTTGAGATTTCGCCCGAGATGGCGAAAAAAGCAGATGGAACGCATCGCGTCCACCGCGCGTGAGGGCATGAACGAGGTTCGGCGTTCGGTGCGGGCACTGCGGCCGGACGCGCTCGAGAGCGCATGCAGCTGACCGACGCTGTCGCGAAGCTGTGCGCCGAAATGCAGACGACCTCGCAGGCGGAGATCACGCTCGATTTGCAGACCGAGGATCTGCGCCTGTCGCCGGACGAGGAGGACGCGGTATACCGCAGCGTGCAGGAGGGCATCACGAACGCCATCCGGCACGGACACGCGACGGCGGTGCGCGTGCGCATCGCGGCGGAGGAGCGCCGCCTCGGCATTACGGTAACGGACAACGGCTGCGGCTGCGCGAAGATCGAGCCGGGCTTTGGTCTGCGGCATATGCGTGAGCGGCTGCGGCTGCTGAATGGTACATTAAAGGTAAAGAGCGAAAAGGATTTGAACTGCACGCGGAAATTCCGCTGCGATGGGGTGATGTATATGATTAAAGTGCTGCTTGCGGACGATCAGGAGCTGATCCGGGAAAGTCTGGGCTTTGTTCTGGGGGCGCAGGGCGATATTACGGTAGTCGGCATGGCGAAAAACGGCCGCGAGGCCATCGAGCTGGTGCGGAGCGAAAAGCCGGATGTCGTGCTGATGGACATCCGCATGCCCGAGGTAGACGGCGTGGAATGCACGCGCCTTATCAAGTCGGCGCACCCGAATATCAAGGTCATCGTGCTGACGACGTTCGACGATGACGAGTATGTGTTCAATGCCCTGCGGTTCGGCGCGTCGGGCTATCTCCTCAAGGGCGTTTCGGTGGCTGATCTGACAAATGCGGTGCGCGAGGTCGTGCGCGGCGGCTCGATCATCGCGCCCGATGTGGCGAGCAAGGCTTTAGAGATGTTCGCGCGCATGGCCAAGGGCAACCTCTTACCATCGGCGTGGACGAAAAAGCAGACCGAGGATTTGCAGGACAATGAATGGCGCATCATCCGCGAGGTGGGCGCCGGACTGTCCAACAAGGAGATTGCGGCGGCGCTGTGTCTGTCCGAAGGCACCGTGCGAAACTATCTGAGCAGCATCCTGAGTAAGCTCGAGCTGCGCGACCGCACGCAGCTCGCCATCTGGGCGGTGCAGACCGGCGTAGCCGGGCGGCCGTTCGGAGGTCCGCTGTGAAGGGGCTTGCAAAGCGCCTGACGGCGGCCGTGCTGCTGACGGCGGTGAGCCTGACGGCGACGATGTACAGCCGCGCGCGTCCGGTCGAGCTGCGGCTCGGCTTTATGGCGGGCAGCTACTGGGACGCGCCGAACGGGAACTGCTATGCCGTCATCGACGCGGCGATCGAGCGGTTCGAGCGGGAGCACCCGAACGTGCACGTCACCTACACGAGCGGTATCCTCAAACGGGACTACTCGGAGTGGCTCGTAGACCAGTATCTGCTCGGCAGTGAACCGGATGTATTTCTCGTGCTGCCGGAGGATTTCGGAACGCTATGCGAGCTGGGTGCACTGGCGCCGCTGGACGGCTATCTTGCGCAGGATGAGGCGGTGTCCGACACTGATTTCTATCCGGCGCGCTGCAGAGCGGCGCGGAGAACGGCGTGCAGTATGCGCTGCCATATGAGTGCGTGCCGACACTGATGTGCATCAACAAGAGCCTGCTCGAGAACGAGGGCATTACCGTGCCGTCCGGCGACTGGACGTGGGAGGATTTTTTTACAATATCTGCGCCAGGGTTACGCGCGACACGGACGGTGACGGCGAAATCGATCAGTTCGGCTGCTGCGGCTACACGTGGCAGGATGCGCTGACAGCAAACGGTGCATCGCTGTTCACCGAGGACGGCGGCAGCTGCCTGATCTCCGAGCCGAAGGCGGTGCAGGCGGTCGCATTTGCGCAGCGGCTTGGCAAGCTCACGGCGGAGACCGTGCCCTCGGCACGGGACTTTGATGAGGGAAAAGTGGCGTTCCGGCCGTTCCTGTTCTCGGATTACCGAACCTATCAGCCGTATCCGTGGCGCATCAAGCGCTATTCGGATTTTTCGTGGGACTGCATTCCCATGCCGCACGGCCCGGCAGGCGGCAACAGCTCGGAGCTGAGCACCGTGCTCGCAGGCATCAGCAGCCGTTCGGCGAACATGACGCTCGCATGGCAGTTTTTGCGCGAGCTGACCGCCAATGCGGACAATCAGTCCATGCTGTTCACGGACTCGCACAGCGTGTCCGCGCTGCGGAGCGTGACCGACTCGGACGAAACCCGCCGGATCCTGCGGCAGGACACGCCCGGCGAGAGCCGGAACGGCGTGGAAATGCTGTCGGACGTGATGGAGCAGGCGGTAGCGGCACCGCGCTTCCGCAATTATGATCAGGCGCTGCTGCTGACCGAAGGACTGGTGCAGAACGCGATGGAGGACGAGCATAATCTGTCTTTGCAGCTCCAGCGCGTCCAGCACGAAGTGCAGGAATATTTACAGGAATAATACGCGAATTTACAGGCGCCTGGCGCTCTGTTTGTGTGATATGCACAGACGGGGCGCTTTTTCTTTGCGTATTTTGATAGCCGGCATGACATTTGTCATATAAAAACAGGACGATTATCACAAGTGAGTCATGACAAAATGCAGATTTCATACAGGATAAAATCCGGTATACTATGCTCAACAAACAGGAAAGAGGGAACGGAAAATGAGATACCTGATTTTAGTCAGCCACGGAACCTTTGCTCCGGGTCTGCACAACGCGCTCGGCATGATGGCAGGCAGCGACCGCGAGGACATTCGTTCGACCAGCCTGCTCGACGGCATGGACGTTTACACCTTCCGCGTCAGGTTCGCACAGCTCGTTCAGGACATCACCCCCGAGGACGAGATCATCCTCACGGCGGACATCATCGGCGGCTCGCCGCTGACCACGCACTCGATGTGCTCACCGAAAAGGTCTGCTGGGCAAAACGCTTGCCATCGGCGGCATGAACCTGCCGCTCGTGCTGACCGCCGCATTTGCGGATGCGGAGACACCGCTCGATGAACTCGAGGCTGAGCTTACCGGCGAGGCAAAGGATCAGATCAAGCGTTTTGCCCTCGGCGGTGACGAGGACGACGATATTTAAGTATAAGGAGGAAAAAATTATGTCTATTTCTTTCATTCGTGTTGACGACCGCATGATCCATGGTCAGACCTGCACGCGCTGGGCGCTCGAGTATCCCTGCGACGGCCTCATCGCGGTAAACGACAAGGCAGCAACTACGCCGGTGCTCAAGGCGGCGTACAAGAACGCAAGCGACAAGAAAACCTTCGTGTGGACGCTCGATGAGTGGCGTGCCAAGTGCGGCAAGGTGCTTGCCAGCAAGGACCGCTACTTCCTCATCACCAAGGACCCGATCACGATGAAGAGCATCCTCGTGGATGATGGCTTTGACCCCGGTGAGGTCAAGACGGTCATCATCGGACCGTGCAACGACCGCCCGGGCGCGACCAAGCTGGGCAACAATCAGGCGATCACTCAGCCGGAGGCGGACGCACTCGAGGCCATCATGCAGAAGGGCTATGAGGTCGAGTTCGCGCTCATCAAAGGAGGCCGCTATCGGCAACTGGAAGAAGTTCCGCGGTCAGTTCGGCTACTAAGCTCGGTTTCACAGAATAAAAAGAAAAGAGGGAGAACTTATGCAAGTTCAAGTCTGGCAGGCAGCATTGTTCGGATTACTCGCATGTCTCGCATCCATGCCCGGCCTTGGCGGTACGGTGCTCGGCAACTACACACTGGGACGTCCGCTGGTAGCGGGTCTGATCGTTGGTCTCATCATGGGCGACGTACAGACGGGTATTTATCTCGGCGCGGCTATTCAGGTCGTTTACATCGCGCTCGTAACGCCGGGCGGCACGGTTTCCGCTGACGTTCGCGCTATTTCTTATATCGGCATTCCGCTTTCCATGGTTGCCGTGCATTCCATGGGTCTGAACCCGGCGTCGCCGGAAGGTCAGGCCATGGCCGTAACGATCGGCTCGGCCGTCGGCACCATCGGCACCGTGCTGTTTTACGGCACGGCAACGGTAAACCTCGTTTGGCAGCACATGGGCTGGCGCGCACTGGAAAAGGGTGACCTGCGCAAGCTGTATGTGGTCGATATGGGCCTGCCGTGGATTTCTCATCCTGTGCTCTTTTATCCCGACCTTCATCATCACCAAGGTCGGCACCAGCATGGTAGACCTGATGAAGGCTTATCTGCCGATGGACGGCGTGGCGATGAAAACGCTGTTCACCGTCGGCTCGCTGCTCCCGGCAGTCGGTATCGCCATCCTGCTCAAGCAGGTTGCGACCAAGCCGGTTGATATTCTGGTATTCGTATTCGGCTTCACGCTGGCCGCGTGCATGGGCCTCAACCTGATTGCGGCATCTATCGTCGGCGGTTTCTTTGCGGTCATCAACTACCGCATCAAGATTCTTGCTTTGCAGAAAGCCGCTCCCGCAGCTGCATCTGCTGCCGCAGCGGAATTTGATGACGATGAGGAGGAGATCTGACATGGCAGAAAAGAAACTTTCCAAGAAAGCGCTGAACAAATCGTTCCGCAACTGGTTTTACGGCCACCTGACCTGCTTCTCGCAGGAGCATATGCAGACATTCGGCTACCTGTGCGCCATGCTGCCGCTGGTAGAGGAGCTGTACGACACTCGTGAGGAGCAGACCGAAGCCCTCAAGACCTACTCTGCCTTCTTCAATACCGAGCCGCAGCTCGGCACCGTCATCGTCGGCATGACCGCCGGCCTGGAGGAGGCCAAGGCAAACGGCGAGGACATCGACGGCGAGATGATCAACGGCATCCGCGCCGGTCTGATGGGCCCGGTCGCCGGTATCGGTGACAGCCTGCTCGTCGGCACGCTCATCCCAATCCTGCTGGGCGTTGCGCTCGGTATGTCCTCGGGCGGCTCGCCGCTCGGCGCGATCTTCTACATCATTGCGTACAACGTTATCCTGACCCTCGGCATGCGCCTGCTGTACTTCAAGGGCTATGAGCTCGGCGGCAAGGCGGTTGAGATGATCGTCGGTGAAAAGGCGAACGCCATCCGCGAGCATCATCATGCTCGGCACGGTCGTGATCGGCGCAGTCGCCGCAAGCTGGATCTCGATCACAACGCCGCTCGTCCTGCCCGGTGATATTTCGCTTCAGAAGGATGTACTGGATACCATATTCCCCAAGATCCTGCCGCTGGGAACCGTTATGCTCTGCTACTGGCTGATGAGCAAGAAGAAAATGGCGCCGACGACCGTCATGCTCGTGCTGGTCGGCATTGCGCTGGTCGGCGTGCTGATTGGATTCTTTTGATCCGCAGCTCGCATACTAATTCAGATTCACTCAGACTATATCATACTTTCACTTCTCTGGCCGTCGAGCATTTGCTCGGCGGCCGCCGTACAGGAAAGGAGTTTTCCTATGATGAACAAAACCGCACTGCTGCACGAGGCCAAACAGCAGCAGCAGGCCCTGCGGCAGCTTTCCCTCTGGAAGCGAATCGCCATGCTGCTCTCCTCCTGCGCGGCGGTGCTGGCCTGGTGGGGCATCGCGGGCAGCGGACTGCGCTTCGCGGGCGGCGTATGCGGCGTGGTTATCGCGCTGGTGTGCGCGGTCTGCGCGGCTGTGATCGGATTGGGCATCCGCAACGGAAACCGCAATGTCGCCAACATTTTGTCGGCGGCGGAACAGGCATAAAAAGGAAGAAATGCTATGAATCAACAACAATATCGGCTGCTGTGCATGGATATTGACGGCACGCTGCTGAATTCCGCGCACGAGCTGCCGTCCGGCAGCTGCGAGGCTGTGCGGTCTGCGGCGAAGAACGGCGTGACCATCTGCCTGATGAGTGCACGGCCGCCACAGGCGGTGTTCCCGATTCGGGATGCGCTCGGCGTGGATGGCCCGCTGGCGTGCTGCGGCGGAGGGCTGATCCTGCAAGGAGAAAACTGCCTGGCAGACAGCCGACTGACCCGTGCGTGCACTCAGACCGTTCTGCGGGAAAACACAGGCGCGAGGCATCCACCTGAGCGTTTACCGCGACCTCGACTGGCTTATCGCCGCCGAGGACGAGTGGAGCCGCGCAGAGGCGCAGATAACCGGCGTACAGCCGACGGTCGCGCCGCTGGAGACGCTGTTTACCGACTGGGGCGACGCAGGCGCGCACAAACTGCTCTGCATGGGCGAAAAGAACAAAATCGATGAACTCATTCCGGTACTGGAGGCAAAGCACCTGCCAATGACGCTTGTGCGCTCAAGGACGAATATCTGGAGGTCATACCGGCAGGCGCGGGCAAGGACACGGCCATGCACGTGCTGTGCGAAGCGCTAGGCCTCACAGCGGACGAGGTGATGGCGCTCGGCGACCACGACATTGACGCGCCGCTGCTCCGCGCTGCCGGACTGGGCATTGCGATGGGAAACGCCTCGGCAGAGGCGCGGGCAGCGGCTGACGAGATGACCGACTCGTGCGACGAGGACGGCGTGGCACACGCTATTTACCGACATATCGAGGAGGTGCAGGCATGAAATACCGTTTGCTCGCGCTCGACCTTGACGGCACGCTGCTGAATTCGCAGAAGAAGATCACGCCGGAGGTCAGAAAAGCGCTCGCGTGGGCAAAGGAGCGCGGTGTGTGTCGTTCTCTCGACCGGACGCATTGTCGGCGAAGCGGCGGAGTTTGCCCGTGAGCTGCCCTGCGAGGATTTGATGGTCACGGCGGGCGGCACGGCGATCGCCACTGCATCGGATGAGCGCATTCTGCAAAGCTGGGACATGCCGTGCGAAATCGGCGCAAAGGCGGTCGAGGCGGTGCAGAGCCGGCCGGTGCGCGTGATGATCTACGTCGGCAGTAAAATTTACATCAACGAATATTCTAACCGCGATTTTGTCGCAAACTACCGCGTGGAGGGCTTTCACGCGAACAAAATCGTCGTGGAGGATATCGCCGGTGAGATTCGGAGAAACCATCTGAACGTCACCAAGGTGTACGCCATCGGCGAACGAGCGGTGCTCGAGCAGGCGCTCGCGGAGATTCGGCCGCTGCCGGGTATCACGATCACAAGCTCCGGCTCGGACAATTTTGAGCTTCTGCCCGCCGGTGCGGACAAGGGCCGTGCGCTGACTCGGCTGGGCGAGCTGCTCGGCGTGACGCCCGCTGAAATGGCCGCCATCGGCGACAGCGACAACGACGCGGAAATGCTCCGCGCGGTCGGCATGCCGGTCGCGATGGGCAACGCAGATGCGGCGCTCAAGAATCTGGCAAAATACATCACCGCAGACTGTGACCACGACGGCGTGGCACAGGCAATCTATCACATATTCGAATAAAAACAGAGAAGGAGGAGGGCGCATGCCGTTTATGACGATTCCGGAAGCCGCGATCCTGTGGCATATTTCGGTCAGTGAGCTGCGCGAGCTCTGTGAGAATCATATGATTTCGGGCGCTGTGCGCGTGCATCAGCGCTGGTTTATCCCGAAACGGCGGCCTGTCCCTCGGCGCAGCATCCGCTTTCCTGAACCCTGACGCACCGCCTGAACAGGAGGTCTTTCCATGGCACAAACCGATCTGCACATCCACAGCAGCCTGACCGCAGGCGGCGAGCTTTCGCCGCGCGCACTGGCCGAACGCTGCTGTGAAGCGCGGCTGACACTGGCCGCACTGACCGACCGGCGTGCCGTCAGCGGTGTGCCGGAATGTATCTGGCGCGGCGCACAGCTCGGTGTGCGCATCGTGCCCGGTGTGGAGCTGGACTGCCGCTGGAGGGAGCAGGATTTTCTCGTGCTCGGCTATTGTCTCGACATCACCCATCCGGCGCTGCTCGAGATGGAACGGAATGCCCGGGAAAATCCGGTGCAGCCCCCGTTTACGGCCGAGCAGGCACTCGGCCTGATCCGCATGGCAGGCGGACTGGCCGTGCTCGTGCCGCCGAATGAGATGGACGACACCTTCCCGGTGGCGGCATTCGACGGCATTGCAGCATACGGCAGTCACAGCCGAGCAGATACCGCGCGGTATCTCTCACTGGCACGCAGATACGGTCTGCTCGTCACCGGCGGCAGCGGCTTTTTCAGCGAAAACAGGCCGCCGCACCAGCCGGGCGCCGTGGACTTTACGGACAGGAACAGCGGATTTCGGCGGATTTTCTTGCCACAGCAACCCATTTGAACAAAGAGAAAAGGAGTTTTCATCATGACAGCATTTGAGTACACCATTACGGATTCCATCGGCATTCACGCACGTCCGGCAGGCATGCTGGCGAAGGAAGCCGCGAAGTTTAAGAGCAAGGTTTTTCTGCACTTTGGCGACAAAAGCGGATGCACGCCGCCTGATCGCCATCATGGGCATGGGCATCAAGCACGGCAATACCGTCCGCGTGGAAGTGGAAGGCGAGGATGAAGCGGAGGCTGCGGCGCAGATCGAGGCATTTTTCAAGGCAAACCTGTAAGGAGTGAGCGAGATGGAGCAGATTTTCGGCAAGGGCGTATCCAAAGGTGTAGCGGCGGGCCCGATCAGCTTTTACCGCCGCCCGAGCGGTGAAATCCCGCGCCGTTCGATGACGGATACCGCGGCGGAGCTCGCGCGTTTTCATGATGCCTGCGAGATCGCAAAGAAGCAGCTCGGCGTACTGCATGACAAGGCGCTCGCTGAGGCGGGCGAGGATGCGGCCATGCTGTTCGAGGCCCACCAGATGATGCTGGACGATCTGGATTTCGTCGAGAGCATTGAGGGGCTCATCGAAAACGACCGTCTGAATGCGGAGGCCGCCGTCAGCGACACCGGCGCGCAGTTCGCGGAGATGTTCGCCGCGATGGACGACAGCTACATGCAGGCGCGTGCGGCGGATATTCGGGATATTTCGACGCGCGTGGTCGGTATTCTGACCGGTGAGGGCGAGAGCGGCATCGTGTCCGACGTGCCGTGCATCGTGGCAGCGGACGACCTTGCGCCGAGCGAGACCGTGCAGCTGGACAAGTCGCTTATCCTCGGCTTTATCACGGCGGGCGGCTCGGCGAACTCGCACACCGCGATCCTGGCGCGCACGATGGGCATTCCGGCGATCATCGGCGCGGGCGACGCATTGCAGGCCGAAATGGAGGGCAAATACGCTATCATCGACGGACAGACCGGCGAGACGGTCATCGAGCCGGACGATGCCGAGCGCGAGCGCCTGCTTAAAAAGCAGGCTAAGGAGAAGGCGCTGAAAGAACTGCTCGATCAGCTCAAAGGGCAAGCCCAACGTGACCAAAGACGGCCGAAATGTGATGGTTTACTGCAATATCGGCTCTCCGGCGGATATTGACGCGGTCCTGCAGAACGACGGCGGCGGCATCGGCCTGTTCCGCTCGGAATTTCTCTATTTACAGGGCAGCGACTACCCGACCGAGGACGAGCAGTTCGAGGCATACAAGACGGTCGCGGAGCGCATGGGCGGCAAGCGCGTTATCATCCGAACGCTGGACATCGGTGCGGACAAGCAGGCGGACTATTTCCATCTCGACAAAGAGGAAAATCCTGCGATGGGTCTGCGTGCCATCCGCATCTGTCTGACCCGGCCCGAAGTGTTCCGCACGCAGCTGCGCGCGCTGTACCGCGCCTCGGCTTACGGCAAAATCGCGATCATGTTCCCGATGATTACGTCGGTCTGGGAGGTGCAGGAGATCAAGCGTATCTGCCGCAACATTCGGGCCGAGCTTGCGGAGGAGGGGTGCCGATGGCGGACAAGGTCGAGCTCGGCATTATGATCGAGACGCCGGCTGCCGTCATGATGAGCGCAGAACTGGCGCGTGAGGTGGACTTTTTCTCGGTCGGCACGAACGATCTGACACAGTACACGCTGGCGGTTGACCGGCAGGGTGTGGGTCTCGACCGGTTTTTTGATGCCCATCATCCGGCGGTGCTTCGCATGATCCGCATGACGGCGGAGAATGCGCACAGGGCGGGAATCTGGATCGGTATCTGCGGCGAGCTGGGCGCGGATGCGGAGCTGACCGAGACTTTTCTGTCGATGGGCATCGATGAGCTGTCGGTTTCGCCGTCGGCGGTACTGCCGCTGCGGGTCGGCCATCCGGTCGATCGACACGACAACGCTTGCTCCGCTGGAGCTGTAAAAAGAATAAAAGCAGTGGTACTCTTCACGTTTGAAAAGGGTAACACTGCTTTCTTTTGTTTTCACCCGAGGTGCCGCCGCACGAGGTAAAAGACTGTTTGACACAGATTGCCTTTGCATCCGTAATGCACTAAAATGGCAATACAGGCAAGAGAGAAAAGGCATGGCATACACGATCAAATACTATCTGCACTACGGAATTTTCGGAAGACAGCTATAGTTTCGTGGGGGACGGCCGGGAAAGTGGCGCTTGCTATCTGGATTGCTGTCACTCTCGCGGAGCTGTTTGTTCTGTGGCGTATCCACAAGAAGGGCGGCTGCACAGACGAAAAAAAATCTCCCGGCCGGCGAGAGAAAGCGGTCGGGAGTGATATGGAGACGAGAATCAGATTACTTTGGAAACTATTGATTTGAGTGAGAGCTTATTCGAGGGTCAGCTTTTTGTCGGTGAGGAAGGACTCTTTGCAGCGAAATGCGATCTTGGTGATGTAGGCATCGTGCCAGCGCGTGATGAAGTCCTGATAGCACTCGCGGCATGCGCCATGCTTGCGCATGACCTCAACCAGAGGGTCGGTCGGAAGTGCGGCGGCCTGCGCCGGGTGAAGGGCGATCCGCACAATACGGTTCTGAGATTTCACAGCAGACCGACGAACAAAAAATGCATCATGGCGCTCGCACAGATGATGCAGGAACGGATGATCTGACAGAACCGAAAATCCCTCCGGAACCATTCGAACAGGGTGGAACCGGAGGGATTTTTGTATTTATGCCAGCCCGTCGCGAATGTGCGCGAGTGCGCCCTTTTCCAGACGGGATACCTGCGCCTGTGAGATGTGTATCTCGTCAAGCGAAAGGAAATAAGGCTGAGGAGCGTTTGGATTTCTGTATTTATCGTACCGCAAAACAGCGGTTTTGTCAAGGTTTCGAAGATAAAAGAGGGGAAAATGTTATTCCAAGACGCCGGTCAGGCATATCATCCGGCAGACGGTAACGCAGCGCTCTGCGCGGTCTGAACCTCGACCCGAGCCATGTATTCTGCATGGGCGGCGACCCGATCATGATGGCACGCGAACTGTACAGGCAGAAGGCTGCGGCCACGATGCTCTGTGGTGGAAGACCTTCTTCGCAGCTCTGGCAGAGGCGATTATCACGGCCCGGTTTCCATCGAGGTCGAGGATCCGCTGATGCCGAACAATCTGGTTGCGATCCAGAAGTCCGCAGTAATTTCTGAATAATCTGAAAAACCTCCTTTCACACGCGAATGAATGTGTGCAAGGAGGTTTTACTGCCTGACAAGGATAGAACGGTTTGATTGAAGCTGCTATTTATTAGGAAAACTTGACTGGAGTGTTCAAGAAACTTCCTGCGCTAAATAAATATCTTGATAGAGAATGAATTTTATAATAAAATGTAAGAAAACCCCGGCCGTATCGTAAAAACCAACAGGGAAAATTGACGATTGCATTGCAGAAACAATGCCACACAGGAAGGAGCGTGCAGCATGAAAAAATTCGTTATTCAAAACCGTAAAATCTTTGTCGCGGCATGTATCGCAGTGATGTTATGTGTCGTAACAGTCTTGCATTTTGCAGAACCGCAGGATGAGCAAATTCCGAAGTTAAATCTCCCTGTAGTTGGAAACATTGTAACAGCGAATACCCGTGTATCTATCGCGGATACTACCGAATCGGAGATCGACAACGCGAGCCGGTCGTTGACTGTATATCGTTTGAAACCGGTCAACATTAATCAGGAAAAGGAAAAAATCGGAGATCTGTTTCAGGTTTCCGCATCTGATATCGGAACTTTTCCAACCGGAAATACACTATCTGATGGAACTACAGTTGGAATTGATGCGCAAACCGGCAGGTGGTTTTATCAAAGACCAATCGACTTTGATGCAAAGGAAGGCCCATTGTCGGACGCCGATGCCATCCAAATCGCTGAGCAGTTTATTGCAGACAACAATCTGTACCCAGTGCAGGAACTGGGCGACGCTAAGGTTGGTACGACCTCAACCGGGGATGCAGCACAAGGGACAGAAGAAATCCTCAGAAAAAATGTGTATTTCTACCCTGAGATTGCCGGCAAACCTGTATATGGAACATTTCGTATCTGCATTTCCGTATCCGGGAGCGGAGAAATCGTTGGTGTTGACAAGTTTGCAAATGAATATACCTTGGTTGATGTTGATGTCGAAGGCAAGAACTATCGTGAGGTAGCAACATCGCTGAGCAAAAAGAGTATACACTAAATGCCGAAGTCGCTCCAGACAGTATTCTGGTCGATTCTGTTTCTGATGCTTTCTACGCAGATCCAGAAAGCGAATATATCCAGCCCATTTATGTATTAGAGGGGTTCGGAGAAAACCAGACAGAAAAATACGACATTTGGATGGATGCACGATCAGACTGATTTTAGTAATGAGGTTTTATTCTCAACACGAATCCGAAATGTTTCACGGGACGGCAGAAGAATTAAGCAGTGTGTTTAAAATTGAATATCCAGGGAGAACAGTAAAAAATATATGACTCTTCAAAGAAGGAAATTGAAACATATATTATTGATTAAAAGCTCTCTATGAAAATACAATCCGAATTTGGATTACATGAGAGATTATAAGGCACTATATTCCGAAATCGGAATATAATTTGACGAACGTCATAACGTGCGCTATAATGGAAACACTATAACGGCGAGGTGAGTGCGTTGGTAGAGCGAAAAGAATATCTAGAGCAGCTGAAGGCATGGAAAGACGAGCAGGTTATCAAAGTCGTGACCGGTATCCTTCGCTGCGGTAAGTCGACCCTGCTCTCACAGTATCAGCAGCAGCTGAAAACAACCGGTATTACGGATGAACAGATTGTTTCCGTTAACTTTGAAGAACTGGAATACGAAGAACTGTTGGATTACCGAAAACTCTATTCCTATTTGAAGGAGCGCCTGTGCGCAGAGAAAACAACTTATATTTTTCTTGATGAGATCCAGAAAGTACCGTCTTTCGAAAAGGTCGTAGACAGTCTGTATGTCAAACCAAACGTGGATATTTACATCACTGGCTCAAATGCTTACTTGCTTTCCGGCGACCTGGCTACGCTACTGACTGGACGCTATGTAGAGATAAAAAAATGCTGCCGCTGTCGTTTCGGGAGTTCCTCTGTATCACCGGCATGGATGCGGAGCGAGGTCTCGCGGAATATCTGCGAGATGGAGGTCTGCCGTATATCGCCGTGATGGATCGTACAGCAGGGAAGGTTGAAACCTATCTGGAAGGCATCTATAATACGGTCATCGTAAAGGATATTGAAGATCGACAGGCTCGAAAGGAAAGCAATCCAGATAAACGTAAGATTACAGATATTCTACTGCTCAAAACCATTGCTAAATATCTGGCGAGTGTGGCAGGCAATCCGGTTTCTGTCCGCAGTATTACAAATTACCTGACCTCGAACGGTCGGAAGATTTCACCTAACACGGTGAGCGACTATGTGGAAGCTTTGACGGAATCGTTTATCTTTTATCCGGCGGAACGCTTTGATATTGTAGGGAAACAGGTACTTCAGACCAACCGCAAGCTGTATATCGTAGACCTTGGCCTGCGAAATCATATTTTGCCGCGCAGACAGTACGACCTCGGATTTTCTTTGGAAAATATCGTATACTTTTGAACTTCTGCGGCGCGGATACCGCGTCATGATCGGCAAGGTCGGCAGCACCGAGGTGGATTTTGTCGCAGAGAAACAGGGCGTATACGTGTATTTTCAGGTCACAGCAGATATGACTGCGCAGGAAACCTTTGAACGTGAACTGCGGCCGCTGAACCTTATTCGTGACAATTACGAAAAGATTGTCCTGACAAATGACCGACTCACACTGGGAAATTATAATGGCATTCAAGTCAAAAATCTGACGGACTGGCTGCTGCATATATGAGTATAAAAACCTCGGCAGATTACAGTATCCGCCGAGATTTTTGCGCAAAAGCTCCAGCCCTGTCGCCTTGACAAAGCCGGAGCGTATGCTATTATATAAATATAAAGGGACACTGCTACAGCAGTCAGACCCTCACAGTCAAGAAATAGAATTGATGACCGCTCGGGTAGGCACCGAAAAAGCCTTTTTCTGTACATGCGCCACCTCCTTCCTACCGCAAACTGCGGGAAAGGAAAAAGATGGTCTGACCGCCAAAAGTAACAGCGTCTATCAGCATCATATCATACTCAGTCGAAACCTGTCAACGAGCCGCCCTTCGGGGCGGTTTTTGCTGCGGTTTTGATGCTTTAAGAGGGAGAAAGTTTCCGTATGGGAACTTTCAGACGTCCGTGTTTTGCAAAGGCAAAACACAGATTGTCGGAAAGACAGACCCGGTTGCGTATTAAACCGCAGCCGGGTTTTTGGCGTATTCAGAGCAAAAAAAGGTGCTGTCTTTGTTCTCAGCTGCGCTTCCAGTCATCGATCCCATACCGGGCCAGAAGCTTTTGCGCCTGTTCCATACCGCTTTCGGTAATGTAAACGGATTTTGAGCGTGATGGATGACTGCCCTGTCTGATGTAATCTGCATCAGACAGTTCATTCAGAATATCGAAGTTATACCCTTTCCAGGCGTAAAAATCGGTTGCTTCATCAAATTTCTCTCCCTGTGAAAACCGGGTAAGGTCAGGCGCTGCTGTGCGTGCGCGCTGCCGAGTTTTCCTATCTGTCTGCGGTACGCGACGGTCGACCGTCGGCGGCGGAGAGCGCCTGTGAGAGATGTTCGCTGCGGTACTGCTTTGGAGAACTGCCGACCTTTTTTCACGAACAGATTGATGAGACTGCCGCTGGTGGCGTAGCCGACCTCCTCGGCAATCTCACCGATCGGCTTCTGCGTGCGGACGAGCAGCACCTTGGCGCGCTCGATGCGCGAGTTGATGACATAATCAGCGGGGGAAAAGCCGGTGCGGCGCTTGAACATATGGGCAAAGTAGGACGTGCTCAGGCAGACGGACGAGGCGAGATCCTCAACCGAAATGGCCTTGCCGATGTTGGTACGGATATACTGGATGGCCTGCTCGATCGGATCGTCCGCCGACATTTCCTGCGCGCTGGGCGCGAGCAGCAGGTCGAAAATCCGATAGATGCGCGCTGAGCTCTGCATGTCGGTTTCCACGCTGTTGCTGTTGTAGAACTGTACCATGTCGTACAGCAGATTGCCGATCAGCGTGTTGTTGTCGCAGCGGATAAGCCAGTCCTGCTGGTCGGTGATGCTGCGGCAGAGCTCGTGCGAGTTGGAGCCGTCAAAGTGCATATAGACAAATTCCAGACCATCCTCTGCGTGGTAGTAGTGCGGCTCGATGCAGTCGAGCAGCAGCACGTCACCGGCTTCGGCGACTCCGGAATTCACCGCGGTACTCCACGCGGAAGCGTCCCTTGCGGATGTAGGCGATGAGCAGCGGCGGATAGCTGTCGCGCTTCATATAGTAATTGTCGGTGCAGAAATAGTGACCGCACCAGGTAGGGTAGAAACAGCAGGTCTTTTCGCTCTTTGAGATGGAGTGAAAGAGAAACAAACGGATTTGCTGAGAATACCGGGGTCGACGCTCTGCATGTATTTTCCTCCCTCGCAGAAGACATGAATGAAAACGAACAGAATTAATGAACGAATTTTTCTGCGTTTTCTGCACGAAAGCAGAATTGATGAATTTTACGGCAGAAACGCTTATTGAATGTGCTGTAAAAATATTTTATACTATGCTCAGAAGTTAGAAATAGATACAATAAACAAAGCTAATGCGAATTTATTGTAGGTATTTCACAAAACTACAAGCATGTCTATTCAAAGACAGTATTCAACTATTTTTAATTTGAAGAAAGAAGGAAAAATTATGTTCATCGGTGAAAAGAAAATCGCTCGTCCGTTCCGCTGGGGCATCGTAGGCGGAGGCCGTACCTCCGGCGTAGGCTACAAGCATCGTCTGGGCGCAATGCGCGACAACACCTCCTTTGAGCTCAAGGCAGCGGCATTCGACCTCGATTTTGCCCGCTGCGTTGACTTCGGCAAGAACCTGAACATGGATGAGGAGCGCCTGTATCCGGATTACAAGACCATGTTCGCAGAGGAAGCCAAGCGCGAGGACGGCATCGAGGCCGTTGACATCGCAACCCCGAACTTCCAGCACTTTGAGGTCTGCAAGGCCGCTCTGGAAGCCGGCCTGCACGTTATCTGCGAGAAGCCGCTGTTCTTCAAGGTCGAGGAAGGCGAGGAGATCAAGCGTCTGGCAGAGGAGAAGGGCAAGATCGTTTGCGTGACCTACGGCTTCTCCGGTTTCGACCTGCTGAGCCAGATGCGCTCCATGGTCCTGAACGGTGACATCGGTGAGGTTACTATGGTAGACCTCCGCTACGCACACGGCTTCGCTTGCGACCCGACCGGCGACAAGCAGGCTGAGGGTCAGAAGTGGCGTGTTGATCCGGCAAAGTCCGGCCCGTCCTTCGTACTGGGCGACCTGTCCACCCACACCTTCTACATGTCCGAGCTGGTCTGCCCGCAGCTCAAGCTGAAGCAGCTGCTGTGCGACCGCCAGAGCTTCATCAAGTCCCGCGCACCGCTGGAGGACAATGCTTACGTCCTGATGCGTTACGAGAACGGCGCAGTTGGCCGTATGTGGGCATCCGCAGTCAACGCAGGCGACATGAGCAGCCAGCACATCCGCATCGTCGGCACCAAGGCTTCCCTTTGAGTGGAACGATATGCATCCGGATGAGCTGTACTACGAAGTACAGGGTCAGCCGCGTCAGACGCTGGTTCGTGCAATGGATTACCTGAATCCGGAAGCTCTCGAGTATGAGCGCCTGGGCGCACTGCACTACACCGGCCTCATCGACTCCTGGAGCAACCTCTACACCCGTTTCGCTATCGCTATGGACGCAAAGAACCGCGGCGATGAGGAGACTCTGAACAACCTGGTTTACCCCGACCTCGAGCATGGCATCGACGGCATCCGCTGGGTCACCAAGTGCGTAGAATCCGCCGATAAGGGCGGCGTATGGGTAGATTTCAAGTAATCCGCCTGTTTACCGAATAACCCATTTCTTCTCTCTCAGCTGCTGCCTTCCGTTTCAGGCGGGCAGCAGCAGTCCCTCAAAGAATTTCTCTCAAAAACGTTCCGAAAAGAGGTTTTATATATGAAACTCGCAATCTGCACCGATGTATTCGCCGACCTGTCCTACACGGATATGCTCGACAAGGTAAAGTCCCTCGGCATTGACGCGGTCGAGATGACCGCCGGCGGCTGGGGCGCACGCAAGCACTGCAACACCGCCGAGCTGCTCGCGGACGCAGGCAAGCGTGAAGCGTTCATGATGGAGCTTGAAAAGCGCGGCATGCGCATTTCTGCACTGAACACCTCGTGCAACCCGCTCTGGCCGTCCAAGACCGGCGAGGAATACAAGAAGTCCATGTATGACTGCGCAACGCTCGCAGGTCTGCTTGGCGTTAAGAAGATCGTAGCCATGGCAGGTCTGCCGGCAGGCAACGAGACCGACACCACCCCGAACTGGATCACCTCCACCGTTTCGTGGCCGGATTTCATGGCGCCCGCTTATGAGTACCAGTGGAAGGTAACTGTCGAGTTCTGGAACGAATTTATCGCACACTGCAAGAAGTGCGGCATCGAGCATATTGCAATCGAGGAATTCCCGGGCACCATGGTTTGGTCTGCTTCGACCCTGCTCAAGCTGCGCGAGGCTACCGACCCGATGCTCGGCATCAACCTCGACCCGTCCCACATGATGGTTCTGGGTGCTGACCCGATCGCAGCGGCGCGTGCACTGAAGGGCTGCATCTTCCATGTGCACGGCAAGGATGCCCGCATCGAACGCGGCCTGGCCGACACCGACGGCCTGCTTGAGCCGCGCCCCGTTACCGAGTCCGCTGACCGCGTATGGAACTACGTTGCGGTCGGCTGCGGCAAGGACCTCCAGTGGTGGAAGGAATTCTTCTCTGTCTGCCACATGATGGGCTACGACGGCGACGTTTCTCTCGAAATGGAGGACCTCACCATGACGGTTGACGCCGGTGTTCATACCTCCATCGACGCGCTCCGCCAGACGATCAGCCAGTAAGACACACACGATCACACAAGCAGCTCCGCATATCCCAAGGAAGGAAGAACGAACCGAAGAAAAAGAAAGGGTAGTGTTTGCACCATGAAAAAGAAAGTATTAGCGATGACGCTGGTCGGCACGCTGTGCACCGCCATGCTGGCGGGATGCGGCGGTCAGACCTCCGCGAACGACAAGGCAGGCGGTGACGCCCGGCACCGGCGACGCCTACAACGTTACCGTGATCGTAAAGCACACAGACGGTCATTTCAACAAGGTTATGGCAGGCGCAAAGGCATACGCCGATGAGCACGACAACGTAAACGTCGATATCCAGTCTCCGACCTCGGCGACCTCCTACGATGAGCAGGTCAACATGATCGAAACCGCGCTCGGCAATCCGGGCATCGATGCCGTCGTGGTCGCACCGCAGCAGTCTACTTCAACCGCTACCCTTGTCGCTTCCGCGAACAAGCCGGTGCTTGCACTGGATACCGACTTCACCTCGGATAAGAAGGCATGCTTCGTTGGCACCGGCAACGAGGACGCAGCGCTGAACGGCGGCAAGGCGGTTGCTGAGGCCTGCAAGGCACTCGGCAAGGACAAGCCAACGGCTGTTATCATCGCAGGCGTACAGGGCGACGAGACCCATGAAGCGCGTCTGCGCGGCTACTGCGATGTGATCGAAGCCGCAGGCGGTCAGGTGCTCGAAGTGCAGTACACCGACACCATGCCGGACAAGGCAGCAGCCGCTATGGAGGCGGTTATCCAGAAGTACCCGAACGGCGTAGACGCAGTTCTGTCCATCGCGGATGACATGGCGCTTGCAGCTGCAAAGGTTATCAAGGATTCCGGCAACACCAATTACGCAGATACCGTTCTGTGCGGCTTTTGACGGCAACCAGTCCGCTGTCGAGGCAGTCGAAGCAGGCTCTCTGACCATCGACATCGCTCAGATGGGCTATGACATGGGCTATAAGGCTGTGGAAGCGGCGGTAAAGGTGCTCGACGGAGATAAAGTCGATTCCTTCATCGATTCCGGCTCCAAGGTCATTGATTCCGGCAATATCGAAGACTATATTGCGGATATGAAGTCCAAGGGCCTGTGGGAGTAAAACGCTGACCCGCAGACAGGAGCATACTGCTTGTAACAGGGCGGACGCAGGTTCTGCACTTGCGCCCGCCCTTGCTTTATCTGCAAAAAAGTGATATATTTCTGACCAAAGAAGTGCACACACACAAAGAAAGGGGGATTTCAATGGCTTGACCATGGCGACGTTTATCGGTTTCACGATACTTGTTGCAGTTATTTCGTATGTAAAAACAAAGGGCGATGACCAGTCCACGGCGGACGGTTATTTTCTCGCGGGACGCGGTCTGCCGGCTTTCGTTAGCGCTGGCTCGCTGCTGCTGACCAATCTGTCGGCGGAGCAGCTTGTCGGCACGAACGGCCAGACATGGAGCGTCGGCATGAGCCCGATGGCGTTCGAGATCGTGGCGGCGCCCTGCTGCATCATACTGGCGCTGTTCGCCGCGCCGCGCTACCTGAAAAGCGGCATCACCACCATACCCGAGCTGATCGGCCTGCGGTATGACCGCGGCACCAAGCTCTGGTTCTCGATCGCGTACATTCTGCTGTACATTGTGGTACAGATTCCGGTTATCCTTTACTCCGGTTCGCTGGTATTTGAGAATATCTTCAACGTATCCGGCATTCTGGGCGTAACCAAGTTTCAGGCAGTCATCATTCTGTGTATCATCATCAGTGTCATCGGCTCGATTTACGCGATCTTCGGCGGTCTGAAAGCAGTCGCCGTATCGGATACCGTAAACGGCATCGGACTGCTGATCGGCGGCTTCATGATCCCGTTCTTCGCACTGAGCGTGCTCGGCAAAACGGCAGGCGGTGACGGTCTGTCGGTTATCGACGGCATGCGTTTTCTGATCGAAAACCATTCGGACATGCTCAACTCCATCGCTCCGGCGGATTCTCTGCCGCCTGCGGTTCCGTGGCCGACCGTATTTACCGGTCTGTTCTTCCTCGGTCTGCAGTCCTGGTGTACGCATCAGTCCTTCATTCAGCGCGTTCTCGCGGCGAAAAAACCTGAAGGAGGCGCAGAAGGGTGCACTGTACTGCGCGTTCCTCAAGATCATCGGCTTCATGTATCTGGCGCTGCCCGGCGTTATCGCGTTCGCGCTGTTTGAGCTTCAGGGCGACCAGGTTTCCATGATGGACGAAGCGTATCCGCAGCTGGTCGCGCAGGTCGTTCCGGCTCCGCTTATGGGCTTCTTTGCCGCGGTCATGCTGGGCGCGATTCTGTCCTCGTTCAACTCGGTGCTGAACTCGGTCGATACCATGTTCACGATGGATATTTACGCGGAATTCATCGACCAGAACGCTTCCGAAGAAAAGACTGGTCAAGGTCGGCAAGAACGTCGGCATCATCTTCGCGGTGCTGACCACCATCGTTGGCCCGCTGATCTACTTTTTTCCCGGCCGGTCTCAAGACCTTCCTCGATTCGCTCGTCATGCTGATCGCGCTGCCGGTCCTGACGGCGGTATTCGGCGGCTTCTTCTTCAAGTATCTGCCGAAATACAGCCCCCAGGTCATTCTGGTTCTTCACGTTCTCTGCTACGGCTCGTTCCTGCTGTTCCTCGGAGATAAGTTCCACTATCTGTACGCGGTCCTCGTGCTGCTGCCGCTTGAGCTGCTGGTGATGTATGTTTTAAACCGTCACAACAAGGCAAAGCATCACGCAGAGGCATGGGTGCAGAAGGATGTCGGCGCAGTAGACCTGACGCCGTGGAAATACCGCTGGCTCGCAACGGCTCTTATTTTGATCTGTGTTGCGGCGGTTTATATCGCGTTCTCGCCGCTCGGCATCGGTACATGGAATTATCCGCAGCCGTGGTAAAAGCTCTGTAAGCAAAAAAACTCGACAGACATTTGAACTGCACCCCATCTATTAGATAGTATATCAACTGTCTAACAAATGGGGTGCAGTTCATTTGGCTGCGGTTTTAATTCATGTATTCACCGAGCATATACCGCAGACGCGGCTGAACATAATTGGTCAGATTCGTGATCGCAGGCACATCGCTCCGGTCTTGTGTGCGCAGCACGTTCATCGGATCGGCCATCAGACAATCCGCTTGCTCGAGAAAACACCGTTTTTCCGCCTGTAAATTCAAAATTTCGTCATAAAACCGTGGCTTTTCTTCCAGGATGGGAGAGTGCCGCGGAGAATTTTTTGCGAAGAAAGAATTGCTATAGCTTTTGTAATTCCGGCTTGCCATGGATGCAATCAGAGTGCCGAGACCTCCAATATTGGTTCCGACAATTAAAGCCCGGTAATTATCTGTAAAGCCGGATAAAAGAAGCGCAGCGGGAACATTGCTCATAATCTGACTGGCAAGAACAGCAGTAAGTGTTTCCCTTCCTGCCATGATTCTTTCCAGAAAACTGCTGAATTGCGGAATCCTTCCAAGGTTGCCGATAAAAATAAATAATGCGATAAAGGTGGCAAGCAGGGAGTAATCCACCCTGCTTATATTTTCCCTGTTTCTTAGCAGCATATATATAAGAACCAATACAAGAGGAATCTGGTATGGAATGATACGTGCAACAGTGAGAAGGCAGATTGTAAATAAGATCAGGTAAGCGGCCAGGTATTCCATGTTAAGTTTTTTTCTGTCAGAAAATCCCAAAAGAGTTTTATCTTTTTCGGAACCGCATACGTGAGGTGCTTTGGCAGCGGCTACCTGTATCCATATCAGAAGAAGGATAAGTGCTGTGGCGGAATAGGGAAGCATCAGGGTTATTAATTCTGCCGCGGACATCCCTGCTCTGGCATATAGATAAAGGTTCTGCGGATTTCCGATTGGTGTGAGCATGCTTCCGAGATTAGCAGCGATTGTCTGCATGGCTACTATTTTAAGAAGCCAGTAATTGCCCAGTTCCTTTGGCAGTTTATGCACAATGATCAGTGCAAGAGGAACAAAAGTAATCAATGCCACATCATTGGTGATCACCATTGACAGGAAGAAACATAAGAGTACCAACAGCCTGATCACACCCACAGTCCCCGATGTTCCCATCAGCAATTTTTTGGCAAGTATATCAAAAACACCAACAGCCTTCAAACCAGCTACAATTGCCATCAAACAGAAGAGGAGCCCGAGAGTCCTGAAATCGATATAAGTAAAATAAGCCTTATCCGGTCTGACCAAGAACATAGAAAGAAGCGCCAGGATCACTGCAATTGACAAAACGGTTTCTTTCCTGAAAAAAACATATAATTTTTGTAACATAATATTTCCTTTCCGATCTGATACGACCGCGTATAAGTATATCACAGAAACATCCAGAAATGAATTTCACAGCAAAGATCATATCATCATCCTTTGTGACAGCTGGTACACAAAACAGAATCTGGTTTCAATCGTTGATGAATATCCGAATCTGGATCTGATTGGCAATGCAAGGATTGATTCTGTCATGTATGATCTTGCACCTGCACAGACCGGTCGTCGGGGACGTCCTGCCAAACATGGAAAACATCTTTCTGTTGAAACAGATTTTACGTTTTCCAATGAAAAGATTGGTGATTATTATGCACTTTCGGGAGGTGTAACTATGGATGAAAACATGAATAAGGACGATTTTATGAACGATCTGTACGATTACCTCTGGATGCCGGAGAATGAGCAGGGAGCGCTCTATCTGCATCAGAATATCCTGTTCGGCCGCGCGGCTGACGAGGAGAAAATTGCCTGCGCAACCCTTCCGTATCTGTTCCGGATCGGCATCACGCCGCAGATGCGCGGTTATGAAATTTTTGTGCCGCGCCGTTATCCTGTACCTCCTTGACGGCATTCAGAATTCGACTCACCTTAGCCTGCTCATGACGATTGCTGTCGAGCGCGGCACCTCGCTTACCTCTGTGGAGCGCGCCTGCGCCGCTGCGGTCAGATATGCGTGGAACGAGGGGTATATGTCCGCAGACGATGAGTGTCCCGATGCCATCACGTTCCGCGAAATGCCGACAGTGACACAGTTTATCGACCGCCTTGCAGCGGCGGTCCGGAGCAAGCTCGGTGACGAAATCAAGCTCTAAACGGGTCGTACATCAGGTATTGCGGCGAAAACCGTGCTTTATCAGCAGGTAAAATTCGTTCGCCGCTCGCGTTTGCCCTATACTTCGGCATCGCTTTCATTTCGCAGCTGCTTTTCGGCAGCTGCTTTTTTTCGCAGAAAAGCTGCCGCTTTGACGCAAAAATGGACGTTATTTTTCCTTTTTTGACGTTTAAAGACCGATTGCCGCGCCGTATACGAGCCGGATCATATCCGCAAACGCGGTGATGCAGCCCTTTGTTTGTCGGCTTGCGGCGGAATGTTAAAGCGCCGTGCACGGGTCGCCCTTTATGCCGCGCAGGCCGCCGTTGTTCCATGCCGTCGCAATCGCATGGCGAATCGCGCGCTCCACCGCACTGACCGTCGTACCATGCTCCAAAGCAATCCGCGGGTAAATCGTTTTGGTGATCTCCCGCATCTCCGACGGATTGAGTAAAAACTCGACCACCGCACTGCGCAGATAGCAGTATCCTGTAACATGCGGCGGAATACCAAGCTGGTAAAGATAAGGCGTCAAGCGAAATTCAATCTCCCGCGCGAGAGCGGAGTGTTCTTTTTCGACAGATCCCGCTTTTTCCACAACAACTTCATCATTCATCATCAACATCATAACCACGACCTCCGATAAACAATTCTCTTGAATATGGTATGCAGAAAGGAAATTTCCTTCTTTGATTCCCATTATATCATGCGAAAAAACAGGAAAAAAAAGAAAAATTCGATGAGTTATCCATAATCTTACTGCTGCGTCGAAAATCGAGACGCTGAACAGCAGGTTGCACAAACGGACGCGGAAAACCCCTCTTTTCGCGCTAAGATTCCGTTAACCGAAAGAATTCAAGGCCGTCTGTGAATGCGACACAGGAAGCCCCGGCTGTCCTCCGGCTTGACGGCAGCTTAACCTGTTTTTCACACTGCGTGTCAATATTGTGCGAGAATACTTCAAATTGCTGTAAAAAACGTCGAATGACACGCTGTACGGTTTGAACTGCTCTGTTTTGTGAAATTTTATATAAAATGAACAAATTCGACATGAAACGACAGCATACGGCATCACCGGACCGAATAAAAAGCTCCGGCCCTGTCGCTTTGACAAAGCCGGAGCGTATGTTATAATATAAATATAAAGGGACGCTGCTACAGCAGTCAGCCCTGTCAGTTAACAAAAAATAGTTGACCGTTTGGTGCCAGCCAAGCGGTCAACACGCTTTTATGCAAAAGATGTACAGCAAAACTACTGCACATATAAAAGCGGAAAAAGCCTTTTTCCGAACATGCGCCACCTCCTTCCTGCAGCAGCCTGTGGGAAAGGAAAAGAGGGTCTGACCGCCAAAAGTAACACCAGAAAAAGCAGTGATGCGCTTCGCTTTTAGAGGCAGCATCACTGCTTTCTTCGTTTTTACCCGAGGTGCCACCGCACAAGATACGTCACGCTGTAATCGCCCTGATGGCCGGAGCGCGAGCGGGGAAGGTCAGCTTCATCTGCGCGTCCGGGGACTGCGTCGCGGCGGAAAGCACCGGCTCGGCGCGGAAGTCGCTTCCGGTGGTGAGGAAAATCTCCAGACGGATGCAGGTTCGGTTCTCATCCGCGTCTACGACGATGCGGTCGACGAGCGCCTTGGACATCTCGCGCGAAAAGCCGCAATTTGTCTGCCACCGCTCCTCGATGGTGCGGCGCAGGCTTTCCACGCGCCGAATGCGCTGCTCGAGCGTTTTGTCTGCATTTTGCAATTCCTTGCGCTGCCGCTCGAGCGTAGCAAGCTGCTCGTTGCAGGCCTCATTGCGCTGCCTGAACTCCTCGTTCGAGAGTGCCCCGGCAAGCGCGAGGTCGAGCAGCTTGTCCTTGCGGCGGGTGACGGTCTCGAGCTCCTGCTCGACCTTCGCGAGCAGGGGGCATTGTCCTGCTGCGCGGCAAAGGCGCGCAGATTGTCGATGTATTCCTGTATCGCCGTCGAACGCTCGTCCGTCACCTGCTCGAACACCCGCGCAAGAATGCGGTCGAGCTCATGGCTGTAAATCGTGGGGAGTCGCAGCCGCCCTGTTTTCCCTTTTCGCGGTACAGCTTGCAGTTCCAGCACTCGACATCGCCGCGTTTTTTGCTCTTATACACATGCCTGTGGAAGGTCGTGCCGTGCCGCGCGCAGATGAGCTTTTGCCGCTGTAGGCATAGCGGTTCTGCGATGCCTGCGCGTGCTGCTTCATGGTCTGTCCGCGTGCGGCGAGCAGACGGTTCGCTTCGTCCCACATGGCCTCCGGCACGATGGCAGGCACGCGGTCATCCTCGTGGACGAGCCACTTGTCCTCGCTCAGACGGTAGCTGCGCTTGTCGCGGTAGTCCCGGGAGGCATAGCGCCGACCGGCGTAGCAGCCCTTGTATTTCGGGTTGCGGATCATGCCGTACAGCGTGGAGTAGGTGAGCGGCCTGCCCTGCCGTCCGCGAATGCCGCGCCGCTCAAGGTCGTTCGCGATGGCGCGCAGACCGAGGTCGCCTGCGGTGTAGCGCTCGAACACCTCGCGGACTATGGCTGCCTCGTGCTCGACGATCTCAAGCCGTCCGTCGACCTTGTTATAGCCGAACAGATTGTTCTGACCGAGCAGGACGCTGTTTTCCTGCGCACGCTTGAAGCCGAAACGGGTGCGTTCGACAGCTTGCGCACCTCGTCCTGCGCGATGGAGGACATGATGGTGAGGCGTAGCTCGGCATCCTTGTCAAAGGTGTTGATATTGTCGTTCTGGAAATACACGCCGACGCCGAACCGCAGCAGCTCGCGCGTGTAGCCGAGGCTGTCAAGGGTGTTTCGGGCGAAACGGCTGATCTCTTTGGTGATGATGAGGTCAAAGCGGCCGCGTTTCGCGTCCTCGATCATGCGGAGGAACTGCTCACGCCCCTCGACCGAAGTGCCGCTGATGCCCTCGTCGACATAGCCGCCGGCAAACGTCCAGTGGGGATTGGCGGCAATGTAATCCTCAAAATAGCGTTTCTGATTGCCGAGACTGTTGATCTGCTCGTCTTTGTCGGTCGAAACACGGGCGTAGTAGGCCACAGCAAGCTCGGTGTCGAAGATGCTGCGGCCCTGCGCCTGTATTTCGTCCAGTCTGCGGACGTCCATGGAGCCGCCTCCCTCAGTTCAGAGCGGTGCCTCGGGGGGTGTGCTGTCGCGGCCGTGGAGCCTTGTCAGCTTGTCCGTCTGCAAATGGCGGACGAAATCGTGCTCGTCACGAGTGATGCAGCCGCTGCGGAGCATCTCGTCGTTGAGCGCTAAAATCTGGTATACCTGCGCGCGTTCCAATTCGTTATTCATGAAAAATTCCTCCTTTGTCATACGGGTGAATACCATATATATACAGATATAGTATATCAACGAGATGCGCGGTTGATACGCTCAACCGAAGTACTTCGCGATGCCCTTCCATGCCTTTTTCGGCTCGGCGATGACCTTTTTGAGCGCGTCAAGGCGTTTTTCGCCGCGATAGACGGTTTTGTCATCGTTGTTCTGACGAATGATACGGCTGGCGTCGGCGAAGTCCGTCGGGGTGTAAAAAGCAGAACGGCGCGCGCCTTTTTTGCCGTCGCGGCCCGCTCGACCGATTTCCTGCGCATAGGCATCGATGCCGAGCGGCAGACCGGCGTGCACGACGAGCCGGACATCCGGGCGGTCGATGCCGAGACCGAATGCGTTCGTCGCAACGACGATCGGACGCTTTTTTCGTGAGGAAATACCGGTGCACACGCTTTTTTCTGCCCTTCGGGAGCTCGCTGTAGTACGCTTTCGCCGAGTACTTCTCCCCGCGCAGGTATTTCGTCGTGCGCTTGACATCGTTGACTGTCGGGCAGTAGACGATGGTCGCGCCGTTCTTGGGCTGGTGCTGCCGGAGCACAGCGTCAAGCATTTTGAGCCGCTGCATGCGCTTGCGGCGCTTCACATTGTCTTTGCCGCGAATGTTGAATTCCTTGACGGAAATCTTGATATTCGGACGCTTTACAGAGAAGAGAAAGCGTTTTTGGTTCAACCATATGCAGGCTTCGTGCGATATAGCTGAAGTCTGAAGCGGTCGCCGTTGCCGTGAACGCAAGGATTTGCGGCGGTATGCGAAGCGACTTGATGAACGCGCCGATTTCGGCGTAAGCCGGGCGAAAACCGCGGTCGACCTGCGGCAGGATGTGCACCTCGTCCACGACAACGCGGCGCACATGCGCGGGAGGCAAGCGCCCCTAGAACCTTTTGATTGCGAAGCTGCTCGGGGGCAAGGTACAGCAGGCCGCCGTTCTGCACGAAGTCGCGCAGAGTCGCTGCGTGGCGGCGCTTGCTGAGGCTCGAGTTGAGGAGGGCGGCGCGAACGCCCTTCTTCTTCAACGCGGAGACCTGGTCCTCCTGCAGGGCGAGCAGGGAGAAAAAACGAGGGGTCAGCTGTCCCGGCTCGTCGAGGAGAGCCGGGAGCTGGAACAGGAGCGATTTGCCGCCGCCGGTGCAGAGGCGCACGAGAACGTCGCGGTTCTGGAGAATGCAGGAGAGAACCTTTGCTCTGTTCTGTGCGAAGCCGGGTCACGCCGAGCTGATGCATGGCGGTGTATACATTATAATTATACATCATTATCTTCCTCCTGACCCGCCGGAATAGCCGGAATGACGGAATTTACGAATTTTTTCACAGGAATTGCGAAAAAGCGCCGCGAGGTGCCATCAGTGTTAATTTTAATGTTCTCGCGCTCAAAGATTGAACGTTCTTTGAGCGCCTGCACGACATCCGGGACGAGTTCGGAGCCGACACCGGCGCGCTGGAGCAGCCGTTCGAACTGCGCCGTGTTGTAGACGAGCATGGGAACGCCGTGGCTCGTATACGGGAACGAGACGGTTTTTTTTTTGAGCTGCTCGAGAGTCTTCGGACGCGGCGAGATGGCATCCTTGTAACGCTCCGGATCGAGAATGAAGGCAACGCCGTCATCGATGGTCGAGGTGCGCTGCACCTGTGCTTCGCGCTGTTCACGCATCATACGAGCTGTGAGCTTGTCGAAGGCTTCACGGCAGTCCTTGCGGGTGAGGAGCGCCTTCCGGATGTAGAGTAGCACGAGAGAAATCCAGCGTTCGGGCGCTTTATGGCGGTAGGCGTTCGGGCGTGCGCTCAAGTCGGACAGCGCATCGTTCAGGTCCGACACAACCGTCGGCACATGCCGCAGCAGTTTCGCGGCGGCGAGGCGGAGAAGATCGGCTTCCGCATCGGTGAGCGTGTGCACGTTCTCCGGCACCTTCACGTTGTGCGCGAGGTGCGAAGGAAAATCTCGCGTTATCATCGTGACGGGGAATGCCGGAAGCGGACGGTCTGCCGCGTCGCCGATGTTGTGGCGGATGTGCGATACCTCAGTCAGCGCGTCCATGAGTGCCTTGCGCGCCGGGTCGCCGATCGGCTCGAGAACGATCATGCGGCCGGCCGCCGACAGCGGATAGACCGGCAGGGAAGCGTTCTCGAAGCGGGAAGGTGAACACGCGCTCGAACGGTGCATCCGGCGAGCGGAGCAGGTCTACCGCATGAAAATGTTCGTCGACGCCCTCGCGAACGGTCGCAGACTGCGCGTTCGGCAGCATAAAGTTAAGGAGAAACGCCGGAAGATACTCCATGTTAGAGCGGTCCAGACCGCGGAGAGGAGTGCCGCCTCGAGGACCGGAAGCGCGAGCGGGTCATTTTTGAGCAGCGCAAGGAACCGCTGTTCATCGAAATCGCCCAACTCCTGCGCGATTTGCACGTTATCGTCGATGTTGTCGAAAAGCTCATCTGCGACATCGAATACATCATCGGTATACGCCTTGCGACGCGACAGTTCGTCACACATCAGATATACGAGCTCGACTTCACGGTCGGTGAGGCCGAGACCCGGGAGCGGCGGATGCTTTTCCCACGCCGTGCAGCGAACGGCGAAGCGGTGGCGCATATTGGGATAGCGAATGCTGATAATCCCCCAGCGCTCGCAGCGGTCAGGGACCGTCGATGCTCATGGTGTCGGTCCGCTCGGCAAGGAACCCGACGGCGAGGTCGTCGAACAGCACAGAGCCATGTTTCGTGAGAAGAAAGCTGACGCTCGCGTTGGCGCGCCTGCGCAGATGCTTCGGCCAGCTGCCGTCCGAGACCCATTTCGAGTCGAGGCGTACCACCGGCGCAGTAGCGGTTGCGGCGAGTTTGCGGGTGAGAATGTCGTTCATTTTTTTGTCTTCCTTTCGTAAAAACGGGTTTTCAAAACGATTTTGTTTTGATGCACATATTGTATCAGACAAGAAAATGATGCGCACGGAACCCTGCTCACGGGGTGAAATGAACAAAATGACGGTAAAAATGACACAAATCGAGACGGAACCGCGTAAACCGCGTCCGTGTCCCAAAGTGCCGAGGGGGCTCGCTCACGGGGTGGTTAAAAATAAATTTGATCGAGCGCAAAAACGCTCCGACCTTCAATGGTCGGAGCGGAAATGCTGCTCAATTTGTCTTAACTGGTTTCATCTCCTCATTTGAGACTTTGCGATTTAGTGTTCATGGGGATACGTCGGATATCATCTATGATGCGTGTTATTTATTCTATATCAGTATTGGCTGTAGTGGTGCCATCTATTATTTCCTTTCGGATAAAACTGACTCCGGCTTTCTTCATTGCTTTCCACCGGTCGGATAAATTACCTTGGGATAAAGCTTCATAACAGAACAACCAGTAACGATCCATGTCTGTATTTTTCAGGTTTTTGGCTGCTTCATGAAGAGGTTTTACTCGTGAGGCTCTTCTATTCCAGTGATTTTGCTTCATGAAATAAACCCAGGTCGTAGTCAGCAGCAGGCAATCACCGCTTTTGATTACATAGTCCAGCGCATTATGATAATCGTTTTCAAACTTTTCAAGCGTGAAGTCAAATCGAATTGCAAAAATAAATTGCATAACACAGGCTTTCATAATTATTTAGTTTGACAGCATCGTAATATATTATCTCTGACAGAGATTTGATATCGCTTGTATTGACTTCATATGGTGTGAACACATACTCTTCCATTAAATGCAGAAGGTACGGATAAAGTGCAGCCATATGCATGAACCTCTTTTGCCGCAAGCTTCTTTCCATTATCAGAAAGCTGTGCTCCTTTCAGTTTTTTGATGGCATAATTGATAATTGCGAAGTCCCCGTTTCCGTTGCCAGCGATAATGCCGTGTCAATAAACGTGTTGACTTGCGGGTATTCCACCATTCCTGACGTACCAATTTTGGGCAAATCACTCAGTTGGTGCTTCCAGTTCTTCTCTATCCCAATAGGAAGTTCGATAATCTTTTGTTTTCCTGTGATTTAGCGGCAAATCAAATTCACGAAGAGCTTGTTCGAGATCTTGCAGAAATCGCTGTGCTTCATCATGGCTGCCAACATAGCAATCATAATCGTCTATATTTCGAGTATAACGATAGCCCTTATCATAAAGCTTCTTATCGACTACAGTCAAAATAATCTCTGAAAGCAAATTTGAGGTATGTGGTCCGATAAGTAAACCGTGTGTTTCGCCATTGCGCATAGCTGAACATGCTTGATCAATCTTGTTGTACCAGCAAGAGTCATCACGGCTTGTTTTCTTTGCCCGTTTTTTCCCTACTAAAGCCCACGGAATGGAATGCGTATAGATGCTGGGAAAGCATGTGGAGATATCGGCTTGTGCAATGAAACGGCTCGTTCTCTGGTCATGCATCAGCAGAGCTAACTCTGGGTTGCCATCTGTTCGCCAGTTTGAATAATTCATCTCAAAGATACGTTTCTCATTATGCTTTTTTGCGAATATGAATTCGGCTGACACGATAACTCTGCCCATCTGTCTGTGCATGGAAATGAGCACGTAGTTCATTCCAGTTATCTCGAAGCAAAGAACACAATTCTTGGTATTTAAAAGGATTTGGAATCCCCATAAGTCGAGGTATGCTGATATTACGCATTACTCGAAAGGTTATGTAGTCATTCCACACTGCTGCAAATGGAGCAGATACTGTTTTGCAGTAATGAAAGAAAGAAAACGGACGTAAATAATGGTGGAAGCTTTTCAGCAAAGAGACCGTATGCAAGGAGGCCTTCATAGAGTTCATCAGAAGATATTTCATCCATAAAAAATCTGTGTACTTTTTTTTTTCCATAATGTATTTACCTCCAGCTCTTTGTAGTTTGTCTATGAAAACCAGATTAGGATAATATCAGAACATATCCTATTATATCACACTAGAGAGAAATGAAAAACGATCATGTCTGGCTGTTTGGTATATAGAAGAGAGTTTTGATGTTCAGATAAAAAATGATCATATGGCGATCATTAGGCGGTACTGTATTGCTGAGGCGGGATGCGAAAAAGCCGAGAAGCCTATTTTTCGTCATGGAGAGCGCGGATAGAGGGATGACACGACACCACGCGAACGGAGAAACTTCAGGTATTTGTCAAAGAATTTAGAAGCGTTCTCGGGGACAAAAGAAGATTGGTTTTTGACAATAAACTCCCAGTATTGCGAGCCAGCTTGATTCAATATCTGGGCATATTCGAGTGAAGGGTCTGGATTGTGAGACTGATTATACTTGGAAATCTGAAGAGAAAGAAAAGGATCGAGGAAATCCTGCCCACATTTTTTCGATTTCCCCTGCAAGCAGTGCATCCAGCTCGCTGCGTGGATAAAGCCACTCCATCGTTTGATGCAGAAGCGGAAAATTACTGCCGGTGACATCGAGAAACAGAGTTTGAACTTGAATTTCACTCGGCTCCAGCCGATTAATATCAATCTGGTTTGTACGCAGAAAATGCTGCGCCCATAGCCAGAGCTGTTCTGCCTGCTGATTTTCCTCCTCAGCAATCTTATATGTGGTGCGGCAGTAGATGTCATCGGGGATTGACCGAGACAAGATCCTTTTGCAATTGCTCTAAGATGCGCGCGGCTGCGCAAGAGCCAGGTAGTAATCCGTGATACAGCGATCCTTATCGGCAGGGTCATCAGGGTCCTCACCATATTTTCTAATCAAGCAGAAGGGGAAAATCTGCCTGTGCAGTAGGGTGAAGAACATCCTTGTGCAGGGCCCGGAAACGAAATCGTTCGGCTCGAACAGCAGTGGCTGCGGCGTTACGGGTTGATCATACCAGCCGTCAAATGGGTTTTCTCGGTCGTAGGTATCCGCAGTTTCATGCATGTCAGCAAGCTCCTGTATATGATCCTCCGCCTGTGCTTCACGCTCAAACCAGAAGGCGGATGTGCCGGGCTGTGTGGACCAGTACTTCAAGACCTGTTCTGCAAAATCAGATACTGCAAGAAAATAGTCATTCATCACAGGAAAATCAAACGGCTTTTTTGATGTGAAAGATACCGAATTCACGGATTTTCTTCTGCCCGAGTGAAACAAGAAGGGAAGTCGGCGCCTTTAGTGATTTGGACGGCGAGAACAAACCGCTCAGATTTTGATAAATCGGCGCATAGCTGCCGCTCTCCTTTTGCCTGCGTCAAGGCCTCCTGCAATTCTTTCAGATGATTGCTCAGATGGCTTTTACACTCGTTCAGTGTAGGAAAGATTCTGTTCGGCATCCGGCGCGTTGATCAGCTCGCGCAGACGCTGCAGCGCAAGAAGATTGGGATTTCGTGCGAACTCCGGCTCGGCAAAGCAGCTGTAAATAAGCGTGTCAACATCGAGAGGAAGGTCCTCCGGCCAGTAATTAAAGTAACTGAGCAGAGGATTATCGAAATTACTGCCCGTAAGGGAAAAACTGTAGTATCGATCTTCGAAAAGTCAATCCATTCCTTCCAGCAGCCGTATGATCTTGATGAGATGAACGAAATAGGAGGTATCTGCGTCTGTAAGCGTATCCGGGTATTTCTTCCGGAGCAGCGGCAGGAAAGCACTCATAAGAATCCAGGAGTGCCTCGCGAAGCCGTTCAAATGTCGAAACGGTATCGGCGTTTCGTTTGCAGCAGGTTTGATAATAGCCCCAGTATTTTTCAACGGAATACATAAAATAAGGGGTGCCCGTCCATCAGTGGAAGAAAAGCGGCAGGCTGCAGCAAATAACGCATATCCGGCGTCCGTACATAGCGATGATACAGCACGGTGATTGCCTGCATAAACTCGGTGTCGAGCGTGCGGGGAAGCAAAGATCCATCCTTGGCATCCTTATAATAGATATGTAAAGGCTCACGCCGCAGATTAGACATTTTTATGCTGTGCCTCGGCAGTTCAGGGAACAGCAAGGAGAGATAGGATGCGTCTGGGATAGAAGGGGCGGATGCACTGCTGGCCGGATGCGGGAGATGCCTGCATTCTTTTTGATACGGTACTGCTTTTCGTATTCGCTCAGTACCGACATGATGATATCGGTAATCATGCAGTCGACCATAATGTCATACAGGCTGCACGTTTTAGCTTTGCATTTGTTGGTCGCTGGCTGAGAGCGGAGCCAGTGCAGGAACTTTATCGTATGTTCCGTGAGCAGCGGATACTTCTTTAGCTTATCATAAATCCAGCCCGGCAGCGGTTTGCCTATTTCCCACGCGAAATAAGCGCGCAGGTCGGCTTCAACCTCGCTGATCTTCTCCCTTTCGCAAAACGACTCGGACGGTTCGAGAACCTCGGACTCTGTAAATTTCGCAGACGGCACGGAAATGCCTCCTTCCTGATGGAGATGCGTAATCTTAGTTTAGTATCATTATAATACCGCAGAACAATAATTGCCAAGTAGCTTCTATATATAATATACAATCCCTCCGGTTATAGAGATAAAAAGATAATGGATATATAAGATAATATCAATCTTTAGATAGATGATAAATATACAGGATAGTATGTATTGATCATCTTATGTATGATATGGTTTATAATCATATATTACTGTAATGTTCTGTTCGTATAAAATAGTATCTGCTTATAACAATATGATAATTTATATTATGGAGGCGTGCGCGATGGGCGTTTATCACACGATACACGTTAGAATTGCAGCGGAAAATTCCGCTGGGAGAAGTGAGCCGCTGGAGAGGGCGGCTGTATGAACTGTCTGAGAGATATGGGACAGGAGTTTACTCGAAATCAAAAGACGAACAGGAATTTTATATGTATGCGCAGAAGGGCGTGACGATCAATTTGCGTGCCGCTGTGAATTGCGGCTTTATTAAACTGACGATCAACTTAAACTCTGTGCTCTATGCAGAGCCGCAGAGGGTTGTACTGTTCTGCCCCGACAAAAACTATCTGGGCATATTCGACCGCAATCTGCGGGAGATTTTGCGTGACGCAGGACTGGGTGGAGCGGAAGAATTTGAATTTTCGCGCGTGGACTTCAGCGCGAACGCGAAGGTGGATGACCCGCTCGCATATATCGCTCTGGCAAGAAAGAGCGGCGTGCCGAACGGCTATCAAGAGACTTATCCGCGGTTTGATAATAAAAAGCGGAATAAACCGATAAAATATGCGTATTCCTTTGATTTGACGCACAATCGGGAGGATTACGCTGTTACACTCTATTCCAAGGCAGACCAGCTGAAGGATGACCGCAATGCAGAGCTGAGGGATATACAGGATGCGCAGGGGCTGCTGCGGTTCGAGGCGAAATACGGTGCGCCGATGCTGAAAATGTACATCGGAATGCACGATCTGCATTATTCTAAGGAAAAACTGTACGATTTACTGTCAGCTTCGCCATCTGTCCTGCGCAGAGCAATGTGCAGCTGCTTTCCGGAGGGGACTTATTATTCGCTTCCGGCGGCGCGAAAGCAGCTCGACCGGGCTGCGCAATCAAAAACAGCGCGAGCGGCTTTTGAAATGGATCGAGGAAACCTCGCGTATGAACAGCGCCTGCAAGGCACGGCGAAAGCTCTGTGAAGGTCTTTCCTTTTCGCAGCGTGCCGCGCTGATGCAGTTTCAGCGCGAAAGCGCTATCAATCCGGTCACGATCGGCCGGGACTGGAAGCGGCAGTCCCTTCCGAGCTTGCAGGAGGTATTCGAGCTCGAGACATGAAAGCCTGAGGGACAGAACAGAGAAATGAAAGTAAATGAGAATAATTTATGCTGTGAACAGCATAAACTTGATAAAATAAAAAGTTTATGCTATGATGATGCAAAGGAGTGATGCCGCATGATCCGTTCACATACCCTCAGAAAAAGAGACCTTTACCTGGATAAGCTCATTGCATTTCAGGACACCGAGCCCATCAAAGTAGTAACCGGTATCCGCCGGTGCGGAAAGTCCAGTCTGCTCAAGTTGATGGCGGCGCATCTGCGCGGAAATGGAGTTTCGGATGAGCAGATCATTGAAATGAACTTTGAATCCTACGAGTTTCTGAAGATGACAGCGGACGAGCTGTATCGCTATGTCAAGGAACGCGTGCTTCCGGACAGGCGGATATACCTGTTTTTTGACGAACTTCAGCGCATGGACGGCTGGGAAAACGCCGTCAACTCGTTCCGCGTGGATTTCGACTGCGATATTTATATTACCGGCTCGAATGCCTATCTGCTTTCCTCTGAGTATTCGACCTATCTATCCGGACGATGTGTGGAAATCAAGATGCTGCCGCTGTCCTTTGCGGAGTTCGTTGATTTTACGGCTTTACGATTAAGACGGTCAAGAGCGCACTTGGCGGCCAAAAGAAAGAAAGCGGTCGATCAAGATGGTACGCAATACGAACTGCGTGAGATTTTTTGACGCGTACATGCGTTTTGGCGGTATGCCCGGTATTGCCGACGTCGGCATGGAACAGGATAAGGCGCTGACTCTTCTGGAAGGCATCTATTCGACAGTTATTGTTCGTGACATTCTCGAACGGGAAAAAGCGCAGAGGGCAGCGCCAGCTTACAGATGCTATGCTGCTCAAGAAAATCGTCCTGTTTCTGGCGGATAACATTGGCAGTTCGGTTTCAATCTCTTCCATCGGCAACACTGGTCAGTGAAGGGCTGCTCGATGACAGCGGCCGCCAGGGGCAAGCCAAGTGCACACACGGTTCAGGCCTATGTCAATGCGCTGCTGGAGTCCTATTTTTCTATGAAATCAAACGATTTGACATCAAAGGCAGGGAGTTCCTGCGCACTGGGTAAATATTATATCGTGGACATCGGCCTGCGGAATTACCTGCTTGATTCCGCAACCGCGACAGCGGACATGCGATTGAAAATGTTGTATATTTCGAATTGCTGCGCCGCGGCTATGATGTCGCAATCGGCAAGGTCGGCAACGCGGAAATTGATTTTATTGCAGCCAAAGCTGATGAAAAAATATACGTGCAGGTAACCGAGTCGATGGAGAGCGAAACGGTTCGCGCACGTGAACTGGCGCCGTTGCAGAGGATTGCAGATAACTATGAGAAAATCGTGCTTTCGCTGCATCCGGGACTGGAAACGTCCTATGACGGCATTAAATCCATCGATTTGATAGAGTGGCTGCTTGAAAATCAATAAACCGTATCAAACCTCCTTTTTGTTGATATATTATAGAAACGCAAAAACCCAGAAATCAAAGGCAAAAAGCGGCCGGATGTAGGAATACTCAAGAAGTAATCTACACTCAGCCGCTTTTTATCACCTCGTTTTACCTCCTGAAAGGTTACCGCTCAGATCGTCTTGACATAAATATCCCCGTTATTCCCAAGGCTGCTCGCAGGGACGGTTTTACCCGTCAGTATCTGCGCTTCCTCAAGCGTCCCGGTGATGACAGCCCCGCTTTTATCGTGAGCAGTATAGCCTTTCTTCAAAGCTGCCGGCACCACAGTATCAGAGGTCAGATCCACAAGGACTTTTCCTCCGTAGACGACCTTATTGTAGCCCATTCAGTCGCCCTCCTTAACCGATGGTAACGGTCTTGCCGCCGGCAGCGTTGTCGCTCTCAGTGTACGGAATCTTGTTCACAGTCACCTGTGACAGACAGTTGTAACCCTCGTCGGGCAGAACCTGCTGAGCTGCGCTGGTGGACGGCGTGACCGTCTTCGCCTGCGGCTTCATGCCCTCAGAACCCGACATTGTTCCCATTACGCCGAGGATCGTTACACCTTCTCGGATGTTCTTTGCGATGAGCTTTGCCTGCTCCTCTGCCTTGATGGCGACCGAGCCGGAACCATCGTGATAACCCAGGATTGTGAATGCGTCGGCAACCGCCGCGATCGCGCCCGTCACAGCGCCCTTGTTGGGCATCGTACCCGTCACCTTCGCTCCGCGTGCGTAGGCGATCTTGCCCTCCAGAATTTCCGCAACGGCAACATCCGCGTCGCCGGAATCCACATCGAAGGTACAGGTGCCCGTGATGACAGCGCCCGATTTATCGTGTGCGGTAAGACCCTATAAGTAGCTTGTCCGGCGACACCGTGTCTGCGGACATGTCAATCAGGTCTTGCCTCCGTAGATGACTTTGTTGATGTACTGATTGGCCATAAGTATGGACCTTCCTTTCTTCCGCTTACAATGGCATAGTATAATACAACAAAGTTAAGTGGGGGGGTACTTTTCAGCCCTTGTCCTCACCCACCTTGTTATATTCTGATTTACGAAGAGGAAGCTTGTTGACCTCGTTCATAATCCGTTTTGCAGAGCCGTTCCCACCCATTTTTTCGTACGGCTTATAGAGATATTGGTAAAGATTTTCGTACTGTCCTGGGTGATGTGGCCCCGATCAATGTACATCATGCCGAGATATACGATCCGGTCATGAGCAAGTCCGACCAGCATTTCCGTTTTCACGTCCCTGCTGTCCGACCGCTTATTGACGAAAGCCCAAAACCCGGATGATGCGATGACGGAGCAGACAATGGTGACGACCATTTGAATCCACGGCTCCATACGGCACCTCCTCTTAAAATTTGTAGAAGGGTTTATCGCCGCCCTCTACGGCGTAACGCATCCAGTCAAGAAGCACGATGGCTGGAACGGAAAGTACGCACCACAGCGCCCAGAATTGCGGACAGATCTGCCCCAGCAGGTTCCCCAGAGGCTGGAGTAATCCCAGACCCCCATTTTGAACCACACGTTCAGCACCAGTCCGCTCACAAATTCCACCGCTGTGATGCCTGTGCCGCAGATAAGCCCCTGCGCCCACAGTGGGCATTCCCACGGAAGCTCCGCGCCGAAACGCTCCAGCGGGATCGCCAGCACAATGGCAAGCGTCAGCATGGTCCAGCTGATGCTCTCCGGTCTGCCGTGCGCGATTTTCCAGATCACCTCCAGAAAGAAGTAGACCGTTCCGGTCCAGCTCCATAGAAGCAGACTCAAAACGGCCTTTCTCACTCTTCCGTTCCGGTTCTCGATTTTTCTTGACGGCGAACCGCCCGGACTCCAGCCCATGGCGCTTACGCCTTGTCAGCCTGCGCTGCGGCAAGGATAGCCGCCATGTTGGCCGCAAGGTCCTCCGGAAGCTCGCTGCCGTATGCAATGGCCTCCACGTCCTTCACCGTTTCGCATCGGCGTACCCATGCCGCAAGGTGGTTGTAGTAAGTCGTGTGATACAGCTTGTGCTCTGTCGCGGCCTTGGCCATCACCAGGATATCGGCGGCGGAGAACATGGTGCAGAGCTGTCCGTCCAGATGGTACGGATACTCCGTCATGCCCGCTTTGATGCTGGTAGCCGCGTTGGTCAGGTTGATCTGATCCTCGTTGGTCAGCGAGATATGCCCGCTGGTGGAGGAGAGCGTCACATCGCAGCCGTTTACGATGGTCTCGTTGCAGCTCGCGCTGAGCTCTGCCAGTTTTTCCGTCTGAGCCTGATCTACCGTCTTTCCGAGGATTTCCTCTGTCGCCACCATGTTCGTGATAACGCCCTCGTTCGCCACGATGGCTACGAACGGGCCGTGCTCCTCCCATACGCTCTTCAGCGCCTCCGGAAGCTCCGCCCAGCCGGGCAGGACCTCCCTCAGCATCCGCGATGCTGCAATGGGCGTTGTTCCATTCAGGTTCGATTTTGATGATCGTTTTCATAGTCGCCTTCCCCCTTAGCACATACGCATCCAGATGCCGTTGACCTTCTGGTACTCCTCGCCCGCCGGTGCGCTGACAATGGTGTAGCAGCCGCTGGAGTCCGCAGAATCCGAAACCAAGATTTCAGATGAAAGAGCCAAAGCGGGACGAGCGCAGTAGTGGCCGTTGCATACGCCGCTGTAGTCGTAGACGCTCCCATCCAGTGCTCACGCGGTACGCGTAGTCGTTGTTGCTGGAGTCCGGGGAGCGAAGCCACCAGTAGACTGCTGTGGTGGTTTCGTCCTGATACGCGATGCGGTTCGCCTGCGTGCTCAGATAGGAAAACGCCGTTCCGTCCGAACCCCCGTTGCCCACCTCGGCCGCCGACAGGGAAAAGCACTTACGCATCAGATTGCGGACCGTAGCGCTCCAGGTTCCGTTCACATGACCGTCGGTTGTGGGGATAGGCACATTGACCAGGCACGCCCGAATGACCGGGTCGAGACACTGGATATGCTGCTCATTGCAGAAAGAGTCCAGGGAATTGCCGTTATACACATTGTAGCCGCTCTGGCAGGCGTTGTAGGCGCGGAAGCCGGCGGCATCCTTGCGGGAGCAGTGTCACCTCGGCCTTGCCGTAGTGGTTATAGCCGAGCATGATGTACTTTTTGGCAACCCCATTCTCGTTGAGCTTGACGAGGCTGCCTGCTGAAAGAGCGCTGATCTTTTTGCTCATTTCCATTCTCCTTTACTGGTTGTTGATAGACGCGATCCAGCCGTTTCCGCATTTCGCGGATAAGCTGGTGCGTGTCGCCGTGTTTTGCATGGGCGCACCAGGACTGAAAGCTCTGCTCGATCTTCTCTTTCGAGATAAGACCGGCGGCGTAGTCCCGTTCCCATTTCTTGATCCGCCGCTTCATGCGCTTCTTGGAGGATTTACGCAGCTTGCGGACCGTTTTTCCGGTTCGGGTGAGATAGACATGGAAACCGCAGAAGTCGATGCCGTGCCGCAGCGGGAAGATTACCGTCTTCTCGTTCAGTTCATAGCCCAGTTCTGCGAATTTCACTCTTGCGGCGGCAAGCAGCGCCACCGCCTCCTCTTTTTGTCTCAGCGATTGCATACCAATCGTCCATATACATCCCGGAGTCCGGATGGCCGAGATCCTGATTGATGAAATGAAGCACCTTGGATAGATAGAACACAACGCAGATATGGCTGGTCTGATGTCCCAGCGCCAGGCCCTTGTCAAGCTGCTCGATGTACTTGCCCAGCAGATAGCAGTAGCGCTCGTCGCCCAGTCTTGGGTAAACGGCAGCTTTCAGCTTTTCCTGGTCGGTCGACTCAAAGCATTTCCGCACATCGCCCTTGACCACCCAGCCGTCCGAATAATCCCATTCCTCCATGGGGCGGTACGGCAGACCGAGTTCCTGTCTACGCTGCTCGTCAGCGGCCTTTCGTTTGAGAAAATAGTGCCGCATCTGCTTTTCCATCATGTCCACGCCGTAGTGCTGCCCCTTTCCGGTCTGTGCGGCAAAGGCGTTGAACGGAATGGACTTGACCAGCGCCGGATAGATTACGTTGTCTGTCAGGTCGCGCTGTACGATCTTGTCGCGGAACGCCGGAGCGTTGATAGTCCTTGCCTTCGGCTCGTAGATCATGAACGAGTCCAGACCGGCGGGAAGATAGCCCTTGTCGATCTGCCGTGCGATCCGCTTCAGATTTTCGGTCTCGCTGCTCTCGAAAATGGCTTCTGCCTTTTTGCTCCGTTTTCCTCTTCGGGTCTTCTTGTATGCTTCATATAAAACGGGAGTGCTTTTGAACTCCTCGTATTTCATCACTTGCGTGCCGCTGATAGCACCGCTTCCTTTCTTGGGCCGAGGCGCGTCGGCATGATGTGTTTGCCCTCAAACCGGGCGGGAATTGGCCTCCTTTGGCTTGAACCTTTGCCTTCACCCTAAAAAGGGCTACCGGATCTCGGCATACTTGCCAGCCAGAGCGGGACGAGCGCAGTTGTTGCCGTTGTATACGTTGTTGTTGTTGACGCTCCCATCAGTGTTCACGTTGTACGCGTTGTTGTTGTTGCTGGAGTTCGGGGAGCGAAGCCACCAGTTGACTGCACGATACAGGCCAATCCCCATGAGAATATCACAGTAGATGCCGTTCCAGTTCCCGGTCACGCCATGCCGCACACAGATACCGGACGTCCAGCGAATGCTGTATCCAGATGTCCGCCTTATGCTGGTTGATGCCGGGATAAGCTTTGGACGCTTTCAGCGCGTCGATAAGCTGCTCCAATGTCAGACAGAGCGCGATCACTTCGGTTTGCAGCCTCTGCCGCTCCTCGAATGCGCGGTGAAGATCCGTCGTGTTGGCAAGATGGCACTTCTGAAGAATCTCCATCGCCATGGTTTCAAGCCTCTGACCCGTTGGATACCTTCTTCGCCGCGGGATGACTTTTTCATTTCCTACGGCCTCCGAGGTGTAAATATAAAGATCTTTCGCACGGTTCAGAAGAATGAACTCTTTATCCGAGAACTTGGACATAAGTATCTCCGTTGCTTCCGAGGCTGCTCGCCGGCAGGGTCGTGCCGGTATAGGTCTTGTATGCCGATTCCTTCAACTCGTCGATCTGCGCCTGCAAATTAGCGGCAACATTGTCCGTAAGCTGTGCTTTCAGATTGGCGAACCAGACGTCGAAGTCATACTCCCACTGCTCAAATAGATCACTGATGTCGGCCGGGCCGGGAAGACCGGTCACGAACGGGCATTCCGTTTTGCCGATTACATTCTCGATGTTTCCGGCGTTAATGGAAGTCGCCCCCGCATTGACCAGAATATAAGCCAGTGTGCGTGCTGATGCACCTTTTCGGTGTTGGTCAGCGTCGGCTTGGACGGATCTGAGCCGGGATTTCCGCTGACGATCTTGATGCTGTTGGCGCGAGTAGCCGTTTCGGTATTCACCTCCAGCACGACTGCGTCGTACCGCTTTAAGGTCACGTCCGCAGCGGGGATCGTCAGCGGCATGGGAGCGTCGTTGTAGCTCCATGTGCGGTTGAACCATGCCTTGCCGGACTTCACAATGACCTGCATCCCGCTGCCGGGTACTGTGGCCAGAATATCGCCGATGGAGTCGAAAACGCCATCGGTGATCAGTCCGTCAAAAATGGATGAAAGTTGTTCGGCTGTATACTTCCTGTCCCCATTCAGGGAGTTGAAGAAGCCGTAAGTAAATGCCATACGATAGGACCCTCCTTAATTGTCGGTCTTTTTCCGTAGATGTGAAGGTCGGGTTCAGCGACTCGCCGTTCTCGTCCTGAGAAATCACGATTTCCGTCACGCGGGAGGTAGCCTCCTGACCGTATTCGTTGACCACCTGCACCACATCGCCGATGTTGAAATCTTTTGTAGACGAATTGGCGGCTGCCGTCGATCTCGCCCTCAAAGGATTTCGTGACACTGTTCTCGCTTTTGGCAAGTTCCTCCTTGCCTTTCTGCTTGAGCTGCTCGTCATACTCGGCATCCGTCATGTAGGTTGCCTCCACCGTGTTGCCCTCGTCGTCCACATAAGAGGACTCCAGCAGCTTCGACACGCCGGCAGCGTCCGTAAACATCTCCCGACGGGAAAGACCGGTGCCGCCTCCATCGTCGTCCGTTGCCTCGGAAAGCACCCGCTCGGCTCCCTCACCCTCGCCGCCGACCAGAGAGACTGTCCGCAGGTTTTTGCTGGACTCCAGATAGTTGCTGGAGAGGATGTTCTCGAAATTCGGTGAGAAGATGACCCACGGATGGTTGCTCTGTGCGTACGAACGGTCCTCACCGACATACAGCTCAAAGACGAACCCGCCGCTGCCGTCCGGCAGAACGCGGAAGCCGATCTCTTTTTTCCTCACAGAGCGAAAGAATGGCGTCGTACAGATTTTCTCCAAGAAACTGTGTGTCGATGGTAAGACCTGTGATGCGGGTGTCGGTCGAGGTGCGGAATACGAAATTCGGGATTTTGCGCTTGCTGTTGCTCGGCGCGATCACGTTCTCATTGAGAAGAGTCTGGATCGCGTCCTGAAAGTTTCCATTCAGGACCTTGTACCCCCAGATGACTCTGCGGCACAGGATGGATTCCAGCGAACGGCCCGTCACAGTCAGGCGATTTCCGTTTTCCGCGTCGGTATCCACCTGGATGTCCTCAATGATCATCATTCGGTCGGAGTCCTTGGTGACGAGATAGTTTCCCTCCTTCAGATAGGAAAGGACGCTGGTCTCCGCCGGCATATAGATCTCGAAATCCCCGTATCCTCGGTAGCGATCCGTCCAGATAAAGGACTGAAAGGTGTCCAGCACCGCAAGGGAAGCCGCATTTTGATCCAAGATCCACGCTTCCATGCTCACACACCTCCGTAAGCCTTTCGGTAACTGAAAGTCACCATCAGGTTCGTCTTGGTCTCAGCGGAATCCGTCGTAAAGTCAAAGATGTTGTCGCCCGGCGTGATCTGGAGCCAGTCCGCGTCTTTGGCAAGCGCGCTGATGATGTTGATGTAGAATCCGTTTCGCAGCAACCGCACATACTTGTCGCCTTTGATCGTGGAGATGATGATGTCGTCCCCGGGTGCGAAAGCGATGCCCGTGATCGCGGCGATTTTGTCGGTGTCGATTGCCATGGATTCCTTGGTGGTTACGTTGTAGAGGGTGATGTCCGATACCGTCGCCACCGGATGCAGTGTGATGATCAGTCCGGTATCAGAGTCGCCCTCATAGTTGATGATCGCTCTGGAGTCGATGCGGATAATGCTGAACTCGATCATAGGCTCCGTCACAGACTCGTTAGAAAACGGGAACTCGAACTGCGCCGAAGCGTCCATGAAAAGCGTCGACGAACCGGACGCATCGTAGAAATACGGGTCGGGGCAGAATAGAGATCTGTGCCGTTTCCGCTTCGCTGAAAATATCCGGTTCGTTCGACTCCACATAGCCCTCCGTCTGTACCTGCCGGTTATCGGTTTCGATCACCAGCTTCACCTTTCCCTTGACCGGGAAGAAGTGGTAGGTCTTCTGACGGCTGTCCTCAATGGTTGGCGCAAACATCATCGCCAGCGTAAGAACGATGTTGCGCTCCGTGGTTCTGGCTGAGGAATAGACGCTGCCGTCCATCGTTGCCAGCTCCGTGGTGTTGATGTTTGCCTTGCTCGGTCCCAGCCCCTCGATGGATTTCACGATGAGCCCGGACTCTTCTGGATTTGCCAATGTCAACTTCAGCGACTCGCCCTTGGGCGTTGTCACTGTGATCGCTTTGATCATGCTCTGCTCACCGCTCCTTTCAGCGCCGAGAACTGGTTCTTTGTCTGACGGTAGATGTCAAGACGGGAAAGCGCCTTCGGCGAATAGTTGTTCTGGGTAAAGGTGTAAGTGTTTCCGGCTCTGGAACCGTCGGCAGTGTCTGTGCCGCGCTCCTCCTCCGGTACCATGCCGATGCGGATGGTCGCCGCCTTGCTCTGACTCAGCAGAGAACTTAGGCGGGTCGCGCCGTGCTCCACACTACTCAGGTCAAGAACCGGGCGGATGGTGGGTTCGGCATCCAGATTGCCGTTGATAGCGTCAGACAGCTTGGAAACAATAGAGGTCGCTCCGGTCAGACTGCTCGTTGCCATATCGGCAGATTCCTTTTCCGCGCGGTAGGCATAGTCCCTCAGACCCTTTGCAAATCCAAGATCGGCGTACATACCCAGTTCCGCGAATTTCTTGGAGGGAGATGCCACCTCGATGGAAGCCATGGCTGCCGAATAAGCCGCCATCGCCATTTCCGCAGCTGCCGCAGCCGCCGCTTCAATGTTGCTCCGAATGCCCTGCACAAAGCCGTCCACCAGATACTTGCCACCTTGCACCCAGGTTGGGTACTGCTCATTGATCTTGGCAGAGCAAGTGGTTGCCAGCGTTTGCAGCGAATTGACCGCCTGCGGGGTGCCATTTTGAACGCCAGTCCCAATACCCTGCGCCATGCTGGTGCCGATGCCGGTGGTCTGCGTGATAAGGCCGCTGAAAGTCGACTGGACGTTGCTTTGATACGCAACCTGCACACTGCCCATTGCCGCCGCGACCACCTGCTGAACGTCGATGTCCATATTGGATGCCATGGAGTTGGGGTCCCAGCCGGAACGCTCCTGCGCCGCGGCCTTGATCTCGTCCATGGTGAAACCGAGACGAAGCAGATCGTCCTGCGACTCGTTGAGATAGTCGGCGTAAGCCTGAAAGGCGGTCCGGTTCCGCTCCACCTCGGTCTGCTGGGCGCTTTGCAGTTCTTCAGCAAGTGTAGCGAGGGAAAGCTGCTCCTGGATCAGCTTGTTGTAAGCCTCCTGCGTTTTCTCGCTGGTGGCTCCAAGCGTTTCCAGCGTATTCTGATACTCGCCCTGCGCCAACTGAACGCGGCTCGCCTGAAGTTCCAACTTGTTTGCCAGCAGACTCATGTTCATGGCTGCTTTTTCCGCGCTGGTGGCGTTGGGGTTCAGCTTCTCCCAGAGTTGGTATTCAAGGTCTGCCGTGGTGGTGTCAAGGCTCAGCTTGTCAAGCTCGGTCTTGAATGCGTTGACAATGTTCTTTGCCTTCTGTTCGGCGGCCTCTTCGGCGCTCATGTCGCTCTTGATGCCCTCGGCAATGCCCTGTACGATGTACCTACCGACCTCCTCACGGAATACGACAGAGGGCGAGTGAATGCCGAGGAAATTCCGGATGCCGTTGAGCAGCGTAGTGCCGAGCTGCTCCATCGACTCCTTTGCGCTCTTGAGTTTGTTCTGAACGCCGTTGATCAGGCCGTCCACCGTGTACTGGCCGAGAGCCGTAAAGACTTTGGACGGCGAGTTGATGCCAAGGAAGTTCTTGAATCCGTTGATGGCGTTCTGCGCTACATTCACGATTGCATCCTTGACTGCGTTCACGCCGCTGGAAATGCCCTTGACAAGACCGTTAATGATATGCCCGCCAAGGTTGACGACCGCCTCCACAAGCCTTGGGGTGTTCTCCTCGATGGCCTGTCCGAGTCCGTCAATAAAGTTGATGATAAGATCAAATCCGGCGTTGACCACCACCGGGATCTGAGCGGCTACCGCGTTGACAAATTCCAGCACCACGGAAACCGCAGTTTCCACGATCTGTCCAATGTTGTTACGGATTCCTTGCAGGAAATTAACGATGATGTCGCAGCCGGACTGAATGATTTGCGGAAGATAGCTTGCGATGGTGGAAAGAAGCTGCGTCAGCAGCATTGCCACCGTGTCCATGATGGCGGGGGCTGTTGCCTGAATGGCTTGCATCAAGGAGAGGATCACCGTCGTAGCCGCCGCGATCAACGCGGGAGCGGCAGACGCGATAGCCGTAGCAAAGGTAACGACGCCCTCCGCGATCTTCACCGCTACTGCTGGAATAAGGTCGGCAAAGCCGAGAACAATCATGCTCAGCGAAGCTACGATGCCGGTTGCCCCTGCTGCAAGGGATGCCGCCAATGCGGTGATGCCGACAGCCAGTGCGGAAATGCCTGCTCCGGCCGCCAGAAGTCCCGTACCGAGCGCCAATACGCCGACGCCAATCAGCGCCAGAGCGCCGGACAAGGCGAGAATGGCGGGAATAACGGGCGAAAGCACTGCACCTGCTACACCAATCACGGTGAAAGCGCCCGCCAGCGTGATAAGGCTCTTGGCGATCGCCTCGCCGCTCATAGCGCCCAGCAGACTCAGCACCGGTGCAAGGATCGCCAGCGCACCGGCCGCGACCAAAAGTGCCGCAGAACCGGCAAGCGTGCCGTTCATCAGGTTCAATGCCAAAGCCAGTTCGCCGAGTGCAATGCCAAGTGTCACCATGCTTGTTTCAACCTGATCCCAGGTCAGCTTTGCCAGCTTTCCGACCGAGTCGGCCACCAGTTCCAACGCCGCGCCGACCACGACAAGACCCGCGCCGACTGCGATGGTATTTTTCGGCATGACCTTCAGCGCAATAGCGATCTCAGCCAGGGCAACCCCATACCTGTCAGCCCCTGTACAAGCTGACCGGGGTCAAGAGACCCCAGATCGCTGATCGCAGAGGCGAAGATCTTGATAGATGCGCCCACCAGAACAAGACCGGCTCCGATACCCACCATATTCTGTGCGCCGCTGGTGAATTTCGTAAAGACGGCAAGACCGCCCAGCACCGCGCCGAGACCGAGAAGCCCCTGCTTCATGTTCTCCCCAATCCATGCCGCCGAGGTCGCTAACCGCGGAAGCCAGTATTTTGATTGCCGCAGCAAGTATAACGATGCCCGCCGCCGTGCTGATCGCACCGCTCCCGAACTTTGCCGTCCGGAGAAACACGTCGATCTCTGCCAGCAGCACGCCAACACCAAGCAGCCCTTGTTTCATTTCATCCCATTTCATGCCGCCAAGTTCCGCACAGACGGAAGCCAAAATCTTGACCGCTCCGGCGAACAAAATAAGACTGCCTGCGCCCTTGATCATCTGCCCGCTGCCGCTGGACATCGCCTTAGACGACGCTACCACGATAGCCGACAGTCCGGCGATCGCCACCAGTCCTCTGGAAACACCCTCCCAGTCAAGACTGCTGAGCGTGACCATAGCGCCGGCAAGAATACCGATTGCGATGGACATAGCCAGCATGGCGGTGCAGGATCGGGTAATGCCTTTCTGCATCACATCGATCTTGCTGAACACGGCCATAGCCGCCATCAGGTCGGCAAATAGCACCGTGATCGCGCCGAGAGAAGACGCAAGCTTGTCGCTGTCGATGAAAGAAAGCGCCACCAGCGAAGCCGCCAAAATACCGACCGCCGTAGCGATCTTCATAAGTGTACCGGCTTTAATGTCCTGCTGCCACGCCTCGAAGCAGCCCTTGACGCTGTCCAGAATGCCAAGGATAGACTCCTTGATGCTTGCGCCGGTGTCTACAAGGTCTTTCGCGCTTTTCAGGAATTTCGTAATGCCGATGGCGATGGCGCTGAGAGAGATGCCGTTAAGCAGGTCGATGATCCCGCTGAAATTGGCGTTGCTCAGCTTGTCGATGATGTTTCCGGCAGCGGAGCCGAACGCGCTGACAATACCGCTGCCGATGGTTTTCAGCGCCTTGCCGATTGCTTCCAGCATCTGATAGAACTTGAATTGAGAGCGATGCGCCGATGGATGCAAAAGCATCCGTAACCGCCGACTTCATGTCGCTGGCGCCGCTTCCGATTTGGCTCAGCCGTGTCTGCACGCGCTCCAAAAGCGCATGGAAGGTCTCAAAGCCGACGGCTGCCAGATTTTCACCGACAAATTGCTTCACCATTTTGATGCCGCTGATAATCGCGCTGAGCGCCGCTGCGATTCCGTTGGCGATCGTGGTGAACAGTCCGCCCTCGCGGATCAGTTCCTCCACGTTTGTGACCATGCGCCCGGTTTCCCCGGTAAAGCCGAGGATGGTTTCCAGCAAAGCACCGGCTTCTGCCCGAACGGGAGCAAAGGCGTTCCACAAAGCGCCGAACGCTTCGCCGATCAGCTCCACCGCGCCGAACAATGCCGAAAAGGTATCTTTCAGGTTCTGCGATGCGGTGTCGCTCAGCTTCAGCTTGGAGGTAAATTTGGCGAAGGAGTCCGTCAGTTCGTAAATGCGCTGTGCTGTGACTGCGGGGAACATGGCGGTAAACGCTTCCTTGATCGGCTTGATGACGCTGACCAGCCCCTCGAAAGCGCTCTTCAGTCCCTCGATCAGCTTCGCTCTGCCGCCAAGATCTTTCCAGCCCTTCAGCAGTTCATTGCGTGCGTTCGACTGCGCGTCGATAAACCCGCCGATAGTAGTGCTCAGGCTGGTCCACCAGAGAACCTTTGCTTCCTCAAAATCGCCAAACAGGATCTCCCATGTCATAGCCCAACCGGAGCCGACCGCTTCCTTCAGCGTATCCATAAGCTGGCTGAAAGTCTTAACGTCCTGTGCCGCTGCGAACGCCTTTTTACCGATCTCAGTCGTTTCGTCGGCGTACTGGCGCAATGTTCCGACCAGTGCATCGGTTGTCATCCACTGGTCCTGCAAGCTGTCGTTGAAGCCGTGCGTCGCGTCGATCACATTGCCCTTGACCGTCTTATACATGCCGTCGGCAGTCTTGGTCAGCGTGCCGCAGGCTACGGCGGACTCCAGAAGCTGTGTCTTAAATTCAACAGTCGCCATGTTAGCGTTCTCAATAGATTTCCAGTCGATCAGCTTAACATAACCGGCGCTCAGCGCCTGTGCGAAGTTATACATGGCGCGGGAGGCCTCATTGGTGTTTGCGCCGGAAACGGCGGCAACATTGAGACACCCTGGATAGCCATAACTGCATCCTCAAGTCCTACGCCCGCATTGGTGAATTTACCGATGTTGGAAGTCATGTCCTGGAACGAGTAGATGGTCTTATCGGAATAAGTGTTCAGCTCGTTCAGGTATTTGTTGACTTCCTCCAGCGACGCTCCGGTGCTCATCATGATGGTCTGGATCGAACCCATTTTCAATTCATATTCGTCAAACCCCTGTGAGATCGGCGCAATGGTCAAAGACTCTATCATCCGTTTTCCGGCGTTGACCGCCGAATTGGTGATGTTGGCGAGGGCAGTTATACCCATGACCTCCAGCGCCGAAAAGCGCGCCTTGACTGTTTCCACGGCGTCGGACACGCCGGACATATCAAACCGCTTGGCCGTTGCATTGACATTTTCAAGCCCTTTGGTAGCGCCCTCCAGATTCAGGCTCTGTTTCAGCTTTTCCAGCGTAGACAGGCTCGTCTGCACATTAGCTTCAAACTGCTTGTTGTCAAATCGCATTTCTACGACTCTTTCGTCAACCGTCGTGCTCATGTCTTTGTAACCTCCCTCCATGCGTCATTTGCAATGCGGTCAAAAATGGGCTGGATCGCAGGGTTGATGTAATCTCGTCCCTGTACCCAGCCTCCGGTCCCCGTTCCATGCCCGTATTGCAGAATGATGGCAATGGGGACACCATTTTGAATGTTGGAATTGTTGAATGTGATTGTGGCGACGCCGCCCCGGTTCGTGACCTTGTAGGACCACGATTTAGCCGTCAAACCGGAATCGACAGGCGTTGCGGCAGCCAGAGCGGCCACGCCGGCCTGACCGTATTTATCGAGGTCGCCAAGCTTCACCGCTTCCTTGGCCCGTTCCAGAAACCGCGTCAGTCTGGAAAAAGTCGCCCTGCTGTCGAAATGTGATCATTCCGGCCTCCTGTTTATTCTGCTTTCTTCTGGAGTCCCTTCAGAACTTCCTGAAGCTTATCAAAGCCGAACATTGCGGCATAAGCCGCCATGAACCCGACAACGATTGCACCGACAACCAGATACCAGGTCAGTGCAATGCCGTTCATCTGCGCGTAAAGCGCCTCCGGACGCAAGCGTCAGCGCCTCGGCGATGATAAGTGCCAGAAGATTAGTCGGGATCTTGTCCCAAGTAATCTTTTTCAGAACCTGCACGATGATATTGGTCATCACCGTGATACCGGCAATAATGCTCAGCAGTACCGAAAGATTTAGTGCATCCATAATGCGTTCTCCTCCTAAATAGCGGGGGCTCTCTTCCGAACCCTCTTGATTGGCGGTCGTGAAACCGGCAGCTTTCGCGGCTGCGTATTTAATGCCCTCTCCGTCAGCTCCGCAGTTTTCGATCGTGCTCTTTGTCACGATTTTCCCCAGCACAAGACTGGCCGCGGTCCCGATTGGGGTAAAAACCACCGTCCAGCACATTAGCGCACCGGTATAACCGGTTTGAATACTCTCTCTGGCAAGATAAAAGCCGCCGATCAATCCCGCCGCAAGAAATGCGATAATGTAAAGCGCCAGTCGGTTGGTAAATCCGAGTCCGGCAAGATGGTCGATCACGCTGCGGCGCTTCTTTTTGGCAAGGCGCTTTCCATGCAGAGAGATCATCGTCATGCCAGCCCGTATTTTCGGGCAAAGCGGTAAAGAAGCTGGGCAGCCTGCTCACGGGTCAGGAAATCCTCCCACATCATGTTCGGCTGTCCGTCTTTAGCGCAGGTGCCGTTTCCGGCGAAAAAGGCCCTCCCGAATGGCAAAGTCCCTCGCCTCCTGGCTCCAGCTTCCGCTGTCGTTGTCCCGCAGGTCACCGCGGTATTTGCTCATCGAAGTGGCAAACATCTTGTCAAAAGTTGCCTGGTCCATGTCATCTTCCTCCTCTGTGATGATGGAATAGTCAAGGCGGCCGTAACCGCCGATCTTCTCGTAGCTCAATGCGTAGGACTTGTTTCGACGCAGCCGCCGTTTTCCACAACGCCCGCCGCGCTGGAGGTATTGCCCTCAATGGTGTAGACCCGTCCATTCTCCACCTTTTCCACAAGACCGGTGTGGTAAAAAAGACTTGCCGCCATCCTTTGAGAAAAAGATCTGGTCTCCACTCTCTGCGGGTTTTGGGCGAAGAAACGGCCGAGATTTTTATAGTAGCGTACGCTCTCCGTGCATCCTGCACCGTAGCCGCCGAGAACCTGCCCGGTCATTGCCAGGGCCTTCTCCAGTCCGAAGGTCTTGATAAAACACCAGTCGCAGAACATGTCGCACCAGGCGTAGCCGTTTTTTGCTCCGTTGTATAAACCAAGCGCGTCCAGATCTCTCGCGTACTTGGTCCAGTTGCGGTCGCCGGCGTTGGCCGTTTTGTCGTCAAGCTGTGCGTTGCTCGCTTTTTCCAGATAACCGATCTCGGCTCTTGCCGTGGCGATCAGCCGCTGCTGAGCAGTCATAGTCGCATTCCTCCTTATCCCTTCGTGTTAAGCTGTTTTCTTCGTGCCGCGTTCAAAGCGGCGTTCCGCCTCATGATGTCGCCCTGACTCTTCCGCTTCGGCTTCCGGTTCTTGACCTCGCATACCTTGATCAAGGTCAAAAGCCGGTTCAAATGCCATTTCTGGTATTCCGGCGGGATGTTCAGTGCGATCATCCAGTAATAGATCAGCTCCGCCGTGATCTGCTCACGCCCCGGCCGTCCGTTTTTCTCGTCGGAAAAGCGGGTTGCAGTCATGGGCGCTTCGATATAGCGGTTGATCTCCTCGATGTTGGCATCGGTAAGGCGGTTGTAAACATCGGGGTTCACGTTCTGCGTCAGCGTCATGCATTTTACATAGTAAATGGTCTCCTCAAGCGTCTTTTCCTGCTTGGAGAGAAACGGCTTGCAGAATTTGGACTCCCATTTTGAAAGAGAAACAAGAGAATGCTCCAGTTGAAGCGTCTGCTCCTTGGTATAGCGGAACTCCTCTTTTCTCGCATCCCAGAATTCCATTTCCGGAATCGTGATTCGGAGCATATCTTATCCTCCATTTCCTTCGTTGTCAGTTCGTTGCCGCAGGCTGTGCGTGGACGCTGTCCATCTGCTTCGGCAGCACCTGGTTGATGAAAGCCGCGGCCTTGTCCGCATCGGTCGCCAGGGACATGAACAGCTCAGAGTAAGCCTCCGTCTGTGCAAAAGCCTCCGCGATCTCCTTGGACTTCATCAGGCGCTTGCCGTCGGGAGACTTTTCGCCGTATGCCTTCAGAATGAATTCCTTGAATACGGTGACCAGTGTCGGCGTATCCTGCGCGGAAATGATCTTGCGGATCATCTCGGTGTACCCGCCGGTGGTGCCAAGCTCCATTTCCATGACCTCGGCCTTATTCAGATTGAAATAAAAGTCCTCCGTGCGGATCACGTTGTTATAATCAGTGTAAGTGATAGGGTATTTCAGCATAGTGGGTTTCTCCTTTCAAAAGTAAAAGTTGGGGAGCCGCCCGCCAAACGGAATACGACTCCCCGGTTTTCATAATTCAGTGCATCAGGCAACGTTCAGAAGCTGCGCGATCTCATCAGGCAGAGGCAGACGAGGCTCGGTTTCGGTGTCGCCGAACAGAATCTTCTCCAGCTCGGCCAGCTTCGTGGGGTCGGCCTTGGTGGAGTCGATGGTCAGAGAAGCGGTAGGCTTGTGGCCGGTGACATTGACCGGGGTGGTGCTCAGCTCCCAGCTGAAGGTGATGGCTTCGGGGTCCTCGTTGATGGTGTTATACGCCTTTTTCGGACGGAGCGGCGGTTGCGCCGTAGATCAGATGCAGCTTATAGCCGTGCTCATTGCCGTCAACATCGTTGCCGATGACCGTGCGGTAGACCATGCCGAAGACCTTGCGGTTCTGCTGGCCGATGGTCGCACCCTTCACCAGTTCAACGCTGCCGTCGCACTCGGCGAATTCATCGGGATAAGTGTAAGCCTCAACTGTAGCGCCGAACTTCTCCGCGCCCACCAGACCGAGGTACTTCATGTTGTCGGCATAGATGTCGTTGACGTCCGCACCGGAGGGGCTTTCGGTGACGGCGGTCAGACCGTTCCACGCGACGCCCTTGGAATAAACGCCGCCGGTCTGAATGGGATAAAGAACGCCGTGGTCAACGCCCGTTTCATACAGACGCTTGCCGGACTGGTCCCAAACAAGTTTACTCATAATTTAGATCCTCCTTAATAGTAGAGTGTGAATACATCATGGTTCAGATTGTCCTGCTCATAGTGCCGGCTAAACTGACAGGTGGGCAGGGGAAGCGATTTTTTCGATCAGCTCACTATCAGGATTTGCGTCGATCGCAATGACCTGATAGCGCCGGTTGGAAAGATACACCCCGTCATCGGCGTGCTTGTTCTCGATATAGTCGAGATTGTAGACGATGGCGGGGTATCTCATTTTACCGATTCGGGAGGCTGGAAATAGACATGCCGTGAACCAAGAAGTCCGCACAGCAGCTCATGCAGCTCAAGTCGCCTGTTTGCCATTGTAAACACCTCCCAGTGTCAGGATCAGCCGCGGATACTGAACCTCTACCTTGCTGATCTTCCATTTGGCACCCATAAATGCAACATACCGCATGGAGTGGAAATTCGCATTGGCATACGGGTCTGCCACAATGCTGATCTCATTGGCAACATTGATGTCGTCGTTCAGATCGCCGGAGTCCTGAAGCCGGCGCATATTCCGCGTCAGATCGCCGTAGTAACTCTGCTCCGCGATCTCCTCGGTCCACACGCCCGGAGCAGTCTCCTTTGTCACGGCATAGCCGATCACGCCATAAAACTTCGCCATTTTGAATTTCCTCCGATCTGCCGGTATTAGACGTTGCTATCCGTCTGAGAAGAGCTGTCGCTGCCGGAGGGAGTCTTGGTAACATCCTCTTCCAGCGCAATAGCGGAATACACGCGGGTCAGCGCGCCGCTGATGCGGGTCTCAATCAGATACTTCTCCTGGTTAAAGTCGATGTCGAACTGGTTGAAGCGGGTGATCTCACCGCCCTTGGTCGCGCCGATCTGATAGTCGTCCATGTTAACGAAGATGCCCAGCAGCTTCTTTGTCTTGGGAGAAACATCCTTGGTGGTGCGGGTGCGGCCCTCGAACTGCTCGGCGGTATAGATGTTGCCGACGTTCAGCGCGGCAGCCAGATCGCTCTTGGAGTCATAGATGCGGCGACCATTCATGTCGCGGGCCAGCAGCATGATGTTCAGCAGATGCGGCGTGCAGTAGAAGTCAGGAGTACCATGACCCTTATACTGCTCGCGGGGAATACAGAGCGGCGGTGATGATGGCCTCAGCATAGATGTAGTTGGTGCCGAAGCTTGCGCCGGTGTTGCTGCCCTGAAGTTCAGCCTTGGCAGCGGCGAAGTCCACATCCGTATGGATGGTGTAGAGCTCGTCATCGTGCCAGATGGAGCGGATGTGCTCCTCGCTGATCTTGGCCTCATCGCCGTCCTCGCGGCCGTCGCCGATCATGATCGCGGTGGCGATCTCTTCGTTCAGGTTGGAACGCATGATGCCGTACTGATACTCGACCACGTCGAAATCGGTGATGTCGACGATGTCATCGCGGTTCAGTGCATCCTTGCGATACACCGTCTGCGGGTCAGTGGTGCGCTTGAGCAGCTTCACGTTGGGGGCGACTGCCTTCTTCTTGGTCTTCTGATAGCCGCTGCCGCGAACGGTCACGTCACGGGCATCCGTCTGGCGGGTGCGGATACGGCTGATGGGGCTCTTATGAGCCTTGCTCATCACAACGTCCACCCAGCCCTGATCACGCAGCAGCACTTCGGGCGCGCCGGGGTAAACGTCCTTGTAATCGGGAAACAGGGTGTCAATGTCGTCAATGCCGTGCGCCAGTTCCTTGTTATTCTCGGCATACATGGAAATGGCGTTCTGGAGCGTGCCGACGCTCTTATTCTTAGGCAAGACCGATGATGCTGGCCTGATCGGAATGGCTCAGCTCAAAGGACTGGTTGTCGCCGGTCTGGTCGAAAATGTTCTTCTTCATAGAATTGTCTCCTCCTTCAAGATCGGAATGTTTTGCGGACTTGTCGTCCTCGTTGGTTTTGGCAGCATCTTCGAGAGCCTGTCCCATCAGGGCATAGACCACAGTCTTCTGCTCTTCGGTAAAGGTCTCGAACACATCGGCCAGAGTTTTGTTGTCCTCGGCCTTCTGATCCTCTTTCTTCTCGCCATCAGCAGAAGTATCGTCCTTTTTTCTCGTCCTCGGCCTTCTTCTTGCCGTCGTCGGCGTGATAAAGGCTGATCTCCTCTCCGGTATAAATAATGGCCTCTTCCTCGTTCTCCCGCCCATGACACATGACAGAGTCGATGTAGGCGCCGGGGTTTGCTCCGGCCAGCACAAGGCTGACCTCTCTGATCGCGCCGTGCAGAACATCCGCCCCCTGCTGCTTGAGCTGGTTGGCATAAATACTCAGCGCGGATACGTCGCCGTGCTCCACAAGAAGCTTGGCGTTGCGGCCGGATTCCGTTTCGTTGAATGTGCAGTAGGCGTAAACGCCGTCCTCACGGTTCTCCAGCAGCGCATGGCCCAGAACATTCATTGCATCGTTGTGCTGATGGTTCCAGACCAGCGGGACCGTCTGCCCGTCATTGCTCTTGAATGCGTCCTTGCGGATCGTGCGTCCATCGGAGCATTTCAGATCGTTACGGGTAGCCCAGCCACTGAAATCGTACCTCATTTTGAATTTCCTCCTTCAGTTTGGTTGTTGTCGGTCGTTTCTTCAGTCGGCGCTTTCGCGGCTTCACTTCCGTTCGCTTCGCTCACATTTCTGTTCCGTAGCTCGTCTGCCTTGTGGTCTTCGGACGGTTTCAGACCGATAATCTGGCGCATCTCATTGGGCGACAGGATCTCGTTTCTGGTGAATTTGTCCGCAATCTCGGCCAGCTCGGATACCGGGACCAGCTTGAACGGATCTCTGAAGAATGCGATCGACTGGAACTGCGACCGGGCAGTTTTGGTGAGAAACTTTCGTTTCATTTCGTCAGCGATGGCTGATACGAAGGGCTCGATCGTCCGGCTGTAATAGTTCAGCATCGTCTTGTCGTCGGCCGTTCCATCCATGATCTCCTGAGTGATACCCAACTGGCTGTAAAGCATACTCGTCAGGTATTCGATCTGGTGCATCAGGTTGTTCTCGACCGAACGGTTCAGTTGCGTGATGCGCTCTGTACCATCGGTATAGGCAATCCCGTACTTTGACCCGGACAATTGGTCTTCGATATCCTTACGGCGTTTTCAGCCTGTTGACGTCTTGCGTCGGTCTTGATGACATAGGGGAGCTGGATAATCAGGTCCAGCTTTCCGCTTCCGCTCGGCTCGTCGATCACATCCAGAAGTGCCAGCTTCCTTGCCAGACGCTGCATGGTTGAGTTCGGCTCGTTCATCACGGCGAACAGCGGGTTTTCTACAATTCCGATCTGGCTTTTGGGGAGCATGATCTCTTCCTTATTGCCCGTTCGGTCGTTGTAGATACGGACCCGCACATACTGCGGATACCACTCCAGGATCTTACCGGTTCGCATGGTGTTGATCTCGTAGGAGCTGCTTACGGTTGGATCAACCGTAGTGTCCACGGGAACGATCGCCACCACGCCCTCGTCCATCATAGACATGGCAATGTCCTGCACAAAGCCTCTTCCTATCTGGTCGAGGTTGGCCTCCAGTGTCAAACACCGGTTTAATCCGGAGTCCATAGCAGAAAGAAAGCGACCGTTCGCATCCAGCCTCACATGCTGAATGGAAATAGCCGCAACGTCCATGGCGATTCGGTTGTAAACGCTGGTGACGATGGAGCGCTCGTTTCCCCCCTCGTCAGTCTCGGCCGATCCGGACGGTAGGAATAGCTTGCACCGTGATCCGCAGTGCGGTAGGTAGGCGACCGGTTCATGAAGGCATTCCAGGCATGTTTCAGCCGGCTGCCAAACGATTCATCCATTGCTTCACCACCTCTTGTAAAATGGATTTTGTCGTAAAACAAAAAAAAAAAATCCCGCAGGCCGGTTACGACCTACGGGAAAAGACTGGGTTATTATTTGCTGCCCTCTTTCAGTATCTTGCTGCCAAGCTCCTCGGTGATTTCAACACCCGGATGCTTTTTTCGCATAGTCCATGATCGGGGCGGCCAAGCCATCATCCATCATGGGGCTGCAAATCAGCATCTTCTTAGGCTTCCGAACGCTAAGGACAATACCAACCAAGCTGGCTGCAAGTCCAGCATATGGAATATACCGAAGAAAATTCCGGTTCATAGCAATGCCTCCTTATTTGTAATAATTATCGAGAATTTGATCGTATGACAGATTTGTTTCGGGGTGCTGCTTGCGGTATTTCTGTACGATCTTGTCGTTCTCCTGCCCGTGAAGGGCTTTCTGTCCAACGGCAACCAGCCCGGCAGAACCAGCAATTCCAGCAGCAGAAGGCGCCAACGATTTTACGGTAATGTCCATAATTCCTTTGGAATAAGCCTTCTGAATTTCTTCATGACCGACTTCCCGAACGCTGTTCACCGCAGCTTTAGATGCCGCATTAAAAGCAATCATCGGTTTGGAACTCATATAGCCGCTGTATTTCTTGTCGTTTACATCCATGATAGCATCATATCCGAGAGATTTCAACTTATTGTAAAACCCGGAATTAACGGCAGAAGAAGTTGGTAGATTGTGGTCCACCAGCGTCAAATTCAGCGCATTATAGACCTTTCCGTCGATCTTGCCTTTTTGACAGGGATTTCAGACCCTCGCGGACAACACGATTTTGCTTATCGGAAGCATAGCGTCCAACGGAGTCGGACAGATGTTGCTCTAAAGTCTTCCGATACGAAGCATCCTGACTCACCAAATCGGACAGAGCTTTTGTTGCAGACTTTTCGGACGCCACTTTCATGGCCTGGTTTACTCCGATTTTGGTTTCATAAACCGTTCGCCCGCTGTTCTCGATCTGCATACCGTAAAGGCCGCGATACTTGGTATTGTCCCCCTTTGTCATAGAGAAATAGAATGCATCCGAAACGCCCTTATTGCTGTTGCCTGACATATTCTGCAACTCGGTTCCAGCTTTGATAAACTTATCGACTGTCTTATCGTAATGCTTATATGCAACATAAGCAGTTGCGGCGGCAATCGTTACACCGGCGGTAGCGGCAATAATCTTCTCGGTCCTCATGCGCTTATAGGCTGCAACAGCGGCTTCCTCTTCTGACATTCCTTTCGACCGATACTCCTCTTCAAGCTTTAACCGATGCTTAGACTTCTCCTTGGTTTCTGCATTCAGCTTTTCCTTGACTTTTCGGAGCTCAGTTTTTCTTTGGCCCAGTCGACTCGATTGGTCGCCTTCAGCAAATCATTTGTTGCCTTTTCGTTATAGACCATTCCGCCAAGAGTCGCCTTGTTGTATGCGGCTGCGGCGGCCGCCTTTTGCTTCTTTGCTTGCTCGACATTTGCATAACTAGTTCAGCAGAATGCAATAATATCCCAGTTTTCGAATACGGAACAAATTAACCTGACAGCGCGCCGGTCCTCCCAGTCCGGCGCGCTGTTATTTTTAGTGGATCTGAAAGTCCGTGAGGGCGGCGTGGTTTCTCCGGCGAGGTAGCTTTTTATCCACGCTGTGGCAAGCACTATTCACTATGTCGCTCTACTGCGTGAAAGTGTCGCTGAAACTCCGTGCAGATGCCGCTCTCACTCCGATTTATGCATCTGTCAAAAGTGCCCTCAGAGATGGTACCTGTATCGCACGAGAATTAGCTAAAAGATTCACTTGCTGCTCAGTCAGCAGTTTCATATTCTGATTGCATTTTTTTAAGCAAAAACTTTCCCACTACATTTGCTCTTGATGTAGGGCAAGCCGTGCCAAATAGTCCCATAAAAAATCAGGCCATCTTACTTCATCCCCGGATTTTTTCTTCAACTTATTATCACGATACATAGTAGCACGAATATCATTGCGTTTTGATTCAAATTTGTGTTGTATTTCAACATGATTCTCTTGAATAAGTCTATTCTGCCACTCTAAAACATCTTCTTCTGATTTACCGGTTATTTCTGAAATGTGTGCAACTGTGGTGAAATATGCTTCTATATCACATTCATCTGTAATCCAAATTGGCAAATGTTCGCTTTCAAATCGTTGTTTTACAACTGAGATCTCATCTTCAGTCATAAAAAATCCCGATCCCTGTGGATAATCACTTTGCAAGTCCGTGCAGAGTTTTTAATAAAATTTGCTAATTGGATTGCGGAATCCAAATGGCTGCAACTGCTGTAAGGAATAATCAGTGTTTTGTGCATATTGCATCCATTTGTTTCCAGTATTTTCTTTAAGTATTTTGTGTCGCTATCTTCTGTTAATATAACAGTTGTGTATGTCCCCTGTAAAATAGCGTCATATGTATCTAATGCACCCAAATCGAGAAGAACATTATAGAAGTTGGATGACTGACTATCCCTGCAAACTTCGCCATTTTTCATCCAAATAAAACGTGCGTTTCCATCAAGCGCAGAAATCATATGACGACTATGAGTGCTTAGAACAACTTGTAGACCCATTTCTTGTGTAAGCAACTTTATTGCATCGCACAGCAAAAACTGATTGCTGGGATGCAAATGTTCATCAGGTTCGTCTAAAAGTAACATTTTAGGTCTAAAATATACAGAGTAAGCCATTATCTGGACAACCTGTAGAAAGCCTGTTCCGCACAACTCTAAGGGAATGCTTTTGCCATTAATGAGAACTTTAACGGATATATCGACATCGGTATTAGGGTCGTGAGGGACGGAAATATTATAACCTGGAAACACTGTTTGAATATATTGGTTCAGTTTCGCTAATTCTTTTTTACTGCCACATAATAAAGAATGTTTCTCAAGTAAAGGTTTGCATCTCCATTAGCAGCAGCGTTTCGCAACACAGCAGGTGATACAAGTCTTTCACTCAATGGTATTCCTGCAAGTCCAGGCGTGTATGCAGAGTATAATTCCTTATAAGAAGTGACTTGCTGCCTAAACTTGTTGTTGCCAACTGCTGAAATGGAAATATTGCCGTAATTTCTTCCCTTACTAAGCGTAATCTGAAAAGAATCGTTCACACCATTTGTCTCAGAGTCGCTTGTTAAAGAGAGTGTACTGGTATATCCAGAGTAGTTTGTATATGGACTTCCGTGTCTAAGGACGGAGAAGTCGGATGAAGGTAAATACAAAAGACTATCTTGTGCTACTGTTGTTCTACCCAAATTGCGTCTTACAACTTCTGCCAGAATGGTAAATTGAATGCCTTGTAACACACTACTCTTTCCAGAATTATTAGCACCAACTAATACATTGATGTCGTCCAAATCTGTTTCAAAATTTGTGACTTTCTTAAATTGTTCAAGTTTAATATGGCTAATCATATTTTATCCCCCGGTGGTTTATCTGAGTTGCTCTGCCTTTGGCTGTCGCAGGCGGTCGTATACGACTCCCACCAACAAATCACGAACCGTATCTCCGAACTTAGCATCATCCAGAACTCTTTCACAGAATTGCTGATTCTGCGCCATACGTCCGATAACCACGTCCATAAACGCATCGTTAAAAGGAAAACGGAAATGTTCTTGTGAATTGTTGCGAGCCTGGACACGCAATTCCTCCTTGTCATCCATGTCAGAAACAATTTGTTCCAAGACCTTGTCGATGTTAGTAAACTCTGTACCGAACTTTTCGTTGATTTTATCAATCAGCTCAGACAGAGGAGCCTTTTTCTTCCTCTGGCTTTGGCTTTCCGGGATGAAGTTTATTGGGCAACGGCTCACTCTGTTCCAGCGCAATAGACCCTTCAAAAATCTTCTGAACCCGGTAATATTGCAGCGATACTTCATCATCCAGAAAAATAGGACCGCCGCCATCTCGCTTTGGAAGTTTCTTCTGAAGAAATTTTGCGTAAGCATGGAACTTATGCAGGTCGGCATCATCTAATCGGATGATGTTGGTGAGGAACGTGTAGGTACGAACAAACTTTGCAAGGGTAGATTTGAATTCTTCCTGCTCGTTTTCATCCAAACCGTTATACCGATCCACTGCCGGATCAAGGAAACTGTTGAGTACGCCAAAATCCATATTTCCCTGTTTCTTGGTAGGCTTGAAAAATGCTTTGGAGAAAGCCTCAATCTCACTCTGCCAATACACGCGAAATTCATCCAATTTGGATTTCAGTTCATATACGATGTTGGCGTCTGTTGTCTCCCCGATACTGGTTTCTTCATAATACAGGGCAAAAAGCGGCTCTTATATCCTCGGCAGAGTTTACAAAGTCCAAAACAAATGTATCATCTTTTCCGAAGCAGGTTCTGTTCAATCTGGAAAGTGTTTGAACAGCTTTTACACCACTGAGCTTTTTATCTACAAACATGGTGTGCAGCAACGGCTCATCAAACCCAGTTTGGTATTTTTCCGCAACCAAAAGCACCTGATACTCGCCGCTGTGGAATTTTCCCGGCAGTTCGCTTTCTTTTTATCCCGTTCAGACTGACTTCGGTGTACTCCTCGCCGCCATCATGGACAGTCCCGGAAAATGCGATCAGGATGCCCAGCTCATTTTCGTATCCCATCTTTTGATGTAACGCTGAAACTCCTGATAATACCGGACTGCGTGCAGGCGTGAGCCGGTCACCACCATTGCTTTGGCCTTGCCGCCAATCTTGTTCTTGGTGACGGTACGGAAATGCTCTACAATGATCTGCGTTTTTTGTGCTAAATTATGCGGATGCAGGCTCAGGAATTTGCCCAGAGCCTTGTTTGCCTTACTCTTTTCATAGCGAGGATCATCCGCAATCTTCTTGCCTATCTTAAAGTAGGTGTCATAGGTCACATAGTTTTTCAAGACATCTAGGATAAAACCCTCCTGAATTGCTTGCTTCATAGAGTAGATATGAAAAGCATGAGGAATACCGCTTGCATCCGGGGTTCCAAACATCTCCAGCGTTTTTTGCCTTGGGTGTTGCGGTAAATGCAAAGAAGGACAGGTTAGGCAACCGACCATGTGTAGCCATTTCTTTTGCGATTTCATCCTCGCTGTCGGATTGTTTGCGCTCTTCCTTGGCCTCCTCATCCGCAACCTTTTGGAGCTGTTCTTCTTCCGTTAGCCCCTCAGCGTTTCCCAGGATCGCCTTCATTTTTTTTGCTGGCTTCGCCGGTCTGTGAAGAATGCGCCTCATCCACAATGACCGCAAACCGCTTGCCGCTTAAATCATCTACCTTTTCAAGGATAAACAGGAACTTCTGAAGTGTGGTAATAATGATTTTCTTGCCTGTGTTCAAAGCATCTGCCAGCTGTGCGGCGTTGTTGTCAATTTTAGTCACAACGCCTTCCACGTGCTCAAACTGGTAGATGGTATCCTGAAGCTGTTTGTCCAATACGAGGCGATCTGTAATCACAATGATGCTGTTGAATACAACCTTGTCATTTTTATCGTGCAGGTTAGACAGGTGATGTGCCAGCCAAGAAATGGAGTTGGATTTTCCGCTTCCTGCACTGTGCTGAATCAGATAATTGTGACCAGTTCCGTTTGCGTAAACATCGGCAACGAGCTTACGAACCACATCTGGTAACGTGGGAAGATCAAACAGACTTTTTAGGATTCTTTTTATCTTCCTGCAAATGGATAAATCGCTGTACAATGTCCAGCAGGCTGTCTTTGCAGGACTTCTTCCCACAGATACGAAGTCCGGTAGGTGCTGTTCCCAACAGGGGTTTCCCTTGCCGCCGTTGTTTCCCTTATTGAACGGCAAAAAAATAGGTATTGATCCCATTGAGCTTTGTGGTCATCCACACTTCTTCGGTATCCACGGCAAAGTGAACCAAGCATCGGGCTTTGAACGAAAGCAGAAGTTCTCTGGGATCACGGTCTTTCAGGTATTGACGCTTTGCATTTTCGACAGTCTGACCGGTGATCAGATTTTTAGTTCCACCGTCGCAACAGGCAGACCATTGATGAACAGCACAACATCTATGGAGTTCTCATTTTTCAGGCTATAATGCACCTGCCGGGTGATGGAGAGAATGTTCTTCTCGTAAAGTGCCTGACTGGTTTGGTTCATGCCGCTGGCAGGCTTGAAATAGCACAGGGATAGTTTAGCGGGAGCATCTACAACGCCATGCCGCAGCACATATAATGTTCCGTATGTATCAAGATCACGATACAGCTTCTTCAGAAAACCCGTTTCCACATTCTCTCCGTGTTTTCTGCACAGCTTTTCCCATTCTGCGGGCTGGCTGTCTTGAAGAAACTGAAAGAGCTGCTTGGTGTCTATGGCAAATTCACGATTATAGTCATGGGGATTCCCTTTGATATATCCGCCGTGGTCAAGCAGGCTGTATTCAATCTCTTGTTCAAATGTAATTTCTTTGGTTTCGATTGCCATTATTGACCACCTCCTATCAAAGTACAAATCCAGGGGATCAGCCCAACCATACCGCCAATGATGGCCGATATGACAGCAATCCGCCATTCCCGCCGTGAGAGTTTCCTTTCGGCTTTTTTGCGGCCTTTTGTTAGTGAAATAATTCTGACCATCCACTGTGAGGGACAGATAGTATGGAATGTTGTCAGCCCACTGTATGTGGACATAACCACATTCTCTCAGCTCGAAATGTATCCCGGAGCAGGGTATCCTGTTGCATGGATAATCCATCAAACCGCTTGCTCCAATAAGCTGTATTGTCCTGACCACTGGCTTGGAGGTCGATAATTTCTTTCAGCAAAGTTTCGCCTTGCGGTGACAATTCTTGATAGTTCATTCTACTGCCACCTTTCCGGTTACCACCTCAGAAATGACGCTTTGACGGTATTCTTTTTAGTTTTCGATTTGTTGCTGAGTGAGAGAAATCAATTCATCAATATCTTTCACACGCTTGTCCAGATAAGCTACAATTTCATTCTGTTCTGCCAGAGGAGGCACCACTGCTGGGATTTTGAAAAAAATTCACAGGATACAAGCGCATCCGATGTTCTGCGATGCCTGTGGAATAATTTTGAAAATCTCCATGTACATTGGTGCCTTGAACAGGTAGTACAGGTACTGGGGATTTACCTTTTGCCTCGGATAATAAATGCAGTATGCAGGAGAGATCACACCGTCATATCCAGAGATGCCATAGCTGCCATCTTTCGCCCGCATGATGTTCATGACCAGGTCACCTTTTCGGACAACTTTATACCCCTCGGTAGTTTCTGCAGGGGCAACAGTGGCAAGGTTTAGTTTCTCTGCCTGTGATTGCAAAATCACACCAAGATATTTGGTAACACTGAGTAAAACAGCGTCCTGTTCTGCACACTTAATGTTTCGTTCGGCAAACAGTTGATGGTTAGTAAGAACTTTCCAGTGAGTAGGAATTTCCCCTAGCCATTCAACACCGCTGTCTTTCATTTCGGCAGTAGAGTCGATTCCTTTGGTTACCGCAGAACATATTACTGACGTACGCTGTTCTTCCAAAAGCCGAATGAGCTTTTCTTTGTCAGAAATCGCGGTATCAACTGCCTCGGTCTTTCTATCCAAATAGTCAGCTATACATTTCTGGATATTATTAGGCGGTAATACATTCTTGATATTAACCATTGCAGAAGCATTAATTGCCGGATAACTAACACCTGTTGATCGTGAAGATACCATTTCGACAAAGTAGTGATTTGCAAGAGAATATGCAAGGAATCTGGAGTCAACTTCTTTAGGACGTATAACTGCAAACCCGGTGGATACAATAACATCTTTATCGTCGTGGATACTCGCTACAGCCTTCAAGTAAGTCCTCACGGTAGAAACGATTACGTCACCGGATCGCACAATACGTCTTGCCCGAGATGGCGCATTCTCAAAAGAAAACCCTGATATTGCTCAATCCCGTTTTTGCAAAGTCACACTTCCGATATCAACATAACGGAATTCATAGTTTGGGGCAGTGCTTTCTGTTAATACCTCGTCATTGATTGTTGTGTAGTATTTTAATTTCTTTATGCTCCAGTCGACAGGTATTTCGCCTATCCATGAAATACCACTATCTTTATATGCTTGATATTTCTTCATTCCGCAAATACCTCTGCCAAGCTCGCCTGAATGCGAGCCTCCAAAACCTTGATTTCTTCCATAATTACGGAACTGTCACGCAGCGGAGTGAACTTATAGAAATAGCGGGTAAAGGGAATTTCATAGCCGATCTTAGTCTTGCTCTCGTCAATCCAGGCATCAGGAACAAACGGTAGCACCTCACGGCGGAAATATTCGTGGATGTCTTCCTTCAGCGGCACCATCTCGTAGTCACGAAGGGAGGCGTCCGCTTTTTTGTTGCCCTTACGGTCGATTACCGGTGTGCCATCTTCGTTGTACAGGGGACGTTCTATAACAATTTTCCGGTATCCGAAATCTTCATTGTCCAGATCCATGTAGTTCTCATCCGGCTCGTAGGTGCTGTACAGGCGCACCAGTTCCGCACGATTTTCCGGGCTAATTATGTTGCGCTTATTGCCGAGGCCCTTGCGCATCTTTTCAAAGAAACCGGCTCCGTTGATCAGACGCACTTTGCCTTTCCTGCGGTTCTCTTTGCGGTTGGTCAAAATCCAGATATAAGTAGTAATGCCGGTGTTGTAGAACAGCTGATCCGGAAGGCCAATAATAGCCTCCAGCAGATCGTTTTCAATAATCCAGCGGCGGATTTCACTTTCTCCGCTTCCGGCATCACCGGAGAACATTGGCGAACCGTTAAATACAATACCGATGCGGCTTCCGCCTTTTTCCGACGGATTCATTTTGGAAATCAGATGCTGTAGAAACAGGAACGAGCCGTCCGAAAATACGGGGCAGACCGGCGCCAAATCTGCCACGATACCCTTGAGAAGCCGCTTCGTCCTTAATGAACTTCTCTACCTTTTTCCACCCACGCCAAAAAGGAGGGTTGCTCAGCATATAGTCAAAGGTCTGGGACTTGAATCCGTCCTCATTGAAACTGTTTCCCCAAAACGATACGACTGTTGGTATTACCTTTCAAAATCATATCGGAACGGCACGTTGCGTATGTTTCGGGGTTTAATTCCTGCCCAAAGGGGATTACCCGGGTCGTACTGTTCAGCGACTCCATTTTGTTCTGGGCAACGGACAGCATTCCACCCGTGCCGCAGGCCGGGTCCAGAATGGTGATGACCTTTCCGTCGGTATTTGCAATCTCGTCCATATCGGGATCGAGCAGCACTTCTACCATCAGTTCGATTACCTCACGGGGCGTGAAGTGCTCACCAGCGGTTTCGTTGGACTGCTCAGAAAATCGCCGGATCAATTCCTCGAACATATATCCCATTTCCAGATTGTCAATCTGGGTGTCGCTCATATCAATCTCCGCAAAACGCTGCACAACCAGATAAAGCAGATTCGCCCTTGATAGATGATCAATTACCCCGAAAATTTCAAAGTTATCCATGATTTCACGGACATCTTCGGAAAAGCCATTGATGTAATCCCGCAGATTAGCTTCGATAGCGTTGCTGTCATCCATCAGCTTTTCGAAATCGAACTGACTGACATTATAGTAATCATGACCAGTCATGCGCTTAAAGATAGGGCGTTTGTTGCTGACCGTCAAAGTCTTATTGGCCTCCAAAATTTTTGCCTTGGAAGGTGCAAGTACACAGTCAAAGCGACGCAGCACAGTAAAGGGCAGAATCACCTTGCCGTATTCGCTCTGTTTGAAATCGCCACGCAGCAAATCGGCTATGCTCCATATAAAATTGGCCTGTTCATTGATGTTCATATATCTGCTCCCTCTTCCCTGAGTCTCTTATACCGTTCGTATGAGATAACGACGTTCTGCGGCTTATTTTGCTTGCTGACAATCAAAACTTTGTCTTGCTCGTTCACTTCCTTAAAAATGCGTGAAGCCTGGCCCTTTTGAAATGATGTAATCGCTTCGTAATCCGGCGTCACGGTAGAAGCGGACCTCTTTTTTTCGCCACAAAATCACCTCTTTTCGGCAAAAATATGTCGATTTAATTTTAACACAAAGTCATTACTTTTCGCAAGATAAAAAACTATATAAAAGTAATGATTTTTTCTTATAAATCGTTATGGGGCAAGGCTGTCACATGGATTAATCCCTTGCCCTCCCTTTTTCTTGCATATTCGAGAAGATCTCTTGCATTGCTGGCAGGGTGCCACGCATAGGCAATGAGGAAATCAGTATGATCCACCATATACCGATTTGCCCTGACAATAGCAACCTTACGAGGGACATTTTCCATCCCTGGAGGATAGTAGGTACTGTCAAATCCATCCGGTACAGGAATGGAGTGCTCTGCTGGATGATACGGCAGCAATAATGTCAGTCCGACTTCTGGATGAGCTTGTTTTGCGGTTTTAACGGCTTTTGCCGCAAAACCGTCAAAACATCCATAATGACCAACAATAAATTCAGTAACGCCGTAGCCGACTATATACTCCTCAACAGCGGCGCATAGCACTGGGTAAATTTCTTCCGGTGTTTCTCTGTGCCCAATAAAGAAACATCTCTTCTGGCTCACTGAAATCATTCTCCCTTTTTACTTGTGTATATCGTTAAAATTATACGATTAAAATTATTAAAGAGCAACGACAAACAAAAGTATAATTTACGAAGAACACAAGCAAAGGGGTGATGCAGGTGAAAGATATTCTCTCGCAATAACCACATATCGAGAGGAGCGGGGCTGGACGGAGTATCAGCTTGCAGAACGCTCTGGTTTGCCGCAGTCTACGATCTCCTCATGGTATCGCAAGAATATGGTTCCCACTATTCCGTCGTTGGAAAAAAAATCTGCATAGCTTTTGGTATCACGCTTTCTCAGCTGTTTGCAGAAGAAAATTCTCCAATTTCTCTGACTGATTCGCAAAAAAACTCCTGGAACGATGGTCGAGATTGAGTGAAGAACAACAAGCGGTAGTGTTTGCTTTGATTGATAAAATGTAAAAAAGCCGCCAGAAGCAGCATCTCATGGATGTGCCTCTGGCGGCTTTTGCCTATCAATCGAAATCTAACTGTGGAGCCTCCGTTACGGTTCGCAGGTATTCTTCCGGATCGCCATTCAAAATCAATTCTGCATAGGACAGCGGATCGTTGTAGATGAGCCAGTCCAGTTCAGACCGCTGGAAACGGCTATTCGTAACTTCGTCCTCTACAGCGGTGCAGTTAATGGAAATCATGCTGCCGTCAGAATACTTCAGCCCACACAGACGGTGTCGATATTAAACTTACAGGAAAGTAATGTTTTCATGATGCTATTACAAGGACAAGCTAAAGTGGTGGACACCGAATGCAAACACAACGTGTGTGCGTGTGCCGGACGATGAAGAAACCGCGGACTGTTTGAAAGCTGCTGCTCATGCCGTATTTCGGCATGACGCTGTACGAGCTGAAAACAGCTTCGGAAAAGCCGGACAAAACATACGGCAAGACGGAGTTTGTCCGCGAAGTATACATGAACGAGCGGGAGTTCGACATTCTTTCTGCGCTGCTCCGCGAGAACAAAAATCTGATTTTGCAGGGGCGCGCCGGGCGTCGGCAAAACGTTCGCTGCGCGCAGACTTGCGTATGCCATGATGGGGCGCAAGGACGACAGCCGGGTCAAGCTGGTGCAATTCCATCAGAACTATTCCTACGAGGATTTCGTGATGGGCTACCGCTCGGACGGCAGCGGCTTCAAGCTGACCAAGGCATTTTCTACAATTTCTGCCGCGAGGCGCAGGAGCACCCGGACAAAGAATATTTCTTCATCATCGACGAGATAAACCGTGGCAATCTGAGCAAGATATTCGGCGAGCTGCTGATGCTGATTGAAAAAGATTACCGCGAAACCGAAATCTCGCTTGCGTACAACGGCGAGCCGTTCTCTGTGCCGAAAAATCTCTATCTGATCGGCATGATGAACACGGCAGACCGTAGCCTTGCCATGATAGACTATGCTCTGCGTCGCCGCTTTCAAGTTCTACGATATGCGCCCGGCGTTCGGCTCGGAAGGCTTCCGGGCCTATCAAAAGGCCACCTCGACAACGTGCTGTTTGACGCGCTCATCGAGCAGATCAAGTCGCTCAACCGAGAAATTGCCGGGGATGTCTCGCTCGGCCGCGGCTTCTGCATTGGGCACAGCTATTTTTGCGGCCGCACGCCGCAGACCTGCACGGAGGAATGGATGTACATGATGACGGTGGAGTACGATATTCTGCCGATGCTGCGCGAATACTGGTTCGACGAGCCGGAAAAAGTGCAGAAATGGGAAGTGCGTCTGTGTGGTGTGCTGAATGACGAATGACAAGGGCATTTTCATCAAGAACGTCTATTACATGCTCAGCTATGCCTTTCGCGCGCTGCGGCAGGACGGCTGGAAAAGCGTTGCCGTCGAGGACTTCGCCTCCGCGCAGGATCTGCTGGCTGCAATTTTAGCGAAAGCCACCGCGCAGCAGGTTAAGCAGGACTGCACCGGAATACACGACGCAGCGCGATACGCTGCCGGTGCTGCGCGGAAAGATTAATCTGCCGGAGACCGTGCGCTGCCGGACGCAGTGCAGCCCGGTCATGGCGTGCAAGTTTGACGAGCTGTCCGAGGATAATCTGTTCAACCGCATCCTGAAACCACGCTGACCCTTCTTCTGCGCGACAGCACGGTTTCGGATATGCACAAGGCCGCGATGCGCCGAGTGCTGCGGTTTCTGGACGGTGTGGCGGTCGTGCAGCCTGCGGCCATTCCGTGGACGCGGCTCCAGTATCGCCGCGATAATCAGAATTATGAGATGCTGATGGGACTGTGCCAACTGGTGCTGGCCGGCATGCTTCAGAACGACGGAAAACGGCACGCACAAACTTGCGATGTTCGACGATGCGCACATGGGCGGCTGTACGAGAAGTTCATTCTGGAATATTATCGGCGGCATCATTCATATCTGTCGGAGATCAAGGCATCGCAGGTGCCGTGGAATTTTGACCGGGACGCACGATGCGCAGTCGCTGCGGCTGCTCCCGGTCATGAAAAACCGATATTGCTTCTGCGGCAGGGCGAGAAAATCCCTCATCATCGACGCGAAATACTACGGTCAGATCATGCAGAGAAATTTTGATAAACCGTCTCTGCGGTCGGCGCATTTGTACCAATTTACGCCTACGTCAGCAATGCGGACAGGCAGCATACCGGAAATGTGTCAGGTCTGCTCGTGTACGCGAAAACGCAGGAAGAGCTCCTGCCGGACTGCATGTACAACATGGGCGGAAAACCATATCGGCGCGGTCGCTGGATCTCAGCCGCGATTTTTCGAAAATCGCGGCGCAGCTCGATGCTATCGCAGCCCGGTTCTTCGAGAGAGGGGCAGGATGAGGTCGGGGGATACATCGAATAAAAAGCTCCAGCTCTGTCGCCTTGACAAAGCCGGAGCGCACGTTATAATAAAAATAGAGAGGACGCTGTTACAGCAGCCAGACCCTTGTTAAGTATCGATTTTTAGTCGATGACCGTTCGGGGCCGAATCCGAGCGGTCATCGCGCATTTATACAGAAAAATGTACAGCAGGATGACTGCACACATACAAAAAGCTGAAACAGGAAGGATCATACTCGTCGAGTATGGTCGCTTCCTGTTTGCTTTATTAATCCTCTTTATGATTCATGGCGCTGATAACCGTTTTCAGCACGTTTTTCCAGATAAGGAAGCTGACTCGGCGTTAAGCACTCCTCGATCATCGAGAAAGCGCCTTGAATGCCCAGGGTTTATCCTTCTTTCCTGCTTTCCGAACAGGATATGCCTCGGTGGACAGGCTGAGGCGTCGAGGCGATACGGCACAGCGTCGGGACGGGCCCTCGATGCCGAAGGCTCGATATCCGAACAAATTTCGGCGTAATATCCAGTTTTCAGCGAAATCGCTCGCGCGTCGTCCTAACATCTCGCGCTGCTTGCGGATTCGTCCGCCAATCGCTACCCAGTCCATTCTTGTTTCCTCCACAATCCCCTTTCATTTAGTGTACCCCTGATAGTTCTGCAAAGAATAAACTTATTAGGTGGAAATAAAAGAACTTTGGGTGTATAATAAAACAACCGAGGGGGACTGCCGATGGAGTACAAGGAGCATGCGTTTACGGGTAATAATGGAAGGAAATCCGTTTTTCACATGCGCAGGATATCTATAATACGTCGACCAGCAATTTCTGGCCGCGATATAAACGACATTTCGACCGGGTTTTACTCGTCTAATAATTGCCGTTTTGAAGACATCTTTTCGATACCCGCCCTGAGGCGGACAGCCGCATACGGAACCTGTGATATCGTCCGTGGGCATTCTGCCCGCTGGTGTTCTGTCCTATACGCCGGGTAGAGAGCTTTGGGGAGTACGAAAACGACCTGATTTACGAACCCTGCATGGAAGGAGCTGTACGAGGCACGGGAGCAGATTGAACAGGCTCGTGAGCAGCAGGACCGTGCCGCGCAAAAAGGCAAGCCGGAGACACTGGCAGGACGGCGGATTTGGTTTCGGTGCGATCAAAAGGCGCCGTGATGGCCGGTGGCTGGAACGCAGGCAGCGGACTGATTCATGGTGTCGGTGACTTTCATTTTGCCGCGGCAGGAGACTGGGCTCAGATCGCAGGCACGAAACGCCAGGTCTTTCAGCATGTGAGCAGCGCGTAAC
>VOFC01000981.1_pt1 | contig 155812 bp, 152 predicted proteins | sample 5384161 | NCBI WGS metagenome assembly VOFC01 (sample SAMN12384722, study PRJNA508395) | human gut metagenome | isolation source: healthy gut B | host: Homo sapiens | reverse complement strand
ATGAAGAAGGAGTTCCGTACTGGATCTGTCCGGTGAGAAAATACAACATCGGATTATTTGGCGGAGCTACGGTGGAACGTGTTATATTATGTAATGCCATTGTTATTATTCCTCTATTCATTGTCACTTGATTTTAGTTTCATCATTTGATGCACACTCCTTTTTCCAACCGCTGTAATTTCCGCATTTGAACACCCGTGACGGCATACCGTCATCGGGCAACGCATATTTGCCTTTGGTATTTTCTGACAGGGTTTCCAAATCCCTGCTCACTTTGTGGTTGGTTATCTCGGCATATATCTGGGTGGTGCGTATGGAATAATGTCCCATCATCTTGCTGATGGTTTCTATCGGAACCCCGTTGCTCAGGCAGATAAGGGTTGCAAAACTGTGCCTCGCCTGATAGAATGTCAGGTGACATCCCAGACCGCACTGTTCGGCTATGATTTTAAGGCTGCGGCACAGGTTACAGGTCTGCGGGACGTAAAACAATCTTCCGTCCTCGCCTTCCCCTTTGTATTTTTCGATAATGCGGAGAGGTATGTCAAGAAGTTTGATATGGCACTCCGCCTTGGTCTTCTGCCGTGCGATGTGAATCCATTTGGAACCGTCTTCCTTTGTGACGATGTTGTCTTCCGTCAGGTTTGCCAGATCTGCCCTTCCGATGCCAGTGAACACCGAAAAGACAAACAGGTCACGGGTATGGCATAAGCGGTAAGTCGGCAGTCTGGCATTGAGCAGCTTTTCAAACTGTTCCCTGTTCAGGTGGCGATGGTTGACAGGCACTTTCTCAATCTTATGCCCTGCAAACGGGTCGCGCTTGAGTATGTGCTTCTTCAACGCCAGCCGTGTCATCTTGTGTAGCAGGATAAGGTAGTCATTGTAGGCAGACACCTTTAATCGCAGTACGGTAGAGAAATAGAACGTGAAGTCGGTCATGAACTTCATCGTCAGTGAGCGTAACGGAATATCCTCCAAATCATACTTGAATTTCAAAAAGTTAAATATATGCTTGCGGGTGGTAAGATAACGGACGTAGGAATGCCTTGTCCGGTCAATGCCCACACGTTTGGCGTATTCCCCGTTATGTTCGTCAAACAGGGACAGCAATGTCTCTTTGACATCGGATTTCCCGGTGACGGCATTCTTGATGATTTCTGCCGAGACGAAGCCATAAGAGTCCACGTTTCTTTTGTAGGCGGCCTTCGCTTTCTCCTCCAAAGCCTCCAATAATGAGTTCAGCCTGTTCAACTCATTTCTTTTTTCGCCGGTGATGTTTCCGGTCTTACGGCCGTCCGTGAATGCCTTGCCCACTTTTGCATCCCATAAGTCAGGCTCTATTTCCAACCCTGTGGAATACTGGCTTATCTTCCCGTCAAGGGTGACCCGTCCCATAATCGGACATCTGCCGTTTTTCTTTATTTTCCGGCGGTTGATATAGAACAACAGTTTGAATGTGCTTCGCATGGCTTACCCCTCCATCATTTTGGTTATGTACTCTCTTTTTGCTTCATGCTCGGATTGACTTTACGTTGGCTATAATCCTTCAGAATTGGAGACGGGGCAGTGTCAATGCCCGATAAGGTAAACTTGCCCCCGATAATATCGTTCAGACCGTCCATGTCCTTGTCTATTTTATCCTGCGTGACTTTCGCATACCGCTGTGTGGTGGTGATATGCCGATGCCCCATGATTTTACTGACGGTCTCTATCGGAATCCCCTGTGACAGACAGATGATGCTTCCGAAGGTGTGCCTTGCCTGATGGAATGAGATTGGACGGTTGATGCCGCACATCACGGACATCTTTTTCAGGTGTCTGTTCATGCTCTCTTTGGTCAGCATAGGAAGGAGTTTCCCGTCGCTGTCCATATCCTTGTATTTTTCAATGATATTCAGCGGTATCTCCATCAACCGGATACATTCGGGCGTCCCTGTTTTTTGTCTTTCCGTATGAATCCACAGACTGCCGTCATCCGCTCTCACCAGATTGGCGGCTGGCAGGCTCCTCATGTCGCAGTAACAGATACCCGTCCAGCACGAGAACAGGAACATGTCCCTCGTGAAATTACGGTTGGGGGTGTCATAGGTAGTGTTCGCAAACCTGTCAAGCTCGTCTTCTGTCAGATACATCTGTTTGAAAACAGGTTTCTGCGGCGCATAACCTTTGAACGGGCTGAAAGGGACGATGCCGCGGAACACGGCAAGCATCATTACGCTTTTCAGGCGGTTAATATGTCCGAGTATGGTCCTGGGCATGAAACGCCTTGTCGTGCGCATATACATATCAAACGCCTCGATAAAGTTTTCATCCAGCTGCTTGACAGGCATATCCGACACATGGTATCTCTCTTTCAGGAACTCACCGAGTATCCGGCAGGTGTTCCGGTACTGGTAGAACGTGCTTGCCGCCCTATTCACCCCTACACGCAGGGCATAGTCGCTGTTATGCTCCGCATAGAGCTTCATGATGGTGTCCTGGGTCTCAGCCAGACCTTGGAATACGTTTCTGACTTCCTCTGCCTTCACTATATCCCGGATGTCGGAAAGTTCGTTGAACCGCTTCTGCAACAACAGCAGTAGCCGTTCAATCTCCCTGTTTGCCATTGTCGCCGCCTTGCTTTTGCCGGTGCAGCGTTGGGCGGTGGCGTTCCACAACCGCACATCGATTTTGAACTTGCACGCGAATTGCGCGATGGAATTGACCTTTCCCCTGACGGATATTCTGCCCATGAGCGGAGAAAAGCCGTCCTTGTCCTGTACGCTGCGCTTGATGTAGAGCAGCACTTTCATTTCTGTTTTCATGCGTTACTTTTTTGATTGCAATTTTACTCATATCTCGCCTGTTGAACGGTATGAGAATCAGGCAGAACGGCGCAATCAAAACCGGATAGGTTAAATCTGTAGGGTAAAGTAAGATTCCCGGATGGAAATACCTTTTAACTGACAGTTTATCCCTTGATTGACTGCATCTAAATGAAATGAAAACAGGTAATGACTTGGTAGCTGAACAGGTTCGTTATTCTACCTGTTTTTGCTATTTACCCAACTGCGCAAACCAACACAATTTTGTTGCTTTACAACGAATTGCAGTTCTTTTGCCGGATTCCTCTATTGGTTGCATTGATAGTTTTCTATCGTTTCACGGGTTTGGCGTATTCGGACGTGAAGAACCTCACCGTCGACCGCCTGCAAACATTCTTCGACGGCAACCTGTGGATAATCACCCGAAGAAAGAAGACCAACACCGAATCAAACATCCGCCTTTTGGACGTTCCCAAGCGTATCATCGAAAAGTACAAGGGGCTGGCAAGGGACGGTCATGTTTTCCCCGTTCCGAGTAACGGAAGCTGCAACAAGATACTCAAAGATATAGGCAGACAATGCGGCTTCAAGGTACGTTTGACCTACCATGTGGCACGCCACACGAACGCCACGACCGTACTTCTGTCGCACGGCGTACCCATCGAAACGGTGAGCCGCCTTTTGGGACACACGAACATAAAAACCACCCAAATTTACGCCAAAATCACCGCCCAGAAGATAAGCCAAGACATGGAAACCTTGTCGCACAAGTTGGAGGATATGGAGAAGAATATCTGCCGAGCCATCGTAAGCATTCGATAAACTCCCCCTTTCATTCTAAAAATGTGATATTACTTTTGTAATCAAAGTAAAAAAGCTCAATTGTTATGTCACATCAATGGACCATGGAAGATTTTGAATCTATTTATTCCCGTTTCAAGTCGAGCGGACTGTCAGTTATGGATTTTTGTTCGAATGAATGTATTCGTCCCAAACGTTTCTACGAGTGGCGTTCCAAGCTGTTGCGCAAAGGCGGCTTTATCCCGGTAAAGGTAAACAGTAAGGGCCAGGTCAGTCTTCCCCATAAGGAGAAATCCCTGCTGTCTGCCCCTCCGGTCAGCCCGTCGCCAATTCCCCAGCCGCTATGTGAGATCTCCTATCCCAATGGCGTCACAGTCCGCTTGAACAGCCCTTTGTCACCGGAGGTATTGCAAACCCTGATATTTTTGAATTCAAACCGTTAGCCTATGTTTTCTTTGAATGAATCCAACAGATATTATCTTTACCCGTATCCGACAGACATGCGTAAGAGTTTTTATACGCTTAGCGGCATCGTGACCAACCAGATGGGAAAGAATGTACGGGACGGTGACGCTTTCATTTTTATCAATGCGAATTGTACCTGTATGAAAATCCTCCATATGGAATATGGTGGTCTGGTGATATACCATATGAGGCTGGAACATGGGCACTTCCATCTGCCGGTCATAAATACGGAGGAAGGTCGGATTAAAGCGATTGAAACCTTCTGGAATGACCTTGTGATGATGGTTCAAGGAATGGACGGCAGCAAGGTCAGGCGTTATAAAAGGAGTGGTTTCCATGGGTTGTAGTTGTAACAAATTATAACATATACAATGCCGTATTCCGGCTGTTTTTTAGTATCTTAGCATCATATTTAAACGATTATGCCAACCGATAAGGAATTACTGATAAAGGATCTCATGCACAAATGCGACTGTCTGTATAGAGAAAAAACAGCCGGTTGAAGGAGATGGTGTCCACGCAGCCCCTTAAAGCTGCGGACAAAGAGGTGTATGAGGCTTTATTGTCTGACAAGGATGCCATAATCGCCCAAAAGGAAGCAAAAATCAACAGTCTGGAGCAACGTGTATCCTATCTTGAACGGCAGTTGTACGGTAAGAAGGCGGAAAAGTTCATAAAGCCTGACGCCCAGGACCGCTGGCTGGATTTTGAAGGCTTTGACATGCTTCCCCAGGAGGCTGAAGCCGCAGAAGAAGCAGAAAAGGAGTTGAAGGCTACCAGAGAAGCGATCATCGCCCGTAAAAAGCGGGGAAGCAGCATCCTGCGAGAAAATCCCTTCCGGAGAATCTTGAGCGTGAGGTGGTCCATTATATCCCGAAGGGTATAATCCGGAAGAGTGGACGCTCCTTCCCGGAGAGGAAGTGACCGAGATCCTTATGCACGAGCCCGAGAAGTTCTATATCCGCAGGATAGTGCGCCATACAGCCAAACGGAAGGGTACAAACGAGTTCAAGACCGGCCCGCTTCCCGTCATGCCAATAGCAAAGAGCTATGCCTCTGCCTCATTGCTGGCAGACATGATGATAGGGAAATATGTGGATCACATACCGTTCCACAGGCAACTGGAACAGTTCAAACGTGTGGGGGTACATCTCCCCGCGTCAACGGTCAACGACTGGTTCAAGGATGTGGCGGATTTGCTAAGGCCCCTTTACTTCCGATTATGGGAGCTGGTGATGCAGACTGACTACATACAGTCGGATGAAACGACAATCCCCGTGATGAATGACGAGAGACACAAGACGGTCAAAGGTTATATCTGGCTTGTGCGCAGTGTCATGACCGGACGTCAGTTCTTTTACTATGACAAGGGTTCCCGAAGTGGAAAGGTGGTGCTGAAACTCTTCGGCAAGTTCCGGGGAGCCATACAGACGGACGGATACGAAAGGTACGAGATGCTGGACGCCAAGAAAGGTATTATCCTTCTTGGCTGTTGGGCCCATGCACGCAGACATTTTTGGGAGGCAAGAAAGAATGACATGCAGCGTGCCGACTATGCGCTCGCACAGATACAGTTGCTTTATGACGTGGAGCGTAAGGCTGACGATGAACGCCTGACTTACGAACAGAGGGCTGAACTTAGGGCACGTCTTGCATATCCCATACTTGTGCGCTTCGAGAAATGGCTGGTCAATGAATATCCCAAAGTAATGAAAGACAGTCCGATCGGAAAAGCCATAAAATATACATACGGAAGGTTCGACAAACTCTCCAGGTACCATCTGGACGGTCGTTACAGACCGGATAATAACGAGATAGAAAATAAAGTGCGGCCTGTCGCGTGCGGCAGACGTAATTACCTGTTCTGTGGCAATAATGATGCCGCTGAAGATGCGGCGGTGCTCTACTCGTTCTTCGGCTGCTGCAAGGCTGCCGGGGCTGACTTCCGCACGTGGCTGATCTACTTCCTTGAACATATACATGATTATGACGATGACTACTCGATGGATCTGGCCGAATTGTTACCTGACAATCTGTTATCCAAGGGCAAGATATTATCCGTTACGTCACCGGAATCTCCCAAGAAAGACTCCTGATACCTTCGTAAATCTCGCCTAAACACGGGAAAACTACCGTTTTATGCCAATCAAGACGGGAAAATAGGGAATAAAGTGCCGTTTTTATCTTCATTATCCCCGATAAATAGGGAAAATAAGGGAAAGAATACCCTTTTATACCAATTATGGCGGGAAAGTAGGGATAAAAATATCGCTTTATCACATTTGTCACAGGAAAATAAGGGGCAAAGGGGAAAAACTTCCTTTTATCCGCTCCATTAGTAGGGATAATATCAATTACTATAGAACCCGCACATCTTTGGGTTGAATTGATGTAACAATAAATCATAGAACGATAAAATGAATAAACGACATTATGAACATACGTTACCCAATATACGAGGGAGTTTATCGAATACTTACGAGCCATCTAATTAAAAACAGAATCCCGATGAAAGAAGAAAGGAACATTATCACGATGGACGGGCAGGGCAATATCTCCCTGCCGAGCGATATAGGTGCAACCGCCATGACCGAGCGGGAAATCTGCGAACTGTTCGGGGTTATCGCCCCGACGGTTCGGGCAGGGATAAAGGCACTCTGCAAAAGCGGAGTTTTGAGCGTATATGACATAAAGCGCATTATCCGCATATCGGACAAATACAGCGCGGAGGTTTACAACCTCGAAACGATAGCCGCCCTCGCTTTCCGTGTTGAATCGTTCGGGGCGGCGAAAGTCCGCAAAGTGTTGTTGGAAAGGATTATACACGGGCGAAAAGAGAAAACGAAGGTATTCGTGTCGGTTGTTTCGGACGGCAAGCCCAACAGCCGTTGGAAAGCATGATGATATATCAACATACCAACATGCAAACATATCACTATGGTGATATATATTGCAGGTTCTATTCCTCTTTTCAGAGGAAAGCGGAGCAATCATTTCCGTTTACAAAGGCAAAGCAAGCACGGGGCTTTATGTCGGCTAAAAGGTCAGGCGGCTGCGCCGTTTCCCGATAAATCTTCCTCTCGCTTCGCTGCGAGCGTATTTATCGGGAAAACCTTGTATCCGACCGCCCCGCCACCCACCGACCGAAAGGGAAAAAATAAGGGTGGGGTTATATGGGTAAGCAGACGGCAGGGATAGCCACCGCAGAAAGGCAGACGGACGGTACGCCGCAGGGTATTTACGGAGAAAATACCGTAGCTTATTAGGGAATTTTCCGAGCCGCAATACTACGTATCGCTGAAAATTCCCCAATAAGGCAAGGGGCAAGCCCCTCTGCACACCCCATCGGGGACGGCATTTGCCGCCCCTGAAGATACAAAAAAATCATTGTTGCACAAGCCAAAAAAGAAAGGAAGAATATATGGGTTTCGTAGTTTTACACATGGAAAAGGCGCACGGTTCCGACAGCGGGACGACCGCCCACATAGAGCGTTTCATCATACCCAAGAACGCTGACCCCACACGCACGCATCTAAACCGAAAACTCATCGAATATCCCGAAGGAGTGAAAGACCGTTCGGCGGCTATCCAAAGGAGGCTGGAAGAAGCGGGACTGACACGCAAAATCGGAAGTAACCAAGTGCGGGCAATCCGCATCAACGTGTCGGCAACACCCGAAGACATGGAACGCATCGAACGGGAGGGACGGCTGGACGAGTGGTGCGCCGACAACCTCAAATATTTTGCCGACACGTTCGGGAAGGAGAACATCGTGGCGGCTCACCTGCACTTGGACGAGAAAACACCGCACATGCACGTCACACTTGTGCCGATAGTCAAGGGGGAACGCAAGCGGAAGAAAAGGGAGGAGCAGGCGAAGAAACGCTACCGCAAGAAGCCGACCGACACCGTGAGGCTGTGCGCCGATGACATCATGAGCCGCTTGAAACTGAAAGCCTATCAAGACAGCTACGCTGTTGCGATGAAAAAATACGGTTTACAACGGGGCGTGGACGGTTCGGAAGCGAGGCACGTTTCCACGCAGCAATATTACCGTGACATAAAGCGACAAACAGAGGAACTGAAAACGGAAGTGGTGGAATTGCAGGAACGGAAAGAAACGGCACGGGAAGAGCTTGAACGGGCGAAAAAAGAGATACAGACCGAACGGCTGAAAGGGGCAGCCACGACCGCAGCCGCCAACATCGCCGAGAGTGTCGGTTCTCTTTTCGGGAGCAACAAGGTCAAGACACTGGAGAGGGAGAACACCGCCCTGCATAGGAAGGTAGCCACACACGAGGAGACCATCGAAGCCCTGCAAGCCGAGATACAGACCATACGGGCAGACCACAGCCGCCAAGTGCTGGAAATGCAGCAACGGCACTTGCTGGAAAAGAACGAGACGGTAACAAAACATCAAACGGAAGTATCAAGGCTTAACGCCTTGTTGATAAAAGCCACAGAATGGTTTCCTTGGTTTCGTGCTATGCTCCGTATTGAGAAATTGTGCCTTGCTGTCGGTTTTACCCATGAACAGACCGCCCATTTAATGACAGGTAAGCCATTGCCGTACAACGGCGAACTCTATTCCGATGAGCATAGGCGTAAGTTCAAGACGAATGATGTTACTGCCAAAGTTGGTACAAACAATGGAAAGCTGATACTTGCCATTGACGGACTGCATATCGGGGAATGGTTCAAGAAACAATTTGAACGATTACAACAGAATGTCGGCTTGAAGCCTATTCAGAAAAAGAATAAAGGCTTCAAGCTATAGTCAATCATGCGCATCACATACATGGAGGACATTTTTTGTCCCCCATGTATATATAGAGTCCAAGACTAACTCATGTTATTCCCAAGAAATTACTCATACGGTCAATACACCGTTTCTTTTGATTGAGATTAGGATGAACGTACAGATTAAGTGTCGTTGCCACATTTGAGTGACCGAGTATGACACTGACAGTTTTATAATCACACTGGCTTTCAATACATCGGGTCGCAAATGTATGCCTAAGTCCATGAAAGACCAAGTGGGGAATATCCAATCGTTTTAGCAACCTGCCAAAATAATCACGATAAGAACGGGGCTCTTTAGATTGTGTGGAAGTGCCTACCACGTATGGGGATTGAGATTGTTTCCTTACCATTTTCAACGCTTGGAGAAGCTGTTTGGATATAGGAATCTCACGATAGGAATTCTTGGTTTTTGGGGAAGAGTGAACCCTTTCTGTAGATTTCAACTCACAGTTATATATTCTGCCTACAGTATGCTTCACGATGACTGTCTTTTGTGCAAAATCCACATCTTCCCATTTCAAAGCACAAACCTCACCGATTCTCATTCCGGTACAGAGAGCCAACAGTACACCTATATTTTGTGGAGTGGGCTGTTCCAGCAAGTGACGCATCAATATACGCTGATGATTTAATGACAATGTGGGCGGCAGTTTGTTTTCTGTTTGGGTAGGATATTCGATTTCCCATTCTTCAAAATGGAAAATCCCGTGCTTATTCCCGTATTTGATAACAGATTTGAGCACTGCCACTATATCCCGGACTGTTTTTCTTGCTAATCCGGAAGTACATTTGTCTATCACAAACTGCTGGACATCCTTCTCTGTTATATTTTCCGCAGCGCCAAATCGTGGCAATAGGTGTGTTTGTAACGTAAGCTGATAAGCACATAGGGTGGAATGCTTCACTATCGGACGCTTTGCATCACACCAAATCTCGGAAACTTCGTGAAATGTTTTTTTATTGTTCATATTTTGAGAGAATTAATTGATTTAACTCTCTCAAAATAACACACTTTCACCGATTTCCCTTTGAACGATTATGGGTTTTACAAAGCATCTCGCAATTTTCCATGCTGGTTGCCCCTCCCTTGCTCCATGCAGTCACATGGTCGGCATCCATTTCCGAAAGTTTGTAAATGCGGGTCTTGTTGGCATTATTCCCCAACGCACAGAGCGGACAATTGGAAATTCCTTGTTTCTCAGCCGCTTCGGTCTGACGCTTGTAAGCAGCCCGCTTGGTTGATTCTTCAAAGATACGGATGTCAAGCAGTTTCTTATCCTCTTCTCCACCCAGTACATATTCGTAAATATTTCGGGGACACCGCACACTTTCATCCGCTTGCAAGGCTTTACCCGTTCCGCGACATGGACGGTGCTATAAGGGGTGGCATGGTACGTTTCATACAGCCGTCCCCATTCCAAGCCGCACATGTCACGCTCTACCATAGTAAAGGTAGCCGATACCCAGTCAATCACAGAACGGAAATAACTTTCCAATTCTCCCGTGGAAGGCTCGTGACGGTGTATGCTCATATAGGCATCAATGCTCATCCCCTTACTGTCGCAAATCCACCGGAGGGCTTCCGCCAGATAATCCTGCCGTTTCACATCTCCCTTGATATAATGACTCCATTTCTGTATTTCCGCATTTTGGGAATTACTGAACACCCGCTTGGCTGCATTTACGAACTCGCCCGAATAGATGGCATTGAGCAATTCCTGCTCCTTGAGCGGAATGCCTACAATATTGATGGTCTTGAACCACTCCTTTATTTCCTTTTCTTCACCCTCGCATTCATATACCAGCAGAGAGGATTGCATAATCTTTTGTTGCTGCTCTTCGGGCAATCCCGAGAAATACTGTACGTTATCCGCTTCATCCTTGATGGCGAATTTTCCTGTAACGAACCGACCGATAGAAGTGATGCGTTGCTGCCCGTCAAGTACTTCAAATCGTCCGTCCACAGTCCGGTTGAAATAGATTAGTCCGATGGGATAACCTTTCAGCAGGGATTCTATCACCGCTACATCACGTTTCCCATCGTTGTAGATGTAATGGCGTTGATACTCGGGTTGGATAGTGAGCCGCCCGTCCAATCCAAACAGACCTTTACCTTCCAATTCGTTGTAGGTAAATCCTTTACAGATGTCTTCGACAGTCCATTCTGTATGCAATGTTGTCTTCATGATATTGATTCACTTTTTAGGATTATTCTTTTGTGTCTTCTTCTTCCGGAGATGAATTGAGCGCAATGCCTGTCTTGGCGTTCAGCGGACTGATGACTGCCTTACCCGTCTTGGCTTCCAACTCCATACGGGCATTGCGGGCAATCTCACCACCGGCTTCCGCCACATCCATGTGTTCCCGAAATGTTTCCGGATTTTTACTTTCAGATATTTCTTTGGTGGAAAGTTCCGCCAACATATTTAGCACCAATTCCTTATTGGTCATATTGTCACGTAAGTTCTCTTTTTTCAGACCTTTGAACTGCTTATATTCCTTGGCGGTCATGTCACTCCAAGTCTGATAAATAATATCGGTCAGCGTAGCAAACTGCACTCCCTCTTGCAATCCGTGCCGCTTCCATTCATCCGTGAGGTCTTTACGAATCTCTATGGATTTGAGACGCTGATTAATCCAATTATCCGAATACCCCAACCGCTTATAGTCCACCAGTGCTTGATTGATAGAGAGTTCGGGGTCTTGCATTTGGTTAAGACGTTCAGTCGCCACTTGTGCCATCCATTGCTTGAACGGTTCTGCTTTGGGCGATGGAATAGACTGAATCAAACGGAGAAGCTGCTGAGTATCTGCCACATCGGTTAAATACATCTTTCCATCAGCCGATTTCATTTTCAGTTGACTACAATTTGTAGTCAACTCACTCCCTTCTTTTTTTAAACGTGTTTTCAAGACACTCCAATACTTACGAGGATTAGGGCTATCGGTTAGGACAGCCACCACATCCACTATGGAAAAGTACCATTTTTCATCTTTGTCGTCCCAAATAGTACGGACTTTTTTAGCTTCAAAAAGCTTGATGGTATTATGTTGTGTCATAATTTATTGTTTTTGTTTTTAAGTTGAAATCTTAGGTCAGACACAAGGTGATTCAGGAAAAGAACTTGGTTTGCGTCCATACCCCCGTGAATTAAAGAAACTAAATCCCAGTTTACGAGATGGTCAGCTTTACTATTTAGAGAACGGAATACCTCAAAAACCATATGCACGAGTACTAATTAGAAAAATTGCGAGTGATGAAGTACTTTGAAATCTTAGGGATAACTAAAACTTGGTATGGTAGTGCTTCCAAGGTCTATCCAGAACAGATTCAAGTAGACCGTCATGGCAAAGAGACGAAAGTGACGAAACTCAATGACGGGGCAGTCTTGCTTCATTCCGAAGTTCCTCAGAATGAAACATATTATATGGTTGACGGGAAATATTATACCCAAGTTTATGCAAGAGTTCTTATTAAACATATCAGATCATAATTTGCGTATGAGTAATCGGGCATATGTTGAAACCAAAGAGCCATTGCTCCCAATAGCTCCCCTACGGTTCAAATCCGCAAAGTTAGGTGTGTCGGAAATGGTGTATTCCTTGGTTTTTAATCCCCATTGATTGCCCCTATCGGTTATCCCTAAGATTTCAAATTGCTCCGGACAATACTTAATCAAAAAGGATATAGGAACTCCCATCACTCCATCATAATCTGAAGGAATGGCATCCGTAAAAGGTACTTCAATGGCATCATAATTATCGTAGCGGTCATAGGCAGCTTTGCCTTTCAGTTCCTTATGTTTGGAAAAGCGGAGGTTGTCTGCCATGCTCATCAGTGGCAATGGTTCATGACGACGGCCATGCTCTATGCTGGTAAACCAACATGAATTACCTAATCGGGTATAATTACCGACATATCCCAATCTTGCAGCTTTAGCCTTGTCTTTCTCATCTACTTTAGCTCCGTCAGGAACGCCAAAAACCATATCATTTCCATTTCCTGTAGCACCTAACCAAACTTTGTTATCTTTTATCAAGGGAAAGACCTCTTTATAAGTGATTGCGTTCATGTTACCTATTACAGCAAACTTCTTCCCAGCTTCCACAATCCAAGCCAAGAACTCACGAAAGAGGGAGAACGGCGGATTGGTGATAATAAAATCCGCTTCATTACGAAGTTCGGTAACTTCTTTGCTTCGGAAATCCCCGTCACCATCCATATACTTCCATTCGAGGTCATCAATATTGATACGCCCGTCCCCGCTTTTGTCTCGTTCCAAGATGAATATCTTACCTTTTACCTGTGCCTTGGACGGGTCGAATTGAGGTGCTTCTTGCTCAAACAAAGAGGGCTGATAAGGTGTTTTGTATTTTTTGCTATCCGGAGCATAACTCGTAGAAATCAGTTTTTTCAAGCCTAACTCATCGAACTTGGCAGCAAAGTATCGGGTAAAGTTACTCCATTCGGGGTCATCACAAGGAAGAAGCACAATCTTTCCTCGAAACACATCGGGGTCATATTCAAGATAGGCGTTCATTTCAATCTCTATGTCATGAAATTGCGTATAGAACTCATCATTCTTAGCCGCCTTAGCTTCTTTTAGATTAGTATTTGCCATATGTCTATTTTTTTATTTCGTTAGGTACAAGAAGTGTACGCACATCCACATTCAGTATTTCCGCTATCCTGTATAGTACGGGTATAGGAGGTTGCACTTTGTTCGTGGCGTATAGATTGACCATATTAAAACCTTTGCCAAGTCGTTTAGCCAATTCAGTTTGACTAATCCCCGCCTCAATCAATGCTTCTTTTATCCGATTCATTGCGACATCTTCTTTAACTTGTTACAAAGGTATATAATTTTATTGGGTAAACCACTGTGCTCTTAAAAGAAAGTATTTCGTTAATGGCTTATCCCAAGCTATTTTGGAAAATTCTATTTGTTTTTTCGCCAGTCGATTTTATAAAACTGCCGCCGATAGTTCGTACTTTCGAAAAAAGATGCTATATTTGCAAATGAAAGAGTTATTTGACAGCATAGCAACGCAAAACGCTGAAATTCGCACGGTTGCTAACTCGTTACCGCCACTTTTCAAATAATTCAAAACGCTGAAATTCGCACGGTTGCTAACTCGTTACCGCCACTTTTCAAATAATTCGCTAAAAGTTTATTCCATGGACAATTTTTTATTTCATCGGGGTTGACGTCAGCAAAAAAGAAACTGGACTTCTGCGTACTATTCGAGGGTAAGGTTCTGCGCGAAGAACAGGTAAGCAATCACCAGCAGGCTGTCGCCAGACTGATCGGCGAGTTGAAGAACGATTTGGAAATGGATAACGAACAGTTTTTAATCTGTGCCGAACATACGGGGCAATATACTTTCCCTCTGGTATGTGCTTGCAAGTCGGTCGAGTGCAAACTTTGGTTGGAGAACCCGTCCCAGATCAAATATTCATCCGGTATGCAGCGGGGCAAGAACGACAAGGTGGATGCAAAGCGCATAGCCATTTACGCTTCACGGTTCGGAGATAAGGTTAAGTATTACGACCGTCCCACCGAGGAGATAGAGAGGCTTAAACAGTTGGAGAGGGAGCGTGCGCTTTACGTTACCGACCTGGCTAAATACAAAGGCCAGATGTACGATCAGAAAGATTTTATGCCGGCGGCGCTTTATCGCAAGAAAACAAAGCGGATGAAAGGCTTAATACAGGAACTACAAGCGGCTATCGATGCGATCACTGCTGAAATGGAGAAGATCATAGGCTCAACGGAAGTGCTTGCGCGCCAGATGGAACTTTTAATGTCGATAGACGGTGTAGGTAAAGTGGTAGCTCTGAATGTGATTATCGAAACAGAAGCGTTCTCCCGCTTCGACAATCCCAGAAAGTTCTGCTGTCACGCAGGTGTCGCTCCGTTCTCATACACATCCGGGAGCAGCCAGCACTCCAAAAACAAGGTCTCGCATAGGGCCAACAAGAACATAAAGAAACTGCTACATATGGCGCCCGTATCGGTAACTCATCGTAAAGAGGGTGAACTAAAGGCCTACTATATGCGGAAAGTAGAAGAAGGAAAGAACAAAATGTCGGTAATCAATGCGTTACGTGCTAAAATCGTGGCCCGTATGTTCGCCGTCATCAAAAGAAATGAAGTTTATACTCCTATTTACTCTTAAAAACTTGCAAAAACCATAAGAATATGGAAATTTTTTGCTGTCATTTTATTGATAAAGAAAGTCGATATGCCGGAGATATAGAAATCGGACGGGATGAAAAAGATTTATAAAAAAAGTATATGACTCTATACCTCGTTCAAGGATGATAGAAGAGCGTTTAGCTAAAAAAGGACAGCGATTAATTTTGTGCTTGAAAAATATAATTGAAGAAAAGCAGGCTTAATTTAGGATTAGTTAATAATTAAATTTATGAGGAAGAGTTTTATGAAAACATTTGTTGATGCCCAAAAAGATTACGATCAATTGGAAATTTATCGAAAATGGTTGAGAGATAACAATGTTTCTTTTCAGGAAGATGAAGACGGGGAAGCGTTGTATTTTTTGTTATCAAGGAGGTAATTTTATGATTAAGGTGCCTAAAAGTGACAGGAACTGGTTGGGGCTTGTTTTCCCGAATGTGTATGATGTGGTTGAAGAAAAAAGAGAGTACGTACTTGAAATATTGAATAGGATAAATCTGGAGAGAAAAAGCGTAAAGGCTTTTTTGGTCAAAAAATAGTGTGTGGTTAGTTATAGAGATGTATATTGACTCTACACCTGTAATTGCTGACTTTTTCGAAACGCTTTTAGCGAATTTACATGAAACACGATTGGTATTATATTCTAAAGTGAAGTGAGTTGATTATAAAGATTATTGTCGATTATAAAAAGTAATGTTACGATTAATATATTGTGCACTTACTTTGGGAGTATTGTCGATGGCCGGATGCCGGAGCGGGCGTCCGGTCGTCGGTACTTCCGATGCTTGTGCCGCAGTTCCTGTAATTCCCGTAGCACCGGACAGCGATATGCTTTCCGCTGCAATTGCAGATACGGAGAATGAAGTTTGTCTGGCTGATTCGGGCGATCCGGAATCTTCGGAGCGTCGGCGACTGTATCGGCGGAGTGCGGAGCCGACGGATTCCGTTTGGATAAATAGATTGAATGGGGTGATACCTGCCGGGCAGGATCGTGCGATCCGTGTTTATATCAAATACAATCAACCTGTTTGCGGGTATGAGGTGACGGCGTGTTGGATGCCGTTCGATGCTTATAGTGAAACCGGCCAGTGGGTGATGAATTTCCGTTCCGTATCCGGCGGCCGGAATTTTCAGTATGCCGATACGGGGAAATATTCCAATCCTATGTTGATGGATATTACGTTCGCAAAGAATTTTCAAGGTCATCGGAATGGGGATGTCTATTATTTCGATTACGTATCTGCGACTGATGCTATCAATAGAGAATATTATCCGAACTCACCGTTGGGATATTATACTGCTTTTCAGTTTTTCGATGCGGACTTCGACGGAGAGGATGAGTTGCTGGTGAACGATTTCGGAATGGATCGACAGGGAAATTCGTACACGGTTTTCGATATTACGGCAAAGGGTCTGTATCGGAAAGATTATCTGCCTTTCGCAGAGATCGATAACGAAACGGAGTTCTATCCGGCGGTCGGGACGATTGTCTTGTATGCACATGACGGGGTGCACGATAGCAGTTGGTCCACATTTCGGAAGCGACAAAATCGGAAGCGGCGAAAAACTTTGCTTGTACCGGATCGGCTGGCCGATGCGACAAGCGGGCGGTTGTTGCAAAAATATAACGAACAGGGGGAGGCGGACTTCGAACTTGCTGCGATTCAGCAGACTTTTTGCGATTTGGGGAACAAGACGGCCGTCAAAATGGGGATTCGATTTATGTTTACGAAGTTACTGACGAAAGATTGGAACTGATCCGGATGCAAGAGCGATACCTCCCGGAATGTAGAAATCTATAATCCCATATCGTTTTCTTTCGAATACGAACCGAATGTTCAGGGGGTATCGTGTCGAAGGGCGATTATTTGCGTTCGATACTCCACAGGGACTGGGAAACCGACTCGAAGGGCCGTGTCGTCTGTCGTTTTACAACGAATCGACCGGTTGTCGATACGATATTTTTTGTGAACATTATTGTGATGAAAATTCAATTCCCGGGTGGTATGATGAAACAGGGGAATATCTCTTCAATCCGGAAGTCGGAAATACCGAAGGAACATTGTGTTTCGATTACAGTACATTGCAAGGTGAGGATGATCGGGGGCCGTTTGTATTCGAGGATGTCGATTTCGACGGTAAGGATGAAATTCTGATTCGCAGAACGAGTCCGTTGCGGAATTCCGTGCATTATTACGAAGTTTATAAACCTGTCGGTGCAGACAGTTGTGTCTTGTTGAATTATCCGCCTTTTAACGGGTTTTATTGCGATCGTTGCGGTTGGGATGAGGTGTCTCCGGAAAAGAATACGATTACGAGGTATCGTTCCGATCATAAAATGCAGGTATTCTGGTTTCATCGATGAATCGGAATATCCGGATTCAATTATCCGTATGCCGTAGATACGGTCCGAGCAGAGCTTTTTTCTAGAAAGCATCGATGTTCGAAATATTGGCCTGATCCCTGCTGTCGTCGGTGAATTTTACGATGTCCAGATAAGGCGGATGAGCGATCATAAAATCGACCTACTCTCGGTGCCTTTCGCCCAGCTATGCTGCGATCGCCTCGGAAAACGGCTGTCGATCGGTGACATCGACATTCTTGATTGCGTAGTTGATCGAAGACCATTCGCTCATAATGCTATTGACATAATCGATAATTTTTTGGGTGATGTCGAATCCGATATAATCTTTGCGCAGGTTTTCATATGCGAACAGGGTAGTCCCGCTGCCTGCGAACAATTCCAGCACGGTATTTCCGGCATTCGTAAGCGTTTGAGTAGTTGGGGAACGAAATTGCCGTGATAGATATTCTTGTGCTTGCCTTGCCTATCTCTTTCGGGGATCAACCACAGGCTGTCCACATTTAGATCGATCTGCTTCCAGTTATCTTTATTGATCTCCATAACCTGTTTGAATTTATCTTTATACCTCGGCTGAATAAGGGACTTTGTAAAATTTTTTTATCCTACATAGATCCTTTACGGTGGGATCCAATTACAAAGATACACGAAACGGTAAGATATATCAGCTATAAGGGGCTGTTTGGACAATAAAAAAGGCGGAAAACTTAAGTTTTCCGCCTTTCCGTACCTCCTCAGGGGCTCGAACCCTGGACCCCAACATTAAGAGTGTCGTGCTCTACCAACTGAGCTAAAGAGGCGTTTGCAGGTGCAAATGTAGGATGTTTTTTTTATTTCTGCAAGAAAAAAATATTTTTTCTTCGTAAAAAATGCAGAGGAGGGCTTCGAAACGGAATTTTGCTTTTTTTACCTTGTGTATATACTAAATAGAATATTATTTAAGTTATATGGGTGCATCGACTGGTTACCGAATTATTATGTTTCAAGATTTATTATTTCGGTACATCCGTCCAGGTGATGGAAAAAACGCCGCCTGAGGGCTAAAAATCATTTTTTTGGGGGATTTTTTGTAGGTACGAATATTTGAATTTTAAATGTAAGATATTCAATATATTGTGATTTTTGATTCGCTTTTTTTGTTGAAAAAACTGTCTTAAAAAGTTGTTTAAGTTAGATTAATTTCCTACCTTTGAGGGAATTTCGGATTAAGAATTCGATTCCGAATGAAGGCGAGAATATTGATTCCGTTCGGTGCAGTTGCTTTATCGCAGGAATACGCTGGGGAACGGACGGGACAAAAGAATTGAATTTTGTTGGTTATATTGTGTATTAGGATTATTCTACGATACTTGCATGGTGAATTTTCGCTTTTTTATGATGTTTTTAATACCTAACTTTTAATTTTTTATTAACCCCGAAGGGGTGTCCGGATTTCGATCTGGTAACTCTTTCACCAAACCACTTGTTATTTTTCTTTTGCGATGGCGCTCGTCGCCATGCTCGCAATGGTAAGTGCAAGCAGTGGCTGTAGCGACGATGATGGTGCAAATTACAGTACCACTATTGTCGCCAAAACTACGCTTTCCTTATCGAAGAACGCCGGGACGGGCCGCTTGGCGTATGAAATTCAGGGTGCCGATAAATCGTCTGTTGTTACGGCGACGACGAACGTGGATTGGATCACGAATTTCAATTACAGGGAGCCGGGATACGTCCAGTTTGATTACACCGCCCTCGATGAGGACGTCGAGTCTCGTTCGGGGCAGATCACCCTTTCTTATATGGGGGCAGCCGATGTAGTCGTTACCGTAAATCAGGGTGGTGTTATGTCGTTTGAACTTACGATCGATCCGAAGTCGATTACGGCGAACAGTTGTGCGATGCAGATCGTTCCTTCGAACGAGAGTGAGACCTATCTGTGTGCTTTTATGACCAAGAAGTATGTCGATTCTTTCGATTCTGAAGAGGAATTCATTGAAGCCGATTTGGAAATGGTGAAAGAACAGGCAGAAAGTAAGGGAATGGAGTTGTCTGAATGGTTGAACATCTTGCTCATGAAAGGTTCGAAGACCAATACTGTGACGGATCTGAATGCCAATACAGAATATTATGGGTATGTGTACGGTTGTACGTCTGATGGTGTACCTACTACGGGCCTTTTCAAGGCGGAGTTTACGACCCAGAATGTCGAAATGACCGACCTCTCTTTCACGGTTGATTTCAAACAGGTGAATGCTGAGCCTTATCCTGATAACAATCCTTATAACGTGGAGGTGACGATCACTCCGAGCGATCCGGAGGCGAAGTGGATGTTTTCGACGATGAACAGTTTTGTTTACAAGATTGATGAATGGACCAGTGCTGAGTATTTGTCTGAGCTTCAGGCAAGTGCGCGTGAGCAGCGTCCGACTCTTTATCAGGGCGAGCAGAAGTTTATGTTGAACAAATCTCTTACGCAGCGCGTATGGGGTGGTAACGATTACTATTTCTGGTGCTTCGGTATGGATGACAACTACAACATCAACAGCGAGAAGGCTGAAGAGTATTTCACGGTTACGACCGGAGAGATTCCTGTAACCGATGATTGCACGTTCACGGTAGAGACGTTGAATGTCGCGGCTCAGGATTGCGAGATCAAAATTACGCCGTCGAATCCGGAGACGAGATATTTCATCGGTATGTATCCTGGTGGTAGTGCCGAGAAATACGGTAAAAATGCTTGTGTCGAGCGTTTGCTCCAGCGTCTGGATATGTATAATTCCGGTTCGGGTCTGGGTGATGGTACCCCTCCCAACTGGCAAACCAACGAATGGGTGCAGAAAGGCGAAATGACGACCAAGATGGGGGCCGATCGGGAGTGGCGTATCGAGCCGGAGAGCACTTACGAAATCTTTATTTTCGGTTTCGACAAATACGGACATCGTACTACCGATATTTCGGTGACCGAATTCACGACACCGAAATATGTCGCTCCTACAGATTTTAAGCTGAAATTCGAGTTCTCGGATGTCGAAATGCGTAGCTTCACTTGTAAAGTTACTCCATCTCACGACGACGTTTGGTACCATGTTGGTATCATTAACGCAGAGGTCTTCGATTCGTATAACGGCAACTGGCTTAAGTTCCTCGACGATTTGATCCATGGTGATGGCGGTGGAGCCTTGACGCAGTATGTGGGTGGGAAGACGTTGTCGACCGATTGTACTCCCGGTACCCAGTATGTAGCTTATGGTTTTGCTTATGCGAGCGGTACCTATCAGTCCGACTTGTCGACCGGCCGGGTTGAGTCGAAACCGCTGCCGCGTAATGAGAACGCAACTGTGTCTGGAACATGGCAGGTTTACAACGGTGATGAACTTGCAGCTCGTTATCCCTCGGCTTGGAAGGACTATAAGGGAGTGCAGTATGTATGCGTTTACCAAGCGGAGCCGACTAGTAAGGAAACTGCTCACACGTGGGTCTTTGTCCATGCTCCTCGTGGTGGCGATCTGCCTCTGTCGGATATGTTGATCTTCGATTATTTCGAGAATTATCCGTTTGAAGCCATCTATAAGGATGCTGAGCATGGTCGTTGTTCCCCGCCGGGAGTAGGTCCTTGGGGCTTCTACTATGCAGGTCAGGGACGCATCCGGTGCTTGGGGACCGTTGGGCTACGAAACAATCATGCTGAACGATCCTGAACATCAGGGTGATATCGATACTGCACCGACCGATGGTTTCGACGATAAGCGCGAGGATAAGTCCAGCATATCGACTGTATCGAAGGTGAGCTTCTCTGCTCCGATCCGTTTCAGCCAGGCTTCGTTCATGCAGATCGAGCGCGAGCGTGCAGATCATGGAAAAGCCACTATCTTCAATATGCCTAAAAAGGAGGCGACGGTAAACGTGGATTTCGATGTGGATGCACAGTTGAAGAACATCTCTGAGAATATTCGATAATTTGAAGTCGAACAGTTATTCGTTGAACTTTCGACGAGTAACGGAATCCCGGAGGGGAAGAGATCATTCTCTTCCCCTCTTTTGTTGCTTGGAGTATCTGTCGAGAGAAGCTTTTTTCTGTTAATTGGGCGTGCTTACGGCCGGGACTGGAAATGTTTTCTGATGGTCCAGGGCAATTTGTTGGCTGCCGGGGTGTTACCGGCTGATTCGGGGAGTTTGTTATTGGTCGGGGATATTGTTGGTAGCTTCGGAGTGGCTTTTCTTATCGGGCGATATGAGAGCGGTGATGGATGGTTTTGTGGGCGTACCTGTCCCGGACGAAAGAGTGGATCCATACATCTGTGTTTTGAACGATGATGGTCGAAAAAGGCCGGTCTTATTTGGATTTCGGGAATGATGTCAGGCCGAATTATGCCGGAAAGTCAAGGGGCGTGAAGGGGGCGGCATTTGATTTTCGGTCCGGACCTATAATCTTGTATTCGGCCCAGGTCCTGTGAGTCTCGCTGCAAGGTGTGGGTTCATGACGTCGGTTATACGTTTTTTTTTACGCGGTATATGTGACTTGTACGGGCCGGTTGTTTTTGTGATGTGGGCTATATGGTTTTTATTGGTTGAGCGATTCATTCGGTGATTGTTTGGTTTTTTGATGCAGAGTACATGGTTTCCGGCAGGGGCGTGTGATCTCCTGGTGCGAGTTCGGTTTCGCGCATAAGGAGTGGCCTTTCTGCGGCTAAAGGAGGGCGCTTGTTTCCTGCATGCCGGTGTATCGTGCTGTCAGGGCATCGCATTTCGAGGGGCTTGTTTCGTTCTTGTATGTCAAAAAGAGGAGTAGGTCATAATGCGAAGTAGAAAGATTTATCCCTGCTACAGATAGTTGTAACAGGGGTAGATTTCTCAAAAAGGGTGTTTTGACACAGTCTCTTTTTATTCTTTGACGGATAGCCCTTATTGTTCGGCCGACAGCCGGAGTTTGTCGCTGTTCCACTCTCCGCCGGCATCGGGGTAGAGAACCGGGCGCTCCTTTTCGAGGCCCTTGAGGTGGAGATAACCTTCGTAGAGGTTGACTCCGTTGGCGGAATCTTCGGCGAGCGAGAATGCTACGACGCACGGATGCAGTTTCGTGGTGTGGTAGCTCTCCTCGATACGGGCGATATAGGCCGCCTGCCATGCGGGATCGTTGCTGGGATTCCCTCCCTTGCGGCGGGACATACCGCTGCGGCTGGTGTTGATCGGAGCCTGTTCGACGACATAGAAGCCATATCGGTCGCAAAGGTCGTACAGCGCACCGGATACGCCGCCTGCCGGAAGCAGAATCAGGTTGTACCCCTGTTCCTTCCATTCGAGCAGTTGGCTCGGCGATACGGTCGTACCCAAGTCGGGTACGGCCTTGAGTGCTGCCGGATACCCGTTGATCGCCAACTGCCCCCGGGTGTTGCCGACGGTGCGGAAGCCGACCTTGAGCGATACGTACTCCGTATAACGGCCTTCGGTCTGTGTCTTGAGCCGCAGGGTGTAGAGTATCGGGTTGCGGGCGCTCCATACCATCGTATCGGGAATCTGGGCGACCAGACGCAGGGTGTCTTCTCCGCGCATGTCGAGTTCGATCTCCTGGCTGCCGTATGTCACGACTTCGTCCTGCGGCGTCAGCAGTTCGTAGTGGATTTTCGCTTTCTTGGTATTCAGCGCGTCGGTTTTCACCACGATGCCGACCTCGCCGTTGAAGACGCTGCCGTTTCGGTACGTTTTGGTGAACAGGTCGCGGATGCGGATGGTCGGCTGGGAAAAGACGTAGCAACTGCCTAACGCCGGTTCGGAGGGATGCGCCCAACTTTCGAGTACGGTGCTTGCAGGATTGGACAGCACCTTGATCGTCAGATTATTGGCCCCTTCCCGGACCTGTTTGGTGAAGTTGTAATCCGCCGGATTGCTCCCGTTCTGGCAATATCCCGCGACCTTCCCGTTCAGGCGAATTTCGTAAGCCGACGAAGCCCACTCCACATGCAGGAGCACCTGGCGGTTTACCCAGGCGAAGGGCACCGTGAATTTCGTGGAGAACTCCGTGCCGGCTTCGGTCGTCGTTTTTTCCCACTCTGTCAGCGGGGTGAAGTATTTGGAGGCTTCGCGCGATCCGGCGGCAGCCTCTTCCGCCGTCGGATAGACGACGAAAGTGGTGCGGGAAAGCTCCTTGCCTATCTCGACCGGCTCCGGCGAAGCGTAATCCTGGGCGCAGGCCATCCATGCGGAAGAGAGAAGGAGCAAGGTCAAAAGACTCTTCATAAGGCGATAAATTTTTTATGCGGCTCGGGCGGATGCGGACGAGTTGGACCCGCCGTCCGCCTTTCGCTGTTTAGTTAAGTAATAAGATACGATCGGCACTCTTTGTCTGCGAGCCCGTACGCTCGCTCCCGCTTTGCGCTGTATTCTGCGGCTTGGGGGCACTTTGCATACGGGGCGATACGGATTCCGTCGCCTTTTCGTATATTTGTCCCTGTAAAGTTACTAATTTTTTCCGAATATGATTCCCGACTATCCCCGGCTCAATTTTCCTGCCGTCAAATTGCGGATTTCGCAGCGTGGGGAGCAGATGACCGTTTGGGATCCGCTTCGGGGAATCTACCTGGTGCTGACTCCCGAGGAGTGGGTGCGCCGTCACCGATCGGGTTTCTGATTTCCCATTGCGGAGCACAGCCCATGCGGATCGTCCAGGAGTATGCCGTAGCGATGAACGGATCTCCGCAGCGTGCCGATGTGGTGGTCGTGGACGACCGGGCCCGTCCGCTGATGCTCGTCGAGTGCAAGGCTGCCGGGATCGGAATAGACCGTCAGGTGCTGGCGCAGGCCGTCCGGTACAATTCGGTGCTGGGGGCCCGTTACGTGGTCCTGACCAACGGCTTGACGCACTATTGTTACGAGTGTGCCGACGGGCGATATACCCGTATGGACCGTTTTCCCCGCTTGTAAGTCATGAGCTTTATGCGGGCCTGATTCATAGATTTTTCCAAATATTGTTGCATATTCGAATATATTTTGGTTAATTTAATCAAAATATTTGGGGGGGGATTTTTATATTAGTTTTGCACCGAAAAGAGTAAAAGCCCCCACACACAATATTTATTGAAAAAATATCGGAATCTTCTGTATATAGTAAAAGACATTATTTCGTATCTCGAATGTTATTTCGTAACGATTGGAAATCAACCCTTTTACATCACTTCAAATTCATTTGCTATGAAAAAGATTATTCTTTCATGCGCTGCCGCTCTGCTGGCGATAGGAAGTGCCTGTGCAACTCCCAAATTTTTGAGTCTGAACAATAAACACGGCAAAACAACTATCAAAATTGAAATCCCTGCATCCGACCGTGATGAAACCAACGGACTTTCGATCGAAGATGTGGTGCTTTATAACGATGGTAAAACCTTTCAGGCAAAGAAGGTCGATGCAATTTGGGGCGATAATTCCATCGTTATTTTGCAGTTCGAGAAACTTACCGCTTTCGAGGATTGCACACTCTCTTTTTCTGTCAATGGGAAACCGGTCAGTCTGGATATTCAGAGTTGCCTGGCCGATTGCAAATAAGATTTGCCTCTCATGGTCGGGGTTGGTGGCAAGCGTGCCTGTACTCTGGGAATGCAGAGTTTATATTGGGGATTCATATCTTTCCATATATCGTTATCCCATGCTCACAGTATCGAATTCGAGGGGGCTTGTCTGCTGGCTGTGGCCGCGTCTGTAATGCCGACAAGGGACTGTGTCGAGCACAATCCTTAAGGGGAGTCAGAATGGATGCAGTGCGAGGCATTGAGGGCAAGGGCAACAGGAATTTACTGTCGTAAATGATTTAACTCGCATCCCGATAATGACGTAACAGTGCGCCTTTATGACACACCGCCATATGTTTGCCTCCCATAGGTACCCCGAAAGCATATGATCGCGCTTTGTTGTCTGCTGCCGGGCTGTCGAATGCCCGTTCCGGGACGGGTACGATTTTTCCTCAAGATTTCGGACGCGATTCTCCGTTATAGATTCTGGTAATGGGTTTCGATGTACCGTTGGAACGTTTCCCGGTAGTTCTCGCCGATGGGGATGTATTCGCTGTCGCTTACGAAAACCCGGCCTTTTACGTAGCTCCTGATACGTTGTAGATTGACGATGTAGGAGCGATGGACCCGCATGAACATTTCCGACGGCAGGGCCGCTTCCATGTTCTTGAGCCGGAAAAGAGTCGTGATGGTCGATCGGTCGTCCAGATGGAGCCGTACGTATTCGCCTTCGCTTTCCAGATAAACGATGTCGCTGATGCGTACCAGTGTCGTTTTGTAGTCGGCTTTGATCGAGATGTACTCCCGGTCGCGTGGAGTGGCTTCCGGGGCAGGAGCGTTTCCTTGTGTCTTCCGATAGGCCAGCAGTTCGTACAGCGACTGCGCCTTGGCTGCCGAGCGGCTGAAATCAGCGAAGCTGAACGGTTTGAGCAGGTAGTCGATCGCATCGAGTTTGAATCCCTCGACGGCGTATTCCGAATAAGCCGTCGTGAAGATAATCATCGGGCGGCTGACGAGCGAACGTACGAACTCCACACCGCTCAGGTCGGGCATGTTGATATCCACGAAAATCAGGTCGATCGGATTCCCGGCTAGATATTGCTGGGCTTCGATGGCGTTGGTGAATGCTTTTTCGAGCTTCAGAAAATTGATTTTGGCGATATAACCCTGTAATTGCCGCAGTGCCAGCGGCTCATCATCTATGGCGATACATTTCAGCATGGCATGATGGGGATTATGAGTTTGACGGTATAGACGGCCGGATCGGAATCGTCGATCGAGAGCGTATAGTTGTCCTGGTAAATCAATGCCAGCCGTTTTTTGACATTTTCGAGTCCGATACCCGTAGTACCCGGCCGGGATTTTTCGTGACGGCTGTTGCTGATGACGGCCGTCACCGCGTCGTCCCGGTAGCCGATTCGGATATGGATGAACGAGGCGTGGTTATAACTTACTCCGTGCTTGAACGCGTTTTCGACGAATACGATCAGCAGCAGGGGCGGGATGGCCACTTTGTTCGGGATCGTGGCCGGATAATCCAAGCATATATCGATGCTGCTGTCGTAACGGATGCGCATCAACTCGATGTAGTTCTCGATGAATTGGATGTCCTTTTTGAGCGATATGGTTTCGCTGCCCGATTCGTAGAGAACGTACCGCATCATCTTGGACAGTTCGATGACGGCGCTTTTCGCGTATTCGGTATCTATGTCGATCAGGGCGTGGATATTGTTGAGCGTATTCATGAAGAAATGGGGGTTGATCTGGTATCGCAGATAATCCATTTCCGCTTGCAGGTTCTGACGTTTGAGCTCCTCCATTTGCTGTTCGTCGCGCAGGGAGCGATACAGCAGTTTGATACCCATGTTCAGGCCCGTCATGAAGAATCCCAGCAGGATGTTCCAATAGATCGCCAGATCGGTGAATGACGCTTTGCCGTTCAGGATGTAGGGTTCGGTGTCGTATGGAGCGTATTTTTCATAGATGGCGACCAGCGAGAAAACGGCCGTAATGGTCAGCAGATTGACGACCAGATACCATACATAACGATGTTTTCGCAGTAACAGTCTGGGAGCGATCAGGCTGTTGTGGATGATGAAGATCAGCAGATAAGGTGCGATTTTTAGCCAGGCGATCAGAATGTTCTCCAGACTGACGTGTACCTCTTCGAGCATTTTCGAGTTGAGGACCGGTACTAGGATAATCACCATCCATACCATCGGTACAGGAGGTTTTCTCCGATCATTTGTTTGCTGCTGAATTTCATATTGGCAAAGATAGCGATAAGCCGGAGGCAAACGCAAATTTATTTGCATTTTGTCGAGGCGAAATGTTCGGTGTCAAAGATAGTGAAAGCCGAGAAGAAAACGGGAACTTGTTCATCGTTTTCCGAGGCGCATCCTGTTTTCTGCAAAGATAGTGGAAGGTAAGGAAATCGTATGGACTATTGTGAAGATTTCCGAGAAGCCTTCGAAACAGCTTGCCGCCTGAAAAGGCGGCAAGCTGTTTCGAAGGGAAACTTGTCGGATTGTCGGCGGAAAACTCTTCGATAGCGATTTTTCGTGCTTCATCGAATCGGCCTATTTCTCCAGCAGAGCCGTATTGTATAGGTAGCGCTTGATGCTGCGTTTGGGCGTCTTTTCAAATTCGGTGGGATAGACCGTGATACTTGCGACCTGTTCGTAGGATGCCAACAGTTTGTTGAGTTCCTTGAGGTTGTTTTCCATGATTCGGGGCAGTTCCTCTTTATCGATCCCTTCGAGCTCCGCCTGTTCGAAGTCGGGAACGACCAATGCCGTCAAACGTCCGTTGTGCTCCAGAACCAGCGATTCCTGGACCATATACATGTTGTTGAGTTTGTCTTCGATCTCTTCGGGGTAAATGTTTTGTCCGCTTCCCGTGAGTATCATGGTTTTCGAGCGGCCGCGGATGTAAAGCGTGCCGTCCGGGTCCATCGTGGCGATGTCGCCCGTATGGAGCCACCCTTTTTCGTCCAGGACCTTCCGGGTTTCCTCCTCGTTCTTGTAGTAACCCATCATGACGTGCTCGCCGTGCACCAGGATCTCGCCCGCGACGTGTTCGGGATCGGGCGAGTCGATCTTCACCTGGATAAATTCCGAGAGGAAACGCCCGCAGGAACCGGCCTTGAATTCGTTGTCGGGAGTGAAGCTGATGAGCGGAGCGCATTCGGTCATGCCGTATCCAATCGTGATCGGGAATTTGATACTCATCAGAAATGCTTCGGTTTCCATATTCATCGGTGCACCGCCCACGATGAAGATGTTCACCTCTCCGCCGAACGATTCCATCATCTTCTTGCGGATTACCGAGCGCAGGGCGGTATTCAGCAGCGGAATCTTCATAGCGATACTCATCGGCCCCTTTTCGAGCAGCGGCAGTACCTGTTTGCGATAGACTTTCTCGAGAATCAGGGGTACGCAGCAAATGATCGTGGGGCGCACGACCTGCATGGCTTCGATCAGGATCTTCGGAGTGGGAATTTTGCCCAGCAGGGTGATGTGGCCTCCGACGGCCAGCGGCGCGAGAAAGTCGAATGCACAGCCGTAGGCGTGTGCCAGAGGCAGGAACGAGAGCGTGCGTCCGCCGCGCTGGAAATAGTTCGTGCCGGTTTGGGTGTTTATGGCTCCTCGGGCGAAGAGCACGTTGCCCGTCAGGTTATTGACCGAGAGCATGACGCCTTTCGAATATCCGGTCGTTCCCGAGGTGTAGTTGAGCAGGATCATCCGGTCGTTGGGAATCTTGTGAAAGCGGATATGCTCCGGTCCGAACCCTTTCGGATAGGCTTTGCGGAAGTGATTTTCGCGGTTCTTCTGGAAATCCGTCAGTTTCTTCGGATCCCGGCGCTCGTAGATCGCGTTCAGGTCCGTGAGCGAGAAGACGGCTTCGACTTTCCGGATCTGGTCGGCTTCGATCGCGTCCCAGAACGTGTCGCCCAGGAAAAGCAGTCGGCTTTCCGAATGGTTGATGATGTGGATCACGTCGTTGGCATGGAAATCCTGCAGAATGGGCACGATGACCGCGCCGTAAGTGATCGTGGCGATGTAGGTGATGCACCAGCGGGGATTGTTGCGGCCGATCAGCGCAATTCGGTCGCCCTGCCGGATGCCCGCCTCGTCGAAGAGCAGATGCAGCTTGGCGATCTCGGCGCCCATTTCCAGGTAGGTGAAGTTCTCCTGCTTGAAATAGTCGGTCAATGCCGGCAGTGCATAGTTCTCCCGGAAGCTGGTTTCGTAAATATTAATCAGGTTTTCGCGTAACATAGAATTTTCGGTATCAAGTAGTGGATAATTCAATTTTTAGGGCGAAACGCCTGTCCCGGGGGGACTGGTGTCCGGCCGGATTCGGGTTATTCTTCTTAACCTCTTCCGGCAAAGATAATATATGCCGGGAACAAAGCAAATTTCGTGTGTTTCGCTTTTTGACAGTTCGTACAAATCGGTATTCGTTGCGAGCAAATATATGAAAATCTATCCAATCGGTAAAATACCCGTTTTTTGTCGGAAGAATTCGGGGATGCCTTCGTTTTTATTTTACAAGGCCGTTTCAGCCGGTTTCGACAGATCGGATCGCAGCGGAAACAGACACAAATAGATCGAAATCGGACAATACAAGCGTGTTGAATAATGGCGATTTCCGGCTCGCTATTTACCGTGGATTGAAAGTCCGATCTGAAACGGGCGGATGAAGCGATCCGAATGACCGTTGGGGCAGGAGATGGAGCAGTCGGATTTTTTTGTGCCTATTCGGATATGGTTCCGGTTTCGGACCTTATTCGATAAAAAACGATTCGCCAAACAAGCGAATCGTTTTTTACCGTGCTATTTGTCCGCTTTTCGATGGGGCTTCCAGATGTATATTTTGGATTCCGTGCCGTTTTTCAGCCGAACGATATTTTTGCGGTGGGTGTAGAGCAGCAGAACGGCCGTGACGAATGAGAAGACGATGAACGGCACCGATTGGTTTACCTTGGGCGAAACGATCGTGAAGATCGGAAAGCAGCAGCCGGCCACGATAGACGCGAGCGAAACGTAATGCGTCATCATCAGGATCACGACCCATACGGCGAAACAGAGCAGTACGACCGGCGGATAAATTCCCGTGATCGCCCCCACGAGCGTTGCCACGCCCTTGCCGCCCCGGAATCCCGCGAAAATGGGGAAGATGTGTCCGAGCACGGCGGCGAATACGGCGATGATCTTGATATTTATCAGCCACATATCGTTGATGTAGGCGTCGTATTTGAGGATCTCGGTCAATGTGACCGCGACGAATCCCTTGAGGAAATCCAGCAGAAAGACCGGCAGGGCTGCCCGGCGTCCCAGCACCCGCAGCATGTTGGTCGTACCGGCGTTTTTGCTGCCGTGTTCCCGGATGTCGATGCCGTAATATTTTTTGCCTATCCATACGGCGCTGGGGATCGAGCCGAGCAGGTAGGCGATGATTATCATCGTGATAATGCAATAGTAAGTCAGTATCATGCCCTTTATTTGTCAGGATTGTATATGCAAATATAAACGAAAAAAATTTAAATACTGCGGCTTTTTGGGAAAATAGTCCGAAGCGAACGGGAAATCCGGGAGTTTTTCGTATATTTGCAAAATTAAATCGATTATTAACCGCTCTAAAACAGTTAACTTTATGATCAATACGAAAGCTTTATTGGAGCCGATGGGGTCTTGGGCCTGGTGGCGTTCCTGGATTCAGTTGTTTGTCGGTTGTGCGATTATGGGATCCGGTTTCGTTTTTTTTATCAATCCTTACAATTTCGTTCCGGGCGGAGTCTATGGCGCCGGCATCGTATTGCATAATATTTTCCCGTCGATCCAGGTCGGTACTTTCGGCTATATGTTCGACGTGCCGCTGATGATTACCGCCGTATTGGTTTTCGGCGGACAGTTCGGCGCCCGGACGGTGGTGGCTGCGCTGTTCACGCCCGGTTTTATGAATATCCTGACGCGGTTGGTCTATTCCGATGCGGCATTTACGGCCGACGGTATCAATCTCGATCCGGCGCTATTGCTGGGCGGTTCGCTCAACTTGTCGAACGATCTGTTGCTGACCTGTATCATCGGTGCGGTCGTTATCGGCGTGGGGCAGGGTATGGTCGTGCGGACACAGGCTACCACGGGCGGTACGGACATTATCGCCATGTTGCTTCAGAAGTATGCGGGCATCAAGTTTTCCACGGGTATCTTCCTGGCGGATTGCGTGGTGATCCTTTCAGGCTTGGTGGTGATCGGTTTCGGTCTCGGTACGGGCGATAGTTCGGGTTCGGGCTGGGTGCTTACTTTTTATTCTTTGATTTTGATTTTTCTCGCTTCGCGGGTCGTAGCCCGGGTGATCGACGGTGCGTCGTACGACAAGTTGCTGTTCATCATCAGCGATGAAAACGAAAAACTCCGGACGTTCATTCTGGAGGATCTGGAACGCAGCGCTACTTTTATCAAGGCACGGGGTATGTACTCCGAGGAGGAAAAGGATATGATTTTCCTGGTGGTCGATCGCAAGGAGGTGCATGCGGTACAGCGTAAGGTACAGGAGATCGACCCGAAAGCATTCTTCGTGGTTACGGATGCCTACGATACCTACGGAGAGGGCTTCAAGCCCTTCCCGGAAGCGGGTGCAATTCAGGCACAGTAATTTTCAGAAATACCGGGGAAACGGGAACCGCGATCGTCGATTCCCGTTTTTCGGTCCTAATTTTACCGGGTGGTTCCGGACTGTGAATATGAATGACGAAAAAAAGATAAATACCTTGCGTCCGTTGCAGGGGGCGGGCCGTAAACTTTTTGTAGAAACCTACGGTTGTCAGATGAATGTCGGCGATACCGAGATCGTCGTAGCGATCATGCAAAGCAGGAGGGGTATGTCTATACCGACAAGATCGAGGAGGCGGATGTCGTTCTGATCAATACCTGTTCGATCCGAGATAATGCCGAACAGCGCATTTGGGGGCGTTTGCGGGAGATGGCTCATCTGCGCCGCCGCCGGCCGGGAGTGCTCGTCGGTATTATCGGTTGTATGGCCGAACGTTTGCGGGAACGGCTGCTCGAGGGGGAGAACCCCGTGGATATCGTCGCTGGTCCGGATGCGTACCGCGACCTGCCTCGCCTGGTGCGCGAAGCGGGCGAAGGCGGCCGGGGTGTCAATGTCCTGCTTTCCCGCGAAGAGACCTACGCCGAAATCGCTCCCGTGCGGCTCGACCGCAACGGCGTGAGCGGTTATATCGCCATCATGCGCGGGTGCAACAACTATTGTTCGTACTGCGTGGTGCCTTATACGCGGGGCGTGGAGCGCAGCCGCGATCCGCAGACCATTCTGAACGAAGCTCGCAGCCTGTTTGAGAACGGCTACCGGGAGGTAACGCTGTTAGGGCAGAATGTCAATTCGTATCGCTATGGAGCGGTCGATTTTCCGGAGTTGATGCGCCTTGTGGCCGAAATTTCGCCACTGTTGCGCGTGCGGTTCGCAACGTCGCATCCCAAGGACATGAGCGACCGTCTGCTCGAGGTGATGGCGTCGAAACCCAACATCTGCCGCTGCATCCACCTGCCCGCCCAGTCGGGATCGTCGCGGATGCTCGAGAAGATGAACCGCAAATATACACGCGAATGGTACCTCGACCGCATCGCCGCTATCCGCCGCTATATGCCCGATTGCGCGATTACGACCGACCTGATCGCCGGATTCTGCAGCGAAACGGACGAGGATCATCGGCAGACGCTTTCGCTGATGCGGGAGGTGGGGTATGAATTCGCCTATATGTTCAAGTATTCCGAGCGGCCCGATACGTTCGCTCAACGTCACATGCCCGACGATGTGCCGGATTCGGTCAAGACGGCCCGTTTGAACGAAATCATCGCCTTGCAGAATACGCTTTCGGCCGAAAGCAACGCCCGCGATGTCGGCAAAGAGTTCGAAATTCTGGTGGAAGGTACTTCCAAGCGCGCGACCGGCAGCTTTTCGGACGTACGTCGCAGAATAAGGTGGTGGTCTTCGATCGCGGCGAGTGCCGGATCGGGGATTACGTGCGGGTGCGGGTGACCGCCTCCTCGTCGGCGACGTTGCAGGGAGAGTTGGTCGAAAGAACCCGCCCGTTTGAAGTGTAATAATTGGAAAAGAAAGAAAACGCATAGTATGAGATTTGACGAACTCGATCTGGAAGACGAGGTGCTGGACGGCATCGACGCCATGAATTTTCAGGAGATGACTCCTGTGCAGGAGCAGACCATTCCGATCATTCTGGACGGGCGCGATATTATCGCCTGCGCCCAGACCGGTACGGGCAAGACGGCTGCCTATACGCTGCCGCTGCTGAACCGGCTGCTGCTCGAAGGCAATGAGAAGAACGTCGTGAAATCGGTCATTATCGTACCCACGCGCGAGTTGGCACAGCAGATCGACATGCAGTTCCAGGGCTTTTCCTACTATATGCCCGTTTCTACCGCCGTAATTTACGGCGGCGGCGACGGCCGCGGCTGGGACCAGCAGAAGCGCGGCCTGCAAATGGGTGCCGATGTGGTGATCGCCACGCCCGGGCGCCTGATTTCGCACCTTATGAACAGCCGCGTCGATCTCTCGCACGTGGATTACCTGATTCTGGACGAGGCCGACCGTATGCTCGATATGGGTTTTTACGACGACATTATGCAGATCGTTTCCTATATGCCCAAATCGCGGCAGACGCTGATGTTCTCCGCGACGCTGCCGCCCAAGATCCGGCAGATGGCCAAGCAGATTCTGAACGATCCCGCCGAGGTCAATATCGCCATTTCGAAGCCCAACGAGGCGATCGAACAGGGTGCTTATATCTGTTACGAGGGCCAAAAGCTGGGGATCGTCCGCGAGATGTTCTCCTGGCCTTCGGAGTCCAAGACGATCATTTTCTCCTCTTCCAAACAAAAGGTCAAGGAGTTGGCCCATACGCTCAAGCGTATGAAGCTCGACGTGGCTCCCATGCACTCCGATCTGGATCAGGAGAAACGCGAGCAGGTGATGCTCGATTTTAAGAATAATAAAGTGAGGATTCTCGTAGCGACGGACATCGTCGCACGCGGTATCGACATCGAGGATATCGGCATGGTCATCAATTATGACGTGCCGCACGATCCCGAAGATTATATCCATCGCATCGGCCGCACGGCGCGGGCCAGCGCTACGGGGCGGGCCGTTACGTTCGTGAACGAGGAGGAGCAGGGTAAATTCCACCGTATCGAGGAGTTTATCGAGCGGGAGATTCCGAAATTGTCCTTGCCGGAAGCCGTAGGTGCAGGCCCTGAATATAACCCCGCCGCTTTTTCCGGTCATGGCGGCCGCCGGGGACGCAGTGGGTCGGGCCGTGGCGGAAACGGACGCAGCGGGGGACGTGGTCGGAGCCGTGGACGCGACGGTGCGAAGAGTGCCGGTCCGGTACCTGCAGAAGGTGTCGTCGCGGCTGCGAATGTGGAGTCCCGCCACGGAGAAGGTCGTGGCGAGGGTAATCGCGGCAGCCGGGACCGGGGGCGTCGTCGTAACCGAAATCGCAACCGTAATCGCAATAAAGGCGGCGACGATACGCCGCAGGCATAGTGCCTTTTGAAATTCGCAGCGCCGGATTGCGGCTCCCGAAAGTGCGGGATCGCAGTCCGGCATTGTATTTTACGGAGCCGGCCAAGACCCCGTAAAGGTATGTCCAATGTCCCGGAACGATGCTGGAATACCGTCCTTGATTGCCTCTTGCAAGGAAACCGATCCGCTTGTGCGGACCGGCCTGTCGATGTTGTCGCCGGGAGCAAGGTGTCGGCTGGCATTTTTCGAAGTATCGTTGTCGAGGGGAGAAAGCCTGCGGAGCCGGAAAGAGTGGCGGAGGCGGAGGCGTCATCGATCCCATCGTATGAGGCTTTTCGCGTCGGGCCGTTCGTGCCGGACGGGCCTTGTTTTGCGGGGCGTTCGGACAGGGTGAAGAGGACGTATTGCGTAAAATCCCGGATGAATACATATTCATCCGGGATTTTGTAGCGATCTTAACGAAATGGAGGAACCTCCTTTCGGTGCGTCTGCTGCGAATCACTTTTTGTTGCGGGGATCCCACGTCGGGTGTGCCGGGTCCTCCGCTTTCAGGGCTTCCTCATAGTCGATACCCAATGCCTTCGCCACGCCTTTGCCGTATTCGGGATCGGCGTAGGAGCAGTTGCGCACGTGCCGCTGTTTGATGAAGAGGGCGCTGTCGCCCATCGCGCGGGCCGTGTTCTCGCACGTCGCCCGTTGGTCTTCGGCCGACATCAGCCGCCAGAGCTTGCCCGGTTGGGTGAAATAGTCGCTGTCGAGTTCCCGTTCGTCGTAATTGTAGATGGCACCGTTCACCTCCAAAGGCGGTTCTTTCAGGTTCGGGCTGTCCTGCCATTCGCCGTAGCTGTTCGGCTGGTAGGGGATCGTCGCTCCGTAATTGCCGTCCGTGCGCATCTGTCCGTCGCGGTGGTAGTCGTGGAACGGACAGCGGGGTTTATTCACGGGAATCAGGTTGTTGTTCACGCCCAGCCGGTAGCGCTGTGCGTCGCCGTAGGAGAAGAGCCGCCCCTGCAACATCTTGTCGGGCGAGAAGCCGATGCCTTCGATGACGTTCGCAGGGTTGAACGCCGCCTGTTCGATTTCGGCGAAGAAGTTGTCCGGGTTGCGGTTCAGTTCGAGAATACCCACGTCATGCAGCGGAAAATCGCCGTGATACCACACTTTGGTCAGGTCGAACGGATTGATTTTATAGGTCCGGGCCTGCTCCTCGGTCATCAGCTGCACCTGCATCAGCCAGCGGGGATAATCGCCCCGTTCGATCGCTTCGAACAGGTCGCGCTGGTTCGACTCCCGGTCTTTGGCGATGACCGCCTCGGCTTCGGCGTCCGTGAGGTTCTTGATGCCTTGCAGGGTGCGGAAATGGAATTTGACCCATGTGCGCTTGTTGTCCTTGTCGTAGAAGCTGAAGGTGTGGCTGCCGAAGCCGTGCATATGGCGGAACGAGGCCGGAATGCCGCGCGGACTCATCGTGATCGTCACCTGGTGGAGCGCTTCCGGGAGGAGCGTCCAAAAATCCCAGTTGTTGTTGGCACTTCGCATGCCGGTGCGCGGATCGCGTTTGATGGCGTGGTTCAGGTCGGGGAATTTCAGCGGATCGCGCAGGAAGAAGACCGGCGTGTTGTTGCCTACCAGGTCCCAGTTGCCCGTGTCGGTGTAGAATTTCATGGCGAAGCCCCGGATGTCGCGCTCGGCATCGGCGGCGCCGCGCTCTCCGGCTACGGTCGAGAAGCGGACCAGACAGTCGGTCTTTTTACCCACCTGCGAAAAGATCGAGGCCCGGGTGTATTTGGTGATGTCGTGCGTCACGGTGAAGGTCCCGAAAGCTCCCGATCCTTTGGCGTGCATGCGGCGTTCGGGGATCACTTCCCGGTCGAAATGGGCGAGTTTTTCGAGATACCATACGTCTTGCAGCATGGCGGGGCCGCGCACGTCGGCGGTTTGGATGTTTTGGTTGTCGGCAATGGGTTTCCCGTTTTCGGAGGTCAGTCTTTTCTTGTCCATATCCTATCGTTTTTTGTCGGCATGCAGAAAATGCCGGACCGGTTTATGATTGAATTTCATATCGTTGTAATTCAGAGCAAAAACATTGCCATACAGACTGGCGTTGCCTCTTTGGGGATATGTTTTTTCTGCGAGGAGCGGACTGTCGGAGCGAATTTTTCAGGGAAATCGACTCTGTTTTTCGAGGATTTGGAAAATTTCACTATATTTGTCCCGTTAACGGGGGATTAGCTCAGTTGGCTAGAGCGCTTGCATGGCATGCAAGAGGTCACGAGTTCGAGCCTCGTATTCTCCACCAAACAAAAACCGCCTCAAACTAATGTTTGAGGCGGTTTTTTGTAAAAGAGCCCGTGTTGGATTATTCTTTTTGGACAAACAATGGACAAACAAAATAGCGATTTATAACGATTGCAAGCCGCTATTTTCTGATAGTTATAAACTCTGCGTCGATAATTTCAGCGTGCGGATTGTGGTTTATGATGGATTGGTCGCGCGACTTGACACGCTTCGTTCGCCAAAGGAATCCGAGGAACCGCGCATATTTGACGCGCTCCACGTAGGTAATCCGGTCGCGGCTTATGACGTCGGCCTTGTAGCTATTATCGGGGAAAATGCAGCACGAGAAATCGAGCCATTCGTCGTGATGCTCGGCGCACCTTGCCGGAACCTCGGCGGCCCTGTCGGGTGTGACCTCGACAAAACGGTATCGCGGGCCTTGCCCTGCAACTTGTAAATGGTCTGCTGCTGTATCTTGGTCAGTTGCTCCAACTCCTTTTTCTTAACGCCCATGTCGCGGATTAACGCGGCATCGTCGGCGCGGTACCGCTCCAACTCCGCCACCCGCAGCTGCAATTCGCCGACTCTAACGGCCTGCTCGCCGCTTTTGGTTTGATAACGTTCCACCTCGCTCAGCAGTACCTCGGTGTTGTTGTGGTATGCGTCCCGCTCCCGCCGCAATTTTTTGTTTTGATGGATCAGGAAGCCAAATGCCGTAATCACGGACAGCGCTACCAGCGCCACGATCAGATACTTTTTCATACTTTCCCGAAATAACGGATCCAGTTGAACGATTTGCGGCCGCGAATATACTGGTTATCTCCCTCGTTGGCGTGCGCCTCCATCTCGAACATGGATGCGTAATAGGCCGTGTCCGCCGCTGCGGTCGCGGAGAGCTTCCGCCGCACGGTGTTGTACACCCACGAAATCCCCGCCTCAACAAAATAGATGATGTAGTAGAGCAGGAGCGCCACGACGAATGGCCAACCGCCCCACCCGAACGCCAAAGAGAGCATCAAGGCGGCAAGCAGTGCGACGGCCGTAACCTCCATATACTGCTCGACGTGGATGGCCTCGTGGTTCACTGCTTTTGAACTCAACGGCTGCGCCTGTTTGCGCTTCGTGCAGATGAAACCGAAAATCATAGCTGTTTCGTAATCTTTCCGCCATAACAGCAGGCGGGCCAACAGGTTGTTGTAATAGATTTTTCTCATGGCTAAAGTGATTTTACGATGTTTGCCACGGTGTCGATCACCGAGGCCATAATAGCGGCGTAATTCGGCGCCGTGGCGTATTTTGCGCCCGTGTTGTCCACCAGGCGGCGGGCGTACTCCTTGGCATCACCCCGGTAGGGCCACGCATCGGCGTACATCGGTTTCTTCAGCAGCGCCAAGTGATCGTCGAGGCACGCGTCCACGGTCGGGTATACACGGAAAAGGCGATACACGCGATATTTGTACCGATCGGGCGCAACTTGCTCGACCGACACAACCCGCTCGGGAGCCTTGAACGCCACAGTCGGGGTCTTGAAATACTCGGTTGTCAGCTCCAGCGACACGTCGCCGGTCCAGCTTCCTTTTGTGATCCCAAAAATGTTGTTACCGATCCCTCGGATTTCCCAGCCCGTTTCCAGCGCCGCCTGCGCGGTTACGAATAGGGGGCTGACGCCGCCGGCCTTGGCCAGTCGTTCCGCTGCCGGGTACACTTTTTTGACAAATTCGATTTGTTTGTTGTTCATTGTTGTTCGTGGTTTTTATTATGTGTTTTCTCTTGTGATCCGAAAGGCGGCTCCCGATCGGGACAATTTACTTTACAGCACTTGTACAGAGTAAGCACGGCCTTTTGCGATGCCAGCCCGTCGAGTTGAGAGCGCATGTTGCCGATCGTTTTATAAAGCCCCTCGATTTTGTCACTTTGGGCATCCACTTTCTTTTCCGATCGCTCGAACAGTTCTTTCCACTGCGACGATACGGTGGACTCATTGGCTAACTCGGCCGCCCGTTTCTTGTGCTTGCGGTCGAAAAAAATACCTATGCCACCGCCCGCGCTGATTGCGGCGATCGCCGCACTGATGATTGTCGTCCAATCCATATTTGTCGTTATATTTTATTCCGATAAGACCGCTGGATCGTCCGAATGGCAAAAACCGACTCGTCAAACCGTTGGCAAAGACCGAACGGTCAAATCCAGGGCATAATAGTTTATTGTTCTCTAAAAAACGGCGGTATTGCGATCATATCGCCAGCAGTAAAAAAAGACCGCTGGATCGTCCAAGTGGCAAAAACCGACTCGTCAAACCGTTGGCAAAAACCGAACGGTCAAATCCAGGGCATAACGGCTATTAGTCAGTTAAAACAGCATATTCCAATTTCCCGTAGGATGCACTACATACTACCTTAAATTCCTTGATCTCACTCACCTGAATCCCATTTTTGAATGCCGCAAATCCGATGTTTTTTATCATAAAATTTTTATAATCCGGGTTAGGGCTGTCAGGTTTGTCAAAATCTGCCTTTTCGATCTTGTAGGTTAAGCCCAAGCAAAGCCGGGTGGTTTCCAGGCCCGAGTCGTACCAAAACATCCAGCCTACAATGTGCCCAAAACTTGCTCGGGAGTTATTGTAGATTAATGTCGATTCCTTGAATTTTTCTATGCCAAACTCAGTTATCGCTTTGTCGAGCGATTCGTTTCCAAATTCAAGGGCAAAATCTGCCTGCCCGATAGATACCCCATGCTTGGGATGCCTCCAGGTCTTGGATATTTTACGCGTCGATCCAGTAGGACCGCTCGCAAACTTGTACCGCCCTTTTGTCCGGCGGAAAAGATAAATTTTATAGTCGGCAACATTATCCGCGTCGCCCACGCCGTAAAGCGATATTATCGGCCACTTACCTTTATCCTCAACGTCGCCGGTTTTATAGTTGTCAATGGTGAGCGTGATGGGGTATTTCGGGGCTTCCGTTGGGGTTTTTGCCATACCGGCGCCGCTGATCTCCCACGAACCTTTGATGGTCATGTATTCGGTTTTCTCGATCGGCTGCCGAACCTTGCGGGCGAACAAACGGCCATCGGTTGTCAGCAGCCCAAATTCGGCGATCGACTTTCCGGCGGCGTCCATGTAGCCAAAGGTGAAGTTGAAGCGCACGGTGTCGGGCGCGGGGTACTCGACCGTCTGCACATCGACGATAGTGGGGTCGGTTATCGACGTGTCGTTCTCGGTCGGCGCGGTTCCGTTCGTTCCCGCCGCGACCTTTGAAATGGCCGCATTTGGCAATCCTGCCAGCGCCTCGGCGGCGATCTCATAGGCCCCGTTTACGATTTGGTTGCTTTGTTGCAGGCTCCACAACTCACGTCCCTGCTGGTCGTAGGCGATCAAATGCAGGACGCCGTCTATTGGTTTTACGATCTGCTTCATAATTAGAAATCTGTACGATTGTTTGACCCTATTACAAAATATCCAATATTCGTTTTAGCCAACATAAGGCTTACATATCCACCTTGTGAGACAAGGATTATATTGTCGGATTTATAACTATGACCTTTAAACTCACTTTTTACTGATACATTAACAGTAATAATATCGCCATCCGATATAATTATAACAGGAATTATCGCAGGCATTTGGCTGAATTTTACTTTGTCGATACCGATGTCGCCGCAATTTATTTCCAGGTCTGCATTATTACCTGACGATGTTGCATTCGTAATATTAACTATCGTTGATTGCCATTTTCCATTTGCGGTATTATATGTAAAAAGATCAGTTATCGGAATTGTGAGAATGTTGGATATGCTGATATTTTTAATACCTTCCACAACACACGGCGCTAAAGTCCTTTCAAGTAGCTCCGCAGTTATTGCATTTTTCTGTATGACCCGACCGGTGATTATTTCGTCGGCGAAAATGCTCTCATCGTTCAATGATTCCTCTGCGATTTGGGACGCTGTAATAGTTTTATCGGCTATATTTGCAGCGGTAATCTTTTTCGCGCCAACCGTCGGACTCGGGTACGTACCGGCGAGATCACCACCGGCGATCTCGGGGATCAAGTCTATCACCTTGCCCAAAAACTCTCTGATCTTCGGCTCGGTGATCTCGCCCGTGTCGTTGTTCGGGAAATACTGCTCAAGCAGCCCCTTTAAGTCCTCTTTTTTTGCCATATTCTTGCCTTTTTATTTGAATCCACGATTAAACCCCGCCGAGAATGCACGTCGGCGGGTGGTAACTTCAACATTCAGCCAGTCGTTGGTGTTGAAGACTATTTCGCTGGCCTCGATTCTCTGATAATAGCCTACTTCGACCAGGTGCGACCGCTCATTTTTATAGAACTCGACGAACAGGTGTATTTTTCGGCTCTCCTCGGCGGTGATGTGGCGGCTATCATCCGCCTCAACGAATACGCGGAACCGCGCCCAGTCTTCGGGGCTTTCAGGGCCGCCGGGCAGAGCCGTTACGCCCTCCTCCAAAATGACGATCGGGAACCCCACCGTGCGGCACGCTTCGCGAATAGCCCACGGCGTACCGATAAACTTGTGCAGCGCGATGGACTTCTTAATGATGTCCCGCTGTTGCTGTTCGGTCTCTGCCATTCCGAATCCTTGCAACCCGTCGATGTCGAACTGGTCGGCAAGATACGGCAAGGCGCTCGGGGCTACCGTGTCCACCAAGTACGGCAGGAACTCCGATAGGTCCCAGTTGTCCCATCGGTCGGCCACCATTTCCGAAAAGGCCCGTGCCAGTTCGTTGTCGCTGATCGCGCTTGCTATGACGTTTTTGTCATCCACGGCTAAATCCTGTTACGTTCACGGTTATTCCCGTGCAATTTGGAAATTGTTCGTCCGATATGATCAGGTTTGCGGCCGGCGCGACGACCGTAACGTCGTACACGCTGGACAACCGGCACGCTTGGGCAATGTGCGACCGTATGATGTCCAAACCGAGCTTTGCCCGCTTCTCCTTGGCAAAATCTTCCAAGGCGCTGGTGATACTTGCCCGCTCGGTCGCGGCATCGGCGCCGTCGTACAGCACCACGTCCACCATGAGCGCATAATCCTCGCGCTCCGGCGCCGATACGATTACCGTGTCCGTGAGCGGCCGCACATTCTCAGCGTTGCACACGTTGTACACATCCGTAATCACCTGCGCGGGCGTTTCCTCTTCATTCGTCAGTGGAACGATCAACACACTACCGGGTACCGGCGAAGACACGGACACGTCGGTAATCATGGCGTTGGCACTTTTCGCGTAAAACTTGTAACTCGACCGAGATCCTGCCGATGAATATTGCGATGGCGCCAGTTTGATGCGCTCACGGAGCTGCGCGTCGCTCTCCACATCGGAACCTCCGCCCGTGACGTCGATATTTTCTACCGTCGATACGAACGCCAGCGGGTCCAGTATTTTGTTAATCGTACCGACGGCATAACCATTCCCCACCTTGCCCGCAACGTCGGCCAAAACGGACAGTTCTACGGTCATAGTGGCGGGGGCGATTATGGCGTCGTCGATCGTGCGGAATATCGCCAAACCGTCGCTGCTCGATACGCGGGTTCCCTCGGGAATCAAAACGGAGCCGTGCCCTGCAACAAGAGTGAAGCGGACGGTACACCCAGCACTGGCCGCCGGCAAACGCTCGACGGCCACCAAACCCGCGATGTAATCGAGGATTGGCGCGGTGCTGAACTGGTAGAGCATTTGCCGCATACCCGCATTAAAGCGGTTCACAAGTAGCGTTTCGCGGAACACCACGAAATTGAGGATCAACTGCTCGACTTGGGCAGGTTGCAATTCACGCCCCAACAGCTCCTCCAGCTTTGCCTTGCTCTCCGCCATGATTACGGCGGGATCACGTTCCACGAATGTTGGGATATTGTTGTCAATAGCCATTATATGATCGTTGTTATCGTTATCTGTTCTGCCGATCCTACCACCGTGCCCTCGATCTTAAAAACTGTGTGGGCGGCATCGTTACGGCTCGCGGAAATGCGGGTTACATCGAGGCGCTTTTCCCACCGGCCGATGGCCGTGGTCGCTTCGTAGATGATTTTTCCCAACACCGATGGCAGGGGTTTATCTAAATATTGGTACACGTTGCTGCCGAACTCCGGGCGCAATGGATCGCTGCCCGGGATGGTCGTCAGGATGATATTGATGGACTGTACAATATCATCCACCCCCTCGACGATCGCCGCCGGATCGTCCATGCTGACCTGCCAGTTTCGTGTGTCGTTCGGTGCAATCATACGGCGCTTGCGGTTATGGTTCCCGTTACTGGGCCGGCGGTATTCGCCAGCGTGATCACGGCGGTATTTACCCCCTCGACGATCGCGGCAGCCACCGCGTTCGTGATGGACTCGGCGATACGATCGGCGGACGCCTCGGGGTTATCTGTTTTGTCTCGTTCGGCGAGCATGGCGGCCTTGATCGCCGCTTTCAATGCTGATTTCTGTACGGGCATACGCTTATGGTGTTGGCGGTCCCGACACGCCTGTACTGGTCGGGTGCTTGTGTGTTGTTAATTTTATTTTCTGCGTTCCGGCGGTAACTTCAACGCTGGCGGTGATCTCCCCGGTAACAGTGGTGTCGCCCGTGATGTTCACCTCACCCTCGACGTTCAATTTTTTGCACGCGATCGACAGCTCGGAATCCGGTGCGTTCACGCTCAACTTATGCGCCTTGGCATCATAGAACACCTCGGCGCCGTCAGCGTATTTTACGCCCATAGTGTCAGGTCCAGCCCAGTCGGGTGGTGTGTCCGTATCGCTCCAAAGTACCAATACAATGGCGCCCTGCTCGCAATTCTCGTCCATTGAACACAGCACTTGCGCATTTACCTCGACCGGTATCCAGTGCTTCGTTTTGTAGGTAGCCATAGACGGGATGGCCAGCCAGCCGGAAACGATCTCGTTCTCGTCGAACGAAACACGCGCATAGCCCAGGTTCTCACCCTCGCCGATCTCTGATATTATACCCAGCCGAAACATACCTATACCTCTATTTTTCTAATTGTCGCCGTGGTTACGTACCCGCTTGAATTATCGAGGTCATGAGCCGACGATACCACATGCCACTTTCCGGAAAACTTGCCGATGCCAGTCAGCTCGATATTGATCCCCGCTACCAGCTTGACATTCCCCGCAACGGTGATGCTCCCCGTTATTTTGTCCTTGTTTTTTTCTTTCAACGCACCCTTGGCCTTGGCTTGGGCCTGCGTCTCGTTCTCTACCGTAACGTCTCCCTGCCACGTGTCTTTCGACAATGTGCCCTTGCCTCCCTCTTGGTCTGACGGCTCGATCTTCCATCGCCGGACGCTGTTGGTCTTCATATTGCGGGTCGCCACGACAGCCCCGCCAAATACTTGGCTCGTTTTGTCAGTGAACGACGCCCGGCTCAATTCGTTTTTGTGAATGGTCATCACCACGGGCTGAGACTCCAGTTCCTCGGTGTCCATAAACACAAGTTGATCGCCACGAACGGAAAATACGATCCCGTACTCTCTGGCCAGCCTGCTTAAAAATGCGAGGTCTGTCTGCTTCTCCTGCGTCTTGCGCTCGACTTCTATCTTTTGCAGGTCGCTGACATTGCCCACGAGCTTCAGCCCGTGCTTCGTCGCAAAGTATTGGGCGATCTGCTTCAACGACTGCTTTTCGAACGCCTTGCTGTTCTTCGAGCGCAGCGCCTTGGATATAGCGGCACCGATAGCTTTGATTGCAACCGTATCGGGCGGGAACTCCAGCCCGATCTCGTCTATCTCAAAGAGTCCACAATCCAGCGGAGCGTCGGGCGTGCCGATCGACACCTCCAGCGTGTCGCCTTGCTCGGGATACCATCCGTTTTTCCAATGGTCAGTGGTATCTTCGAACGTCAGCGTCAAATCGTCACTTTCCGCCTCCTCTTTGTCTGCATACGACAATCGGGAGAGATAGGGCGACACGTCGGCGGTTACGTTCTTACCATTGACGGTGATTTTCGCAATGACTTTCTCTAACGTTTCCATGGCGGCAGGTCTGTATTTACGTGCATATCGCTGTCTTCGACGATCGGGATCACCAGCACCGTGCCCAGCGGGAAGACCGCCGTAAGCGGTATGAGCGGGTTGGCATCCGATATGATGGCGATCCCGTCCATACTGCCGTAAAACTTGGCAGCGAGCAGATCGATCCGGTCTCCCTCAACGGTCGTATAGTTGAAACTTGACATTTAATTGCCTCCCTCTTTTGTTCCTGCGAACCCCGCTACCGGCGTGGCGCTGGTCGTTACTTTTTCCGCGCTGTCGGACAACTGCCCGACATTCATCTCCAGCACCGACACATCCACCACGTTGTCGATTTTTGCGAGGTTGCTGGCATATGCAATCGCTTCGTCCAATGATGTGGGCAAGTCGCCAGCGCGATCGATTATTTTCTTTGTTGCCGCGACTTTCGTTTTGGCCGACGCATAGAGTCCTTGCGCATCGGCGGCCAGTTGCTGGACCTCGCGCACCCCGCGCTTAAGGCTGGTGGTCCTGCTTTTCACCTTAGCAATCGACTGCTTCATTCCGCTAACCTTTTCCTTGGCTGCGGACACGTCGTTGGTTATACCTGTGGCGGGGCTTGGAGCCGACGCAACAGGCGCCACCGCGATCGGCTTCTGACTACTCAGCGCCCGCCCTGTCGGGGCTGCTTCCTCTTCGCCGGGACTCTCCAGCAAATTCACGGTGACGGTTGCCAGCTCCACCCATCCATCCGCCGCGCACTGCTGGTTGGCGATGTCCAAGCTCGTAATAACGAATTTCCGACAATTCGCCCGTCTCCGGTAATGTACGGCAGCACCTCGAAAGCGTGCATCGACGCTTTCAACGCATATATCTCGGCCTGCGGATCACAAAATTCTGATGAATATGTGATTGTCAGGCTCAACTCCCGCAGCTCGGCACCAGTCGGCTGGATGGCGTCTTTGTCATTGACACGAGGGATTTGGCCGTATTTTACGGCATCTGCCTCGCTGGTCGATACGGGAGTTTTCAGCCCTTGAAATATGTGATCTCCGAGTTGTGCAAACATGGGTGCCAGCTATTACGCAAAGGACAAACGTGTCTTGTTTTCTTCATATTTACGAATCAGTTCCATGATCTCGTTCGCATGCTGCTTCAGCATTTTTCCGAACTCGTCCCGCACCTCCTGCGTAGTCGATCCGGCGAATGTGATCTGCGGGGCATAGGTAATGGACGGGCCGGTATTCCCGCCGCCTACAATGGTCGAGGTATTCACCGTGCTGGATTGCATCGACTGCGTGATTCCACGGGTCGCTTGCATGGCCACGCCCTCGGTAGCATTTTCGACGATTGCACCCCCTCGATCAAGGCCAACGACCAGCCCCTGCGTGATATTCAGACCATATTCGGCGAACAAACGGGATGGGGAATTGATACCGAGAATAGACTTGAAGCCGTTGGCAATCCTACGGCCGATATTCTTCATTCCCTCGACAATCTTATCGACCATAGAGGTTATTCCATTCCAAAGCCCTTGCAATAGGTTTTTGCCCCACTCATAAAAGCGGGGGCCGAGGTTCTCGAAGAACGTCCCCACATTCTCCCACGCGCCGCGCATCCATTCGACGGGTTGCAGGTTGCTGAACCAGTCTTTGATCCCTCCCCATGCGTTCGAAATGCCGCTCTTGACGTTACCCCAAAGGTTAGAGAACCAGCCTTTCACTGATCCCCATGCCTTTTGCACTCCCTCGCGGGCCTTGCTGATGGTATTTTTGATGCCATCCCAAGCTTTCCCCGCACCGGCCTTGATCCTGCCCCACAAGTTCGAGAACCAGCCCGTTACAGTGCTCCACACCTTTTTGATCGCTTCCCACGCTGCTTTGAATATCCCGACGATAGCGTCCCACAACTTTTTAAACCATGCGGCCACCTCGTCCCAGTACTTGACCAACAATACCACGGCTGCGATAATCGCCATGATACCGGCGACAATCCACACCACTGGACACCCGTACAAGGATGTATTAAATACCCACTGGCCGGCGGCGGCGATCTTCGACCAAACGGAGAATAACGCATATTGCATACGAAACAACAACATGCCGTTTTTGTACTCGCTGACGATTTTGGTACCAATTTTTATGGAATCAGACACTATTCGGAATACCTTACCGAACTGCCCGACGATGAACGTCACGCTACCGATCGCAATGGCAGCCGTGCCTAATATAGCGATCCATTTACCCGTGGTCATCGCTATATTGCCGATTGTGGCGGCCAGTTCGGGATTTTCCTGTACCCATTTTGTTATCTTATCGATAACCTTTGATATTTTTTCGGTTGCCGCCGACAATGCTGGGATCAGTGCTGCACCTAACTGTAACTTAACGCCTTTGACCTGCTCTCCGATATTTTCGAGTTGGTCGCTAAATGCGTCGCCCTTGGCAATCATCTCGTTACTTAACGCAAGTCCCAAACGCTCGGCTTCGGCGTAAAACGCTTTTAGACCGGCCTTGCCATCGTTCAGCATAGGGATCAGATCGGCACCCGACTTGCCGAACAATTCAACCGCCAAAGCGGTCTTTCCGATGCCGTCTTCGGTATTATGAAAAATATCGGCTACATCCTCGAAAATCTCGTTCGGCTGGCGGAGATTACCCGCACTGTCTTTGATTTTGATACCGAGATCCTCGAACGTCTGCATGTACGTCTTATTTCCGCCGGTAGCTTCGGCGACCATTCTGTCGAACTTCACTAACGACGCGGACAATTTTTCAGTTTCGACCCCTGACATCCTACCGGCATACGCAAGTTTTTGGAATGCCTCTACACCGATCCCGGCTCCCCGGGCCATATCGTACATATCACCGGCGTAATCGGCTGTCGATTTTCCAACGGCCAAAATACTACCTCCGACGGCTGCGCTCGCGCCCAGCATGACGGTTCCTGCTTTCGTCATTGAGCGACCTATTTTGCTTGTGGTACGCTCGAATGCAGAAAGTTTGTCCGTCGATTTTTTGACGGCCTCGTCTATAATGCGGCTCATTTTATCCGTTGCAGACAAAATGAACGCTAATTTCAGAGTGTTGGCTGCCATGTGTCGTTATCGCTTTTCGATGCCGGATAATACCACCCGGCGGGGTGTTGTGATCTCTTTTTCGTAAATCTCGACTGCGCGGTCCAAGTAGGCAAAATAATCTTCCACGATCAGATCGAGAACGCCATCTATTCCGCCGCCGGTGAAGTGTGCTAAAAAACAATATCCGCATGTGGGATTTGTCTGATTAGCACCCTTGCGCCAGCGTCGGACCTTATCCGTTTTTTGAGATGTCCCTTTCTACCTCTTTTTTTGCGTCGGGGAAAAGGAACTCGGTGATCTTATCCATCTCCTCGGTAGTGAAGCCGTCCATCAGATCGTCGTAAACGATCGGCTGACCGTTTACGAGAATTTTGGCGGCCATCAGGTGCATGCCGCGCTCGACGTCCGTCAGGCTCTTGTTGTTGGTTAGCTCCATCTGCTTGCGTACCGTGATACCAATCTCAGCGATCTCGGTGTTGGCGTCGAGCTGGAGCCGCCGCCGAACTGACAAATTCGGCTTGCGATTCAGTGCTTGCTGTCCCATTACAATCCAAGGTTTTGCCTACGTTCAGCCAGCAAGTCCTCGCCGCCGACTTTGTAGATGTTATTGATTACGTCGATTTCGACGATCTCCTCACCGTCTATTTCCAACTTATAATACTGGACGGAAACGGTGGACTCCAGTTCGGTGTCCTCCTTGGCCTTGAACGCGCCACCGGGGAGTGTCTTGGAGTACCCGCGTATGTACATCACGATGGGCTTCTCCTCCGTGATTCCCGTGTTGTCGTATTCCGCTTTGCTGGAACGGATCATCAGGTCCACGGGCTTGAGGAAATTTCCGAAAGCTTTCTGCGCCTCGTTGTCCGGATACGTCCATTTGATCGTCGTTTCGAGTTTATCGAACCCGTTGAAAAACTCGGCCGAACCAATCATGCCCATAGCCTTGTAATCGGTCATAAGGGCCGTAATGGTCGGGGCGGTGATCTCCGACGCCAGCCCGTGCTTGCTGGCATTGTTCACATAGACGTTTGCGTCGTAAACTTTTGCGATATTCATGGCTATTCGATGGTTGAGAGTTTGTTAATGTCGATTTTGTGGTCGAACGTCATGCGCTGCATAGGCACGGCGGGCGTCCACTCGTTGGAAAACGTGACGTATCCCTGTGCCAACTCGGTGGCCGGATTCTTCGCAGGGTCGAAAAAGCACTGCCCGTAAACGATCTTACCTTCGGCTGTCAGCCGGTTGTAGTACTGGTTCACGATGTTGCGAACCAGGTCGATGTCGGCCTGTTTTACCTGCTTAACATCGATAAACTGGGCGCAGGCCATCGTGATCGAACGCTTCATGATCATCAGTGACCGGCGAACGCACTCGAACGCGTCGGGAGTGGTGGTGCTGGGGAACGCTGCGGTGTAGTTTCCCCATTCCACAATGCCGTTGCCGTACATATTAACAACTGTCGTGATGCCTTGTGCGTTCAGCAGGTTGGCCTCACATGTTTTATCTGAGAGCGCGAACGTGATGGGCACGTCGGTACCCTCGATCCCCGTGTAGGCGTGGTTCGACGATGACACATGCCATCCTTCTGTTAAATCGACTTTGGCCCGCAAACCCGCCGCGTAAGCTGACACCGGGAGCGTGAGGTATCTTTCCCCTGGGTCCTCGACATCCGGGTTATATTCCGGGTTCGCAACAAGGACATGCGGGAAAAGAAGCTTTTGCCCGGCTTTGAGTGTGGCAAAGTCACCCTCCGCACCGCGCGACTCAATGGCTTGGTTGAAGCCCCAGCCGTCGGGTGTGTCAATATATGCCATCGCCTCGGTTTTCTCAGTAATGACAATCAACTCCTGCTTCACTGCATCCAATGCGGAATATCGCGGTGCGATGTAGATCATCGGTTCAAAGCCGTATTTGTTTCCTGCGGTCTCAAACAGTTTAAGACCTGTACGCTCACCCGTTTCGGAAACCGTACCCACAATGTCGGCGCCGGTGATCTCGGCGGTGGCATCCTTTACTTTGACGACAAACACCAAGGCGCTGCCGGCAGTGCTGTCTTGCATGCGGATCGCCTTAAGTGCTTCGGGGATGGTTCCTTTTGTACCGAATGCGGCATCGTCCGCCGCGCTCTTGCACAACGTGAGGACGTTAGTGTCGCCCTTATCCGCTGTACCCACCAGCCCGATAACCGCCGTAACGATGTCGTTCACGGGCACCGTGTCGCTGGTGACGTTGATGTGCTCTATACCATGTAAAAAATCTGCCATGTCATAAAATTGTTATACCGTTTCCGGCGTGGTTTGTATTTATCCGGCTATTTCTTTTTGCTGTCAGCCGGTTCGACAGTTGTCGCAGCCACCTCTTTGATTTGGCGGCGGGCTACCATCGCACGAACCGCGATGTCATTCTCTGGCAACTCGACGGCATCGTCTTTTTTCAACGCGTACTCCTTTCGACCTGCGCCGGCCTTAACGCTGAAAACAACGTAAGGACTTACTACCTCGTACTTTTTCATTTTTCAGTAAATTCGTTTTTGATTTCCTTGATCGTCGGCACACTATCGGGGCGGTCTGCTTCGACAGTATAGGCTGCAAATGAAAATGTAAGCGCATATTGCCAATAGTTGTGCAGGCCCGAAACATAGCCGAACGAATTAAAGTAAATGGGTGTTTTCACACCCAGCATCCGATGCCCCAAAAGACGGGATTTCGCCGCCTCGTAAACATCAAAAAGACCCAGTTTTCCCCGCCGGTTTTTCGCGCGGATGAATAGTTCGCATTGAACGGTTCCCAGTTGAGCCACGACGGCCAACTCCTCGCGTTCGGCGAACTCCGTACCGTTTACCAGCACGAAAATCTGCGGTTTCTCGGTCTGACGCGGCAACTCCAGAGCCTCGATCTTGGGTAACGGCTTGACATCGACACCCGGCATCTGCAACAACGTGACCAGCTCGTCCTCATACCTTTCGTAAGGGGACATGCTGGCGTCTGCCTTGGTTGTCATTGGTTGCTCCATGATCTATTCTTCGCTTTCGGCGTGCGGTGTCAAATGCGCCACATAGGTTTTTCCGTCAAATTTGGTGTCCACCGCAGTAATCAAATACCGTTTTCCACGTATTTCGAGGTATTCGGTCGTTTCGGCATCCACGGCTTGCTTCAGCCCGACGAAATTACCTTCGTAATACTCTGCGGTGGCCGTGCTCGGTCTATATTCGTAGCCCTCGGAGTCTCCGATCTGCGTGGGTTCGCTCGGGTCCTTGAACAACGCCCGTCCGGGAATATTTCCCCCGATTTGGGGATAGCCAAACAGCGGGTTCGCCCATAAGGTTGGAAATGGTCGAAGATGCTATTTTGGCCATCCTGTCAAATCGGTTGTTCATACGCTCGGAGGTTATACGTTCAACTTGACCAACACCGTGGTATCGCCTGCGTCGGCAGCCTCCCAAGCGCATCCGACAGCCTTGTTATCCTCGGCCGTTGCCACAATACCGGAACCGTCGGCAGCAGCATACACCTTTTGGCCCTGCGTGATTGCACCGGTACCTTTGGCCAATTCGTACACGCCCGTAACGTTCAACACGACGGTTTCGTCCACGGCGCCGTCAGTAACGGCAACACCAGCGACGTCACCGATTACGCGTACATCACCGCTCTTGATCGCAGTTTCTGCGACTTTATACTCGATGGTCTTACCATCCTGGATGAAGTTTTTCATTGCTCTGTATTTTTAGTTTTTGCTTAAAATAGGGGCAGGCACGATAAATTCCGCCCCTGCGGGAAGTTTGCCGTTACGCTATTTCCCCGCTGCTTTCACGATGCCACGATAGTCGATCGCCGCAGCACCGAAATCGCCACGGACGGCATAGTCCATGGAGTCGGTTTTGAACTCCTCTGTGCTGTCCACACGCAGACCCTCGTTGCCCTCCAGGTATGCGTAGTAGAGACTATCCACTGCATACGGGTCGGCCATCAGATACCAAGCTTTTGGATCGGTCAATCGCGGCTCGACGATCACGTCGAACGCACCGGCGAAAACGTTCACGTCCTCGAACTTGACGGGCGTTGTCGCTGTTACCAGTTTTTTGGCCATCATCTCGTTCTCAGGTGACACAATGAGGTAACGTGGCACCATGCGAATAATCTGTCCCGCGATGTCTTTCTGCTTCATCATCGCCGTCTTTGCCGCCGCAAGACTCTCCTCGCTTAATGCGCTGCTGGCACCCGTGAGGAGGTTGCCGTGGGTAGCATCGAAAATCCCCTTGCCGTCGGACATCTTCACGTTGTCGGTCAGCAGACCCCACACGAGGTTTCCACGGAGCATATCCCAATGGCGGACGAATGCCGACGGGATGATCGAGAACACGCCCAAATCATCGTTGATGAACGCCTGCCGGGTGTAACTGATGCCCTCGCCGAACGTCTCGACGCGGATCTGCTCCTTGCTTTCCTTAAGCGTTGTGTACTTGATTTCTCCACCCTCGGGGATCTTCTTCATGCCATTGGCGACACCGGCCGAGTAAAGACCGCGTGCACGGAAATCGTCCACGCTGGTCTGTCGGGCGATTTTGTCCCAAAACTCCGGTGCGAACTCATACTGTGCCCGCAACATCTTGTTGATCACACCCTCGAACAACAGCGGAAAGTCGCTGGTGCTGTGCGCACGGTTGAAAACCATTTTGGCCACTTCGGAACGATCCAAGCCTCGGGTGTTGATACCGCGCTCGGACAACAGTTCGCGCCCGATCTCTACCATGGTCATGCCGCGAAATTCGCGGGCGCCGGCGTCCAACGAGAACTTGGACGGATAAATGCGGTGCAGCAGTGCGTTCTCCACGGCCATACGCTTCTTGGTGCCAGCATCCAAGCCGGTCGCACGGACACTATGGTTACCGTTCACGCCGTTTTCCTGACTTCGTTTAGCCAGCCGTCGCATAATCGCGGTGCTGCACTGCTCCACGGTAAGATCGGTACCGACCAGTGCCAGCGCGTAATCGGCGGAAAGGCCAGCGGCACGGGCCATTTGCTGGATCGCTTGCGTTCGCTTGCGGTTCTCTTCTGTCTGTTCCGTTCCTCCGGTAGCTTCAGTTACCGCAGCTGCGGCATCTTTAGCAGCAGCTGCGGCTGCATCCTCGGCTGCGGCTGCTGCATCCTCGGCCGCTGCAACTACATCCTCGTTCGTTTTGGCTTCGTCGGAGTCAGTCGGCGTGACCTCTTCCTCAATCAGTGTGAGTGTAATGGTATCGCCCACTTCGCCATCGGAAAGGGCAACGCCCTTAACGCCATCAACGGTTACGATGTCTCCCTGCTTTACGGGATCGCCCTCGACGACGTACTCCATGGTCTTACCTGTTTCTGTTGCTCTCGTTTTTTTCATGTTGGTGGTGGTATTTGTGATTCGTTTGTTTATGATTTCGACCGGATGCTGCTGTTGTCCTGTGCGGATGCCGCTGTCGATGTCGGCGGGTACTGGAGCGAGGGAAATTTCGATCGGCATCCAGTCGGTAGCCCGGTAGATAGGCCGTGCACCGTTTGGGCGCTCCTCGCGCTCGAACTTGTAGATTTCGTAGCCGACCGAGATCCCTTTGACGATCCCGTCCACCACATCCTGGAACAGTCCGGCCACCTCGGGACGGCTGGAGAAACGAACGCGAGCGCAAAGCTGGCGCGATTCGTTGATCCACACCTTGACCGTGCGACCGACTTGGCTGTGCACCGAGTACGAATTATGACAGTCCAAAAGCGGAAGCCCCTGATTTGCGCGGTCCATTCGAACGGCGGATGCTTCGCAGACCAGCATTTCGTCGTAGTCTTCGTCCCAGCTGAAGCGCGTAACCATTTTTTCGGTCGCGCAAACGACATCTACCTCGCGGGCCTCCTGGTCGATGGTCGTAGGCTGCACGAGCGCCCGCCCGTACAGCACGCCCATGGTGCGGTTATTCGTTTCCTGTTTTGCCATTGCTATTTTCTTTTTGGACGACCGTAGCGGCGGTATTCACGCTGTCAATGGTAATACCCAACTCGGCCAGCCGGTCGATGTCCTGTTTATATTCTTTGAAAAACTCCTCGGGTTCGCGCCCCATCTCTCGGATCGTCTCGCTGATCGTCGCAAGACCGGCCTTGATCCTATCGACCTGTGCGGCGGTCTCGCGCTGCGGATCGAGCTGCTGAATGCGAGGTGCCGTCCAGTCGGCGGATATATATCGGGACAACTCTCCCTTGATCATACACGCGCTGATAAACCAATTCCACACGGGGGCACAAATCTGCGGTACGATCATAAAATACTGCCAGCTTTTGAAGTTGGCCGTAACGTCGATTTTCGCCATGCGCCCCGAGGTAAAATTCACACGGCTATAATCCATCGTCAGCATTTCGTAGGTGATGCCATAGCCAGCGGCCATTCCCTGCAATATGCGGCTGGCGTAAGCATCGTAATCGGACACGCTGGGCGGATTGGCGAACTCTACCGATTCGGCAGCTCCGAGGTGTTCGACGATGCCAGGCTCCAAGCGCTCGATACCTATCGCACCATCCTCGCCACCGTCATCTTCCGACCCCAATACAAATGCGGCGAAGCACGCGGCCACCTTTTGCTTTACGAGCTGGGCATCCTCGTAGTCGGAAAAATCGCTCGTTTTCATAAACGCCGACACTCCGATCGGCAAGCCTCGGACCTGTCCAGGCCGCAACACCTCGAAAGCATGTAGCACATCCTCCTTGGGGTAAAACTTGCTGGCAAGCGCCGGTGCAACGATAAAGCTGTCGCCGGGGTGGTAATCAAAAAGCCAGTAACCGAGCAGGCGCCCCTCTTTGCTGAATTGAACCCCAAGCCGACAATAACCCATATCGTTGCTGCCATTTCGGGTGTGGTCGAGCTGGTCGCCCTCCAAAACTTGCAACTGGAGCGGTAGCGGGTTGTTGTCGTCGGGCATGACCCAGCGTCTCAAAATCAACACTTCGCCACTCTCAGCGATGGACCGCATCGCTAATTCCTGCAACCCGTAAAATGTCGTTTTGCCATACCAGTCGCAGGCGGTCGAATTGGCCCATTTGCTCCAAAGTCGTTTTACGAGTTGGCAAGTTGCCAAATCGGCGTCAGGCGCCGGCTGGATGCCATCGCCGATCGTGTGCTTGGTGATCGCTTCGACAGCCCGCCGCGCCCATCCGTTGTTACGGACCATATTACGGGAACGATCCCGCAACGTAACCAGCGCGGCCGATACTTCGCTATTGACACTCGTGGACTTTGCCAACCGGAACGCCTTGCCGCGACGGCCTTTGTCGGCCGCCTCATAGGCCCGTTTTTTACGGCTACGCGATATTTCAAATGAAATTCTCATCTTTTGCTGAAATAGCCTCGGTCAATACAAGCGAGGCGACGACGGCGCAAGCGGCGTTCCGGAAACAACTCCTCCTCAATCATTCGAACCAAATCTTTCATCTCGGCAAGCGACCGATAGCTCACGGTTTTGTCGCCGTAGGTTATGGTTGTCGCACCGGTGGCGATGGCCTCCTTGAGCGCGGTATATTGTTCGATTGTAAAAGACATGGCAGCGTAACGATTTGCAACGAATTTATGAGAGGTGTTTTACATTCACAATACCACGCGAAAAGGTTTACCGAGTTCTCGGTAAACCTTTTCTAAATATACCGACATCTCGGTATATCAATCATCCCAAAAACTGCCACCTCGACGGCGCCCGGTGCTTTCGTCGTTACGAGCGTCTCTCTTTTTGGCGGTTGCACCACCCATCTGCGCCAAACGCTGTGGGTTCAACCGATCCAGCCCGAGGATAGCCGCAGCAGCCCGAGCATAGACACGACAGTCAAGCGGTTCGTTGCGCTCGTACCGCTTCACCCATTGCAACTTTCGGTACCCCCGCACCACCTTGACAACCTGCTCCTCGGCGGTAAGGCCACGGAAATAGTGTTCGTCATATTCGGGAAAATGGCAATAGTTCGGCGGAGGGATGCCGTTCTCGTCCTTTTCCAGCCGCAGGTGGGCGTATAACTCCGTTTTGAGGAATGACACGCCGATATTCCACTGGCGCATCTTTCCGACCTTTTTACCCGCCTTGGTGATGTCCACCTGCTTGGGTGGTGAAAACGCCATGCCGAGGTGATCCTGACCCTTGATCGGTATGACGCGATCACCGACGAACCGGCGGCAAAAGGTATGGACGTGCGTCGTGTTGTAGCCGGTATCCACCGCCATCATTCGGATAGGAAACTCCATCCCGTCCTTGCGCGGCCACCGTTCACCCACGACGGCTGCCAAATCGTCCCATACGGCGGTTCCGGCCGTGTCCCCCTCGATTACGCGGTAGTCGATCGAATAGCTGCGTTTGTCGGCACACCAGCCGACAATCTCTAACTCCAGGCGGTCGCGCTGTACATCGACACCGGCGGTGAGGAAGCACACATCGGCGGGCACATGGTTGGTTTTGTACTGCTCGCGGCGGTTGTAAAGATTTTTGTACGGCGGCGCCTCGCCCTTTTCCGCCCACGTCTGCCCGAGGGTTGTATTCACGAAAACCTTTAATTTGCTCGGGTTCTCCTTGGCCGCAATGAAATCTCGCGCGATCTGTTCCCAGCTATGCCACCCGTAGGGCGAATAGAGACTATTAAGATGGAAGCCAATCACATCGTGATTTACATTTTCCGGCTTGGCGGGTACCCACTGGCCGTTTGCTAACATGGTGATCTTGTGCCGCTCGGCGATCAATTCGCCGCAATGGTTGCACTTGTATTTTGCTGTTTGGGGCTTGCCCTCCTCCCACTTGAGATTTGCGAATACCAGCGGCTGCATAACGCCGCAGTGCGGGCACGGGACATGATAGTAGTTTTGATCGGTTTCCAAAAATTCCCGTTCGATTGCCGAAAGTCCCTCGATGGTGGGCGTACTCAACATGAAAATTTTATGGTTTGGAAAGGTTCGAGTACGGGCGATCGCCAAGTCGATCGGCGATCCCTCGCCGTCCAAGTCCTGCGGGTAAGCGTCCACCTCGTCCAAAATCAAATTCCGGATAGGGACAGACCGTAACCCCGCTGCGCTGTTGGCGCCGACCATCAGCAGCAGACCGCCGGGAAAATTCTTTTGCGTGATCGTGTTGTTGCTGTCGCGGCTCTTGGCCGGAGCCACGCGCTGCTTCAGTTCGGGGCAATTCTCGATCAGCGGGTCGATGCGTCCCTTGGACAACCGTTCGACCATTTTGTCGGTCGGCTGTACGAACATGGTGGGCGCCGGCGCGATGTGCATAGCATAGCCTACGAAGTTGCTGGCGCCCTCGGTTCCTCCGATCTGCGCGGCCTTTACGAAGACAATTTTGCGGTGCGAGTCGTGAACGCTCAAGCAATCCATGATGTCGCGCAGGTAGGGGGTGCGGCTCGTCCGGTATTGGCCCGATTCGGCAGAGCTGACCGGCGACAAAAACCGGTATTTGTCCGCCCATTGCGACACCGTGATCCGGTCGAGCGGTCGTAAGCCCTGGAAAAACTTGGTTATCTCGTTGAAAATGGCTGTCATTGGTCGATTCTTGTTTGAAAATCCGCGAGCTTCTGCAACGCATCGGCGATCGCGTCGTATATCGTGTTGTGAACGATTGCCCGATTGTCTTCCGCCATAACCACGTCCGTTATTCGGTCGGGGATTGCGAGCAATGTGTCGCGCAATTCCTTGCCGGCGGCGAAAAGTTGGGCATTTATGCGCTCGCGCGACACCAGCGCACCCTCTTTTTCCTGTAATTCCAGCTCGGCGATCCTGGCTTTGGCGATTTTTTCCTGTAATTGGGCGTCCTCGTAGGTCATCGTAGCAGTTGCCACAGCCTTGGCCGTCGGTTCCGGCTCGATCACCGCTTTATCAAAGGTTTTGATGTAGCCCGCCAGCGCGTTGCGGACCTTGCGCTGGTTGGGGTGCGCCGAGTTCAGCGACTTATACCAGCATACGGCGGCCTGTTGTGGGTTCAGGTAATACGGCGAAGTCGCGGACGTCCCGACGACATCCGCGAAATTGTCCGGTATATATCCGCGCTTTATGGCCGCTGTTATGGTCTTGGCGCTTATTCCGGTTGTTTCTTCGAAATCAGATATTTTAACCCAACCTTTGGGCGCTTTTTTCTTCATTCGTATCTGCTTGCTACCTGCTATGATAATTTTTTCCTGCTGACTGGCGAAAAAACGCGATGCCGACTACCCCCGATGTAGGGACCAGGAAGAACCTATAAAATATTCTTGTTCGTACCTTACCGGATCGGGTTTCTCAAATCCGGTTTTATCTCCGCACTCGGGACACTCTACATACCACATCGTTACGCGATTTCTTGGATCGAAAAAAGTTTCATCCACATCGGCGGCGCCATACTCAAATTGACATCCGCAAGGGCATTTCCGTACATATATCGCCATCTTACTACTGTTTCCGTGTTGTATTATTCGTTTCATTCCATCTATTTTTTGTTGCGATTTTTTTTAGTCGCATACGATTAACTGCTCCAAACTAAACCAATGCCAATCACCAAATACACCGTTCCCGATCTCTTGTAGGCAATAAAATACGACTCCAAGGCGGCGAAATGGTTGCTCATCTACGAACATAAAACTAATCTCATAAGGGCCACCACAATGACACCGCCAGTACAGTTTATCAATCTTATCCACATCCCCTATACCAATAGCCTCGGTATATCCTTGTTCAATAGCCACAGCGCTGGAATGTAGCTTGGCCACTTTCCCAATCAACCAACTGTGCTCCTCAATAAGCCTCACGTTATCCGTTTTTTGCCGCGATCTTATTCACGCGGCTGGTTAATATACCGTGTACGCGGGCTGTTACCTCGTTGCCCATAAACTCCGCAACGTCCGTCCGCACGTCCGGCGAAATGCCCATTGTGAACGGCGAGGCCGTCATCAGTTCTGTGATGCGTATCTTACCGCTGGCCGTCTTTTCTCGCCCGGGCACGAAGCCTATACGTTTTTGATAGCGGCCGCGAGAAAACACCCCTTTGTGCCCGCTGGACATGGTCGCGACAAAGGCGTGGCGGATCATGGTTGTCTTGCCCTTGTGGATTGCCACCGAAATCGAGGATCCCGATTGCTTTGGCTTGAATGCGATAACCGGTAGCCGGTTTTCGTTTATCTTGATGCCACCGTACAAGCTGCCGCTGTTAGCCTTGGGTGACACTACCGCCTGGCGTGATAGGTATTTCTGCGATATATTGTACCGCTCTTTTATCCGCTTGTTTATGCGGGGTATCGAGCGCGTAAGCGCACTATTGACGCCTTGCGCTGTGCCGCGTAATATTTCATTGGGGGATAGCTTGCTGCGAAACTCGTTTTGTATTCGCTCTACCTCGCCGCGCTTTTCCTGTGTGATCTTGATCTCCATAACGTCAGATTATTGCAGGGGAGCGTCCGCTGTGTGGGTGGCCGCCTCACCTCGTTCGTATTCTTTCAGCTTCTCGTCGATTTTGAGGTACAAATCCACCGGCTGGGGCGTCCGGCGTTTTAGATCCTCATACCACTGTCGCGATACGCCGGCCTCGCGGCACAACTTCGAAATGGATACATTAGCCGCGTTCGCCCGTCGCCGGATGTCGTTCGCCAAGTCTTTGTCGCTTTTTTTCATAATCCAAAAAAAATTATAAATACATTGATTTCAACGCATTCCTGCACCTGCCATCTCTTTCGGCCCGCAGATGCAACTCCGCCATGTTCTGCTCGACATACTCCTGCACATTCGCGGGACACTTGCCACTCTCATACATGGCCAGTAGATACTCGGCAGGGACTTTCGCTATTACTTCGCCCTTGTAGCTGCCGAACGGCATACGGTCGGCCGTCTTCTGCTTCCGATCGGCAGCCTCGGTGTCCCTGCGTTGCTCGATGGCGGGCTTGTGCTCCTCAATGTACCGCGCTACACTTTCCGAACATTTGCCGTTCTCATGGAGCCATAGCAGGTAATCGGCGGGGACGCCCGACATGGGACGCCCCTTGTATTTGCCGTATGGCATGGCGCTGGTGTCTGTCAGCCTCCACATAGTCAATAGCGTTTCCCGTGCTTATATCCTCGGCCCTCGTTGTACTGCATTTTCAGCAGAACGTGCATTTCGAGATCGATGCCGAGTGCGGTGGATAAATCAAGCAGGCGAATAGTCGCGTCGGCCAGCTCGTCCTCGAACGTGTCTTTAACGTGTACCTCGAACTTTTCACGGAACGGAAAGATTTCACAGGGTTCCTTATCGAAAAAAGCCGATAAGTCGGCCCGTTTGTTCTTACGATCGGCTTCCAGCGCCTCGGCGAGTTCCGAAACGGTCAGCATTAAAGCGCGGGGGATGTCGATCGGTTCATCGTGGAACCCTTTCGCTTTGGCGGTTTCAAATGCACGTCGCCCCAATTCTTTGAGTGTTAAATTTCCCATGATTATTTCATTTTTGAAAGGTTTTTACTCACATAATCCGTAAAAGCTCATGCAACTGGTCGCTGTGTCATCGTCGAACAGGCTGCCGGTCGCGTTCTGCCATTTGACATATTGTACTACATCGTTTATTGTCGGATATTTCTCGCCGCTGGTAATCGCGTGGGCGGGGATTTTATCCGGTCCAAAAACGATGACTTCAGTCATGCTCCAGCGTGGCAATCTGCTCGATGCGATCCGGAGATTGGCGGGAAATGTTCAGTATATCCCGCTGGCTCGCCATGACGCACGGCCAGCACCCTACACGTTTATAGCCCATCGTGTAGAGCGGATTGGGTTCAAGCCCCGCCGAGAGGATGTAGTCAATCACCTGCTGCGCCGACCAATCGAATACGGGACGCAGTAGATCGTCAGCGTATTGCTTTCGGAACACCCGCACGTCGTGACCGCGATAGGTGTGCATCTTTGGTTTGCCCGCTTTATCATAACCGTATGGCTCGAAATAGTACTTAAAGTACGTGCATTGCTTTGACATAGCCGCACGGTTCGGAGATTCCGCCGCGCGTATGCCTTGGATCATCAGTATATTATCCTGTACGTTGTCGAGCACATAGTCGATGCACGGCTTGGTTTTCAACTCTTGGGTACAGAATCGGGCACGGGTGGACGGCCAACGCTTTTTCTGCTTGGCCAAACCGACCATCCCATCATACTTGGGCGACTTGAGCGTTACGAGGTCGAGGTTTAGCCGGTCGGCGATGCGATTGATGTACTCGTAGGTCAGTGGATGCTCCCATCCCGTATCGCAAAACACGGTGGTAAAGTTGGTGGTGATGTGCTCGCGCACCCACAACAGCGCCGCAAGGCTATCCTTTCCTCCGGAAAATGTTACGATTATTTTCATCTACCAAAGTGTTTTATACAGTTACAGATCGTGATTGTCGGATTGGCCCATTGCCGTTGAAACCGGCGCCAATCGGTTGAATATTTACCCTCAAGATCACGAAACAACATTGCCATTGGCATAAAACCGGCTCGCCACGCCTCGCCCATCCGTGTCTGTGCTTTCTCGAACGTGTCTCCCTTGTAACCGCACAACACATAACACCTCATCGAGTTGCTGGATTTGGTGAAACCTGCCTCGATAAGCATTTTGCCTGCCTCAACGAGCGGGTCCAGGTCGTTGGGGGTGTCGTAGGCGAAAAATAGCGATTGGGGATGTAACTCATGTATTCGTTGCGCCATCGTCGGGGTTAGCAACGCTGCCTCCAGTCCTCCGGTAAATTGCGGCTTGTGCGGCTGGCGGGCAAGCATGGCAAATACCTCGTCGATATGGCCCGGAGAGCAGGCCAGCAGGTTGTCATCGGTCAGAATCCAGCCGTCGGTAACTGGCAACTCTCGGAGCATTCCGCCCTCACGCTTGGGAACAGCGCAAAACCAGCATCGATTCGGACATCCTCGGCTGGTAATCACGTATCCGTGCCTCATGTACATACCAGGGATAAAATCGCCGCCCGGCTCATTGTAAGCGGGACCGCCGATCTTCACCGTTGCAACCGGCTCCCATTGTTTCGCCAGCCATTCAGCGATCGGTATGTCCCATGTGAACGTTACAGAAACGTGCACCTCGTCCGCTTCGTCGAAAAAGGACGGAGTTTCGCGGATACGTACCAGCTCGTCGGTTGGCGTAGCATTCGTCTTGGTTGGGAATACTCGTATTATCCGTTTTTTCATATCCATTTCAGAATAATTTTTGCTGCATTTGGTGATCGATCAATCTTCAATAACCCGCACGTAGGTATCGTTTATAGTTCGACCTATCTCTATCAACCTCAACGCGACCATTTCCTCCAATACGGCACGAAAAGCGGTGAGGGATTGGGAAAACCGCGTTTTCAGCATAAGTCCGTCGCGTATGACCAGAGCGTCGGCGGGCATCCTGTTTGTAGCCCGGCGGGTGCGTTGTACCTCGCGGACGTGGCGCCGTATCTCGGCGTGCAAAGGGTTGGCTGGTTCCATTTATTGCCCGCTTAATTTTTCAACGATCCGCATTTCTCGTTCGGATAACTCCCATACTATAGCCTCTTTTTTCACCGCAGCTCTTTCGGCGGTAACTCTTTCGGCGGCGGTATACGAGATTAAAAAACCGGATCCGTAAATCGATTTCCCGTGCTTTTTTTGGATGTCAAGCGCAGAGTGATGCACCATTTCCCGCTTGTCTATCTTTATCTCTCCCTTGTTTTTCACGATGTACGCTACATCCGAAACCGTCAGCACGCAGTCCGGGTATTTGTATTTCGGCAACTCCGCTTTCGGTGCCGAGCAAATGGCGTCGATCCCCTCATATAGCACAGGATCACCTATTACACCGGCTTCGCCGAACATATTGGACAAAAAAGATGTATTTACTTTTGCCCCGTTTTCGTAAACGATAGCGGCGCCGCATACGATCCGTGTACAGTCAAGGTCAGCGCTGAACAATGTCAGATGCGGAGCAAACAGGAAAAACTTGATCCCTCGTTTCAGATAGAACCGGACAATTTGAGAGACGATCGAAAAGGGCGGGTTGTCGATCACCACGCAATTATCGGGATAGACCAAGCTCTCGTAATCACCACCCGGATAGAACGGGCGGACAACGGTCATCCCGTCGATGTCGCAATGATCGGCTACATATTGCAAAACATAGTCGTACACCGCTGGAGGCGTATAGCAGTCGTCGGTCGTTTTCTTGGGATTGAATTTTTCCACAAAGCCCTCGTAATCGTCGAAAATACTTTTTTGCGACTTTCTGCGATTCGTGAACACGTGCTCCTCTTGGCCGAATAAATTTATACTTTTCATATCATGCTGCATTTTCAAAATCCAAAATCATACGCCCCAGTGCTTCGCAGATCACGCGGGCCATTGTAACCTCAACAGCGTTGCCGATGAACTTCTTCTGCTCGGCCTGTGTGCCTACCAGCTTGTAGTTGGCGGGGAAACCCATGATGCGTTTCAGTTCGGAAATCTTCAACATTCGCATCTTCACATCGACCAGCCCGTACAGCGCCATGAACTCCTTTATCTGCACCACGATCGGGCTGTCTGTGGTATATACCTCGTAGATCAGCGTATCGCCTTCGCGGCGGATGAACGGCGCGAGATGCTGCACGTCGTTCTCCGTTGTAACGATACTGGGCGGTCTTTTGTCCATCCGTGCGATCAGCGTGAAGCACGGGCGATCTATGGGTGCCCCCGCTGATGCGAATTGCGGGTTGAGTAGATAACGACCTTTACGGGGCGGTGTTTCCGCACAATACGTAACGAGATGGTGTTTTGGCGTGGGGGTTACAGTCCCGGCCGGCAACTCGACGGACGCGGTGCATCCATTTCCGTACTGCATATTCAGGAATCGAGGACGCACCAGTTGAAACCGGTCTTTCGTCGTGACGGTCGGGGCCGGCGCCTCGACGGGCGAGTTGTAGCCGTTGCCATAATATGCCGTCAGAAAATTGCCGGACACCAGTGCGTGGTGATCTACCGTCGTGATGGCGTGCGCCGGCCCGTCGATGCTGATGGCACGGTCGGCCGGTGATCCGCTGAAATGCTTGGCAAGGAAACACGCCTTTGCCACGCCGAGCCTGCTCTGCACCGCAACCGTCGGGCAAGGATCGTCGATACCGGGCGCAACGTACTTACCGCTTTGGCTCATGGAGTTGTATTTGACCATGAACGCCTCTTTGCCACCGGCGACGAACTTAACCAGCCCTGCGTAGATGCGTTCAAAGGTCGCATCCACCAGCGGCTTTTTGCGGCCGAAGATGCTGGCGCCCTCGTCGTGCAAATCGAGCACATCACGAACCGGGCGCCACTTTGCCCGGACATCGAACAGGTTGGGAGCGGGTTTCTTGGTGTGTGTCGGCGTCGGGAAAACGATGGGCAGTTGTCCGGCGGCGAAAATCCCGAAGAACCGGCGCCGGGAGGTGTAGGCCCCGAAGTCCGCCGAATCGAGGATGCGGTGGTCGAACCGATACCCTCCGTCCTTGCAAATGCAAGCCACCCATCGGTGGTAATCCTCACCTCGACGGGTTGCGTCGGGGACCCACACGGGGGCGATGGTACGCCGCTTGTGTTTGCCTTGGCCGACTGTCTTTATCTTCAGCGGGCAATAGGCGCCGTGCCCATGTGATGCCTCGACGACTTTCACCGCGAGCGGCCCCCACGTCATGAACTCCTTGACATTTTCGATTTGGATATAGTCGGGGCGCAGCGCGTCGATGTAGCGGAAAAGGTGCTCGGCCAGCGTGCGGCTGTCTGCGTCGCGGCTTTGGCCTCCTTTGGCGATCGAGAAGTTGGTGCATTCCAGCGATGCCCACAACACCACGCGGGCGGCGGGGTATTGTTTCCGTGAGACCTCGACATGGGCCAGTAGCCGGTCGAGGTTCAGCGTGCGGATGTCCTCGACAAAGTGCAGCGCGTCGGGATGGTTGGCCGCGTGCGAAGCGATCGCGTTGGCATCGTGATTGACGCATGCGATCACCTTGGCGACCTGCTCGCCGTGCAAGCGTGCCGCCTCAACGCCCGTGCTGGTACCACCGGCACCGCAAAAGAGGTCTATGTAGAGAAATCGGATCATAGCTTTTGTTTATCGGTTTTCGGTCAGCCGAGCCACAAGCGCGGCGCATTCGTCTTTCGTTCGAGGTAGCTCGATGGTGGTGGTGCGGCCAAGGTCGGCAAATAGGCGCTTCAACATCTTGATGCGGAGCTTGCCCTGCTGCGTCGCCACGCCCTTGGTGTCGATCGCCATGTCGTAATCCGGCAGGTAAAAGTCCAGCGTGTAGGTGATCGCCCGAATGGTCTCGCCGTTGTAGGTGAACGGCTCTTGCAGGGTGTAGCGCTTTTGGAACATAAACCCGATGCCGTGCGATTTCAGCAGGTCGTGCATGTAGCGTTCGAGACGGCTGTCGAAGACAACCCCGTCGGCCTCGGTCTTCACGGCATTGCGGACTTTGCGGTTCTCCGAAGGGACGGGCGCCTCAACCGGCCGTGCTCCGGTGCGCATCTTGCGCCGGAACTCCTCGGCGGTCATGCCGGTGCGTATCATCCTCCGGAACTCCTCGGCGGTCATGGTGTCGGTATTGTTGGTTGCTTTCGGCTTCATGCTTGCGGCCCCGTCATGTCGATTTTACGCTGCCAGTACTTCGTGCCGTCGGGCATTTGGAACATTTGGAAGTCGTCGCTGGAGGCGCGGCGACTATAAACCTCGTCGCACATCTCGTTGTACGTGTATTTGCGGCCCGTCGTGGCTTTACGGCTCTTGATGATGAAGTCGTGGGCCACGAACGAGGCGAACGTGGAGTAAGCGGATTTGTTCTTGTAGGCCCCTTTGTTGTCGATCTGTGCGATGATGCGGTTGATGTCCTCGGCGCTGAACTTGGCGAGGATGTCGCGGGCCTGCTCCTCGGTGAGCGGTTCGGCCATCATGGTGATCGCGGGGAAAGCGGACTCCAGCCAGGCAAGAAACTCGGCAGCTTGGTTTCCCCCCAAACCCCCTTTCCATTCAGTAACTACTGTGTGTGTTATTATATCACCATCAGAATCATAATCAATATCATAATCATGGTTTTTTTTGCCACGTTTGGTTTTTTCTGTTTCGTTTGGATATTTTTCAAACCGTTTGGTTTTTTCTGTTCCCAATCGGTTCTCCTTTTCGCCCACATTCTCGGTTTCATTCGTATTTCCGTTAAACCGTTCGGTTTTTTCGCTTTCCATTCGGTTATCTTCGTTTACGATTGGTTTATATGTTTCCGATTGGTTCACAGTTTCGGCGTCAGCTTTCTTCGGGCGCCCGCCTCGCTTCCCGTTCTCTCGGTTCTGCTGACATTTGGCATCGTACCTTTCCGAATATGAGTCTATCGAGGCCCTGATGAACTCGAAGCACATGGACGTTATGCCATCCAAGGATGGCATATCTTCTCCGGATGTATACGCAAAAAGCGCCGTCAACAAATCTCCCCGCTGCTCTCGGGATAGTAATTGTACCTGCGGGTAAAAATCGCAGCGTAAGATAAATGTACCTTTACCCGCATTTTCTTTTGTTTTTCATACTCCAACCTTAAATTTCAATCTCTATTCTTCCGGTGCGTCCAACTCCCGACAAATGGCATCCGCAACTCTTACCGCCCACTGCGCCGCCTTTTTCGGGTATGTGTCCGATCCCGCAATCATTCGATGCCATGATGCCCTGCAAGGCCATCCCCGCAAACCATTCACGGCGGGATAACTTTCGGGCGATTTTCTTGCCCCTCGGCGCCGGCGCGGTAATGTTTTGCGTCGCGGGATCCCGTTCTGTCTTTTTCGTCCAATTTTCGCAGTAATTTGAACCGTGGTTAATGTCGAGGCAGTTTGTCCTGTTTTTGTGATCTTCAGGGTATTCACATTCTCCGACTCCATTGGCATCCTCATTCTTGAAGCAAGCACACGATCCGCACACCTTTGTTCCGTTTTCCGTCGCCTTGTTGTACTCCGCCTTGATGTCGGCGGAACATTCGGGACATAGCACCGATTCATCGCTCGTGACGACCCACTCCTCATTGCAATCCGGGCATCCGTACTCCTCGCAATTATCGCATTGCACCAGCGGCATCCCGCACTCGGGGCATGTTTTTGGATTATTCATTATCGTAATGTTTTAGATATGACGGTAACATTTTGCAACCCAAGTCTGTGCAGCCGTTTCGGCCACCGCAAACGGCCTTACAAAGGGCTATTCCGGCTCGCACCCGAGCATCCTCCTCGGCGAGTTCAGCAACGTTTGCCATCGCCGTGCGTAGTTGCCATTTGGCGTGCTCTGACATATCTACTTCGAGGTGAGACATACATCCGTCGATAAACTCTTTTGCTCTTTCGCTTTTCATCTCTTTTTTAGGGTCAAAATGGGAAATCTCGTTGCTCCTCTGTCCGGCGCTCTCGGCAGGTCTTGCCGAGTGTGGCGGTCAAATAGAGCGGGTCGTATTGGCAACCGATTTGCTTGGCGACCCACAAGGGGATCCGCCCGTCGCCGAGGTATGCCGCGGTGATCGCATCGCATAGCTCGCATTCTTCGTGCTTGATGCACCGGTCGCAATTCTCGGCATCCCAGGTTGCCAGCTCGCTGCCGCTGCCGAACGTCCTTACGGGCGTGTCTTTTTCAAAGGGGTGGTTGTTCCATTCCATAATCGGGGATATTAGTTTGCCAAATACAGCCGTACACGGCCATCGATGTAAAACTGGATCCGCAGCCCCAGCGCCTCCAATACATCCGCATAATTCTCGCGGATATAGCGGGCTGCCCGAGGGTCTGAAACATAATCGCGATAACGGATCACGACACGGCGCAAATCTCGCACATTGTCGGTATTAACAATATCATTGAACGAGGAGGTGCAATACTTGTAAAATCGGCGATGTACCTCTTTCGCCGCGTCCTTCATTTGCTCGAAAGTCTGTTCCATTTCATACGGTTTTTTGTAGGTTCTTTTTTCCGCCCATCCACTCGAACGGATCGGGCATACAGTCCAGTTTTGCGCGATCATCTGCCGATGACTTTTCACGACGATGCAACCCTTGCCGATATATCATCATCTCTATGCTGCGAACCGATCGTCCGTACTCCTCGGCGATTGCCTGCACATCCTCGCCGGACAGATAGCGGGCGATTACGTCCTGCACCTCGAATTTGTCCCATCGTCTGTACATCTTTCCCATCGCTGCGGATTATTCTTGATTGTCGAACCAGCTGGCTCGGTTACTTTGTGAGGCAACCAGCTCTATACGTTCCGCCAGCACACGGCACTTACTGTTGCGGGTTCCGTCTTTGATTATTTCAATCAGCCCCTCGGTAGCCCACCGATCGACCGTACCACGGCCGAATTTCCGGTAGCATTGTGTGAGGGTGTAGTATTTCGTATCGTCGGCCAGCTCCGCCCGGGCCATACGATACCCGGCAGCGTAGGCGGCGGCTATCTGCTGCAAATGCAGTCGGTCGAGAGGTTCGTGGTTCATGGTATTACGATTTACGGGTTACTTTGATAACGCCGGTTCCCCTCAACGCGGAGACCGACAATTTGATGTTTTTACCCTTGCAGTAGCGGCTGGCGTTGGCCCGCACGCTCGATTCGGTAAACTCGGCAACGCTGAACTCGACGCTTTCGCCAAGCCTCAACGCGGCAAAGGTTTCGGCAAAGTTTACGGTTCGGACTAATTCGGCCATAATTAAAAATCTGTTTATGTTTTGTTCCCGCGCCGGTATCGCTCCGGGTAACCGCTTGACGGTTCGCGGGAGGGTGTTGCACTCAATAACTTGATTTCAGAACAATCAGCGTCACTGTTTGAGGTCACCCATTACTCCGCGATTCATGCGATCACGGACACGCTCCTCGCAACCTTCAAGGAACATCCGCAGCCCGGCGATCTGCTTTTCGTTCTGCGGCGACGGGAAACGGTTATTCAGTTTGATAGCACGGTCGAGCAGAATATAGGCTAACTGCTCCGACTGCACGCCATTAATGACACTTCCGTCGTCATTTTTCTGTACAAACTGAATGCGGGTTTCGACGGGCACATACTTTGCTTTTCCGTCAGAAAAGCCCTCCGAGTGTTGAATCGCATAGCAATGCGCCCCGCCATATACCGGGTCATCGACAACACAGATGGTTTTTTCCTCACTCGGGAACACTTGATAATCTAACTTTTTGAACATACTATTTTTGTTTTTATGCCTTTCGGCGGTTTGTTTTTCAATCAATTCAGGGTTGTCGTGGATGTTGCCAATGACTTCTTTTCCAAACTTATAAATCCAATCCTGATCCAATCTTAAATAACATAATTCCTTTCTATCGATCAAGGCTCCCATAAAAGCTGCGTTGCCGGTATGGTAAAAAGATTCTATGAGGGCGAGTTTTATCCTCGGACAATGGAGAGCGTATCACATCCCCCCTCGTATATGGCAATGCCCTTTCTGTCTTTCAGCCCCGTGTACTCGCCAACGGTATCTTCATTGACTGGTGCGATGTGATGATATTGGCCTACATTAAAGCCATCATCTGTGTAATTTTTACTATGTACTCCGATACAAACAGACCCATCATCGTACTGTAACAGGTCGCCATATTCCCACTCCCCGTTGTCGAGGCGCTTGCCCCGGAATTTAATCTCTCTCATAATCTCGTTTATTTGATTATATTTGTAATTACTATTGTAATGACAATGCAAATATAGTGAATTAAATAACCAATTTCCAAATAAATGGCAAATAAAATAACTGAAATAAAGGAGAGGGTATTGCAAATTGCTAAATATCACGGGGTTAGTTATGAGAGATTTTCAAATGAAATAGGAATGTCTTATGCGAGTTTCAAAGGAAAGGCGAAATTTACGCCATTGAACTCGGATGCAATAGCGAATATTATCACTATTTATCCAGATGTGGATTGCTATTGGCTTCTTACCGGAAATGGACAAAGGCTTAAAAATAATGAGGCCTCCGCAGAAAAAAAAACGAAAAATTCGGAACGAATCGATAAATTATTGGATATTGTCGCCTCCCAGCAAAAGACGATCGAATTATTAGCCCAAAAAGGGGCTGCGGCGGATGTGCAGGGTGTTGCTGGCAAGGCGGTACAAGGATAAAACAACCCGAACGATTTATACTGACACCCGATTATCCGATCAAAGACGCGGCCCGGCCTCACAACCTCGACACGACCGCCACGACAAAACGGATTACAAAACTGGATATATTATTGTTTCACGCTTTCGCAGAATAATCCAATGCTATGGTTAGCTTTAGAAAAAGAATTAAAATTGCTCCGGGCGTAAATTTGAATTTAAGTAAAGGAGGCATTAGCACCTCGTTTGGTGTAAAAGGCGCATCCGTTAGTGTTGGTAAAAGAGGAGTATATATAAATAATGGTTTGCCGGGCACAGGGATTTATAAACGCACAAAAATATCCCGCTCTTCAACAAAGAAAAGTCATACACTCCCCGTTGAAATAGGCGAGACAACAAATACCCAGAATTTATCGGATGCCCAAGTCCTCCTTAATGATCTGCGTTCCAAATTGGAAAAGTTGGAATTGAGGGATAAAAATGTCGTTATAGAGACTGAAACTTTCAATATGTACCTTTTCGGGACAATAAGGAATATTTTGAAAGATATGGGTGTAAATTTTCAAACCCTTGTAAAAAAATCAACAAATTGTGTTTTGGTCGGCGATAAAAGAAGACCATCCAAATATACGCGTCTAAAAATAGAGACTTACAGGCAAGAGGGGCAAAAAATATCGTTAATGAAAATATCGGTTCTTGACACCCCAACGATCAGCACAACCATAACCGAAATACCGACTAACATCACTCAAAAGAATATAGTGCAAAATAAAAAACTCCAAAAAATCATCCGAGTACTTTGGTGTATTTTAGGATTTATATTCCTGATTATATTGTTAGCCACAACAACATAATAAAAAATCCCCGGAGTGATCCGGGGTGTCGTTTTCCCTCTATCTTTGCCGATGTTGTCCTTTCGACCTCAACATGAATATCAAATATACATATGACGCAGAAACAAGCCATACAATTATTTGAAGAGCGCAAGGTGCGCACCGTATGGGATGACCAAACGGAGGAGTGGTATTTTTCGATCGTGGATGTCGTCGGTGTATTGACCGACAGCGTGAATCCTACGGACTATATCAAAAAGATGAAGAAGCGCGATCCGGAGCTATCCAAAGGGTGGGGACAAATTGTCACCCCCCTTTCCGTGCAGACTGCTGGAGGTCGCCAACGGGTGAACTGCGCCACGACGCAGGGTATGTTCCGGATCATCCAGTCAATCCCCTCGCCGAAAGCGGAGCCGTTCAAACAGTGGATGGCGCAGGTGGCTGCCGACCGTCTCGATCAGATGCAGGATCCGGAACTGTCGATTCAGCAAGCAATGGTCGATTACAAGCGATTGGGGTATTCGGATAATTGGATCAACCAGCGTCTGAAAGCGATCGAGGTTCGTAAAGACCTGACCGACGCGTGGAAAAAGCGAGGGGTGCAGGAGGGCCAGCAATTTGCCACACTGACTGACATAATCACGAATGTGTGGTCTGGCTTCACCACCCGTGAATACAAGGCATATAAAGGGTTGCGGAAAGAAAACTTGCGGGATAATATGACCAACACAGAACTCATCCTCAACATGCTTGCGGAGGCTTCGACAAAGGACATAACCGAAGCAACCGACCCTCGGACGCTTGCAGCACACAAAGCGGTCGCGCGACAAGGCGGCACAATTGCCCGCAATGCCCGGCTGGAACTCGAAGCAAGAACCGGCCGCAAGGTGGTTTCTCCGTTGAATGCACATCAGGTATTACAAATCGAGAAGACGGACGAGGCGGAATTGCAGACCGAAGATGAAGAATAAAAAAGCCCCCGGAGTAATCCGGGGGCTGCCGTTTCCAAATAGGTCGTCGTCAAACAATAACTACCGGTAACAGCAATTCGTCACAACACAATCGAATAGAACGGCGCCGCGAATTTGTGCAACGCCTCGATAATCTTACGACGTTGTGCCGGGCGTGGTTTACTTTTATCATTGGCATAACGTCCCAACTGGGCGGCCGGAATGCCGGTCAATTCCGCCAATTTAGTATCCTTGATATACTCTCGTGCATATTTCAATGCGCTAACCGCGTCATACTCCAGTTCGATCTCATACGCTCCGTCCAAATATGCCTTGTAGGGAAAACCCATCTCTTTGGCCGTTTTGATATAGAGTGCAACGCCCTCTTTCATGTCGGCAACGGCCGCCTTGACGGTATCGCCCATTCCAGCAAACATATCCTTTTCCATCATGGCCGAAATCGTTCCGTCCGATGCCCATTCGATGATAACCTTTACCTTTTCCATAAATCGTGTGTATTTATTTCGTTTCCGGTTGCCCGGGGAGGGGGCTTATTTCAGCCCCATCTCCCGGATAAACCGCCGTGCTATTCCTGAACCCATTTCTTTCGAACCGTGAAAAGGAACCGAAACCGTTTTGCCATCCTTTTCATAAATTACGTGGCTCCCTGCTTGTCGGATAGATCGCCATCCGTTTTTTAGGATTAGGCGGTGCAACTCACTTGATTTCATATTACCCTTTGTTATTGTTTGACAGTACAAAGATAATGCAAAATATATTATTATCCAAATAAATAGTATATTATTTTATACTTTTATAGATAATAATTAGTATTTACTTTTTACGTAGTCCAAAACAATGCGGTTATTCGTGTCGTTGCGCGTGAACCGGCGGTGAATGTACCCCCGCGTGGTCTTAAGGCTTTTGCCGCTTTCGAAGCCGGAAGCCACCCCAACGTGATTAAGCGCCAGCGCAATGTCAGTTTCCGAAATCCCGCACTCCTCGGAGGCAAGAGTAGCCCATGTGTGGCGCATATAATAAGTACTTAAAGGCACATCGATTCCCAAGTGCGCGGCAAGTTGTTTGCAGCCCGCGTTTACGTTGTGGTTAAAGTCCCGGAAATTAGCGTACATTTTATAAAATGAGAACAACCGCCGTTTGTCGGGATCTCGGTACTTTTCAATCAGTGACAGCGCCTCCGGTTCGATCTTCACGGACATCAACGCTTCGTCTTTACGACGGTTAGCCGTCTTTTGCCGGTGGTAGATGATCCGATCGTCTTCGAGTTCGACATCGGCACCGAACAAGTCGGCGGTGTTCATGGCCAACAAGTAGAACGAGAGCGCCAGCACGTCCCGTGCCAGCTGCATACGCTTACCCGGGACAGTCTCGGCGTTTAGTATCTTTACGAGATCCTCGATGCACAAATCCCGCTTTTCGGGTTCTTCTTTGACCTCGACCTGTAATTTCTTACTCCCGAACGGTCGGTGGGTGATTAGAACCGTTTCGGCATCCTCGTCGTTGTAGTGGTCGCATGCCGCATTGAATAGGGTGTGGATGTCGGCCAAATAATCCTTTACCGTTTGCGCCTTGCACCCGGGGCGCCGCACCGTAACCTCTTTTCCGTGCTGGTTTGTCCGCGTCTGTTCGTGCGGTTTCTGCATATACTCAACGAATCCCTGCAAATTCTTTACGTTGATCTCCTTGACGAATACGATAGAACGCCCGAAATAGTCGGTTAGGTTGCGAATAACGGCCTCGAATCGTCCAGCGGTACCATCCCGTCCCTCGGCCTTCAACGCCTGAATATGGTTATCGCAAAATGCAATGAAGTCAATGCCCACGCCGCCCTCCGTTGCCTTTTGTGATTCGATATACTTTACCAGGTCGGCCGCAGAAAATCGGCTCAAGTCCGTGCCCAGTCCTTTGGCCAGCATATCCTCGTATTTCGATATGTCATTTAACAATCCTTTCAAAATTGTTGTATCTTTGATCCCGGAAAAATCAGAGCTTTACCTGCTTCCGACTGACATATACGCCGGTAGATATTTTTCTTACTTCCCTTTTATGGGTAAGGCGGATGGATACCGGAAATTTACCGTCCCGCCGCTCGTTCTTCTCTCTGATCTCGATAGAAAATGTAGGCATACACTTTGAATTTTGGACAAACAATGGACAAACAAAGCTACATATTTTTACCGAAATGTGTGTAAAAGTGTGTAAAATAAGACGGGCGTAGAAGGTTGATTTTATGGTAAATGCGCTGTATGGTAGATTTTTAGGGGATTTTACCTTGAAATTATAGACTTGCATGGCATGCAAGAGGTCACGAGTTCGAGCCTCGTATTCTCCACCAAACAAGAAACAGCCGCATGATTTCATGCGGCTGTTTCTTGTTTGATAGTATGTCTTTTTATGGGCGGAGTTCGGACGCTTCCGTCGGAAGTTTTCCCGGCTGATCCCGAGGGTCAGTTTTTCAGGTATTCTACTGCCGCCAGACCGTCGTTGAGGGGATAGAGGCCGATGCTCAGCGATTTGTCTTCGCTTTCATATACGTACATTCTTTGTCCCGGACGGTATTCGAGGTAGATGTACAGCTGCGAGAGGTAGGTGTGCAGGTCGTCGATGTACAGGTCTGAAAGTATCGATCCGCAGGAATATACTTTGTTGTCTTCGAATATATATATGTACTCTTTGACGATGCCCTTGCCTTCGAAATACAGCGAGGTTTCCGATGCTCCGCTGTAGGCGTAGGGCACCGAAGCTTTCACTTCCTCCCGTGTCTTGCCGTACATGAATACGGGAGCTTCGTATTCCCTCAAAGTGGGAGGTGTGTTGTCCTTGTTCTCATCGTCGTTGCATCCCGCGAATCCCAGCATTACGGCCGCGAAAGCGAATAGTAAGAATTTTTTCATAGCGAAAAGATAAACGGTTTGAAATAAAGGTTTGATCGATTGTAAATGAGATAAATTATTCTTTTACAATATGGGTGCGCCGCCGGATCCCTGAATATGGTGTCGAGGATATCCGGTGATCGTCTATTTTTGCCGGAAATAGATCTGGATCGGTACCCCCGAGAAATCCCACTCTTCCCGAATCTTATTCTCCAGGAAGCGGCGGTAGGGATCCTTGATATATTGGGGCAGATTGACGAAGCAGGCGAACTGGGGCGTGGGTGTCGGCAGTTGCATCACGTATTTGATTTTGATGTATTTGCCTTTGGTCGCCGGGGGCGGATAATTTTCGATGATCGGCAGCAGGTAGTCGTTCAGCGCCGAGGTGGCCACGCGCCGCTTGCGGTTTTCGTAAACCCGGATGGCGGTCTGGAGCACTTCGAGGATGCGCTGTTTGTTGAGTACCGAGGTGAAGATGATCGGAATGTCGTTGAAGGGCGCCAGTTTTTTTGCCAGGACCTCTTTCCACTCCTTCATCGTGTTGTTGCCTTTTTCCACCAGATCCCATTTATTGACTACGATCACGCACCCTTTGCGGTTGCGGACGATCAGGTTATGGATGTTCAGGTCCTGGGATTCGAGGCCTTGCTGCGCATCGAGCATCAGAATACAGACGTCGGACTCCTCGATGGCGCGGATCGAGCGCATCACGGAGTAGAATTCGAGGTCTTCGGTCACCTTGCCTTTTTTGCGCATGCCGGCCGTATCGACCAGGTAGAAATCGAGTCCGTACTTGTTGTAGCGCGAGTGAATGGCGTCGCGCGTGGTGCCGGCGATCGGCGTGACGATGTTGCGTTCTTCGCCCAGCAGGGCGTTGGTGAGCGACGACTTGCCCACGTTCGGACGGCCTACGATGGTGATGCGGGGCAGCTCTTCCTCCTCGTTCTTGGTTTCCGGGGGCAGGTCGCGCACGATTTCGTCCATCAGGTCGCCCGTGCCGCTGCCGCTCATCGAGCTGATGCAGTAGGGTTCTCCCAGTCCCAGCGAATAAAATTCGTGCGAGGAGTAGATCAGGTCGTAGTTATCGACCTTGTTGCAGACCAGCAGCACTTTTTTCGAAGTGCGCCTCAGGATGTCGGCCATCATCTGATCGAGATCCGTGATGCCCGTATTGACTTCGACCAGGAACAGGATGACGTCCGCCTCTTCGATGGCGAGCATCACCTGACGGCGGATGTCGTCTTCGAAAATGTCGTCCGAATTGACCGAATAGCCGCCGGTGTCGATCACCGAAAATTCACGTCCGTTCCAGTCGGTTTTGCCGTAATGGCGGTCGCGTGTCGTGCCTGCCGTCGCATCGACGATGGCTTTGCGCTGCCCGACCAGGCGGTTGAACAGTGTGCTTTTGCCCACGTTCGGGCGTCCTACGATCGCTACAAGACTCATAATGTTATTTTACGTTTATGTTTATGCGAAACGAATTATGCGGTGCGGGCCGAGAGCGAGGCCGAATTTATTCGGACATCGATGGATGCGGCCGGTCTAAAACAAGGTCAAAGATAGTGCAAGTTACGGGTAAAACCAAACCCGGTGTCGATTTTACCCGATTGTCGGTGCATAAGGGGTGGGGGCCGGATGTGCACATCTTATCCTTTTCCGATCGGGAGATGCGGCTTCCGAAGGTTTTCCGAACAGCCGCGATGCCTTTTCAACGGGGGTGCAGCGTCTCTTCGTCTGCGGACAGGCCATGTTCCGACATCCGGCGGATGTCTCCGTTACAGCGGTAAAAGGGAGCGGTTCGTACAGGAGGTATGCGGCACGTATTATGGGTTATAAATAGCGGCTTTCCGGATCACCGGCCTGTACGGGATAGATCAGCACGAAACTGTTTCGCCCGAGGTATTGATCCAGGTAAGCCGGGATCTTGTTCATCGCCGGTTGGTAGGAGATGCGTTCGCGGCGGCTCATTACCAGCCACAGACAGTCGTCCGTGCGCAATTCGCGCAGCAGGGCCGGCAGTTTTTCCCAGTCTTTGAAAAGTACCGTTTCTACGGTTGCGGTCTGCTTGCGCCGCAGCGGTTCGATGTACTTGAGCGTTGTTTCCGGGGCATAGACGACGATTTTGGTCCCGGTATTGCGGGCCAGATTTCCGATTTTATGCAGCCACATGAGAAATCCGGCCTCTTTTTCGGCTTGGGAGGGAATGATTACGATATGTCGCTTTATGGTCGCCAGCGGTTGTACCGGTTTGTAAATGTAGGTCGTGACGTTGCTTTCGCCCAGCAGGTCGCCCGTGATCTTGCCGAGGAAGATCGCGGGGGATTTGTCCCGATGGAGTCCCATTACGATGTCCGTGATACTCTGTTCTTTGGCGACGCTTGCGATTGCGTTCGAGATATTGACGTCGTAGCGCAGCAGCTCGTGGAGGTAGATGTCCGATGCGGCAGCGGCCGTCGCCGCCGTTTCGAGAATTTTGCGGGCCCGTTTTTCCAGCCCGCTGTCTTCCACCTTGTTGTCTATGGCGTGCAGCGCGTAGAATCCGTTGTGGTTTTTCTTCGATTTGAGCACGTTGCCCAGAGTTACGAGTTCCCTGACGCTCTCTTCGTTCGACACCGGGATCAGGATGTGTTCGTCCTGATGTTCGGTGCTTTCGTCGTTTTCGCGGACCCCTTTGATGGCGATGTTGTGAGCGCCCGCGCTGGGTGGCGAAGGTCGAAATGGTGCAGGTGGCCAGGATCATCAGGATCGTGCCGTTCAGGACGCTTTCGCCCAGCAGACGGATCGGTTCTCCGTCGGGTGTCTGGCCGATGATGACGTTGTAGCCCACCATCACGGCTGCGAGCGTGGCGGCTACGTGGGCGCTGCTCAGGCCGAAGATGACCGTCCTTTGGTCGCTGGAGAGTTTGAATGTTTTTTGAGTGAGCAGCGCGGCGATGAATTTCGCGGCGGTGATCAGGACGATCATCACGGCGGCGACCTCGAGGCTCTCCCAGTCGCGGAAGAAGGCGCGGTAGTCGATGAGCATGCCCACGCCGATCAGGAAGAAGGGGATGAAGATGGCGTTGCCGACGAATTCGATGCGGTTCATCAGGGGCGAGGTGCGCGGGATGAGGCGGTTGAGGGCCAGCCCCGCGAGGAAGGCGCCGATGATCGGCTCCAGTCCGGCCAGATGCGCCAGGTAGGCGCCCAGAAAGACCATGACCAGCACGAAAATGTATTGGGAGATGTTGTCGCTGCAATGCTTGAAGAACCAGTGCCCGATCAGCGGGAAGAGCAGCATGATGAATGCGATGCAGAGCACGACCGAGATGCCGAGCCGGTACCAGAACATGTCGTCCGTGTTTCCGGTGACCATGCCTACTATGACCGTCAGCAGCAGCAGGGCCAGCGTATCGGTAATGACCGTGCCTCCGACGGCGATCGTGACGGCCTTGTCGCGGGCGATGCCCAGTTTGCTGACGATGGGGTAGGCGATCAGGGTCTGCGAGGCGAAGAGTCCGGCCAGCAGGATCGAGGAGTAGATCGAAAATCCCAGGATGTAATATCCCGCCAGAATACCGAGCAGGAGCGGAACACAGAACGTATAGAGTCCGAATACGAGGCTTCGGGTGCCGTTCTTGCGGAAATCCGACATGTCCATATCCAGGCCGGAGAGGAACATGATGTAGAGCAGTCCGGCCGTACCGGAGAGGATGATGCTGCTGTCGCGTAACACCAGGTTGAGGCCGTGCGGTCCGATCACCGCACCGGCGATGATAAGTCCCAGCAGGTAGGGAATCTTCAGCTTGTTGAGCAGCAGGGGAGCGGCGAGGATGATGACCAGAATCAGCAGGAATTTGAGAATCGGATCCTCGAGCGGGAGGGTTATGCCGTCGAATAGAAGCATCATGCGGAATCGGAATTAGGGTTAACTGATCAGGGACCGTCTGCGAACCGGGACATATTCGTGTTCGCCGGAGCGGGGGCCGATCGGGTAATATTTCTCAAAGTGCCCGCCTGTCGGAAAAATCCGTAAGGCCCGGCGGGCTATTGGCTTGAAGTTGTTTTCGTGCGGGCTGATCGTATTCCGACCGGGACGGCATTCGTTTTGTCGGGAGCGACCTGGCTGCATGAAAATTTAACGGAAACAAAGATAGTGAAAGCCGAGAGAAAACGGGACCTTGTTCCCGGTTTCCCGAGGCGCATCCTATCTAAGACTATGTCAAAGATAGCAAAAAATGGGGAATAGCAATGCTTTTTTTTGCCGAAAAACAGGGATTCCGGATAAAAAAATGCACGGTTTTCTCTGTGTATTCCGAGAAAAAAACTTAACTTTGACCAAATAATGAATGTTGAAGGACGTGCTATGACGGAAAGGAGAGTGGACAAACGATTGCTGGCACCTGTGCTGATGGGGTTCTTTATCATGGGCTTCTGCGATATCGTGGCTCCGGTGACCAACATCATCAGCGGTGAATTTGCCGAGAGCCAGCAGAGTGCCGTGAGTTTTCTGCCGTCGATGGTTTTCCTTTGGTTCCTGCTTCTTTCCACGCCTGTCGCGGCGCTGATGAACCGCATCGGCCGCAAGAGAACGGCAATGATCGGCTATGCCTTTACCATCGCCGGGTTGCTCGTGCCCTATGCTGCGGGCGTCGGCAGTGCCTTGAGTTGGTATTTCATCGGCTTCGGTCTGCTGGGCATCGGCAATACCGCTATCCAGGTGGCGGTCAATCCGCTGCTGGCGACCATCGTGCCCGAGGAGCGGATGACCAGCTACCTGACCGTCGGACAGATCTTCCGCAATACTGCTCTGTTGCTGCTCGCCCCGATCATCACGGGGCTGGTTTCGCTTTTCGGCGACTGGCGTCTGTTGTTGCCGATTTATGCGGGGCTTACGCTCGTCGGGGCCGTCTGGTTACAGGTGACTGCGGTCGCAGAACCGGCGCAATCGTCCCGTGCGGTCGGTATGGCCGAGTGTTTCCGTCTGTTGCGTAACCGCGCCGTGCTGCTCTGTACGCTGGGCGTGGCCTGCTTCATCGCTGCGGATGTCGGTATCGGCTTCGTTTCGGTGCGGTTGATCGACAATCCCGATTCGATTCTTACGACCACCGGATTTTACGCTTTGCGCATCGTGGGTACGCTCGTCGGTGCCTGGGTGTTGATCCGTGTCGTCGATGTCAAATACCTGCGCTGGAATATGCTGCTGGCATTGGCGCTTTGCATCGCCCTTTTCGCGGTGCGCTCCGAAGCGGTCGTTTATGCGTTGGTTGGCATCCTCGGCTTCACGATGGCCTGCGTTTTCGCCACGTTTTATGCCGTGGCGACCAAGAGTGCTCCGGGCCGTTCGAACGAAGTCGCCGGACTGATGATCCTGGCCATTTCCGCCGGCGCCCTTTCGGGCCCGATCTGCGGCGCGCTGATCCGCGGCTTCGGTCATCCCCAGGCGGGCTTGATCTGGGTGACGGCTTGTGTCTGCTACCTGCTCTGGGCCGCTGCCGTATTGAAATCCGATACCAAGAAATAGAGTTATGAAAAACTGTAAATTCCTGATTATAGCGTTGTTGTTGAGTATTTTGACTCTCCCTTCTTCGGGTCAGTCCCGCAGATACGACGATTATGGACGCAGCAGCCGCAGCGGATCGGCGATCAAGGGAGTGGAGTGGGGCGTACTGGCCGGACTCAACTTTCCCCATTTTTCGACTTCCGGTCCGGATTTCGGTATAGATAACCGGCTCGGTTGGCAGGCCGGACTCCAGATCGGCTTGAAATTCCGCTATTTCACCATCGGTCCCGAGGTGCTTTACGTGCGGCAGTCGATCAAGTTGAGCCATGCCGACTACGGAACTCTGAAAATCAAAACCAATTCGATCGATATTCCCCTCATCTTCTCGCTTCGGGCGCTTCCGATGCTGCGGATCAACGTCGGTCCCGTCTTTACGGTGATGAACGATTGCAAGTATGCCGAGGGCAACAACGAGATGTTCTTCGGCAGTATGCGCCCGACGGTTTCCTATATGTTGGGCCTGGGGTTGAATTTCGGACATACACTGATCGACTTCCGTTACAACGGGCAGTTCGATTCGAAAAAGTGTTATTATCCCACCGAAGAGGCGGTCGGGTTCAACATGCGCTCTTACTCCCTGGCATTGAGCGTAGGATTTGTTTTTTAGCTTATGATGGATTCCGAAGATAAGAAGATCGACATCGAGGGGGTGGATCCCCGGGAGCTGTACGGCCCCCAGAATATTTACCTCGAACAGATGCAGGAGCTGCATCCCAACCTCAAAATCATCGCTCGCGGATCTGCGCTCACGGTGCTCGGCCCCCGAAGCGATTCCGAACGGTTTCGGAAACGACTGGACGGGTTGATCGCTTACTACCTCAAATACGGCTATATCTCCAAAGAGTCGGTACAACAGGCTTTTTCGACCGGGGTGATCGAACACGACGCTCCCGTCGATAAGGACGTGATCGTCTATGGCAACAACGGCACGATCGTCCGGGCCCGCACGGTCAATCAGCTCAAGCTGGTGCAGTCTTACGACCGCAACGACCTGCTGCTGGCCATCGGCCCCGCAGGTTCGGGCAAGACCTATACGGCCATCGCCCTGGCGGTGCGGGCTTTGAAAGAAAAACACGTCAAGCGGATCATCCTGACGCGTCCGGCCGTCGAAGCGGGCGAGAAGCTGGGTTTCCTGCCGGGCGACATGAAGGAGAAGCTCGATCCCTATCTGCAACCTCTGTACGATGCGCTCAACGATATGATTCCGCCCGCCAAGCTGCAAAAATACATCGAGGAGGGGACCGTGCAGATCGCGCCGCTGGCTTATATGCGCGGCCGTACGCTCGACAACGCTTTCGTCATTCTGGACGAGGCGCAGAATACGACCCTGCCGCAGATCAAGATGTTCCTTACGCGCATGGGACGCAATGCCAAATTCATCGTCACGGGCGACGTGACGCAGATCGACCTGCCCCGTCGTTCCGACAGCGGATTGACGCGGGCGATGGAGATTTTGCGCGGTGTCGAGGGGATCGGCATCGTGGAGTTCGACCGCCGCGACATCGTGCGGCATCCGCTCGTCAAACAGATCGTTGAGGCTTTCGACCGCAGCGCTGCCGTCGAAGCGGCACCTGCTCCGGAAAATGGAAAATAGAAACGATAACCAATTAAAATAATCCCTATGTTTACAATCAGGGTAAGCCGCGATGATAGCGGATAAATGAAAAAGCTATCGAGATTTTGGTTAGATTAAAGCTGCAAAACCTTTACTAACTAAAACGACGATAGCCATGAGAGAGCAAAGAAACAAAATTAGTTTCAGAGGACAAAAGATTTATGTAGGAATCGACGTCCATTTGAAGAGTTGGTCGGTTACGGTCTTGTCCGAAACCTCCGTATTGAAGAAGTTTAGCCAGCATCCGAGCCCAGAAGCGTTGTACGGATTTTTAACTCGGAGTTATCCGGGCGCCGAGTATCACTCGGTGTACGAAGCGGGCTTCTGCGGATTTTGGATACACGAGCGTCTGACGGCCTTAGGGATCGACAACATCGTGGTCAATCCGGCCGACGTGCCGACCAAGAGCAGCGAAAAGCTGCGTAAGACCGACACCGTGGACAGCGGTAAGCTGGCGCGGAGTTTAAGAGCCAACGAGCTGAAAGGCATTTATACGCCGGACAGCGTATCGTTGGAGATGCGTTCCTTGATAAGATTGAAGAACTCGATAACCAAAGACACGACCCGTCAGAAGAATCGGCTCAAGTCTCAACTTCGGTATTTAGGCATCGAGATTCCGCAGGAGTTTCTCACCCGTTTTCCAACTGGTCGAAGCGCTTTTTCGCCTGGTTGAAGGAGATAGAGACGCTCACCCCGAGCGGCCGTCGCCCCTCGACATTCATATCCGGCATCTGGAAGAGTTACGCCGTCAGAAACTGGAGATGACCCGGGCTTTACGGACATTGGCCAAGACGGATCGATTCCGCGAACCGCTGCGGTTGATTATGAGCGTTCCGGGGTTCGGGCAGGCTACGGGAATGGCGTTCCTCTCCGAGATATGCGACATAACCCGCTTCCGCAATGCCGAACAACTGGCTGCCTATATCGGAATGATCCCGATGTGCCACTCCAGCGGAGAGAAAGATGGGACGGGGATATTACCATACGAAAACACGCCGTTATGCGCTGTAACCTGATAGAAGCGGCATGGGTGGCGGTACGTCAAGACCCTGCGATGAACCTGTTCTATACGGAACAATGCAAACGGATGCCCAAGAGCAAAGCTATCGTAAAGGTCGCCCGCAAACTGGTAAACCGTCTATTCTTTGTGCTGAAACATCAGACCGAATATGTCAATAGTATCGTGTCATAGAGAAACCCTTCCGGTAAACGGATTTTCCCAGAGAGAATACTACATAGTTGTTGCGGCGTTAACGTCCGCTTAAAATAATCTGCTCCTCTGGCCTTTGTAAACTAATAAGGGATATGCGGCAGAGAGCTGACCGCTAAGGAAAATCTGTTTATCGAAGGATTTTTTCGGGTTCTGAAATCTCGGCTTTCGAGAGAGCCAAAGGTGTTAAGCACGATGTGCCTCCGCACCGGCTCGATCAAAGGCCGGCGGAGGCTCTCGTGCCTTGACCTTTGGCCGAGAAGTTCACCAAGAAATGCAATACGCTGTAAATAAGATAAAAACAAATTTAACCGAAAACTTTGATCCAATTTTATTTGGATTGTAACAGGAAAGAACTACTATGGATAAGAATTTGACCGCTTTGAAACCCGCGTTGGTTTGGAAGCATTTTGCAGAAATCGCTAAAATACCCCGTCCTTCCTCCCACGAGGAGAAGATCCGTGCGTACGTGATCGGCGTAGCCAAGAGTCTCGGCCTGGAGTGCAAGGAGGATGCGGCCCACAATGTCTATGTCCGCAAGCCTGCCTCCAAAGGGATGGAGAACCGCAAGGGTATCGTTCTGCAGGCGCATCTGGATATGGTTCCCCAGAAGAACAACGATAAGAAGTTCGACTTTACCAAGGACCCGATCGAGGCGTATATCGACGGCGAATGGGTGACGGCCAACGGTACGACGCTCGGTGCGGACAACGGTATCGGTGCGGCGGCTATTCTTGCCGTCCTGGAGGACGATACGCTCGAACACGGTCCTCTCGAAGCGCTTTTCACAGCGACCGAGGAGACGGGTATGGACGGTGCGTTCGGCCTGAAGAAAGGGGTGCTGCACGGTGACATCCTGCTTAACCTCGATTCCGAGGAGGAGGGCGAGTTGTATGTAGGCTGCGCCGGCGGCGTGGATGCCAACATCACGTTCAAGTATAAGGCGGAGCCGACTCCGGCACGGAATTACCGGGCCGTGAAGCTGGTTGTCAAAGGTCTTAAGGGTGGGCACTCCGGTATCCAGATTGTCGAGCAGCGTGCCAATGCCAACAAATTGCTGTTCCGTTTCATCCGTGAGCAGAAGAAGTCGATGGACATCCTGCTTTGCTCGGTGGACGGCGGCGGTCTGCGCAATGCGATTCCGCGCGAGGCGACCGCTACGCTGATGGTCCGCACCAAGGATCTCGAGCAGCTGACCAAAGAGCTGAAAGCGTATGAAAAGGTCGTGAAGGCCGAGTTCGCCGGGATCGAGGACGCTGTTTCCATCAAACTGACCGAAACCGAAACCCCTGAAACGATGATCGCCAAGGAGGTGGCGGAGAATCTGATCCGTGCGGTCGTAGGCTGCCCGAACGGGGTGCAGAAGATGTCGGTGTCGATGCCCGGACTGGTGCAGACGTCGAGCAACCTGGCCCGCGTGGTGTCCGACGGCAAGACGGTGAAGTTGCAGTGTCTGCTCCGCAGTTCGGTGAACTCCGAGAAGGAGGAGCTGGGCGAGGCGATCTCCGCCGTGTTCGAGCTGGCCGGCGCCAAGGTGGAACTCACGGGTGCCTACAACGGTTGGAAACCCAATCTGGATTCGCCGATTCTGGCCGCGATGAAAGCTTCCTACAAAGCCCTTTTCGGCAAGGAACCTGCGGTTACGGCCATTCACGCCGGTCTGGAGTGCGGCATCATCGGTACGAATTACCCCAAGCTCGATATGATTTCTTTCGGCCCGACCATTTGCTATCCCCACTCTCCGGACGAAAAGGTGAACATCGCCTCCGTCGGCAAGTTCTATGAATTCCTGGTCGATACGCTGAAGAACGCTCCCCTAAAATAAGTCGTTTTGGAGGAGATGTCCTTGCCCGGCGGCGGCCGGCGTTGGTTCGTCATTGTCAATCCCGTGGCCGGAGGTGGCCGCGGGCTTGACCATTTTCCCCTGATCTCCAAGCTCCTGCGGGATGCCGGAATCCAGACCGAACCGGTCTTCACCGAACATAAGTTCCATGCGACGGAACTGACCGTGTCGGCCGTGAAGCAGGGATTCCGCCGCATTATCGCCGTAGGGGGCGACGGTACGCTGCACGAGGTCGTGAACGGTCTTTTTATTCAGCAGACGGTCGATCCCCGTGAGGTGCTGCTGGCTGTTGTCGCCGTGGGAGCGGGGAACGACTGGATCCGCACGTTCGGCGTGCCGAATCGCTATCAGGATGCGATCCGCGCTATCAAGGAGGGACATTCGTTTTTACAGGATGTCGGAGTCGTTTCTTACGAAGAGGCTCACTACCGTCAGCACCGTTATATGGCTAATGTGGCCGGTATGGGGTTCGATGCGATGGTAGTCAAGAAATACGCCCATCTCAAGAAGAAAGGACACCGCAACAAGTGGCTCTATACGTGGTGCATGATCCGTTCGTTCTTCAGCTACAAATCGACGGGCGTGAAGGTTTGGATCGACGACCGGCTGGTTTACAACAACCTGTTGATGAGCATCGCCATCGGTGTCTGCAAATACAACGGCGGCGGTATGCAGCAGTTGCCCGAGGCGGTGGCCGACGACGGACTGCTGGACGTGTCGCTGATCCGTCCCGTCCATTTCTGGCATATCCTGTTCCGCTTCCGTTATCTGTTCAACGGCGGGATTTACCGGATTCGGCATATCCTGCAGGAGAGGGGCAGCCGTATCCGCATCGAATCTTCGCCGGAGATCAGCGTCGAGGTCGATGGCGAATTGTTGGGGGAGTCTCCGTTGGAGTTTTCCGTATTGCACCGAGCTGTTCGGATCGTGGTTTCGGAGGAGTTCCTCAAGCGGGAGAGCTATCCGTTGTGTTCGTGCAATATCGTCTGATTTGATCGTATTATGCGACGAAGGCCGGAATCCGTCGGATTCCGGCCTTCGTCGGTCTTGCCGCTTCCATCGTCGTTGTGCGGTTTGCTTTTGGCGGGCGGTTGTTGCGCCTGCTGTAGGTGCTGCTGCGCACTCTTGCTGAAATTATCGGCTCCTGTGGCGCTGCGGAACTCTTTCTCGGAATGCGAAAGGGTGAGTATGATTTTTTATCGGCGCATCGGTTGCGTACGACAAGATTGTAATCGGTTACCCTCTTGCTCCGCGCTTGTCGTCTTGTCGAAACCCGGCTGTTTTTGCCGTTTTATTCTTTAATTTATACCGGAGCTGTTGTTCGGTCTTTAGTCCCGGGGCCTGTGTCGGGCTTGTCTGTTCGGAATCAATGAATAAAGTCTTCGTCAAACGCAAGTTATCGGGGAGATTTTCGTATCTTTGACTTCGTCTAAAATACTTCGCCTGGGCAAAATGCAAATAAATTTGCTTTTGCACGCGGCTTATTCGTATCTTTGCATTTCCGAACGACGGTATATCGACCGTCTTCGCGGGGGCACCTGCATTTTGCCGATGCCTGTCGAACGGATAATATTAAAAACGAAAGATATTCAATGGCTTTACAATGCGGTATCGTGGGGCTGCCCAACGTGGGTAAATCGACCCTTTTCAACTGCCTGTCCAACGCCAAGGCGCAGGCGGCGAATTTTCCTTTCTGTACGATCGAGCCCAACGTGGGCGTCATCACCGTTCCCGACGAGCGGCTCATTCGGCTCGCGGAGATCGACAATCCCAAGCGGGTGGTTCCCACCACCATCGAGATCGTCGATATCGCCGGACTGGTGAAAGGTGCCTCGAAAGGCGAGGGGCTGGGCAACAAGTTTCTGGCCAACATCCGCAACACGAACGCCATTATTCATGTGCTCCGTTGTTTCGAGAACGATAACATTACCCATGTCGATGGTTCGATCGACCCTGTGCGCGACAAGGGTATCATCGATACCGAGTTGCAGCTCAAGGACCTCGAAACCATCGAGAACCGCCTTGCCAAGACCCAGAAGCAGGCTGTCGTGGGCGGGGACAAGCAGGCCAAACGTGCCGTGGAGATCCTGTTGCAGTACAAGGCCGTCCTGGAGCAGGGGTTGAGCGCCCGGACCGTGGAGCTCGAGAAAGAGGACCGCAAGCTGGTCGCCGACCTGAACCTGCTGACCGACAAACCGGTGCTCTACGTCTGCAACGTCGATGAGAAGAGCGCCGTGACGGGTAACGAACATACCCGGGCCGTCGAGGCCGCCATTGCCGACGAGCGGGCCGAGATGCTGATCGTCGCCGCAGCTACCGAGGCCGACATCGCCGAGCTGGACGAGTACGAGGAGCGCCAGATGTTCCTCGAAGAGATCGGCCTGAAGGAGTCGGGCGTGGCGCGTCTGATTAAAGCGGCCTATAAATTGCTGGATTTGCAGACGTTCTTCACGACCGGTGCCGACGAGAGCCGTGCCTGGACTTTCCGCCGGGGAATGAAGGCGCCCCAGACCGCCGGCATCATCCATACCGATTTCGAGCGGGGCTTCATCCGGGCCGAAGTCATCAAGTACGACGACTATGTGGCGCTGGGTTCCGAAAAGGCTTGCCGCGACCAGGGCAAGATCGGGGTCGAGGGTAAGGAGTACGTGGTGCAGGACGGCGACATCATGCACTTCCTGTTCAACGTGTAGTGCCGCGCTGCCGTTTACGGATAGCGGACGGGGCGCCGCCGGATGCGGTGATCGCGTCCTGTTGAAAACGCCGGGGCCGGAAGCGGCCGATGAATTGCGGCGGGTTAGCAAGTATAATTCTTAAAATATTACGATCATGAAAGCGTATTGGAAGTACCTCATTATCGGCGTGGCGGTCGTTGTCAGCGCCTGGTTGCTCGCAAGGGCGTACACATATAAATACCACGCACAGGAGACGATCGTGGTGACGGGTCTGGGCGAGACCGAGTTTATGTCCGACCTGATCGTCTGGAACGGTTTCATCACGGCCGAAGCGCGGAACGTCGAGGCGGGATATGCGCAGATCGAGTCCAGCAAGAAGAAAGTGTACGATTATCTCTTGTCGAAGGGAATCGCAGCCGAAGCCGTGGTCTTCCAGTTCGTGAATGTCAATAAACAGTACGAGCCGGTCTATTCGGCCAATGGCAGTTGGGCCGGACAGCGTTTCACGGGCTATCGGCTTTCGCAGGGTTTCACCGTTGAGTCGAAGAGTGTCGATGCCGTTGAGAATGTTTCGCGTGAAATCTCTTCGCTGATCGCCCAGGGCGTTTCGATCGAGGCCATGCAGCCCGATTATTACTATACGAAGCTCGACGACGTGAAGTTGTCGCTCATCGAGAAAGCATCGGCCGATGCCCGTGTCCGTGCCGAGAAGATCGCGGTCAATGCTGGAGCGAAGCTCGGCGGAGTGGCTTCGGCCCGTATGGGCGTGTTTCAGATCACGGGAGCCAATACCAACGAGGAGTTCTCGGCCGGCGGATCGTTCAACACCTCGAGTCGGCAGAAAAAAGCCCGTATCACCATGCGGGTCGAATACCGTATCAAGTAGCCTGCGATGGGAAATCGAGAGAAAATCGCCCGGGTGCTTACCTCCCGATGGACGGAACGGGTATTTTTCGTTCTGCTTCTCGCAGCGGTCGCTTTGAGGGACGATGCGGTCTGGCGTGTGGTATCGGGTGCCTTCGTTGTGTGGGTGATGTGTGCGCTGTGGGCCGTGGCGCCGACTTTGCGCAAACCTGCCCGAGGGGGTGCAGCGGCGCAGGATGCGGCAGGTCGCAAGACGGCTGAATCCGAACATGACGATAAAAAGGAAATCAACAAAGAGTAACGAAATATGGAAAGACCTGTCCGGGTGCGCTTCGCACCCAGCCCTACGGGGCCTCTGCATATCGGCGGCGTACGTACGGCGCTTTATAACTACCTGTTCGCGCGTCGGCACGGCGGTACGATGATTCTTCGTATCGAAGATACCGACTCGCAGCGTTTCGTGCCGGGTGCCGAGGAGTATATCCTCGAGTCGCTCAAGTGGTGCGGCATCGAGATCGACGAGGGTGTCGGCGTCGGCGGCCCCCATGCGCCGTACCGCCAGAGCGAGCGGCGCGACATCTACCTGAAATACGCGAAACAGCTCGTGGAGTCCGGATGGGCCTACTACGCTTTTGATACTGCCGAGGAGTTGGACGCCCTGCGCAAGGAGTACGAGGCGCGCGGCGAAACTTTCGCATACAACTATTCGATCCGCGAGAAACTGCCTACGTCGCTCTCTCTCTCGAAAGAGGAGGTCGCAGCCCGCATCGCGCGGGGCGACCAGTGGGTCATTCGCTTCAAGATGCCCGAAAACGAGATCGTCGAAATGGACGACCTGATCCGGGGGCATGTCGAGGTGAACACTTCGACGCTCGACGACAAGGTGCTCTATAAGTCGGCCGATGCGCTGCCTACGTACCACCTGGCGAATATCGCGGACGACCGTCTGATGGAGGTGTCGCACGTGATCCGTGGCGAGGAGTGGCTGCCGTCGCTGCCGCTGCATTATCTGCTGTACCGGGCCTTTGGTTGGACGGACCTGCAGCCCCGCTTCGCGCATCTGCCTCTGCTGCTGAAACCTACGGGCGGCGGCAAACTCTCGAAGCGCGACGGCGACAAGATGGGGTTCCCCGTGTTCCCGCTCTTCTGGAAATCCCCGACGGGCGAAACCGCACGCGGTTACCGCGAGGACGGTTATTTCCCCGAGGCGTTTATCAACATGCTGGCGTTGCTGGGGTGGAATCCCGGCACCGAGCAGGAGATCTTCTCGATGCAGGAGCTGATCGACAGCTTCTCGCTGGAGCGCGTTTCGAAATCGGGCGCCCGCTTCCAGCCCGACAAGGCCAAGTGGTTCAACGCCCAGTATATGCACCATAAGAGCGACGCGGAGCTGGCCGCACTGTATCAGCCGATCCTGCGCGAGCACGGCATCGAGGTTTCGGACGAGTTGGCCGGGCGTGCCGCAGGCATTATGAAAGAGCGGGCCACGTTCATCACCGATCTGTGGGATCTGACCTCGTTCTTCTTCGTCGCTCCGACTCAGTACGATGAGAAGCAGGCTAAGAAGTATTGGAAGGGCGATAATCCGGCTATGCTGCGCGAACTGCGCGAGGTGCTGGCCGGCATCGACGATTTTTCGCTCGAAAATACCGAGCGGATCGTGCACGGCTGGATCGAGCAGAAGGGCTATTCGCTGGGACAGGTGATGAACACGCTGCGCCTGGCGCTGGTCGGAGCCGGCAAGGGTCCCGGTATGTACGACGTTACCTCTTTCATCGGGAAGGAGGAGACCCTGCGTCGTATCGACAACCTGCTGCGTAATCTGAAGCCGGGCGAATAGGGATGGAGATCGAACAGCAGATCTGGGGCGCCACTTCGGAGGGCGAGGCCGTTGTGCTCTATACGCTGCGCAATGCCGCAGGTGCCGAAGTGCGGCTTTGCAATGTCGGCGCGGCTGTCGTGTCGATTCTGGTTCCCGATCGTGACGGACATTTGGCGGATGTGGCGCTGGGTTACAAGGATTTCCGCAGTTATTTCGGCGATCCGGCCCTGTGCGGCAAAAGCATCGGCCGCGTGGCCGGTTGCATCGCTTACGGGACGATGCGGATTGACGGCGAAGAATACCGCTTGGATATAAACGGCATGGCCGGGCATCTCAACGGCGGTGTGAAGGGCTTCGCCGGGCGCTTGTGGGAGAGCCGTGTCGAAACCAACCGGGTCGTGATGTCGCTCTCTTCCGACGACGGCGATCAGGGGTATCCCGGTAATTTGCAGGTCGAGGCCGCTTTCGATTTCGACGAAGATAATGCGCTGGAAATAACTTATATCGCTCGAACCGACCGGACGACGCCCGTGAACATGGCCTGCAACCTGCTGCTCAATCTGGGCGGCGAGGGCAGCGGGTCGGTACTCGACCACGAGCTGCGGCTCGATGCTTCGACTGTTTTGGAAGCGGACGATCGTCTGATTCCTACCGGGAAACTGCTCGGTGTTGCCGGTACGCCCGCCGATTTCCGTTCACTGCGCCGCTTGGGTGAGGGCGTCGATTCCGATTTCGACCGGATCCGGATGCTGCGGGGGTACGACCACTTCTTCCCCGTGGACGGTTGGCGGCAGAATATCCTGACCGAAGTCGGCGAATTGCGCGATGCACGTTCGGGACTCCGGGTGGAGATTCTCTCTTCGCAGCCCGGCGTGACGCTCTACACCGGCAATCGCTTGGGCGGCGGATGCCCCGAAACGAAGTCGGGCGGCCGCTACCGGGATTACGAAGGGGTCGCCGTCGTCTGTCAGGGGTATCCCGATGCGGTCAATCGGCCGGAATTTCCTTCTCCGCTGCTTGCGCCTGACGGATTTTATTGCCAGAAGACCGTCTATCGGTTCGGTACTTTCCGGTAGGTGATGACTCTCCCCAGGCTTGCCCTGTCCCGAGGAAGATACCGGATTTTTCAACTGTCGGAGCCGGAAAACGGTCCCGGGTTTTGCCTGGTTCCGGGTTGTAAACGTTTTTTTCGGCAAATATCCGAACAGTCGGTTTTTCGTCGCTGTCCGCCGCATTCGGAGTGAGTTGTTCGAACAAAGCTGTGCGCCATTCCTGGGGTCGAGCCGGGTGGCGTACTCTTTTTGTGATGCGGTGCGATTTTCCGAAATTTAATGTTATCTTTGCGCCCGTATTCTTGAAGGGGTGCCTTACTGTCAGGCTGAGATTATACCCATTGTACCGGATACGGGTAATGCTGAAACCGGGAATCTATAATCGATACGACATACCCCTTTTCTGTTCTTTTAATTCAATTAAAGTTATGAAAAGGATTTTCTTACTGCCGCTTACGGCTGCGGCTGTCTGGTGCGCGATGCCGGTGCACGCGGACGAACCGGTGGAAACGGACTCCATGACTCCGGATTCCATGAAACTGTACGAATTGCAGCAGATCGAGGTGACCGCTACCCGCGTCGATCGCAAAACTCCGGTGGCATATGCCGATATCGGCCGAGAAGCGATTTCTCGCCGGAATTTCGGCAGCGACATGCCGACGTTGTTGCAAATGACTCCGTCGGTGGTCGCCACTTCGGATGCCGGCAACGGCATCGGCGGTACGGCGTTCCGTCTGCGCGGTTCGGATGCTTCGCGCATCAATGTCACAACCAACGGCGTGCCGATGAACGATGCCGAGAGCCACTCGGTCTATTGGTACGATACGCCCGACATGGCTTCTTCGGTCGGAACGATCCAGGTACAGCGCGGTGCCGGAACCTCGACCAACGGTACGGGAGCCTTCGGCGGTTCGGTGAATATGACCACCGCCCCGATGTCGAGCGAATTTTCTGGCGAAGCGTCCCTTTCCTATGGCTCCTACAACACCAACAAACAGTCGTTGCAGATCGGTTCGGGACTCATGGGCGGCCATTGGACCGTCGATGCCCGGCTTTCGCATATCTCCTCGGACGGTTATGTCGATCGGGCCTTCACCAACCTGGAGTCCTACATGTTGCAGGTCGGGTACTACGATGGGGGTACGGCCGTGAAGCTGATCTCCTTCGGCGGTGTGGCCAGAGTCGGACTGGCTTATGACGGCGTGACGAAGGAGCAGCTCGAAACCGACCGGCGCTACAATTCGCAGGGGCTTGTCAAACATGCCGACGGATCGATTTCGTTTTATGATAACCAGACGGATAACTATACCCAGATCAACAATCAGTTGATCGTCAATCATCGCTTCAACGCCCGTTGGACGCTGAATGTCACGGGCCACTACACCTACGGTTCGGGTTATTACAACCAGTATAAGAACGGACAGACGTTGAGCGAGTACGGTATCGCGCCGATCCCTACGGACGATCCGAACGAGCCGATTACCGAAAGCAATCTGATTCGCCGCAAGTCGATGGACAACCATTTCGGCGGCGTGGTGGCATCGGCCAACTATACTCGTGGCCGCGTACAACTGGCCCTGGGCGGTGCGGGCAGCGTATATGACGGCGGCCACTGGGGAAACGTGATGTCGGTCGTCGATGCACCCGGCTTCCCGCGTCACGAATATTATCGTAACGCCTCGACCAAGTACGATGCCAACGTCTTCGCCAAGATCAACTGGGAGGCTGCACGGGGACTGAACCTCTATGCCGACCTGCAGTACCGTTTCATCCGGCATAACATTACGGGCACCAACGACAATTTCAACAGCACCACTTCGGCGCTTCAGGAGTTGGATATTCACCGTACCTATCACTTTTTCAACCCCAAAGCGGGCGTGAACTACACTTTCGCCCGGAATCACAAGGTCTATGTGTCGTTCGCCGTGGCGCAGAAGGAGCCTACGCGCAGCAACTTCACCGATACCAAGAACGGGGAGTATCCCACCTCGGAGCGGCTGTACGACTGGGAGTTCGGCTATCTTTTCCACAACGACCGTTTCGAGGCGGGCGTGAACTTCTACTATATGTCCTACAAGGATCAGCTGGTCGCTACGGGCGAACTCTCGGACACGGGGCAGGAGCTGTCCCGCAATATTCCAGACAGTTACCGCCGGGGCATCGAACTCTCGGCTTCGCTGAACATCGCCCGCTGGTTTTCGCTGGGAGCCAATGCGACCCTGAGCCAGAACCGGATCGAGAACTATACGGAATATGTTTCGGAGTACGACGCCGACTGGAACTACCTGGGCGAAAAGGAGCTGTATCTCGGGACCTCGACCCTTTCCTACTCTCCGTCGGTCATCGCCGGAGTGCTATTGGATTTCCATGTCAAAGGGTTCAGCGCCCTGCTGCATACGCAGTATGTCGGCAAACAATACTTTACCAACGGCCGCAACGATGCGCTGTCGCTCGACGACTACTGTGTCACCAACCTGAACCTGGGGTATGAATTGGCTGCCTCGAAGATCGGAAGCGTGCGTTTCGGCGTGCAGATCAACAATCTTTTCAATACGGAGTATTGTAACAACGGCTACGGTTATTCGTCGATTGTCGGAGGTGTGCGCGAAGATTCGGCCTTCTATTTTCCCCAGGCGATGTTCAACGTGCTGGCCAACGTAACGGTGCGGTTTTAGGCGATGGAACTCAAACTCATCCTGCAGATCGTCGGCTTTACGCTGGGGCTGCTCTATCTGTGGCTCGAATACCGGGCCAACATCTACCTCTGGCTCGTGGGGCTGGTGATGCCCGTCGTGCACGGTACGCTCTACTTCCAGACGGGGCTTTATGCCGATTTCGGCATGAACGTCTATTATTTTCTGGCGAGTGTCTATGGGTGGCTGGTATGGCGCAACGCTCCCAAAACCGAAAAGGGCGGCGGTATTTCCCGTACGCCCGCACGCCGCTGGCCGATGATCGCGGCGGCGTATGCGGCGATCCATCTGTTCATCTACTGGGTGCTCGTGACCTTTACCAACAGCACCGTGCCGTTCTGGGATAGCCTGACCACGTCGCTGAGCATCGTGGGAATGTGGATGCTTTCGCGCAAGTATCTGGAACAGTGGTTTGTATGGTTTGTAGTCAATTTGGTGACGGTCGGGCTCTATTTCTACAAGGAGATCCCGCTCACCGCATTGCTCTACACGATTTACCTGACGATGTCGCTGGCCGGGTATTTCCGCTGGCGTCGGATGATGCGGCGGCAGATGCGGGGCTGATTCGGGAAAGAGGCGAAAGCCGGGTTACTCTTCGGGGAGCCCGGCTTTTTCGATCTGGTTTCGTATTTCCTGCCGCAAGGCTTTGGGGGTGATGCCTGCCGCGACGAGCAGATAGGAGTGGCGGAGTTGCTCGCGGATAAAGGCGTCGGGCAGATCACCATCCGTACGGATGCCGTTCCAGTGGCGTTTGTTGCTGTGGAAAGCGGGAGTGACCAGTTCCGGATAGCGTTCGCGAAGCAGAACGGCCCGATCCGGATCGCACTTTACAGCGATCCATCGGAATTCCACCATATCGGTGTAACAGAACATTTTGCCCCCGATTTTGAAGACCAGGGTCGTTTCGTCGAACGGGGTACACTCTTCTGCCAGCGGCAGGGAGAGGCAATAGCGGCGCAGTTCCAGAATATCCATTTCAGGATGATTTTTTTAGTGTGGGTATATGCAGCAAAGCGGGTGCGGTGTCCGTTCGAAGGTTTTTCGTTCGGTTTTGCATCCGAAGCAAAGATATACATAGTTTTTCCGATTCGGAAAATAATCGTCGAGCTGCATCGGTGAATTTTTGGCAATCTGCGGACAAACCGTTTCCCGCATCCGATATTTTTCGTACCTTTGGCTCTGATAAACCGATTTTGTTATGGAGGTGAACAAGATACAGGAAGAACTTGCCCGTTTGATCGAACTGGTCGATGGCTGGGCGGGTTCGCACGATGTCCCCGGCATCGAGCGGGATTTGGTTTTGGACAAGCTCAAAAAATTGTATGAAGCGATACGGTTTGCGAATTTCGACGAAGGGGATTCCTCCGCTTCCGCGTCCGTCGCTGCGCAGCAGTCCGTCGCCGAAGTTGCGCCGGTGTCCGAAATAAGTATCGACCTGGACGATTTGCTGGCGGAGCCTGTCCGCGACTCCCTGCCGGAGCCGGCTGCGATGCCCGAAGCTTTGGGTGAATCCGCCGGGGTGTCTGCTGCTGTGCCGGAATCTGCGCCCTCCGTGAAGCCGGTTTCGGCATCTGCCGTTACAGAACCTGAGCCGGAACCTGTACTTGTCGTTGCGTCTGCTCCTGTGGCCGAGCCGGATCCGGTGCTTGCCGACGAATCTGCCCCTGAATCCGTGCCTGTATCGGAATCTGCACCTGCAGCGGAGTCTATAGCTGTCGCGGTCGCGGTATCTGTGACGTCCGGTCTTTCGCGGCAGGATGCTTCGATGGAAGGGCAGTCCGACAAAGCGTCGGGAACCGGGCACGATGCTGCGGTTCGGACCGGCCGGGAGGGGCTTGCCGGATCGTCTGCCGGTCAGGTGGTTGCTCCCTCCTCTGAAGCCGATGCCGAATCGAAGCAGAAAGTCGTCGTATCGGACAGTCTGTTCGATCTGGACGATCTGGTGATCCGTCACAGGGAGAAGCGGCGGGTCATCATGTCCCTCTACGAGACGGACGGGCCGCAGGAAGCCGCTGCTTCGAAGATTCCGGTCGGGACCGGGCAGAAGCCGGGGCATGCAGCGGCTCCGCAGCAACAGGCAACCGCTGGAAAGGAGCAGGACGATGCAGCGGCTCCGCAGCTGGAAACACTCCTCGAAAAAATGGATGAACCGAAGAAGTCCGTAACGTCGCAAATGCCGGAGCCACAGTCCGAAACATCGGAATCCGACTCTGTCGCTGCAGAGATTTCGGAGCAAGCGGATAATGCGGCGGATGCCGATGCTTCCGTTGCCGCTTCGCAAAAGACGGTCGTCGCCGAAACGACTTCGGCTAAAACCGATGCCCCGAAATACCCGTTTGCCGCCGAACCGGAGCCGGTGCTGGGCGAGGTGTTGGGCGGTGACGTGCATACGCTGGCCGACACGATCGCCGCGCCGAAGGACATGGCTTCCGAAATCGTGCGCAAGGAGCGGATCACCGACCTGAAGCAGGCGATCGGTATCAACGACAAATTCCTGTTGCTGCGGGACTTGTTCGGCGGCGATACCGAGCGGTACGAACGGACGATCGACCGTCTGAACGAGTTTGACGACCTGGACGACTGCATTATCTATATCTCCGAGAATTACGATTGGAACCCTTCGTCCGACGGAGTGAGGTTCCTGATGGAGTTGCTGGAACGTAAACTCTCCTCGACGATGGCTAAGCTCTATATCGTTCCTACGCCGATCGGAAATTTGGACGACATCACGATTCGGGCCGTCAGGGTGCTTTCCGAAGTCGATTTTATTCTGGCTGAAGACACGCGCACCTCGTCGGTGCTGCTCAAGCATCTGGGCATCGAGAAAAAGATGTATGCCCACCACAAGTTCAATGAACATGCGACGGTTGGTCTGGTGGCCGACAACATCGCCCAGGGCCGTTCAGCGGCTCTGATTTCGGATGCGGGCACGCCGGGAATCTCCGACCCGGGATTCCTGCTGGTGCGGGCCTGTCTTGAAGCGGGGATCGAGGTGGAGACGCTGCCCGGAGCTACGGCTTTCGTTCCGGCGCTCGTGCAGAGCGGCTTTCCGTGCGACCGGTTTTGCTTCGAGGGTTTTCTGCCCCAGAAGAAAGGCCGCAACAAGCATTTGCAGAGCCTTGCGTCGGAGCCGCGTACGATGATTTTTTACGAGTCGCCTTTCCGGGTGGTCAAGACCCTCGAACAGTTCGCCGAGGTGTTCGGTCCGGAGCGGATGGCGGCCGTGTCGCGGGAACTGACCAAAAAGTTCGAACAGACCGTGCGGGGAACCCTTGCCGAGGTTGCGGACTATTTCCGGGAACATACGCCCAAAGGAGAGTTCGTGATCGTGGTGGCGGGGCTTCCGAAACCGGGAAAGAATATGGATACAGAATCCGAAGAAGAGTAAATGAGTGATATGGAAAATAGTGAATTGAAAGAGCAGTCCCGTCATTCGTTCCGACTTTGGGCGGAGTTCCGGGCTTTTATGCGGGACCGTTTCAGTCTGGAGGATGACAAGGCCTCGCAGGATGAAGTAGCTGCCAACATCAGCAAGGGTACGGAGTTTCGCGGCGTCAATTTGTGGGTCCTGATTTGCGCTACGATGGTGGCGTCGCTGGGCCTGAATGTCAATTCGGCCGCCGTAATTATCGGCGCCATGTGTATTTCTCCGATCATGGGGCCGATTATGGGTATCGGCTTTTCGCTCGGGATCAACGATTTCGACCTGTTGAAAAAATCCGTCAGGAACTTCGTCCTGATGTTCGTCGTGGCGATTTCGACTTCGACCCTCTTCTTTTTCATCTCCCCGCTGGGGAATGCGAGCAGTGAGTTGCTCGCACGTACCACTCCGACGACTTACGACGTGTTGATCGCCTTTTTCGGCGGTATGGCCGGTATCGTGGCGCAATCGCGCCAGGATCGTAATTCGACCGTTATTCCGGGCGTTGCGATCGCTACGGCGTTGATGCCGCCTCTCTGTACGGCGGGGTTCGGTCTGGCGACGGGACAGTATCGTTTTTTCTTCGGGGCGTTTTACCTGTTTTTCATCAATACGGTTTTTATCGCCCTGGCTACTTATATTTTTACCCGGTTTCTGAAGTACAGGAAGAAGACGTTTCTCAACAAATCCCGTGAGCGTTTCGTGAAGCGGACGATGCTGGCGATTACGCTCGTTACGTTTATTCCCAGCGTATTCATCGGCTTGCATATGGTGCGGGTTTCGATTTTCGAGGTGCAGGCCGATAAGTATATCGCCCAGGTGTTCAATTTCCCGCAGACCCGTGTGATCGAATCCAGCAAGATCTACCGGCGGGGCGGAGAATCGCCCCGTATCGAACTGCTGTTGGTCGGGGAGCCGCTCGGCGAAGATGTGATCGAGAATGCGCGGGGACAGCTCGCAAGCTATGGGCTGCCTCGGACAGAATTGGTGGTGCGACAGGCATCGAACTCGGATAAGGTCGATTTGCAGTCGCTGCAGTCGAGTTATGTGGAGCTGCTGGACGAGAAGAATCGGCAAATCGCCGAGATGAAACAGCGACTGGCTCGCTATCAGGTGACGAATGTCGATATCGGCGATATTTCGCAGGAGGTGGGCGTGATGTCGGATAACGTGGAGTCGATGTCGCTTACCAAAGGGGTGATGTTCGACGTTGCGGGCAAACCGCTGGATACGCTGTTGGTCTGTGTCATTACGCCGAAGGATTTCCAACGCCAGATAGACCGGGAGCAGTTGCGCAAGTGGCTTTCGGTCCGCACGAAGGTCGATAATGTGAAACTGTTCGTAGAACCGAAATCGAATGAGTAAGCCGGAGGTAGAAAGACAGAAAAGCCCGAATCTGGGTTTTTGGGGAAGGATCGGACTGGAAAGCCTCTGGATTTTCTGTAAGTTTTTCTCCATTTTGCCGTATTGGTTTCGCTATTACGTGGTGGAACCGGCCGTTTTCGGTGCGTTGCGCCTGTTGCGTTACCGTTATCGGGTCGTGACGGAGAATTTGCGGAACTCTTTTCCGGAGAAAAGCCTGGAGGAGTTGCATGCTATCCGGAGAGGTTTTTACCGTACTTTGGCGGAGATTTTCGTGGATACCTTCAGTCTGGCCGGACTCACCGACGAGAAATGCCGTCAGGTAGTCGTCGTAAAGGATCTGGAAAAGCAGATGGCTGCGGTCGAGGGCCGGGACTGGATCGCTCTGACGGCTCATTTAGGGTGCTGGGAGTACTGTTCGTTCTGGGGGATTATCGTCCCTTCGCAGGTGGTCGTGGCGGTCTATCATCCCCTGCGGAGTCGCGTTTTCGACGAATTGTACAAACGTCTGCGCAGCCATGCGAATATCTGCCCGGTACCGATGGCTGAGTCCCTGCGCTTCTATCTGCGAAATCGGGAGAAGGGAATCGACGGCAAGAATATCGTGATGGGACTGATTGCCGATCAGAATCCGCCGCGCCGTCCCGACAGCCATTGGTTCCGCTTCCTCAATCGGGATACGATCTTTTTCGACGGAGGGGAGAAGCTGGCGCTGCGTTGCGGTCTGCCCGTATATTGCTGTTGGCTGCGGCGTGTCAAACCGGGTTATTACGAGATGGATTTCGACCGGATTTACGACGGAGAAGAGGAGGTGGCTCCCCATGAAATAACGGAACGCTACGTGCGGCGTCTGGAGCAGAAGATCCGCGAATACCCCCGACCTGTGGATGTGGTCGCACAAGCGGTGGAAACACAAGTCCCCGGCCGATCTGGCCCGCATGGAATGCGAACGAAAACAGAAATAGTGATCCTGAATTGGAACGGTGCCGGGCATTTGCGCCGTTTCCTGCCTTCGGTGCTCGCATCGGTTCCCGAAGGGGTCGGCGTCGTCGTGGCCGACAACGGTTCGACGGACGATTCGCTCGGCGTGCTCGAACGCGAATTTCCCGCTGTGGGGCGAATCGTACTGGACCGTAACTACGGGTTCGCCGGAGGTTATAACCGGGCGTTGGAGTATCTCGATGCGGACTATTTCATTCTGCTCAATTCGGATGTCGAAACGCCTGCCGGATGGGTCGAACCGCTCGTCGAAACGCTCGATCGGGATCGGACCGTGGCTGCCGTAGCGCCCAAGCTGCTGTCGCTCGTCGAGCCTGCACGGTTCGAGTATGCCGGAGCTTCGGGCGGTTTCATCGACTACCTGGGGTATCCTTTCTGCCGAGGTCGTATTTTGCAGTGTGTCGAACGGGACGAAGGGCAGTACGACGATGCCCGCGATGTTTTTTTGGGCGAGCGGCGCTGCTTTCTGCTGCCGGGCCGAAGTATTTCGGGCGATGGGCGGTTTCGACGAGGATTTTTTCGCCCACATGGAGGAGATCGACCTCTGCTGGCGGATGCAGCTGGCCGGTTACCGGGTGCGGATCGAGCCCCGGAGCCGGGTTTATCACCTCGGCGGGGGGAGTCTGGCGCAGGGATCGCCTTCGAAGGTGTTTTACAACCATCGCAATAATCTGGCGATGCTCTACAAGTGTGCGTCGCCGGTGCAGCGGAGCGTCGTGGCTGTCGTGCGTCCGGTGCTCGACTCGTGCGCGGCGCTGTCGTACCTGATGCAGGGGTGTCCGGATTACGTGCGGGCCGTGGGACGTGCGTGGCGGGATTTTCTGCGGGCGCACAAGGCGCTGGCCGCCAAGCGGCGGGCTGTTCGCGGTGCGGCGAAGGGGAAGCCCCGGGGCATATACTGCGGGTCGATCGTTCTGCGTTATTTATTAGGTCGCAGACGGTTCGGCAAGTTGCTGTAAAGGGGTGGCGATTCGAATGCGACCGCTGCCTTATGTGTCGATGTTCGGACGGGGGCGATTTAAGCTGGCGATAATATACTTTTGTGTACCTTTGGGGGTGTGTAGCGGCCCAAGTCCTCTCCGAGAGGAGATCCGGAGAGGCAGAATTATAAATGCGGCTGCGAATCTCAAATAAGCGGCTGCCGGATTCGGAGCTGTGACTGTCGGATAAAGGTACGCTGAAATACATAATTACCCTAAGAAAGTATTTGGATGGAAAAAAACTGGTTGTCATACCTACTTATAACGAGCGGGAGAATATTTCGAAGATGATCTCGAAGGTGATGTCGCTCGAGGGCGGTTACCATTTGCTCGTGGTGGACGACGGCTCGCCCGATGGAACGGGAGCGATCGTCAAGGAGCGGCAGGCGGAGTTTCCGGATCGTCTGTTTCTGTTGGAACGCTCGGGAAAACTGGGTTGGGCACTGCCTATATCGAGGGATTCCGCTGGGCGCTGGCTCGCCCGTACGATGCCGTGTTCGAAATGGACTGCGATTTTTCGCATAATCCCGACGATCTGCTGCGGCTTACCGCCGAATTGGAGGCCGGAGCGGATGTCGCCGTCGGTTCGCGGTATTCGAAAGGAGTGACGGTGGTGAACTGGCCTATGTCGCGGCTGTTGATGTCCTATTGCGCCTCGCGGTATGTGCGGATCGTGACGGGGATGCCCGTCTGCGATGCGACGGCCGGATTCGTCGGCTATAAGCGGGAAGTGCTTGCGGCGATCGATTTCGACCGGATCGAGATGGTGGGGTACGGATTCCAGATCGAGATGAAATATACGGCCTGGAAGATGGGATTCCGCATCGGCGAGGTGCCGATCATCTTTGCCGACCGGACCGAAGGAACCTCCAAGATGTCGGGCGGTATCTTCGGCGAAGCGTTCTTCGGGGTGCTGGCCCTGCCGTTTCGAACGATCGCCCGGAAGAAATAACGGTCGTTGCGTTGCCGGGAAGTGTATTCCTCTTATGCGGGCGGTAAATAGAGTGTTGAGAGGGAAAACGGAGAAATGGTTACGATAAGGGAATATCGGACGACAGACAAGGATGATGTGATGGAATTGATCCGGCGGAATACACCAGAATATTTTGCGGCGGAAGAAGAAATTGATTTGAGTGATTATCTGGATCGAGAAATAGAGTCGTATTATGTGCTGGTCACGAATGACAGGATCGTTGGTTGCGGCGGAATAAATTTTGCCGATGATAAAACCGTCGGCAAAATAAGTTGGGACATCATACATCCCGATTATCAGGGAAAATCGCTTGGGAAGCAACTGCTCGAATATAGAATCGACAAGTTGAAATCAATTGATCGTGTCCGCAAGATAACCGTCAGAACTTCGCAGTTGGTTTATAAGTTCTATCAGAAGCAAGGCTTTGTGTTGAAAGCGACGCATAAGGACTATTGGGCCAAAGGTATCGATTGGAGTATGAAGGAAATTAGAACCCCTCTGTATTTTAAAATGTAAGATATATTTTACTCCTGAATACAGCAACGACAGGGCGTCGGAAATTTTCCGTGAATGTCCGATATGGAGTTTACGGCGAATATTGAAAACACGATTTATCAATCGAAAAGCCGGAGCTTCGATAGCTCCGGCTTTTTCATTTTACCGTAGAAGAAATATCTATTTGTTGATCTTGGCCCACGAATCCTTGAGGGTCACCGTGCGGTTGAATACCGGGTGGCCGAGCTTGGAGTCCGTGTCGGCGCAGAAATACCCTACGCGCTCGAACTGGAAGGGCTGCCCGATGGGAGCCTCCCCAAGCGACGGTTCCAGATAGCCTCGGGTGACGATCATCGAATCGGGGTTGAGATTGTCCTCCCAACTGCCGCCTTCGGCCACGTCGTCGGGATCTTCGGTCGTGAAAAGCGGGTTGAAGAGCCGGATTTCGGCTTCGATCGCATCGGCCGCCGATACCCAGTGGATCACGCCTTTCACGCGGCGGCCGTCGCTCGACGAACCGTTGCCCGACTCCGGGTCGTACGTGCAGCGAAGCTCCGTGATGTTGCCTTCTGCATCCTTGACGACCTCTTCGCATCGGATCAGGTAGGAGTAGCGCAGGCGCACCTCCGTACCGGGACTCAGGCGGTAGTATTTCTTGGGCGGGACCTCCATGAAGTCGTCGCGTTCGATATAGATCTCGCGCGAGAAAGGCACCTGGCGCGTGCCGGCGTTTTCGTCTTCGGGATTATTGATCGCCGTGAAAAGCTCGGTTTTGCCTTCGGGGTAGTTGGTGATGACGACTTTCAGCGGGTTGAGTACCGCCATGCGGCGTTCGGCGACCTTGTTCAGGTCTTCGCGCACGCAGAACTCCAGCTTGCCCAGGTCGATCACGTTGTCGCGCTTGGCTACGCCGACCATTTCGGCGAAGTTGCGCACCGAAGCCGGCGTATAACCCTTGCGGCGCAGGGCGCAGATGGTCGGCATGCGGGGATCGTCCCAGCCCATCACGGCGCCCTCCTGCACGAGTTTCAGAAGACGGCGCTTGGACATCATCGTATAGGTGAGGTTCAGACGGGCGAATTCGTACTGGTGCGAGGGGTAGATGTCGAGCGCTTGGATGAACCAGTCGTAGAGCGGACGGTGCACGTCGAATTCGAGGGTGCAGATCGAGTGGGTGATCCGTTCGATTGAATCGCACTGGCCATGCGCATAGTCGTACATCGGATAGATGCACCATTTGTTACCCGTGCGGTGATGCTCGGCGTGCAGGATGCGGTACATGATCGGGTCGCGGAACAGCATGTTCGGGTGCGCCATGTCGATTTTGGCTCGCAACACCTTCTCGCCGTCGGCGAACTCGCCCTTTTTCATCCGCTCGAACAGGTCGAGGTTTTCCTCGACCGAGCGGTTGCGCCAAGGCGACTCCTTGCCGGGCTCGGATACCGTGCCGCGCGTGAGGCGGATCTCTTCCTGCGTCTGGTCATCGACATAGGCCAATCCTTTCTTGATCAGGACGACGGCCCAGTCGTAGAGCTGGTCGAAATAGTCCGACGCATAGCGTTCCAACGCCCAGTCGAAACCCAGCCACCGGATGTCGCGCTTGATCGAATCCACGTACTCCACGTCCTCCTTCACCGGGTTGGTGTCGTCGAAACGCAGGTTGCACTTGCCGCCGTATTTCTTGGCCAGGCCGAAGTTGATGCAGATGCTCTTGGCGTGGCCGATATGCAGGTAGCCGTTGGGTTCGGGCGGGAAACGTGTCTGTACGCGCGTGTCGCCCTTGGCGATGGACTCCTGAATGATCTCTTCGAGAAAGTTCGCGGCTTTCTCCTTGGTATTGGTGTCGTTGGTTGCGATTGCCATAGCAGGTATATTTTTCACAAAATTACAACTTTTTTCCGCCTTTGCGTCTATTTTTTGGGACGGTAAACGGTTTTTTGCAGATTGACCGATACTTTCAGGATCTGTTGCAGGCCCAGGCCCACGCCGTCGTAATGGAAATAGAATCCGGCCGAAACGCCCACCGTGTTGTTGAAGAAGCGGCGGTTGTAGGTGACGGCCGTCTGGTTGTAGATCTTCTTGGGGGTTGCGTAAAAGGGGCCGCTGGCATAGAGTCCGGTGCCATAGATGTCCCAGAAGGGGAGCATGTTCTCGCCGACGTAGAGTTCGTTGAGCAAACAGACACCCCAGCGGCTTACCGACAGGGTGAGGCGCCCGCCTTTGGGCGCTTTCCAGCCCTCTTCGGTGCGGCGGTCGCGCTGCAGGCTTTGCAGGTAACCCAGCCGGGCATCGAAGGTGTAGGCTCCTTCGTAGCGGTAGCCGACGTAGGGATTGAGCAGGATGTGGTCCACGACCCCTTCGTCCAACTCCGTATTGTCGGTTTTGGCGTAGTGGAGCAGGGTCATGACATAGCCGCCGTACCAATGGCGTCCCTTGTATTCGCCGCCCGAGAGGATGCGGAACTTCTCGCGCGTCTGGTACGAGCGCATTCCCTCCCAGTCGAGGGCGAACTCGATGAAGGAGCCCGTTTGGGATTTATAGTGGGCGGCCAGGCCCTGGATGCGATTATTATAGAACGAGTAGGCACTGCCCAGGAAGAACGGATCGTATCGGGCCAGCAGCAGGGAGCGCGGGAAAATACCGGCTACGGCCTGTGCCGTCTTCGAGTTGAACTGGTAGTAGATCTGGGGGTCCACTTTACTCAAGAACTTGTGTTCCTTGTCGCCGAAGTCTTGCAACAGATCGACGGCTACCACCAGCTGGTTTTTTTCGGACCAGATAACACCCGCTTTCGGGGTCAGGCGCATACTGAAGAACGTGTGCGAATCGTCGATGTTGCAGTCCGAGTGTTCGCGGTTGTCGAACCGGGTGTCGAAGTCGGCTCCGATGAAAACCTCCTGGGCCGAGGCGCCGGCGGCAGCCAGCAGAAGTGTCAGGATAAGTGCGATTTGCTTCATAGGCGATCGTAGTCGTTTGTCGCACGTTCCGTCCGGTTGCCGGTCCGCCGGGCGGAGCCGTCTGCGGAACGGGACGCTTTTGCGTGTATTCAGGTCGCCAAAGTTAGCTAAAATATTCGGATTTGCTTACTTTTGCCGTGAAAACAGGGAAGTTGTAACGATGAGAAAGATTACCAACGAAGAGCTGGGGCGTCCCTCTGCCGGGGAGTTCGCCCGTATGGAGAAAATGCCGGTGGCGGTCGTGCTGGACAACGTGCGCTCGATGCAGAACGTCGGGGCCTTTTTCCGCACGGCGGACGCCTTTGCCGTCGAACGCATCGCCTTGTGCGGCATCACCGCCACCCCGCCCAACCGGGAGATCCACAAGACGGCGCTCGGAGCCGAGCTGACCGTTGCGTGGGACTATTTCGCCGCGACGACCGACTGCATCGCTGCGCTGCGTGCGCAGGGGTATCTCATTTACGTCGTGGAGCAGGTCGAAGGAGCCGTCATGCTGGATGAATTCCGGCCTCGACCGGGGCAGAAATACGCCCTGGTGTTCGGTAACGAGGTGGACGGCGTGGCGCAGGAGGTCGTGGATGCGGCAGACGGGGCAATCGAGATTCCGCAGGCCGGAACCAAACATTCGGTGAACGTTTCGGTGGCTGGAGGAGTCGTTTTGTGGAACTTTTTTTGGCAAATCCGGCCAAAGCGCTAAATTTGCCCCGGTTTACCGGAGGGAAAAGGAGGAATATCCGGAGGTTTCCCGATTCGAAAATTGAAAATATATAATGCTATGTCAGTAGAGAGTACAGTGAGGGCGGTCACGACGTATCGTCTGTGGGAGATGAAGCAGCGCCGGGAGAAGATCGCCATGCTGACTTCGTACGATTATTCGATGGCCCGCATCGTGGATGCGGCGGGGGTCGATGTGATCCTGGTGGGCGACTCGGCGGCCAACGTGATGGCGGGTTACGAAACGACTGTGCCGATCACGCTCGATATGATGATTTATCATGCCCGCTCGGTCGCACGCGCCGTGCGCCGTGCGCTGGTGGTGGTCGATCTGCCGTTCGGTACGTACCAGGGAAATTCGAAAGTGGCGCTCGAGTCGGCCGTCCGCATCATGAAGGAGACCGAGGCCGATGCGGTGAAGATCGAAGGCGGCGAGGAGATCCTCGAATCGGTGAACCGTATCCTTTCGGCGGGAATCCCCGTGATGGGGCATCTGGGCCTGACGCCACAGTCGATTCATAAGTTCGGCACCTATAACGTGCGGGCCAAAGACGAGGAGGAGGCCGAGAAGCTGGTGCGGGACGCCCATCTGCTCGAAGACGCGGGATGTTTCGCCATCGTGCTCGAGAAGATTCCTGCGGCGCTGGGTACCCGGGTCGCCTCCGAACTGCGGATTCCGATCATCGGTATCGGGGCCGGGGGCGGCGTGGACGGACAGGTGCTCGTGATTCACGATATGCTGGGGATCAACAAGGGTTTCTCGCCGCGTTTCCTGCGCCGTTATGCCGATTTGCACGAGGTGATGACCGGTGCGGTCACGTCTTATGTTGAGGACGTTAAATCGGGCGATTTCCCGAATGAGTCGGAGCAATATTAGAAATACGGGTTTTTATATCCTCTTTATGTGTATCGGAAGTTCCCGGCGGAGCTTCCGATATTTTTTCGTTATGTCCTGTTTCCTGCGAACCGATGCTTGAGGGGAATAGGCTTTCGTGCCGGATGGACGGCGCGAGACCGTATTGTGGCTTTCACCGCTGTATGTACGGCGATATGTCGGCGGCGGGGTGAGAGTGCCGGATCCATTACGGGGATTGCCGATCTCGAAAGTTCGGGAAAGGGACGGGAACGGATTTGTCCCGATCTTCGAAAATAGCGCACGTTTCGTTTGGAATGCAATAATTTATTTGCTATCTTTATAAAAGAATGAGGCCGAAATCCCGGCAGACAGGCCGATTCGGGTTTTGACCGCAGGTGAAGATCGATTGAGAATGAATGGCGGGAGGGTATCTTCTGGCGAAGATTCCCGCTGCTGACCCAAGTAAATAAATAATTAAACCGCTATTGCTTATGAAAAAGAAGATCGATGCGACGGAAAATCCGTCCAGACTGGAGAACGCAAGTGCAAGGGCGTTGTCCGCCGACCGTTCCGAACAGGCATCCCGTCCCGGAACATTCAGTACTATGATGAGCGACCGCGTGATTTTTTCTTCGGCATCCGCCCGGATCGTCGCTGCGGAACAGGTAAAGGGAAACAAAATCGCAGCGATGAAGCCGGGTGCGGACACTTCGCTGGCATCGGCTGCCAACTGGAAAACGACGAACGGCAGCAACCTTTCGTTCGGAAATTTTCACGGTAAATCGTGTATGAAAACCGTAGGTGCCGGATCATCGGCAGGGGTCTGGCTCGACTATTTCGAAGATGCCCCGCTTTGTTCCCAGGGACGGCCGATGGCGACTTCGGTCGATGTCTTCGCCGAGGCTCCGGCGCAGATTCGCCTGGGAGCTGCGGATGAAACGAAAAGTATCGTCGAGCTTGCGGAATATCAAGTGGGGCGATGGATTCGGATATCGACGGTTTTGACACCGACCGGTATGCGGAATTTTCAGATATATAATAATACCGCCGGAGCCATTGTATATTTCCGGAATGCGAAGGTCGAGTTTTCCTCTTCACCGACACTCTATACGCCGCAAACCCAGGATAATATTTGGCATGCCGATTTGGAATTTCTTTACGGTTGCAACAACTTTGTGAAAAACGATCAAGTCTATTTCCTTCAGAAAAATTCGGCATCCGGTGCTGCAACTCGTCAATATTGGAAACTGGTAACAGCTGCGGGAGAAGACTGGATCGAGTTTTCGAGTACCGATTCCGAAGGAACCGGCGAGCCTCAACCGGGCGATTGGATCGCTCAGCTCGGTAATCGCAGTGATGCTAAACGCCAGTCAGCTTTAGTACAGGAATTTACTTCAGAAGGTAAAATCCTTGTCGTATGGTATGAAGGAATTGATTCGTTTAGTATGACCGACCGGGATCGTATGCATATAGGCAACGGAGCTATGGATGCTGAAGTTATGAACGTGGGTACAATTAATTCTTCAACGATCAATAATAAAGGCGAAGTGGAAACTAATACGTTGAATGTCAAGAGTCGGATCGATGCGGGGACCATCGTCGCCACAGGCAATATCACGACGAAGGGAACCCTGACCGCTTCAAAGATCGAGGGCGATTTCCCCATGGATATACCGGATGACTTGGAGGTTAATACCGTTACGGCTTCGGGGACTGTGAAAGCTCTCAATGGAGAGTTCGATACCGTTACAGTGAAAGATAAAAACATTATATTAAATCAAGAAGGAATCACCTGTAAAGGACCCGCATTAGCAGGTAATTTGTCTGCGAATGGAATTGTATTGAAAAAGGATAATACTACATATATTGAATTATCAACTTTAGGTAATCTATACACGGTTATCCGTCTCCATAATCTTCCACAAGGCGGCCCTAAAGATTCTCGGATTCAAACCTTACCCACTAATCATATTTTTATCAATACAGATGAACCTTTTGCAGAAAATCAATTTGGTAAATTTTACCCTTTAGGTATCAAACTATAACGATATTCACTGAAAAGAGAGGAAAATTATTTTCCTCTCTTTTTATAGTTTCTTGATAGTTAAACATGCAAATTCTGTATCGTCCGTATTTTCTGAAGCACCTAACTGTTGCCAGGTCGTATTTTCGAGTGTGCAGAGCAAACCGTTGATTTCCCACTGTTGGGGATTCAGAACGCGATACACATTCTCCGATCCGCTTTGTAATTCAAATTCCGGTTCTTCAGGAGATAAACATATCTTGCACGCATATTGTAAATCATGTAGAGGATTCGGATCTGCAATTGTGGCCGTGCAGTATAATTTTTCTAATCTTTGTCCCGGTAAATTCGTAAATCCGAGAAAATTGACCGGACGAGTTCTTGCATAATAGGTCGCCTTTAATATATCAGAGTTGAGTGTATTTTCATTGTCTATATTATTTTCTAATTGCATGAGTGGTGTCCCGAAGGTGTAATAAAATGCATCGCATCGAATCTCATTTGTCACAATTGGGATAGTTTGGAATCGACGTATGGATAGATTCCCAATGGAAACAATTGCTTCGACGGTAAAATTGTCCGTTACATCTGTTAAGTCAATCGTAATTTGCGATGAATTCATATTGTAATCGGGATTGATTATATATGAGGATGAATGATCTGTTTTCCCCATAATAGGAGCCGAACAGTTCCAACGGACATTACACTTTTCTTTGGCAGGAGAAAGCCACCAGATTGATTGGATTTTTGCTGTTTTTTCTTGAATGATTTCTTCAATTAAGGAATAATAGTTTGTAAGAATTACTGATGTTTCTTCCGAAACTTCCACGCCATAGACATCGTGACCATCTTTATAAAGAATCCCCAATTCGTCGCTGGTCGGATTGCAACCGGTATTGTCGTCCGAGCAGGAGGTTCCGGGGACGAGCAAAAGCGTTGCCGTAATAAAAAGCAGAATTCTTTTCATGGCAGGAGAGTGTCTAACGTATCATGTATCTTGTCGGTGATTCGGCTTGCAAAACGATCGTTTGCCGATGCGCCGCCCCTATATTTTTGTGAAGTGAAAGTGCCAAAACGTGGATTACGGTGGTCGATACGCGGAGCAGGGATTCGTGAAGACAAATTGATACTCGATATTGCGGCTCTGGAGGAAGGATCCCGTTATGCGAGATTGCAGTTCCTGAATCCGGACGGTAAGGTATTGAAATCTATTGATATCTGGCAAAGTACGGATTTTACGATCAAATTTGAATTGATTTCTTTGGACGAACGGGAGATCCGGGTAAAATCGATTCCTACTGATCCGGATGTTTGGTACCATATGGGGATTGCCTCCGCTGAGGATTTCGATCGGTATGCGGATTGGCATAAATTCGTCGAGAATCTGATTTCTTCCGATGGAGGGGGACTCCTTGCCGTATATGTCGGTGATGAAGAATTTTCGACGACATGTACTCCGGGTACGGAATACGTGATTTATGGATTTGCGTATGATGATTCGGAGGTACGATCGGATATATCGATTTTCCGCGTGTCGTCCGTGTCATTGCCTCGTAATTACGATGTGGATGTATCCGCTACTTGGGCGATTTATAACGGGAAGGCTTTGGCGGAGCTTTATCCTTCCGTTTATGGAGAGTATGGAGATGCTACGTGTGTGTTTGTATTTACATTGACCCCGAGTAACGCGGAGTCGGTTCATTATTGGGGGCTTCTGCACGCAGCACGCAGTGAGACTATGAGTCTTCCGGATATGTTGATTTTCGATTACCTTGAATCTTATCCGTCGTTAGGTTGGCTGGATTCCAAGCGCGGTGTGTATCGTATTCCGGAACAAAACATCGCGGGTCCCTGGGGATTTTTTTATGTGGCTCAGGACGAGAGCGGCGCATGGGGAGAATTGCATTATGAAGAAGTTCTGTTGACCGAAGATAAATACGAAGATCCGCGGACAGCTCCAATGGATGGTTTTGACAACAAGAAGACGTGGGCCGTAAAGTCGGCTGCTTCCGTAGCGTTCCCTGCTCCGATCAGGTTCAGTAAAGCGTCATTCATGCAGGTTACTGAATCATTCGGCGGCTTTTAGGTGTTCGTTCCAAAATATATTCGACCGAGTATCGGAATTTTTCTTGCGGCAGCCTTTCGGGGCTGCCGTTTTGCATCTTTTAGTAGGACTATTTTTTTGGAAATTCGGGGAGTGTACGAAAAATAATCCAAAAATTATGATTACTTTTGCAGGCAACAAAATCTCACTCCTATGTCTTTTATCAATGAGAAGGTGCAACCCGAAGGACTTACGTTCGACGATGTGCTTCTGGTGCCCGCATACTCCGAAGTGTTGCCGCGTGAGGTCAGCGTAGTGACCCGTTTTTCCCGAAACATCCAACTCAACATCCCGATCGTATCGGCCGCCATGGATACGGTGACCGAGGCGCCTCTGGCTATCGCCCTGGCCCGCGAAGGCGGTATCGGCGTAATTCACAAGAATATGTCGATTGCCGAGCAAGCGGCTCACGTGCGGAAGGTGAAGCGTGCCGAAAACGGTATGATCTACGACCCGATCACTATTTCCAAGGACGATACCGTAGGCGATGCGCTGGCATTGATGAAGGAGAACAAGATCGGCGGTATTCCCGTCGTGGCTCCGGATCAGCATTTGATCGGCATCGTGACCAACCGCGATTTGCGGTTCCAGCGCGATATGAACCGCAAGATCGACGAGGTGATGACCAAGGAGGGGCTGGTGACCACTCACAACTCCGACTTGCAGCGTGCGGCCGACATTCTGCTGCGCAACAAAATCGAGAAGTTGCCCGTAGTCGATGCCGACGGCAAGCTCGTCGGATTGATTACCTATAAGGATATTACGAAAGTGCAGGACCATCCCAACGCCTGCAAGGATGCGAAAGGCCGTCTGCGCGTTGCGGCGGGGGTCGGCATCACGCCCGACGTGATGGATCGCGTGAAGGCGCTCGTCGATGAGGATGTCGATGCCGTCGTGCTCGATACGGCCCACGGCCATTCGGTCAATGTGAAGAATACGCTGCACAAGATCAAGGCGGTTTATCCGGATCTGGAGGTGGTCGTAGGCAATATCGCCACGGCCGAAGCCGCCGAGTTCCTGATTTCCAACGGTGCCGACGGCGTGAAGGTGGGTATCGGCCCCGGTTCGATCTGTACGACCCGCGTCATTGCGGGCGTGGGCGTACCGCAGTTGTCGGCTATTTACGGGGCTGCGTCCGTAGCCCGCAAGTACGGCATTCCGGTTATTGCCGACGGCGGTTTGCGTTATTCGGGCGATATCGTCAAGGCGCTTGCCGCAGGCGGCGACTGCGTGATGATCGGTTCGATGTTCGCCGGTACGGAGGAGGCTCCGGGCGAAACGATCATTTACAACGGCCGCAAGTTCAAGAACTATCGCGGCATGGGGTCGTTGGACGCTATGAAAGCCGGTTCAGCCGACCGCTATTTCCAGAAGGGCGACGTGAATATCAATAAACTGGTGCCGGAAGGTATCGTGGCCCGTGTTCCTTTCAAGGGAATGCTTTCGGAAACGGTCTTCCAACTGGTCGGCGGTATTCGCGCCGGTATGGGTTACTGCGGTGCGCGGGACATCGAGGCGCTCAAGCAGGCTCAGTTCATCCGCATCACCTCGTCGGGTATGCAGGAGAGCCATCCCCACGATGTTGCCATCACGAGCGAGGCGCCGAATTACAGCAGCGAGCACTAAACTCCTGACGCACTGATGCCGAATATCCGAAGAAATCGGTTGCGAACGACCCGATACGATTGGGCGGCGGTGTTCGTTGTTCTGACGCTTTTGGCGATCTGGTGGTTTACGGGCTGTCGGCACGCATGGATGCGCCATCTGGTGTTGGCATCGGCGCTTTTCTATTTTTTCGTCGTCCGTATCGCCGTGAACCTGTACCGTATGAAAAAGGATAATTCGGAAAATGCGAGTGAAGAAAATAAAAACCAAATAGAATAGATGCAGGAAAAAATAGTCATTCTGGATTTTGGATCGCAGTACACGCAGTTGATCGCACGCCGCGTGCGTGAACTCAACGTCTATTGCGAGATCCACCCTTTCAACAAGATCCCTGAACTGGATGCTTCGGTGCGGGGCGTCATTCTTTCGGGAAGTCCCTTTTCCGTACGGGACGAAAATGCCCCGAAGCCCGATCTGACGGCGATCAAAGGTCGTCTGCCGTTGCTGGGCGTCTGCTACGGCGCACAATACCTGGCTCATTTCTACGGCGGCGAAGTGCAGTCGGCTCCCAGCCGGGAGTACGGACGTGCGATGCTTACGGTCGTCGAGCCGTCCGATCCGCTGATGCAGGGAGTTCCGTCGCCTACGCAGGTGTGGATGTCGCACGGAGATACGATTACCTCGGTTCCCGACACCTACCGGGTGATCGCCAGCACGGAGGACGTGCGCTATGCCGCCTTCCGTATCGAGGGAGAGCGGAGTTGGGGTATTCAGTTCCATCCGGAGGTGTACCATTCGACCGACGGCATTACGCTGCTTCGGAATTTCGTGGTCGGCATTTGCGGCTGCAAGCAGAACTGGACGCCGGAGAGTTTCGTCGAAACGACCGTCCGGGAGTTGCGTGAGAAGCTGGGCGACGACCGTGTCGTGCTCGGTCTTTCCGGTGGCGTCGATTCGTCGGTGGCTGCCGTGCTGCTGCATCGTGCGATCGGTAAGAACCTTTACTGTATCTTCGTGGATTCAGGGCTTCTGCGCAAGAACGAGTTCGACAGCGTGCTCGAATCGTACAAGGGGATGGGTTTGAATGTCAAGGGTGTCAAGGCCCACGACCGGTTTTTGGGCGACCTGGCCGGAGTGACCGACCCCGAGAAGAAGCGCAAGATCATCGGCCGCGATTTCGTGGAGGTGTTCAATGCCGAGGCCAAGCAGATCGAGAACGTAAAGTGGCTGGCGCAGGGTACGATCTATCCCGACGTGGTGGAGTCCGCTTCGGCATCGGTCAAGGGACCTGCCGCGATGATCAAGTCGCACCACAACGTCGGCGGCCTGCCCGAAGAGATGCACCTGAAAATCGTCGAGCCGCTGCGCCTGCTCTTTAAGGACGAGGTGCGCCGCGTGGGTAAGTCCCTCGGTATCGATCCGCAATTGCTGGGGCGGCATCCGTTCCCCGGTCCGGGCCTTGCGATCCGTATTCTGGGCGATATTACCCCGGAGAAGGTGGAAATTCTGCAGAATGTGGACAAAATCTATATCGATGCCCTGCGCGAGTGGGGACTTTACGACCAGGTATGGCAGGCGGGAGCGATTCTGCTGCCCGTGAAGAGCGTCGGCGTAATGGGCGATGAGCGTACGTACGAGAGCTGCGTGGCGCTGCGTGCCGTAGCTTCGACCGATGGCATGACGGCCGACTGGGTGCACCTGCCGTACGATTTTCTGGCTGCGGTGTCCAACGATATTATCAACAAGGTGCGCGGGGTCAATCGCGTAGTGTACGACATCTCTTCCAAACCGCCCGCAACGATCGAGTGGGAATAGGAATTTAGGTCGAAAATGCAAAAGACGGAAACCCTGCGGTTTCCGTCTTTTGCATGCGGTAAAACGTCTGTTCTTTGGCGGGCGCCTGGCGGCTGGTCTTTGCTTGTATTTGTTGGGAGAGTCGTTCGGAGTGCGCTGAACGCAGCTTCGGGGCGGTTCGCTGTTATGCGAGCCGGTACAGTATCCCTTCGTAAGGCCGTAGTTCGATCGGGCCTTTTTTTTCGGCTATCGGTGGGGCAGGGTAGTTATGCAGCAATGGCTCGGCTTCGGTCAAATTCGTTCCCGGATCGAGCCGGGCAGCCTTCGGGCTGAAGTTCAGGGCCGCGAGGTAACTTCGATCTGTCCCTTCCCGCAGGTAGGCGAATACCTGCGGGTTGTCAGCATCGACCGGCCGGAACGAGCCGTAAACCAGGTCCGGATGTCCTTTGCGCAGCGTTACGGCCCGTCTGAAGAAGTTCAATACGGAATCGGGGTCGCATAACTCCCGAGCGGCATTTACCTCCGTGTGGTCGGGATTGACGCGAAGCCAGGGTTTCGCCACGGAGAAACCCGCGTAGCGGCTGCCGTCCCATTGGTAGGGAGTGCGGGCGTTGTCCCGTCCGATCTCCTGCTGTTCGCGCAGGAATTGTTCCGTATCACGGCCTTCCCGCAGGAGTTTGCGGTAATGGTTGCGCGTGTCGATGTCGTCGTACTCTTCGATGCGGGTGAATCGGATGTTGGCCATGCCCAGTTCGTCGCCGGCCAGCCAATAGGGGGTTCCCGCATCGTGAGCAGGAACATCGTGAGCATTTTGGCCGACAGGTCGCGCCACTCGGGGGTGTCGCTGCCGAAGCGCGAAACCATGCGCGGCTGGTCGTGGTTGCCCAGATAGATCGTAGGCCAGCCGTCGCCCACGGCTGCGTCCCATTCGGCGTACATACGCTTGAGAGCGAGCAGACTGTACGGAATTCCGGTTGCGGGATCGTCCGCCTCCGTTTCGTTGCGGATGTCCGCCGCGCCGAAGTGGTAGAGCATGTCGAGCTCCTGACGTTCGGGTGCGATGAATTTCCACCCCTCTTCGGGGGAGGTTTTCGAGCCTTCGCCGACGGTCGTACAGTCGTAGCGGGAGAATACCTCGCGGTTCATTTCGTGCAGGTAGTCGTGCAGGTGCGGCCCGAGCGAGTAGTAGGGGAACACGTCCGGGTACTTGCAGAGGTCGATCTCCGGAAACGACGTGTCTTTTGCAATGTATGGAATCGAATCCAGCCGGAATCCATCGACCCCCTTGTCGAGCCAGAAACGCAGAATGTCGTAGATTTCGGCCCGCACCTCGGGATTCTGCCAGTTGAGGTCGGGCTGCTGCCGGGCGAAGTAGTGCAGGTAGTAGGACCGCGTGGGGGCGTTGTAGCACCAGGCATCGCCCTCCTCGTCGAAATGGCTCTTGCGGTAGGGCGGGTGGCCCTGTTCCTCCGGCCACCAGAGGTAGTAGTCGTAGTAGGGGTTCTCCCGCGAGGTGCGGGCCTCGCGGAACCAGGGATGCTGGTCGCTGGTGTGGTTCAGCACCAGGTCGAGGAGAAGACGCATGCCCCGTGCGTGTGTTTCTTTCAGGAGCCGGTCGAAATCCTCCATCGTGCCGAAGTCAGGCATGATCTGCCGGTAATCGCTGATGTCGTAGCCGTTGTCGGCGTTGGGCGAGGCGAAGATCGGATTGAGCCACAGGGTTTCGATTCCCAGCCCATGCAGGTAGTCGAGTTTTTCGGTGATTCCGTTCAGGTCCCCGATACCGTCGTCGTTGCTGTCCTTGAAACTGCGGGGATAGATTTGATAGACGATCGTTTCTTTCCACCAGGCTTTTTGCAAGGCAGGGGATGGAGGAGTGAATATGGGCATATTGTTCAGGATTCTGTTATACGATCGCAAGATAAGAAAAAAGAGAAGTAGAAGGTTCTTATCGGAGGAAAAAACGACAGGGAGTCTTTGACTCCCTGTCGTTCGATTCATATTTTTATGGCAATCGGATTTTACAGGCTACCTCCCTGGCGGACGGAAAAACGAAACGAGCGGACTTTTTCGACAGGCGGTTGCAGATGTCCTTCGTGCAGATATGGGAACACCCTTCCGCGGCAATCGAGATGCGGTTCTGCTCTGCCGATGGCGTGCGGAATGCTTCGATTCAGATATTTTTCGGATTTTTCAGGTGGAACAGGAGCGAAGGCAGGATTACGTCCCGCCAAAAATTCTCGGGCAGTAAGGTGCGGTATTTCCAGCGGCATGAGAAGAGTTTGCGGGTTTTCCGGCCGATACGGGTCAGGGCGGTTACGACGGAGTGCGGTACACTCCGAAGCCGAGAATGTCGTTCAGTACCCGCTGTTTGAGCTGTGGATCCGGAACGGCAGAGAGCAGCGGTGTGAAATCCTCGTCGAGCAATTCGCCGGCCAATGCCGTGAAAATGTTATAGACCGTGTCGTAACCGGTTGCAGCGTAAAGCGTAAGGATTTTCTCGAAGTCGATTTCCGATTGCTCGCTGCGCAGGAAAAGGCCCCAATCCAGCAGATGTCGGAGGTTGATGCCTTCCGTCCCGAAATGCCGGGCCATGTGGCGCAAAGCAGATAGAGTGCGTTGAACATCGGGGATGGGGTGTAATAGCCCGCCGGCGCTAATCGGCTGTTCTCTGCTTCACCCACGAGAAAATCGTCTATGGCACGCTCCGTCCGGCGGTGCGACGGCATAAGCAGATGGCTGTGATTTTCGACCATGACGCCCTTGTAATGGAAAACGGCATGTTTTTCACTATCGTAATTGATTTTAATCCCCAGCTCTTCGATCAAACGGTTGCCCTTGTCGCAGTTGTCGAGCCACAGATCTATGTCGCCGCATTCGCGGTGCTCCGGCCGGGGGTAGTAAATGCTGAGGCCCAGCCCTTTCAAAAGGATCGTACGGACGCCGTGCGAAGCGAAGAGCGTTGTCAGTTCGTGTGCGGCACGGGTCTGTTGGGCATGGCGCTTCTCGATGGCTTCCGAACTCAGGGCCCAACGGATTTTGAGGGCTCTGGAGGGCTGTTGCTGTTCCGGGAGCCGGAGAATCGTGTCGAAGAGCAGGGCCGTAACGCCGTGTTGGGCCGCAAGGGTAAAAAGACGGGTCCAGTCTTCTTCAGACAAGTTCAGTATGTTTGGCTGTAATATGCTAGGGGTAATGGTTGGGCGCAACAATGCAAGCAGCAAAGTATGAAGTTTATACGTAATATCTTTTTGCACATATTCCGGAAATGGCTTTATTGGTCGATCATATACTTTGCTGTTTTTCATGTTATCAACTTGTAATTTTTATATCCGGATGTTGTTTATGGCTGCTTGATTGACAGATGGTTCTAATGTATATCCTTAATACGAAGCATAAATAGTACGATTCGATTTATCGGATAAATTTTTTTATGGATGAAACAACTTCGAGAATCTGTTCGTCGGTTAAAGAGGGGCCGGAAGGAAGACATAGTCCTCGTTCGAAGATGGTTTCCGCAATTTTGTTTCCATAATATGCGTTGCGTGAGAAAATTGGCTGCATATGCATCGGACGCCAAAGCAGACGTGATTCGATATTCTCCTGTTCGAGATGTATGCGAATGTCATTCGCTGTTTTGTTATTGCATTTTTTCGCATCGACTTCGATGCAGGTCAACCAGAAGTTCGAATCGTATTCGGAGGATGGATTCTGCTTGACATGAATTCCTTCTGTGTCCGCGAAGTTTTCGGAATAAAGTGTATGTATTGCCCGGCGGCGTGCGATATATTGTTCGAGAACAGTCATTTGACCTCGACCTATACCGGCGCAAATATTGGATAATCGGTAGTTATAACCGATGTGTTTATGGTAGTAATAGGGGCGATCTTCACGTGCCTGCGTAGCGTAGAAAATTGTGCGTTTCGCCTCTTCTTCGGTTCTGCAAATCAGGGCGCCTCCGCCAGAAGTAGTGATCATTTTGTTGCCGTTGAACGACAGCGCTCCGAATTCTCCGAAAGTGCCGCATTTTTGCCCCTTGTATTCAGATCCGATAGCTTCTGCTGCGTCTTCGCAGATTGGAATATTGTACTTTTCGGCAATGGCGCATATTTCGTCTAATTTGGCTGGCATGCCGTACAGATGTACCGGAATGATGGCTTTAGGATATTTTCCGGTTTTAGCTTTTCGATCGTGGATGGCTTGTTCCAAAAATTGTGGCGACATATTCCAAGTTTCCTCTTCTGAATCGACGAAGACGGGTGTTCCGCCCAGGTAGGTTATCGGATTGGCTGATGCCGAAAATGTGAACGATTGGCAAATCACTTCGTCTCCGGGACCTATTCCCAATTGCAAAAGTCCCAAATGAATGGCTGCTGTACCGGATGAGAGGGCAACGATATGTCTGCCCTGTCCGATGAAAGTTTCTAGATCTTTTTCGAATGCATTAACGTTGGGGCCGAGCGGAACGACCCAGTTGGTATCGAATGCTTCTTGAATGAATTGCTGCTCACAGCCGCTCATACGTGCCAGCGAGAGATGGATGCGTTGTTTCATAACGAATTATTTTTGAATTTCCGGAGTCGGATACGTGTGGAAAATCGTTTGGAAAATTAGTTTCAGATCTCCTCGAAAAGTGTGGGTATAATAGTAGTCGAGATTGATTTGAACTTTGTCCGGAAAAATTATTTCATTGTTATATTTTACAGGATCGGGGACTTGTGCCAGTAGCTCTTCCTCATTGGCATATTTGAGCGAGGCTGGTCCGGTTATTCCTGGGCGTAATTTCAGAATGAGTTTATTTTCTCCAGTTAGTTGATCCGCATATCCGGGTACATCGGGACGTGGTCCGACGAAACTCATGTCACCGATCAATACATTCCATAATTCGGGGAGTTCATCGAGTTTATATTTTCTCAAAACGGCACCCAAAGGGGTGATTCGGCTCTCTCCTGCAATGGAAATACTGGAGCCTGAATGGATTACTTGCATCGAACGGAATTTATACATCGTGAAGAGCTTTCCCTCTTTTCCGACACGAACCTGTTGGAAAATGACAGGGCCTCCCGGCATTTTGATTTTGATCAAAATAGCTATGATTAGTAGAATCGGACATAAACAAATCAACCCCAAGAATGATGCCGTGCGGTCGAAAATCCACTTTGCGTCCATTGTAATGACAATTATCGAAAAATTTTATACGCGATTTTTTTTACCCAAGCAGGGGCGATGAGCAGACAGAACATGGCATAGGCGAATAAGTCGGCGGTATGGCCGTAGTGCAAGTTTTTGTTGATTTGCAATCTGTCCGCCAATTGTTTTTTTGCAAAACCCATCCATTCCGGCGCTTTTTGAACAAGGCTTCGGTCATTCTGAATTTCAATACTACGTTCGGAAGATTTGCTATATTCACTCCATGCATTAGGCCGTCGTACCAAAGCATCGTATCTTGGTTTTTCCGATATTCAGGGCGGTAACAATGTCCGATTTTATCAAAAAAACTTTTGCGGAATAAAACGGCGGGATGGGCGAGGGGATTTCTTTTCGCAAAAAATTTCTTGCATTCGGTGGGAGTCGCTGGATAAACGATTGTTTTCCCGGATTCGCAACCTTCTTCGTCGATTTCGTTGATAGCCCCTCCGACGACATCTATTTCGGGGTGTTCATTCAGAAAACAGATCTGTTTTTCGATGCGATCCGGCAACGAGATATCGTCTGCATCCATACGGGCGATGTATTCGTAACCGTTGTCGAAACATATTTGGAGCAGATCGTTTAAGACGCAGGCGAGTCCCCGATTCTCTGCAAAACGTACAATCGATACGTTTTTGTTATTTTCATACGCTTCCAGACATGAATTTAAGGAATTTCCTATGGGACCATCTACTCCTATATATATTCGACAGGAATAAGTCTGTTTTATGATGCTGTCAATAGCGGGGCGGACGTATTGGGGCGTATCGTTTTTATAAACGGGGATAATGACGGCAACAGGATAATTCATCGTGATTAGAGTTTTGTATATTTTTCTATTATGTCCATCCACTGCTGCAAAACGGTATTTTTGTCGACTAAGTGTTTGATTGTATTGGATGCGCGAAGTCCGATCTCGCGTGCAGCCGTTTCATTTTCCGATAGATATGAAAATGCTTGTGCGATCGAGTTTGCATCGTCGGCGAAGCATCCGTTTATGTGATCTATAATTAGTTCTTTTGCACCAGATACTTTTGTACTGATTACAGGCAATCCGAGGTACATTGCTTCTATCATTGCATTCGACATTCCTTCATAGTCGGAAGATAGGACGAATACTTGTGCCGATTTCATTTGTGAAGCTATGTTAGCAGACCTGCCTTGTAACCTGACACGACATCCTTTTCGTTCTATATATTCTTCGAGTTCCTGTCGCATAGGGCCTTCTCCATAAATATCTAAGCAGTGATCAGGATGGGTTTTACTGAAAAGTGCAAAAGCATCGATCATCATTTTCTGGTTTTTTTGAGGATCGAGTCGTCCGACGGAGATTATTTTCTTTTCTTTGTGGCTGCTTAATGCTGATTGCCATTCGAATTGTTCTGATATGGGATTGGCGATTACGGATATGCGCTTATGGTATTTTTGCTGGAAAATATTTCTTAATCTCCGGGGTTTGTACAACCATATGTTGCATTCTGAATAAGAGCATTCTCCGTATTATTTTTCGGAATAGGCTGGCTTTTCCTGGGTCATTTCGTTCGGAAACAATAATAGGTGTCCGGGTAAACAGCATACAAGCCAATGTTGCTACAAACACAGGTAACATGAAGGCGATAACAAGGTCATATTGCTGTAAATATTTGCGTAGCCACAATAATTTAGCCGTGATGTCCCGGTGATGATCATCTGCAAATGCGAGTTTTATTGCCGGATTTATGTCGTATGCAATCATCCGTTTTCTTAAACATACGATGCTTACTTCGTAGGTTTTACAAAGAGAATTAGCAAGGGTAGAGAGGACACGTTCTGATCCACCGGAGGATAGGGTGTCCGTTACGAATACTATTTTCATCAAAAGGATTACTTTTTATCGGATGGTTGAAGGCATACAACCTTTTTTATGAGGTTTTCCCATTCTGCGTATATTTTTTCGGGAGAGTGTGTTTCGCAGAGTTTATGCGCATTATGGCTAAGATTGTCTGCGAAAAATTGGTCTGATAGTATTTTCTCCATTGCGGTCTGTAATGCTTCCACGTCGCCAATGGGGGTTAGCAATCCATTTGTCCCGTTTTTTATCAGAAATCTCGCGCCCCCACCTTTGCAGTCGGTCGATATGCAGGGTACTCCTAAAGCCATCGCTTCCATCAGTGCGTTGGGCATACCTTCGAAGTCGGATGAAAGCACGAACAGTGAAGAACGTTCGATTTTCTTCCGGATTTCTGTCGTGTAACCGGGAAAGCTGACTTTGTCGGCAATTCCCAAGTTTGAGGCCAATAATTCGAGGTCTTTCCGCAGCGGACCGTCGCCGTAAATGACCAGTTTGTAGGCTGGATATTTGGCTGTTATACCCGCGAATGCTTTTATCAGGAGAGCATGATTTTTCTGTTCGGTCAGCCTGCCGGAGGAAACGATCTGCTTGTTTCTCGGACCTGAGTATTCTGCGGTGATGAACTCCTTGTTGATCGCATTCGGAATGATTTTTACGGCTGCGCTGCCGATGGAATTCCCGTACCAGTTTTTTTGAATTTCGGTTTGGAACACCCAGCCATCGGCTTTATGGGCAACTTTCTTCAATCGCTTTTGTTTCGAAGGAGGGTACGTGGAGGGATCGACACGCTCCGAAGCGATAATTTTGGCTTTGGTGAGGAATCGAAGTGATAATAGCAGGATTGTCGGTATCGGCAACATAACTATATAACAGTCGCATCGGGTTTTGCGGATGAGCTTGCATACTCTGTAGAAACGAAGCAGATTGTCGTGCAGGAAGTTGCTCCGTTCTTGCTGGTGCAAGAGTGCTTGGCGACTTATTTTTGTCGAAAGCGGATACGTCGCCTCGTCATCGGATATGGTGATAAATTCGATATCGTGTTCACGTTGGCAGAGAAAATTGGCGAGGTTGCAACAAACTCGTTCGGCTCCTCCGCCCGAAAGTCCGCTTGTAAAGAAAACGATCTTCATGTTATTATTTACGAATCAATTGCAACATTTTGCCGGTGTTCTCTCCGAACAAGGATTCGCCGTTGACCATTTGGCAAAACCAAGCACTTTGCCCTGTCGTATTGACTTCTATAAGAACAACGGCTCCTTCTGTATCGAGAGACAGATCCCAGGACAGAATCCCTAAGTACGGTAGATTCGCATGCATTTTTAGTACAGTTTCTTTTATTCGAGTCAAATTCCCCCCCCTATGTTGTAGCCTGAGAATTTGACCTTTGTATCCGGGTGAAAAACAAAATGTTCTCCTTGTTCCGAAAATGCTTCTTTTTTTAGTGTACCGTCTGCGTTTATTCCGATACATACTCCTCCGTAATGGATGTTATCACGATCGGATGAAGATCGGCCCAGCCTCAATGCGATGGGGCAAATATGGATTCGGTCGTCGAGGATATAGGTTATGACCCGAAACGTATTTACAGACGATGGATTCAATGTGGCAAGAACGTCCGCTTGATGGATTAATTCCTGTACAACGAAATTATTTCCGAATTTTTCCAGTACTTCCCGAACGGCCAAAGAGCTGCCGATGTCTTGTCCTCCGACAAAGTTGCATATCTGCACATCGCGTCCGCTACTGGTGTCTATCGTCTTTTTCACCACGCATTTGCCTCGGTCGAATAATGACATATAGGCTTCGGCTGGGGATAACAGAGCATTGTTCCCGTTTCTGTATATGCCTTTTACGCAGGATAGATAGGTTTGGGGGATGTGAAGGCCTTCTATTCCGGAGAACAATAGCGGCAAAAAACTTTTGTCGCCCAATATTTCTGCTTCTCTGTATGGATTGAGTTTCGGCTCCAATCGTGTCGAAAATAGAATTTCGGGGAAATAATCTTTGCAGTATATGCCGGTGTAGCTTTTGGTACAGTCTGTGCCAGGCCGTAGATAACGATTTTCCGTAGTTTTTTCGGAAGAATTCTTTTTATCTCCTGCTTCTGGGTTTCAGTCGGGAAACTTTATCGATCAATTTTCGTTTTTTTTGGATGTTCTGCCTTTCCGAATAGGATACGAGTACTCGCCGGATCGTTCGGCTGATTGCCGTCAGATGATTTTCTATCGTATGTACAGTGCCCATTTTATCTTGTTTTAGGTGGTAATGTAAGCCATTCTCCGAATTTGTAATCCCAGTCTTCCGGTTCGAACGGAGTCATACCGCTCCAGTGGAAAAAAGTCAATTCGCCGAAATATACTTTACCATTGACTTCGTACAGATCCACACGTACCTGCGGATAACCTGCGGATAACTGGGCTGCCAATTCTTTCATTTTGTCGAAATTCAGAGGTTTATTCGGTAATACGGAGGCGTTGGGATGGCCGTTACGGAATGGAAGGTGGTTGTAATCGGCATCGAAGAAGTCGAATTTTGTTTCTTCTCCCTGTGTCATTCGATCGGAGGCAATGAAGAGTGCTTTCACTTTTCCGTCAAAACAGAAGAATTTATAGTCACGCAGCTCTCCGGAAGCATTGTCTTCCATATATTGCTCGGCAATGATCCGGGGTTTTATGTCTTTGTATGGCCATTCGCGCATTCCCCAGAAAAAATTATGCCGCAGGCAAGCGTTGATTTTGCGATGGACTTTTTTATAGTTCAGTTTTGATTTGTCCTTGCAAACGATCACACCGCCGCTGTCGTGCGTACATTTCAGCACGAAACGTTCGGGTAGTTTCGAAAAATCTATATCCTCGAATTTCTCCCATACACCGAGTGTGGGGATGAGGTATTCGTGCCCGATGATATCGCCGACGATGGCCTTTACTTCGTATTTGTCGCACAACTGTGTGTATCGTGGATTCCGGTCGTAGAGTTTGAGCCATTGCAGTTTTTCGCTGAACGATTTCGGGTGTTCCAGATCGAGTTTTTTATGCATACGCGCCCAAAAAGCAATCTTCAGATATGATTTATCACTTACCCAGTTGAAATATTCTCGGTGGCCCAATGTAAGCAGCAATAAGGCTGGATTTTTTATAATATCTGTTATCGAATGGGACATATTAGTCGGCGGATGTTGATTATTTTGTCATTTGTTTTTTGTAGGCAGGATTAGCATGTCGCCCAGTTTTTTATCCCAATCTTTCGGTTCGAACGGAGTCATACCGCTAGTGGGAAAGAAAGTCAGTTCTCCGAAGAAAATATCCATTCCGATCGTATAAAAATCGACTCGGAGGAATGGGATTCCACAACTAAGTGTTTCTGCCAACGATATCATTTGAGGTAGAGTTGAAGGCATAGAAATAATGCGATCGAATTGTGGTGGGTATGCTGTTTCGACCAACGGAAGGATTTCTCCCGTTGGGGTATAATAATTAGCATGATGTTCCGTAAAACGATCAAAATCTATTTTGAATAATTTTACTTTTCCGTTGAAACAGAAGAATTTATAGTCGTATAATTCATGGGATTTTTTATCTTCTATGTATTGTTCTGCGATGATGCGGGGTTTTATGTTTTTGTACGGCCACTCTCCATTATGATGGAAGTAGTCTTCCTGCAATCCGGTGCGTAATCCGTTACGGACTTTCTGCACATCCATTTGCTGTTTGTCTTTGCAAATGTACATTCCCGTTCCGCTGTTGTGATTGCATTTGATGACGAATTTGTCGGGCAGAGTATCGAAATCCACTTCTTCCGCTTTTGTCCATACTCCCAAGGTCGGGATGATGTATTTTTCTCCGATACGTTCGGCTACCCACTTTTTTGCCTCTATTTTGTCTGCCATAATAGTATATTCCGGGCGGCGATTGTATAGTTTGAGCCATTGCAATTTTTCGTTGAATGTGTGGGGGGATTTCCAATTGATTCCCCCATTTTTAGTCGAAACTTTAACGACAGAAATAGCTTGTCAGATAGTAGATTACATCCGTATAGAAAGTTGAGTAGTTTATGTACCAACAGGGATGGACGGGAGATACCCCGGTTTATTTTCGAATAAAAGGAGTGAAGATATTCGAAACGGGCTTTTTCAGATGGTATAGGATCTTGATGATACATAAGAAATAATTTTATTTCAATTTCGATACGACTGTCCTCAATTTATCGAGATGGGCTTCGCAGTTGAGATAGTTGAGTATTTGATATCTCTTTTTTCGGGTAATGAACGACGGCAGTAGGCCGTGTACGAAAAGTCGTTTGGCTGTGCGGGTGCAATAGGGCTGGAATGGAACCAGAAAATTGCGACTTGTTTTTTGTGCCCACGTTTCGAATGTTGTGTTCAGCTGGTCTTCGTTCGAGATTATTTGGTTCAACTTGTCGATGCGTTCTGCGAAAATTTTACGTTCGGCTTCGTTCATCGGTATAACGGAAGGTCGTTCGTTGCATTGTGTATACGGGTATAATTCGAATTGAGGTAATGTCTGTTTGTCGAGTCGAAGCGATACCATGAAACCTTCGTTCCAGGGACCGTGACGTTCGCTTTTATGATCGAAAAGCAGATTTCCCAAGCCATAGAAAATAGGTTTTCCGTGGTATATTTCATATCCCGAATAACAATGCTGGTGGTGGTTGATTATTGCGTCGGCGCCGGCATCTATAAAAAAACGATAAGTTTCTTTCATGCGGGGAGATGGCAACGCGTAATGTTCGTGTCCTCCATGCACGATGACCAAAACATAATCGGCTTTTGTCCGTGCCTCTTGTATATTGTAATATTGTTGTATCGGATTTAATGGATTGGCGCCGGCGGTTGTGTCCGTTGCTATAGAGAACTCATGTTCACAACAATTCACGATCGCTAATGTTCCCTTCTCTTTTTGATTTATGTACAGAACAGTTGCTGCTTCAGCCGAATTCTTACCGATGCCGACTGTCTTTATTCCGGCGTTTTCAAGCAGTTCGCGGGTTTCAATACAGCATTTTGTACCTTGGTCGAGGATGTGGTTGTTGGCGAGTGTGCAAACATTGAAACCGGCATACTTGACGGCATCGACTGCGGCGGGCTGCCCTTGTAATGTGGGACCGCTTTTGGCAATTGGAACTCCTGCGTGCAAAACGATTGGGAATTCGAAATTTATGATACTGACATCTGCCTGCTCCGTGAGGTATTTAATGTCGTCGAACAACGAAGCGTAGTTGCCACGGGCGATAAGATCTGATATTCGGTATCTATCGCAAAAATCGCCTGCTATCAGAAGGTGCATCATGATTTAGTTAGAGAAATATTAAAGACTTAAGCAAGATAGTTCGTTGTGCTAAATCCAATATTGGATAGATATGAGTGCTGTGTATTAATCTTGGGATTTTCTCATATATAAAAGCGACTGAAAGGAAAAATATTAATCCGATGTATCTATCTATGTTTGTATAAAAATAGCTAATAACTCCACATTGCAAAATGATGGCGATGGAAAATGTGATGATTATATTTGATACGCGGAGATATTGGTCGGAATATCGTAGTCTAACTGATATATTGGCAATTCGGTTGATTATGAAAGGGAATAAGAAGACGCAGACTCTGCCAATATCGACTAAAAACAACCCTAAAAATGTATAAAATACATTTATGTTCATTTGTGTGTTTGCATAAGCGATATTGTTCCAATCCTGAACTGAGATTTTGTCCTCGGAGAAAAAGTTGAAAAATGGAAATATACGAGATAAAGTCCACTCTGGATTATAGTAATTATTCCAGAGGTTACAAAAGTTCAGAAATGGTTGTCCTGCATAAATAATGAAACTTCCTTCGGCTTCCGCATCTCGTTCTCCGAATCTAGATGTGGTTACAGCGATAAAATATGCGATTAGAACTGTTAGAAGAATACTTCCTATAATTTTTTATATAAAATTTTGTCTAACGGAGAATGATTTCTTAAACCAGATATAACATAATACGAATAACATCACCCAGTAGAACGTATTCGATCTGTCGGCGTAAAGAATTCCCAATAGAATAGGCGAGGTCGAACTTAATAGAATTAAACAGTTGAATATTATTTGTTTGCGATTGATAATTAGGCTATAAAAAGAATAGTGGAATAAGAAAATATGCAGAATGTCCCAAAATCATAACTATTGTAGCGATGATGCGGGAAATACCAGTTAGTGAATCTGTTATCGAAGTAGTCATCCCATTGTAGGAATCAACTCTGATTTCTCCTAAATCTCCGATGAATAAATTAAATACGATTTGATCGTAAAAAAGTAAAATTATAAGAATAAATACCGATATAAATATAAATATCAGACCTTTGAAAAAAGTCGAATTTTTGAGAGGAGCAATATTGCTTATATTTAAACGATTGCTGTTGTATTTATAGAACGGATAGATACAAAAAGTGATGAGACCACAATAAATAATTGTAGGAAGAGGAGAAATATCGATTTTTGAAAAATATACTAAATCATAGTCATAGTTTTGGTTGTATAATATTATTGAAAAAAAGGAGGAGATTGCATAGATAAATATCATATACGCACTCATGTCGAACCCTCGTTTTCGTATAACAGCAAGGAGTAGAGTTGTAAAATATATAAATGGAAAATATAACATTATTTGAGATGGATTTTATTGTTGCTTGATTCCTAATAAGCAATGAAAACGATGTACATATTGGAGCTTTTTTGTGAATAAATATCCTAATAGAATGATGATTAATAAGAACAGATAGGCTCCTTCCATAAATTATCGGTTAAGATTGTTGAGTATCTGATTGATTTTACTCGGATTCCCATAGATGCAGGGTGAATCGTAAGGACGGTCGGGAAATGCACCGTATTCCAATTTGATTTTCAAACCATGTTCTTGGATGAATTGTTCTACGCGCTCGGCCAGGCTTATGGGCTGACCTGTGCAGCAATTTATGATACCGGTAACTTCGCGTTGCATAATGACGGCACTGATTATTTCCGCCAACTTGTCCACGGTAATAAAGTCGTATTTGTTTTTTCCCGTAGTGAATGGAAATGTTTCTCTTCCTTCTTCGGCCGCGAGGAGTAACTTGCAGAAAATGGAGTTGTTCTTTTTTTTATCATCGCCGAGAATATAATATCCCCGTAGCCACTGTAAAATACAGCCTTTTGCTGGGTGTATTGTATCATACAACGGCGGAGAGCATCTTTGGCGATGCCATACATGGAAAGAGGGTTGCAGGGTGTATTTTCGTCAATTGCCCCTTCCCAGTAGCCTATTTCGTGCATTGTTCCCATAACAGCGAGCTGAGGTAATCCGTCATCGATTATTCGAGTAAGGAATCGGTAATGGGCTGATAGATCTCCCAGGTGAGTTGAGGCATTGTGTACGAATCCATTGCGCCAAGCCAGATGTAGACATACGTCCGGGGTTCCTAATAATGTATATATGTTTGTATCGGGAAGGGTGAAAAGGTCGATGTTTTTCCGTTCGGCGCGTTTGTCTACTTCGTCGGTATTAAGATCACATGCTATGACTTGGATTCCTTTATCAAGTAATGTTTTTTACTATATGAAGACCTATATATCCGTTGGCTCCGGTTACTAATATTTTTTCATTTTGAAGGAAGATTAAAATGTGTCAATAAATTGATTATAAGTAATTTTCGATGAAATTAAGTAACTCGATCGGGGACATTTTTTCTTTATAATGATAATTTATATCGATCGGGTCTTTGATTTTTTTGAGGAAATCGGAGTCAATATCGTTTGGAGAGGTGAATGTAGAGATATATTCCAGATTGAAAAACGGTTCATTTTTGATATGTGGGTTGTTGGTCAAAAGTTTTTTTCCAAGGCAGACCGCTTCGCAAGCTCTTTGTGTAAAGCCGATGCCATTTTTTTGCATTACTTCCAAGATACAATGGGTGTGGAAGATGTATTGCAAGTTTTCTTCATAAGGGATCGACTTATTTAAATAAGTTATTTCATCCTTATATTTCTGGTCCTGAATATCGACGCCGGCTAATAGCAGATTGGGTTTTAAGTTGTTGTCTTTGAGAATTGTGTATATTTTGAAAATATCATTTAATCTATTTTTGGCTTTGGCCAACATATAGACGTCGCTATAGGGCATTTTTTTTATTTTTCCGTGATAGGATGAGTACACCAATGGGTGATAGATGAATCCGTATGTTGCACAATCTCCTGGATCGAAGGACAGAACCAAGTCGAATTGCTTCTTTAAATTGTTGCAATAGAATGGATGAGTGCTTGCCAGATCTTGTAAAATGCATACGAGTTTTGCATTGGGAAATTTTTCTCTTAAGTATGTTGTAATACCTACGTCCTGTTTGATCCAATTCATAAATACGATGAAACAGAACGGTTTTGAAACTGGAAACCTATGTTTGAAATAAGAATCGTTCCAAGCTGTTTTGAACGGTAATTTGACCAAACGGTTGATTGTGGGGTTAAAATGAATCCTATATAATAACCCTTTTAATGAGTTGATAGGGGGATATGGCCCTGGAATGTACTGTACGTTGTTGAATTGATAGAGATCAGAATACGAAAATTTATACAGATCCCAATCTGATCCCAATATCACATAGTTGTATTTATCCATTTTGAACAGAGATAAATTTTTGGTAGTAATAGATCAATGTGGTACAGTATATTATGGAGCATAATACATTAGTTAATAATGCCCCTTCGGTATTAAAGAGATAGACAAATGTCGTATAGCCGAATATTTTGAATACTCCATTGGCAATGCTGCTGTTTCGAATGGCTTTACCTTGTCCATGAGAACCCAGATAGCGATTGATCATATCTCCGAATCCATGGATACTGAATCCTGCCGCTAACCATACTGCATAATTACCGACGCTATGGTATTCTTCGGAATAAAGGAATGCTATTAGCGGTTTGATGAGTAAGATAAACAGGATACAAGTACCGACAGTAAGCAGAATGGAATTTTTGAGAACTTTGGAGGGAATACGTGGTTGTGTTGCAAATTGTTTGAAATAGGTGGTGCCAATGATGGCAGGAAGAGTTGATAGTGGTGTAGTTACGGTCAGTGCTAAAGTGTAGAACCCAACTTCAGTATTGTCTTCGTTGAATACTCCTAATGTGATTCCTGCCAGGTAATTGGATGCTACCATAAATAATGATCCTATGTATAATTGTAGTCCGTATTTATGATTTTCGTCATTGAGTTCTGTAAATATGTGTTTTACGTTGGATATCTTAGGATGAGCGGAGAGGATGATAATTAAAAGTACTGCAGAATAGATTCCCCATTGAATAGATATCACCGATTCCGGATCAGCTCCCCATTGCTGATAAACAAAGACGGCTGTAAGAATATACAGGAGTGTCGGCAACAAGCGTGCTATGGATAAACGTCCTATGTGGTTGTCTCCTTGTGAAACGGTATTGATATAGTTGAGAAGTAGAGGGTAGTAACATACGGGAATCGAAATTAAAAATAGTTGTGCTATGGCGGGATTAGCGGGACTATGGGCAAAATAACATACTAACATGGAAAGGCTCAATACGATACAAGCCATGATGAGTATGAGTAGCATTGTTCCCCGGATTGTACGGGACCGCAATTCATTATTACTCAATGCCAGCAATCGGCTGCCGGACAGGAAATACCCGAATAGCAGCAGCGAAGCGATGAAGTTGATGATGTTTTGTACGTATCTCACGTCGCCATAATCTGCCGGAGATAAAAAACGGGTGTTGATTATCGAGGCGACGACGCCCAGTAGAACGCCCGACAGGGTCGAGGCATAGAGTATGACGACTTGTTTTGTCTGTTTCGTGAATTTCATGGAACCGATTGGGAACTATCGCGGCGTCTTTTGATGATCTGAGCGGGAATACCGCTGCAGATGCAATTATCGGGAATATCCCGGAATACGACGGAGTTGGGCTGTATAGCTACATTGTCGCCTATTTTACATTTTCCGGTTATCTTGACACCGGGACTTAATAATACGTTGTTGCCGATGATAGGGCGGTTGTCCGGCGTCTTATTTAATCCGATGACGACACCGCTGTTTATCTGGCAATTACATCCCATTGACAGACAATTTACTATTACTCCCCCCCCCTTGAATGCGGGATGCGCAGGCCGGGGCCGACCATATTCAGAGCCGATTGCGATTTGGTATTTACCTCCGCGACGGGAAAGTCGGATTTTCCAATAGCAGGCCAGTAGCCGGTGCCAAAGATTCGCTCGTGTATTGTGGTAATATTCGCAATGTCTCAATGCGGTCAGATAATGGAAGGCAATACAGGACTCCGATTTCATGAATAGTCCGAGCCTGTATTTCAGAAAGCCGATCGATCCGATATTGCGCTGCCGGTCGGCTCGAATATAATTTTCGAGGTCTTTTCGGGAGTTAATCATTGTTGCCTGTTGTTTGTTGTTTTTCGTACCATTGGGCGAAAATAGCGATCCCTTCCGCCAGAGAAACCTGCGGCCGATAGCCGAAATCGCGTTCGAGTTTTGTCGTGTCGGCGTAGGTCGTGTATACATCTCCCTGTTGCATGGGCATCATTTGCAGTTGGGCGTTCTTGCCGAGGGCCTGTTCGAGCGTATGGATGAAATTCATCAGTTGAACGGGATGTCCGCATCCGATGTTATAGACTTCGGCCGGAATAGGACGGTCTTGTGTCGGGGCCGGGGCTTTGCCGATGACGCGGACCATCCCTTCGATGATGTCGTCGATATAGGTGAAGTCGCGTGAAAGATTGCCGTGATTGAATACTTTGATCGGTCGCCCCTCCCGGATGGCTCCGGCGAATAGCATGGGGGCCATATCGGGACGTCCCCAGGGGCCATATACCGTGAAAAACCGTAAACCGGTGGTCGGAATTCCGTACAATCCGGAATAGACGTGCGCCATCAGTTCGTTCGATTTTTTCGTGGCAGCATAGAGGGATACGGGGTTATCTACCCGGTCTTCCTCCGAAAAGGGTGTTTTCGTATTGCCGCCGTAAACCGAACTTGAGGAGGCGTAAACGAAATGCCGGACCGGATTGTGTCGCACGCACTCGAGCAGGTTGAGGAATCCCACGATGTTGCTGTCAATGTAGGCATAGGGGTTTTCGATCGAATAGCGTACGCCGGCCTGTGCCGCCAGATTGACGACGGCATCGAATTTTTCAGTTCCGAACAGGTTTTGCAGGGCCTGTCGGTCTTCGAGGTGCATTTGGATGAACCTGTAAGCGGGATAACGATCGCTCTGCACCGGTTGTCCTTTCGCAACGAGATTCCGGTGAATGCCTGCCGTTTCGAGCCGGGCGTATTTGAGCCGGACATCGTAATAGTCATTGATAGAATCTATGCCGACGACCTGATTGCCCGCTTCGAGCAATCGTTTGGATAGGTGGTAGCCGATGAATCCGGCAGAACCGGTCACTAATATTTTCATGGTTTTCGAACTTTTTACCGGCCTTACGATTTTCAGTTTTAGGCTGTATGTTCAAAAATCGACCTTCTATATTTTACGGTACAGGAGGCCGAAATTTCGAAAAAACGGATTGTGACTTCTCGTCGTTCGAAAGCTATTTGCCGATCGCCGCGTACTCGAATCCTTCGGCAATCACTTCGTCCTTGCTGTAAATGTTGCGCCCGTCCACCAATACCGATTGTTTCATAACCCGTTTGATGACCGACCAGGAGGGAATTCGGAACTCCTTCCATTCGGTCAATACCGCCAGAGCGTCGGCGTCGATCACCACATCGTACATATCTTTGCAATAGACGACCCGGTCCCCGATTCGGCGGCGGCATTCGTCCATCGCTACCGGGTCATATACCTTCACGGAGGCTCCCGCTTCGAGCAGCTTTTCGATAACGACCAGAGCCGGTGCTTCGCGCATATCATCTGTTTCGGGTTTGAAGGCCAGGCCCCACAAGGCGATCGTCTTGCCCCGGAGTGTTCCGAGCTTATCTTGCAGTTTCTTGACTACGATCTCTTTCTGGCGTTCGTTGACCGCTTCGACCGCTTCGATCACTCCCATCGTATAGCCGTATTCGCGGGCGGTACGGGCCAGGGCTTTCACGTCTTTCGGGAAGCAGGAGCCGCCGTATCCGCATCCCGGATAGAGAAATTTCGAACCGATGCGGGTGTCTGCGCCGATACCTTTGCGCACCATGTCCACGTTGGCTCCGACCAGGTCGCACAGATTGGCGATGTCGTTCATGAAGGAGATGCGTGTGGCCAGCATGGCATTGGCTGCGTATTTGGTCATCTCGGCCGAGGGAATGTCCATGAAGTAGAGCCGGTAGTTGTTCATTTGGAACGGACGGTAAAGCCGTTCCATGACCTTTTTTGCCCGGTCGCTCTCTATGCCGACGACCACACGATCGGGCGACATGAAGTCCTTGATCGCTGCGCCTTCCTTGAGAAATTCGGGGTTCGAAGCCACTTCGAAATCGATTTGCTCGCCGCGTTCGGTCAGCTCTTCCTCGATGACGGCCTTGACTTTTTTTGCCGTACCTACCGGTACGGTGGACTTGGTGACCAGAATCGTGTATTTTTTGATGTGCTGACCGAAAGTCCGGGCTACTTCGAGTACGTATTGCAGGTCGGCCGAACCGTCTTCGTCCGGCGGCGTGCCTACGGCCGAGAAAACGACTTCGACGTTGTCGAGGCAGGTGGTCAGGTCCGTGGTGAAATGGAGCCGGCCCGCTTCGACGTTCCGTTTTACCAGGTCGTCCAGTCCCGGTTCATAGATAGGGATTTCACCGTTTAACAAGCACTTGATTTTTTCCGGGTTGATGTCCACGCAGGTAACATCGATTCCCATTTCGGCAAAGCAGGCTCCCGATACGAGACCCACGTAGCCTGTGCCGACGATTGCTATATTCATTGATTTTGTTTTTTAGATTTATTGATGTTTGCAAAAGGGGGGTGTCTTGTGTGTCAGAATCATGCACTGCCGGGCTTACTACCGGTTTTTATACATGGATTCGTAGTATTTCTCGTATTCGCCCGAGGTGATATGGTCCATCCACTCCTGGTTTTCGAGGTACCAGCGCACGGTTTTTTCGATGCCCTCTTCGAATTGCAGCGAGGGTTCCCAGCCCAGCTCGTTTTTCAGTTTGCGCGAATCGATGGCATACCGCAGGTCGTGCCCCGCACGGTCGGTGACGTAGGTGATGAGCTTCTCGCTCTCGCCTTCGGGGTTGCCCAGCAGCCGATCGACGGTGCGGACGATGACTTTAATCAGGTCGATGTTCTTCCATTCGTTGAATCCGCCGATATTGTAGGTTTCGGCGATGCGGCCTTTGTGGAAGATCAGGTCGATGGCGCGGGCGTGGTCTTCGACGTAGAGCCAGTCGCGGACATTCTCGCCCTTGCCATAGACAGGCAGCGGCCGGCCGTGGCGGATGTTGTTGATGAACAGCGGGATCAGCTTTTCGGGAAATTGATAGGGCCCGTAGTTGTTCGAGCAGTTGGTTACGATCGTCGGCAGACCGTAGGTGTCGTGGTAGGCCCGCACGAAATGGTCGGACGAGGCTTTGGCCGCCGAATAGGGGGAGTGGGGATCGTAGCGGGTTTCCTCTGTGAAGAGCGTGCCGTCGAATTGCAGCGCACCATATACTTCGTCGGTCGAAATATGATAGAAGCGTTTCCCCTCCCAGTTGCCGTTCCATTGTTCCTTGGCTGCCTGCAACAGGGAAAGCGTGCCCATGACATTGGTGCGGGCGAAGATGAACGGATCCTTGATCGAACGATCGACGTGGCTTTCGGCGGCCAGGTGGATCACTCCGTCGATATCGTACTTGCAGAACACTTCGCGGATGGTGTCGTAGTCGCAGATGTCGGCCTTGACGAAGGTGTAGTTCGGAGCATTTTCGATGTCTCGCAGGTTGGCCAGATTGCCGGCATAGGTCAGTTTATCGAGATTGACGATCCGATAGTCGGGATATTTGTTTACGAAGAGCCGCACCACATGCGAGCCGATGAATCCGGCGCCGCCGGTAATGAGGATGTTGCGTTTCATGTATTTGCTTTTTCTGTTTTTATTTCTCGTTGTTCGGGATGATCCCGGCGGTTCGCTTCGGCTTACCGGAGGGTTGCCATACAGCGTACGAGCGAATCCCGCCAGTGGGGGATGTCGATTCCGAATGTCGTTTTGATTTTGGTCTTGTCGAGTACCGAAAAATTCGGTCGTTGCACCTTGGACGGAAATTCCGCAGAGTGGCAGGGACGGATCTTACAGGAGGTATGGCCTGCCAGCGCGGCGATTTCATGGGCGAAATCGTACCAGGAGCAGACTCCTTCGTTCGAGAAGTGGTAGAAGCCCTCCCGTCCGGCATAGTCGCCGGATTCGATGCGGTCGAAGATCACGCGGGCCAGGTCGGCGGCGCAGGTCGGAGTTCCCACCTGATCGAAAACGACCTGTAATTCCGGTTTGTCGGCCGTAAGCTGCAACATGGTTTTCAGGAAATTCCTGCCGTAGGGCGAATAGAGCCAGGCGGTGCGGAAAACCAGATGTTTGCACCCCGAAGCCACGATCGCCTCTTCCCCTGCGAGTTTGGTTTTGCCGTACATGCCCAGCGGGGCGGTGGGATCCTCCTCCCGGAACGGAGTGTTTCCCACGCCGCCGAACACGTAGTCGGTCGAGATGTGAAACAGCGTGGCGTCGCACGCTTTAGCGGCTTCGGCCAGGTTCCGCACGGCTTCGCGGTTGATCCGGTCGGCCGTTTCGACCTCTTCTTCCGCCTTATCTACATTGGTGTAGGCGGCACAATTGACGATCGCGTCGATCCGCTCGTTTTCGACGAACCGTCGTACGGTGTTCGCATCGGTGATATCCAGGTCGGCTACGTCGGTAAAGAAATAGCGGTGTCGCGAAGCTGCGCCGAGCGTGCGCATTTCGCGGCCCAACTGTCCGTCGGCACCGGTTACGAGTATGTTATGCATAGTAGTCGATTCCATAGTCGAAAAGTTCGTCGGCATCTTTGAGGCGGGGATGTGCCCGGTCTTTGGGCGAGAGGATCGCCTCTTCTGCGGGGAGTTGCCAGTCGATCCCCAGGTCGGGGTCGTTCCAGGCAATCGCTCCTTCGGACTGGGGCGCGTAGAAGTTATCGCATTTGTATTGGAAGACGGCCTCGTCGCTCAATACGGAAAAACCGTGTGCGAATCCGCGCGGTACGAAGAGCTGGCGGTGATTCTCGGCGGTCAGCTCGACGGCGACGTGTTTGCCGAACGTGGGCGATCCGCGCCGTATATCGACGGCGACGTCCAGAACCCGACCCTGAACGACCCGTACCAGTTTGGATTGGGCTGCGGCCCCCTTTTGGAAATGGAGCCCGCGCAGCACGCCCCGGCGGGATTTGGATTCGTTGTCCTGCACGAAGCGTACGGGCCGGACGGCCTGGTCGAACTGTTGCTGGGAGTAGCTTTCGAAGAAATAGCCGCGGTCGTCGCCGAAGACCTGCGGCTCGATAATAACCACGTCCTTGATCGCGGTGGCAATGACTTTCATTATTTTTGTTCGCGTTTTAATTCGTCGATTACTTTGAGCAGATATTGTCCGTATTGGTTTTTAATCATCGGCTGTGCCAGCGCCCGCATCTTCTCCTCCGAGATCCAGCCCATGCGGTAGGCGATGCCTTCCAGACAGGCGATCTTCAGCCCCTGGCGTTTTTCGATCACCTCGACGAAAATCGAGGCCTGGGCCAGCGAGTCGTGCGTGCCCGTGTCGAGCCACGCGAAGCCGCGTCCGAGGGTCTGGACTTTCAGTTGGCTGTCTTGCAGAAAGACTTGATTTACAGTCGTGATTTCCAGTTCGCCTCGGGCCGAAGGTTTGATCTTTTTAGCCACATCGACTACTTTGTTGGGATAGAAGTAGAGTCCCACTACTGCATAGTTGGATTTGGGATTGGCCGGCTTTTCCTCGATCGAAAGGCAGTTGCCGTTTCCGTCGAATTCCGCCACGCCGTAACGCTCCGGATCATCGACCCAGTAGCCGAATACGGTGGCCTTGTTCTCCTCTTCGGCCGTGCGGACCGCTTCCCGGAGCATCGTCGAGAAGCCCGAGCCGTGGAAGATGTTGTCGCCCAACACCAGACAGGCGGAATCACTGCCGATGAATTTCTCGCCGATGAGGAAAGCCTGAGCCAGTCCGTCGGGCGAAGGCTGTTCGGCATATTCGAACCGTACGCCGTAATCCGATCCGTCGCCCAGCAGACGCCGGAAAGCCGGAAGGTCGGCCGGCGTGGAGATGATGAGAATATCGCGTATTCCGGCCAGCATCAGGACGGAGATGGGGTAGTAAACCATCGGCTTGTCGTAGATCGGGAGCAGTTGTTTGCTAACACCCTTGGTGATCGGGTATAAACGGGTGCCGGAGCCTCCGGCCAGTACAATTCCTTTCATGGTTGGTTATCGGGGATAGTGGTGATTTCTGTTTTATGCGGGCTGCACTTTGTCGAAGCGTTCGAATTCGGAGTTTTTCGATTTGAATTCCGGAACGATCTTTTTCATCAGGCAAACCGTGTCCGGGACGTTTACCATCCTGGCGAATTGTTCGAGCTGTTCGGTCGCAGCGCAGGCTTCGGCGTAGTCGTATTCGCGCACTTTGGCGATACGGATCCGGTCGTGTGTCGTGGGGATCGTATTTTCGGTGTTCGAGAGTACCTCCTCATACAGTTTTTCACCCGGACGCAGTCCCGTGTATTCGATCTTGATCTCTTCGCCGGGTTCGTATCCGGGGAGTTGGATCATACGTTTGGCCAGGTCGGCGATTTTCACCGATTTACCCATATCGAAAACGCAGATTTGATTGCCTGTGGAGATCGTTGCGGCTTCCATGACCAGCTGGCAGGCCTCGGGAATGGTCATGAAGAAGCGGGTGATGTCCGGATGGGTGACCGTCACCGGTCCGCCTTTGGCGATCTGTTCGCGGAAACGCGGGATTACCGAGCCGTTCGAGCCGAGGACGTTTCCGAAACGGGTGGTTACGAACTTCGTGGCCCCCTCGATCGTTCCCTGTTCGATGGCCAGCCCGAGCGACTGTACGTAAATTTCGGCCAGGCGTTTGGTACAGCCCATGATATTGGTGGGATTCACGGCCTTGTCGGTCGAGATCATCACCATCTTTTCGACGTTGTATTCCAGGCATTTCAGAGCGACGTTGCGTGTGCCGATGACATTGACCAGCACCGCTTCGCAGGGATTTTCCTCCATCAGGGGGACGTGTTTGTAAGCGGCGGCGTGAAATACGACTTGAGGATGGAACGTGCGGAAAGCGAAATCCAACCGATTGGGCAGCCGGATGTCTCCGATCACAGGGACGAATTCCAGCTTCGGGAAGCGCTCTTCGAGTTCGAGCCGCAGGTTGTGCATCGGAGTTTCGGCATTGTCGAACAGGATCAGTTTTTTGATTCCGAACGATGCCAGTTGGCGGCACAGCTCCGAGCCGATCGAACCGGCAGCTCCGGTGACCATGACGGTTTTTTCCCGGAAATTGGCGATGATTTCGTCCAGTGAAATCTTGATTTCGGGGCGGCCCAGCAGGTCTTCGATCTTGATTTCGCGGATAGACTGCCGCATGATCTTGCCGTCGATGACTTCGTCGATAGGCGGTACGATCAGGATTTTCAGATTGCTTTCGACGCAGTAGCGGATCAGGCGCTCCTGCTCGGCCTGTGCCTCTTCGTTGGTGGGGAACAGCACGGCATCGATGTCGTATCGTTGCCGGAGGTATCGAATGCTGTATTCATTTTCGAAATAATAGACCGGACACTCCGCGATGGTGTGGTTTTTCATGTTCCGGCCGAAAGTCAGGAATCCTACGATCTTGTAGTGCGGAGAACTCTGCAGCCGGGTGACCAGCGATACCGATTTTTCACTGAGCCCGTAAACCAATACCTGTTGTCGCTGCTTGCGGTATTTCAGAGTTGTCTTTGACCAGATCGTATATGATAATCATGGCGACGCGGATCAGGATCAGTCCGCAAAGCGTCAGAAGCAGGTCGAGTAACAACAGGGCCAATATGTGCAGGCTGAACTGCGGGGCAGGCGGATAAAGCACTACGGTCAGCCCCAGCAGTATTTCCTTGCTGAAGGTCGCTACGACGAATTTCGAGAGTTCCCGCAGGGTGGAGTGGCGGATGACGGAGTGATAGGTTTTCAGCAGATAGAAGGTGACGAACGAATAAACGACCGAACAACAAAGCCATAACAGGGTGTAATCCGAGATATTGAGGTGCAGCAGCAGCTTCACCGACACCAGTGCGCATAAGGAGGCTAACCCCGATACCGCCAGGTCGATCGCAAGGATCAATCTGGTGTTCAGATAGCGTTCCAGGTGTAATTTTTCTATCAAACGGTACATAATGTTATAATAAAATATAACGCAAGAGACTTAATCTTGTTTTAGCTCCTGCCGGATATGTTATCATTTTTCGACTTTCAAAGCGCTCTCCGGTGGCGGGGAAATAAGGATCGGATGTAAAAACGAATGAAACCGTCATTTTATATTTCGACAATTACCGTGCAATTTTCTCATTGCAAAGTATTGAGCGATCAGTTTTTGGATGTCTTTTCCAGAAAACATCCCGGAATGTAGGTCGTCGCTACGGCAATGACGCCTTCCAGAGCGACGATCAGGCGGCGGTTGCCCCGGATCCGTTTGATGTATCCCTCGGCTCCCTTGAACGGGCCGCCCGTGACGCGAACCTTGTCACCCGAACGGTAGTCGATCGCTTCGTCGCTGAAATACTCCAGGTCGGGCGTGTCGGCGGAGGTAATCTGCATGAACAGCTCCATTTCCCGGTCCGGAATGGCGGCCGGCTTTTTCGTTTCGCGGTCGAAGTAGGCCATGAACGGACAACTCGCTTTCAATCGGTTCTGTAATTCGAGCAGGTAGTGCTCGCTTTGGCGGATGAACATCAGGGATGAAACGGCCGGCTTGCGCTTTCGCACTATTTTGGATCCTGTCGCTATCTCCTCCCGGAGCAGGGGAATATAACTCCTCACCCCCTCTTGCGCGAGCTGTTTTTCGAGTTCGAATACCCGATTATAAAATACTTTCAGTGCATACCAGCACTCTTCGCCGTTTTTGTCTGACATAGTTTGAAGGCGGTGTTAGGTCCCGCCGAATGTCCCGAAATCGTAATTGCAGCGCTCCGGGTGCGCCCTTTGTCTGCCGATCTTGTTTACAGGTCCGATACCTTTCCGCCTGCGGCAGCAGACCGGTGTTCCGGTCTTGCCGAATCCGACCGTAGAACTCTCTTGCAGATCTTTCGAGGTCGGGAGAGGATTCGGTGGCGTATCGATTCGCTGCCCTGTGTTTGCTTTCTCGGGGAGCGGTGTGTAAAAGTATGTACCGTATTTGTGAAAAGGGCATACTCCACAATCCCTCGCGGCTTTTGTGTGATTTTTACCGCGCAGCAACTAAAGGTTGGCCGCAGAACGAATCGCGTGCGATTCTGTTTTCGGCTCCCGGGATCTCTGTTTCTGACCCAGAAACGACACCGAACCTCTGGAAACAGAAGCCTGTCTTGCCTGGCAGGTCATTTCCGATTACAAAAGTAGAGTTTATTCGCGTAATAACCAAACAAAAAAGCGCAATTTCCCCCGGAAAAAAGTCTATATTTCAAGCTTTTTACGACTGAAAAACGCATTTGTTGTGTCTTAATATGCAATCCAATGGGTTTTTTTGTTCTATTGGCTTCTGCCTCCGCTATTTCGCCTGACAAGCCTGGTTTTGGAACGGTCTGTGTAATTATCCGATCTGGTTTGTTGAGGTTATCCCTCTGTTTTTCGGTTGAATAGCCTGCGTTTGTATTGGAAACCCTATTTCCCGATTTTATCGGAAGGTAGCGAAAGTATCTTCGAATAGAGGATCCGGGCGCAGGCAATCCGCTATGGCCGGGAGATGAATGACAACGATCGGATTTGATTTTTTTCCGTTGGCGTGCGTGGGCTTTTTGCACCGATTGAGAAGATAACTTTACGTCGTTGTTCGAATAAAAAAATAGGGTCGGAGTAAACTCAATCCTGTTTTATCGTTTTCCCGGTCCATCCGGGTATCTTTTGTTCTGCGGAGAGAAGGGGATTGACTTCGTGTTACCACGTGCCGCTCGTCCTTCCCATAATGGAAGAGTCCCTGCAAAGTCGATGAATAAACGGAATCCGCTCTTTACACGGATACTTTTTCACTTTTCCGGAGTGCGGGAACTCGCTTGCAGACGCTCTAGAAAAATAAAAAGGTTACGCATCTGTCGTAACCTTTTTTATTTGTAAAATCTTAATTTGCGGAGAGTGGGGATTCGAACCCCCGGTACAGTAATCCCGTACGTCAGTTTAGCAAACCGGAGAACTGAAAAATTTTATACAAATAATTCTTGCGATTTTTTGTGTCTGTTCTCGTGCTTGTATCTTACACTGCAAAAGTAAGTTATAAATTTATATTATGCAAATAATATGATAGGGAAAATTATGTATCTATGTAGAAAATATCGGGATGAAATTATTTTTGGAAAACTATTAGAAAACCTTTTGGATATGAAAAAACCACCGAAAAAATCGGTGGTTTTCATTTTGCGGAGAGGACGAGATTCGAACTCGTGGTGCGAGTTACCTCGCACGCCGGTTTAGCAAACCGGTGGTATAAGCCACTCACCCACCTCTCCGGGCCTGCTTATACCCCATAATCGGGAAGCGGGAACAAAAAGTAAGGCAAAAATGCCAAAATACCAAATATTGCGGGCAAGAATTTTTTAGATGAGTAGAATCGGAGTGATCTCAAAAATAAATAAAACCAAGAGGGTGTAGCAAACAGTTCTAACCAATGACAGTACCGCCTTTCGGGGTTCCAGTTTTTACCAATGACAGATGGCTCAGCATCCAGTCTTAACCGATACATTTGCGCTCCCTCTTGGAGACCTATTTTGTGATGCGACTTCTTCTTTCAGGGCTTTTCATCAAATAGTAAACTTTGTTGAGACCGTATTTACGGACGATTATCACTCGTTGAGGCAGAATTGGTCCTAATAATGTTCGTTGTAAATGCGGCGGCTCGGTCTCGGACCGACAAAAACACAATCCGAGGTTTACCGAGGCGTAAAAATCGCTTGCCGTAGTTCGAGACATATCCAATGATACTCTGCGACGAATGGTACTTATTTTAAGGAAACCGTCTTTAACTTGTGTCCCTTGTAGCGTGTCGATCGGAAGAACCGTATATATTTTTGGTGTCTGATATTGTATTTGATACATATAAATAAAACGTCTGGCAATCGTTTCCAGATCATACGGAAACTTGATCCATTCTCCGTGATATTCCGAAATTAAGTCGGCGACAGCCACTGGTACTGTGTCGTTCCATGTCCAACGTGGGTGGTCATTGAATTTTTCGGTAAATACGGTTTTCTGCGGATACCGTTCTTGTGAAGAAAGTTTATAGGACGGGTTTCCCACGATATGCCAACCTATTTGTTTTTTTGTGGGCTTTTGCATGATTATTTTATGTGAACGGGAATTACACCTTGCCAGCCCGATATATAAGTTGGGTAAGATTCGATTGAAATGTTCGAGACTGCATAGCGGACGGAAATAAATGTCGCCGTTCATTATTGCCGCTGTCTCGTTCGTAAAATGTGTGCTTTTATCCTGTCGTTTGTAACTTATTTTCACGATTAGTCCGGGCAATATTCCGTTATCGGGCGATTCTCCCGATACCGTTGATGCCGGGACATAGAGCTTGTGCGTAGCAGGGTCTTTCTTTACCTCAACGGTATATTCCACGGTTTTGCTTGCGGCCTTTATGCCTCCGAGTACGGTTTCCGATGCTGCGGGCAGCGAATATGGGGCCGGAATATCGGGTTTGTTATTGAGGTCATTGTAGTCGTTGCTGGTTGCTACGGCTCCGAGTTTTGGAATTTGGGGATAGTCTGGCACGTATAATTTGTGTGTGTTGGGGTCTATGCGTACTTCGACGCTGTATCCGTCGGTTTTCCCCTCGGCTTTTATCCCGCCCAGCTCTGTGGCCGATGCCGGAAGAATCTCTTTCGAGCAATATTCCAGACTGTTCCACCTCGTTACGCCGTCGCCGAATTTCATACGCCGTGTATCGAGTTCTATGCCGAGTTCTCCTTCCCGTAATATGGGATTGACTTCTGCCCAGCGAGCCGCTGTCGCCCGCCTGTGTTGAAATCGGGTGTGTATGGTTATCAGTTCATTCATCATGCGTTTCCTCCATCCATTACAAAGGTGTTTGCGGTGTCTTGCAAGTAATTGGTTACTCGCTCATTCGTATAGTAAAGATTTTTTTTGCCCTCGTTCACATTGTCGGTCGTAAGTGTTTGCTGAGGGATCAGTGCCTCGTTGAGCTTTCCGCCCTCCCCGATTACGGGTATTTGTCCTGCTTCGGTGCCCGTGTTGCACGCGGCCGCCGTTCCTGCGTCTTTAATTTTAGATAAAGACAGCTCAGGGATGTCCTGTTCTTCGAGTGGTTTCAACGATGTTTCGATAGATATGTCCTTACTACCGTCGAAGGTCGTGTTTCCCGTGATGGCTCCTGCCAATGTAACAGCTCGGGCCGTTTTGAGCTTGTCGGCTGAGAGTGCCTTATCGACATATCCGGTCTTGGCACCGGCTTCGCTTTCCTTTGCAAAATCCTTTGCCAGCATCGCCCCTTTTGCTGCGAGAGCCTCGGCCGTGATGAGTTGGAGCCACTCGCGGTTGTCGCTCTCCCGTTGGATCAATATGTAGATTTCGGGAGAGGACGCAGAAAGGTCGATCCAAAATGTCCCCTCCTCGTAGGTATGTTGGCTTCCATCCGAAGGCGCCGTGCTCTGAATGATAACGGATTGTCCGCCGAATTTGGGGAGGTCGTTCCATTTCGTCGAGCCATCGCCGAATTTGAGGTAGAGTTTGTCTGTACTATATCCGGCTTCGCCTTTCAGCAAAGACGGGATTCGCCGATACCCAATTCGCTTCGGTATCGTTGCGGACGATGATTTTGCTTTTTACCGTTATCGTGGCCATGTAGTTTAGAATTGTGCGTTTCCGCCGTCGATTATTTTGATGTCGTTGTAGTCGGGGCCGACCGTGCGATAGTTTTGTGCCGGCGCGTCCCAGCGATAAAACCGGTTCGTTGATTCATCCAGATAGAGCATGTCGTTATTCCCCTGTTTCGGGAAGGTAGCCAGCGATGCGTAACTGCGGAATGCGACGGCCGGTACTCCGGTATTTCGGCCTCCGATCCACCAATTTCCATCCTTGCCGATTTCCGGCGTCAATCCGTCTGTTCCATCTTCACCGTCTTTCCCGTCGATGCCTATGCGGTTTGCGAAGTCGAAATAAAGTCGGTGAGAAAGAGCCGAGCCGTCGGTTACGGACAAATCGCCTTGTTGCAATATGCAGAGTAGTTTCATAGCCTTGCTTTGACAAGCGGAACCGTGCGCCGTTCGGCTTTCATTACCGTATCGGTCTGCGTATCATGTAATTCGACGGTAAGGACAATTTCGCCTTCCTCCATTTCCTCGGTCGCCGAGGCCGGAATATTACGAAGTAGCGAGCGCTGTCGCGTCGCTCGATTTTCAGTTCGTATTCCGCAGCGGTTCCGGCAATCGCTTTCGGGCCGTGTTTGGATGTCGATAACAACAGTACGATGCGGTAACGGTCGAGGTTGTCGAGCCACGCAGAGGGAATCGTTTCGGGCAATTCCTCTGGTAATTCCACGTCGTCCCTCAACGCGGTAATCAGCAGGGCGAAGCTCGTTCCTGCAATAATCGTATGGGCACGGCAACTCTCCATAACTATAATCTTCGTCGCACGATGATTCCGATAATCACTCCGGCCAGCAGTCCCCATGCGATTTTTCCCGACATGTTCCAGAACCGCTGCCACCATGTGAGGGGCATCGGTACGGGTACTTCGATCCGCTCTTGTTCCTGCCGGACGATCGTACTCGTCGCCGTTGTGTCCGTAATCTCGACGGGGACGATTTCGGACTTCTCTTGCGGCTTATTCCGTAAGTCGTGATATAATTTTCCGTCGGGACGTATGAAGGCATCGGAGGCGGCATATTTCGTTTCGAGGTGCGATGTATCGGATGGCTCGGCTATTACGCTCGTTTGCTGATCGGGAATATGTACGATGACCGGAACATATTTTATTTGCGTTCGAATCCGGATTTTCTCGTCTATCCGCACGCTATCGGTCTGGCGGCTTTGCACCAATACCCTGCTGGGTGAACAACTTACCATGCAGAGCGAGGCTATGAGTAAGGCGCGTTTCATGATGTATCAGAGTTTTCCGTAATATTTGACGAACGCGAACCAACGGCGCGAGGACAGGTAATCGGCCTCGGCTTCGTGCGCGTATGCCTCCATCTCAAAGGCGGAAGCGTGGTAGGCTGCGTCGTTCCATCGGTCGCGTGCATCGCCTCGGAGAATGTGATAGACGTAAGAAATCAGCCATTCGACCCCATACAACAGGTAGAAGGTCGTCGGCACGAACAACAGCCACCATGCGGATACATGGCCGCCCAGCAACGCGGATCCTACATGGAGAAGAAACCACAATACGACGCTGGCGGCGAGACATTCCCAATATTGCCGCACATGAATCCCCTCATGCCGTTTCACTTTTTCAGACAATGCGGTGTACTCGGTCAGCACGACGCCGAAGAACATGCAGGTTTTGAACGAGCCGAACAACAGGCTCTTTGCGAGTTTGGAATCGTAATAGATTTTCATAGTGACAGGTTATTTGTTTCGGTGATATTCGATACAGCGAAGCAGCGCCGAAACGTGCATATCGGCTACATGTTTGCGGCCCTCCTCCGAGAGAATTAGCCGGCAATCGGCCTCCGTGTCCATAAAGAAATTCTCGGTGATAATGGCCGGGCAGGTCGTATGTCGGAGCAGATAAAAATGCGCCTCTTTGTCCGGGTCGCCGTCCGTCGTGTCCATACGCATCCTCTGTTCGGGAAATGCACGGGCGGCTTCTTCGTAAAAAGATCGTCGCATAGTTATCCGCTTCCGTTTCTCCGACGGATGTCCACGCTTCCCATCCCGTGCCGCCTCCGGCGTTGGCATGAATCGAGACGAGCAGACAATTTTCCGGGCCGACCTGTGCGGCGATCTCGTTCACACGGCGGGTGCGTTCCGCCAGCGGAATATCGTCGATTTCGGGAACGACCGGCACGCTGTCGGCCCCGCGTGCGGTCAGCGCCTCATGCACTCGTCGGGCGATGTCCCTGTTAAATTCGTATTCGAAGAGTTGTTTCCCGTCGGGCCATACGGGAGAGCGTTTTCCGGCCGTGGCGCGGCCATGCCCGTTGTCGATCAAGATTTTCATTTCGTATCGTTATTTTTAGGTTGTTGCCGGCTGGCGTTATTTTTCACCTCATTGTATTGGAGCAATAGTTCGGTTATCTTTTTAGGGTCTTTGGCTTTGGCCAACAACTCTACGATAGTTGTCATCTCCACCGCCGAGGATTTTATCGCTTTGAGATTTTCGCGGACGGAACGATACTCGGTATAGACGACACCCACGGCCGCCACGCCGGAGGCATACGGAAGCGAATAGATGCCGAACAGAATAGCCAGCAGGTCGAATAACATGAGCATTCCCGTTACTTTCCCGTAGTCGCCGAATTTCGAGAACGAACGTCTGAAACCATGACTGTCTCTGGGTATTTTCAATACTTTTGCTTTACGGATGCCGGTCGTAAAGTCGATTATCACGGCGCCGATCATCGCACACCAAACGACTGCTTCGAGCAGGAGTGCCCGATGAAATGCACGGCTTTCTATACCGGTCAGATCGACGATGTATCGCAAAATTTCGTGATTTTCCATTTGATGTGGTTTTATGAAAATAAATTGCCTTGTTTCAGCCGTTTCCGGCAAATGTCGATGTAGTCGGGATTCAGCTCGAATCCGATGTATTTTCTTCCTAATCGTCGTGCTACGACGGCCGTCGTGCCGCTACCCATGAAAGGGTCGAGGACGATTCCGCTTTCGGGACATCCGGCTTTAATTGGAATTTCGACCAATCGCATTGGATACATGGCATAATGCGCCTCTTTACTCGGTTCATACGGGATGCGCCATACACACCGCATATTCCGTCCGTGAGGATTTATGTCGATTTTCCCTTTGGGCCGTCCGCTGATTCTCCGGTATTCTATTCCTTTTCCACTCAGATTATGGGGCCTCTGATAACGGATGAACGTTGCAGGGGCATAAGGTTCGAATTGCTGTTGAAAGTAATAACGGCAGTTTTTGGTAAAGAAAAATATCTTTTCAAAATCTACCGTAAAGCGGTCGTGGACGCTTGACGGTATGCAGGCCGGTTTATGCCAAATGATTTCATTGCGCAGAATCCACTCGCGGAAGATCATTTCATCGGCAAACTTATTCGGAATATTGCACAATGATTTACGGAGGATACGAAGGCGTGCCGTATCGACCTGTTGATTATTTAGGCATGAATTGTTTTTTGAATGTTCGTGCCATTCGATCTTTTGCGGTCGGTTGTATTTAGGCGGATTGCTGTATGTGTCTCCCAAATTTACCCACAATGAACCGGAGGATTTCAATACTCGACGGCACTCGTCGAAGATATGGCACAAATGCGCTATGTAACTATCGCGTGTAGGTTCCAAACCCAACTGTCCGAACCAACCGTCCGGCCACTCGATTCCGCCGATGCCGTAGTCCCGCATCTGCCAATAGGGAGGCGACGTAACGATGCAGTCCACCGATTCATTGGGAAGCAATTTCAGTCCGTTCAAAGCGTCCGTATTGTGGATAATATTTAGTTGCATATATTATTGTAGTTGAGCATTTATATAGTTTCGGATCGTATGCAGTACTCGATAAGCTACCTGCGGGACGATAGCATTGCCGTAGCATTTAATAGCTTCTATGCGCCATCTGGGAACGGGGTTTCGGTGTCGGTCAATGACGGATTTTGCAAAAACGGCAGCAGGATCCAACAAGTCGGAAAGCCCATCATTTCTTCCACAAACAGGGGATTGAGCCGGGAAGTTTTTCCAGTCCGGTATGCAATTGTGTCGTTGAGCTGTTGAGTATGAACCGTCCCTACTCGGTTGGCCATTCCGCTCCGGAAATCGTTTGCCTTTGGTGTCGGAAGCATCCCCCGCATAAGAGTTCCGACAAGACTGCCCCTGTCGATTTGCGAAGGTGGAATCGACGAATTGACAGCATCGTTCGCTGTTGGGGTTGGTAAAAGTCCGCTTACTGCCAGATCGTTCAATAGGGACATATATGTTAGACCCGATTTTTTCCTCTTGTATAGTCCGGTTACTTTTTGACCTCCGCGTGATGCGTCCGAGGCATGGGGAGTCGGAAGCAAGTCTGTTTGCATGAACTTCGTTCGACCGTTCTCGCAATGCTTCAAGCCTTGTGTCTGTACGGTGGGCAATAAACCATATTCGGTCTCTGCGGTGGGGAGCACCGACACCGCAAGCCGGAATAATGAACGGTTGTATTTCGTAGCCGTTCGTTTCAAGTCAGAGCACACCGTGTCGAATACCAATCCTTTCGACCAATTAACAATTCCGAGAACGTTCTCTGCCACGATCCAGCGGGGTCGAACAATTCGAATAATGTCGAGCATTGCGGGCCATAGATAGCGGTCGTCTTCTGTCCCTTTGCGTTTTCCTGCGAGCGAGAACGGCTGACAGGGGAATCCACCGGTAAGGACGTCGATGCGATCTGTCCACTTACTGAAATCCGCTTTTTGAATGTCTTCATATTGCTCCGCATTTGGGAAATGATACTTTAATACACGACGGCAGAACGGGTCGATTTCGCAGTTGAAGGCATTTACCATTCCTGCCCATTCTGCGGCTAAATCAAACCCTCCTATGCCGCTGAATAATGAACCATGTATAAGTCGTTTTTCCATTGGTCAAACCAAACCTGCGTCAATGATTTGTATTTCTCCGTGCTGCGAATATTCTTCGGGGCTCGGAGATACCCGATGGGCGCGTCGTAATACGGGACGGTAAAACCGGAACAGGTAGGACGACAGCGTGGCGACGGCTGCGGTGAGTTTTTGTGTATAGGCAGTCCACAGATCATTGGCGCGAATCGACAAATACCATTCGGCGAGTATATAGTAGCGCAATATTTCGGTGGCGCTCCGTTCGACGCCTTGCAGCTCTGCGTGGCTGTAAAATTCATCTTCGTCGCGGCTTACGCGGGCTGCGAACGTAAGGCCGCATGCGTCGCCCTCGGTCGTTATCGGCTGGCAGTCCGGTACAATGCGTCGGAAATGATGCAACAGGGCGAGCAACGCTTGCGCGATGTGCTCGTCGAAGAAGGGGCGCTCGTCGATCGTCATGGCGTATCGGTCGAACATATCTTGCCCTGTCTCGTTTTCTAACATGCGGGCGTTGTAGGCCGTCTCCGTACTCGTAGCACGGAAAAGGTTGGATTTGAGCCATGACAGCCGGAAGAGTTTGTTTTCGCGCGTAATCATAATATGCGGTAAGGTCTTTCGGTATGGGTACTGCGTATCTGGTCGCGCAGCCTTTCTACTGTGGTTTCGTATAAGGAGCGGTAAAGTTGGAACAGCGGAATGTCCCGCCCGCCGTACCACCAGCAGAGCATCCCGTATTTCAGCGCGTCTTTTACCTCAACTGCGATACTCTCCGGTGGTATGCCGGGGTCGAGGTACACCCGATATTGCAACAGGTCGGGGATGAACAGCACCTCGCAGACCTGTTTTCGGAGGGCTGTACGGAGGGCCTTGGACACGCTGTGAAGATTGACGTAGAACGTATCGAGCAGCGACCGGTCGAGCGTATGCGTCGCCGCGATGGATTGTCCGGTTTCTGTCGTGCGGTTGCGGTAGTCGATGAGCGTTTGATCCATGCACTCGTTGAACAGCGCCATGCAGTCTATCTTCACGTCGAATTTCATAATGCAGAGAGTATTTCCATTGCGCGTGCCTCGGCCGTTTTCGCTCCGTTTGCATCGTTGGCCACGCCTAATACCAATGCTCCGAGCATCCATGCCGTAGTCTCTGCGAGCCGTTCGGGGTAGGTGTCGTCGAGGCTCGTGTAAGCGATGTATTCACCTTCGGCGATGCGGTGCTGTGCCTCTGTTACGCTGAAATACCGGAGCCGTGTCCCACCGTGTGTAAGCAGTACGACGGGTTTTGCCGTACCGCCCCGCGTTACGGGGTGATACTGACGTCGGGCGGCGGGATGTTCTTCCGGAATCGCCGCCAGCACCGGACGCTGCCAGCCCTCCATACGCAAGCGTGCGAGTTTGAGAAAATCGTCCGGCAGGTCGATTTCGCCGCTTCCGTCGGTGTGCGGCCTCAACACGCACTCCGTAAGAGCAGCCCGATTCGGGATTACGTGCAGCGGAGCAGCCAGCAACACCCGCCTGCCCGCTTCGTCGATGAACTCCTCCAACGGAAAGTGCGGCCCGTTGGCATCGTTATCGTCGGGGTAAACCTCGTCGATGCACCGCAGTGCCTTTGTGATGATGTATTTGCGCATTCCTACCATTGGATGAACAGTACGTTTCGTTTCGCCGCTTCGATTTTGATGTCGTCCTTCTTCATGCCTGCCGGAACGACGTAATCGAGATTGGCTTGCAGCCATGCCCGGGCGGATGCCACCGACGTTATGGTTTCCTCCCGAATCGCGTTGTCAGGGTCGGGCAGTAGCGCTTCCAAATCGACGGGTATGTCGTTCGGTGCCGAAGTGTCGGCCTCTGCGGTCGGCTCCTTTTCCCAGAAAGTAGTTCCGTAGGCATAATGTTTTTTGAGAGCTTCGATAACCTCCGGGTCGGAGGTGGTATAGGTACTCTCGCCAATGCCGCCGAAATAAACCTCCGGCTCGAAACGGATCGCTTCCATACGTCCGTCCCGAAGGCGGACGGACGTGCGGTATTTCTTGTTGTTGAGTACATAGAATGTAGCCATGTCGTAGGTCTGTTTAGGCAGCAGAGGTCGTACATCTGCTACGGTGTGTTTATTTTACCGTGATAACCGCATGGGTATCGGGGTTGAGAACTGCGAGCGTATGGCTTTCGTCGATTCGCACGTCCGTCGAGCGGGAAAGTCCGACCTTATCGCGTTCGAGTTCCGTCGCTTCCAGCGGTTTGCGCTCGGCACGATAGATATTCGCAGGGTCGATCACGATCGCGGCCTTGCTGTATCCGTATTCGTTCAGCAGGTCGTGGGGCTTCATCAGCAGCTCTCCATCGGGCGTGGCGATACGGTGGAATGTGATACCGAACACGACCTCGGTATTACCGGCTTCGAGCTGTTTGACGACGGTAGAGGCCCCCGCGATCTGGCGGCCGAAGTCTTTGCCATAGAACATGACGCGGCGTTCGCTGCCGTTGTTGCCGCAGAAGATGTCCGAGGCCCAGCCGTAGATAAGGTCGTTGGTGATCTTGCTCTCGGCCCCCATGTCGAGGCGTTTGTCGATCTTGCGGAGCATCCCGTCGCTCATGTATTTCACCTTTCGGGAAATGGGATCGACGATCTGCTGCTTCACTCCGAACAGCGCATCGGCCTCGTTGGTCATGCGGAAATCCAGAAGCGCCTGTTCCTTCATGTCGAGCAGCCCGAACTGTACGTCTTTCTCGGTGAGTTTCTGGTAGAGACCTTCCGATACGGTCGTCATGTGGATTTGGCAGTAGTTGCTGTCGCTGTACGGCATCTGGCTGGGGTCTTCGGACATACCCGCGTTTTCGTGCTTGGCGACGCCGAGACGATAGAGCGGCGTATCGGCCGGCAGCGCGGGCAGCGTTGCCGCGTTGAGCGGGAAAATCGTGATTTTGTCTTGGCTGATAGCGTCTGTGGCGACGATGTGGCAGATGAGCGGATTGAGCGAGATGCCGCCCGATGCGACGGGAGAGGCGACCTTCGTGTCGTTATCGACCTCGAAGGTCGGAAACAGCACGTTGCCGTCCACCGAGAAGATGTGCGCGTTCGTTACGGTGATTTGCTTCGCTCCGCTCGCTTCGCCGGAGACGGCGTAGGCCGTTTTGATCTTACTTTGCACACCGCGTCCGCGCACGCTGTAATACTGATATTCGACCGATTTACACGGGACGGTCTCGATTTCCCGCAGGATTGTATCCATCGGAAGCAGCGACGGGTTGATCTTTGTGATCTTCTTGGAAATCGTCGGGCGGTTGATGTCCTGTTCCTCAGCCGTCCCGTCCTCTTTCGGCGGCTTGGTGGTCAGAACCGTGCCTCTCATCGTCTGCTCGGCGGTCGCCGCTGCGCTGCCGGCAGCCACGAGAACCCCGCCCAGATCGTCCGGCGCGAACCATGCGAGGAGTTCATGAAACAGATACGCACTTACAGCACATGCGCAGACGGCGAACAGGCCGTAGAGAAATTTGTTGTTTTTCATATTGTCGGTAATTGATTAGAATCTTCGTTTGTTGCGGCGGGTTATCACCTCGTCGATTATATCTTTGTCCGTTTCGGAGGCAGATGTTGCCTCAACGCCGCCGCCGTCTGCCGGCAGTCCGTCGGTCTTTTGCGCTCGTACACGGCGGGTCTCGATTTGTTCGTTGCGTCCTTCGACCTTACCTGTCTCGCGGGCCTCGGCGACAGCCGTATCGTACACCCATCCTTGATAGAGTTTCGTAAGGATTTCTTTGTTCACCTTGCCGTCGAGCAGGTTGGCGAGGATTTCGTTGTCCACCCATGCGACGAATCGCTGCTGTTCTTCTTCGCTCAATCCTTGTTCGGCGAAGAACGCATCGACATCCGTTTTGCTTCGGGCCATATTCTTTTCGCGGGTTTCGACACGGGCTTTCATGTCCGCGAGACGTTTGGTGCGTTCCTCGGCGGCTTGTTTGTAGGCTTCGTAGTCCGGCTCTCCCTCCGGCACGGCCAACTCCGATGAATCGAACTGCCGGGCGATAGCGACCTGTACGGGGATTCCGTTGGCCACATCTTCGATGATCTGCGCAAATTCGGGATAGGCTTGTACGACCTCCATAATTGTCTTGTTGGCCGCCTCGTGGCCTGCGATCTTTTTGTCGCTTTGTGTGAGGTAGTCGTAGAGTGCCTGTTCCAGTTCGTCGTCGTCGCCGAATTCCCGGTCAGGGAATTTGGCCGTCATGTATTCGCGCACACGCGAGACGTGCGGCGTTTGTTCCTGTTCTTGAACGGTGTTTTCTTCCTGCATTTTTACCGATTGATTTTGTGCGTGATATATTCTGCTGTAAAAGTATGTTGTTTGTTAATTTTCAAGAAGTTATAATTATCACTATTATTGCGATGAACGCAGAAAACATATCACTATGAGCAAAGGAAAACGGGTGCGGGACGAGGTTCCCGAAAAGATTTTGAAGAGACACAACGAAATACGCCGCCGTTACGAAGAGATGCTCGCACGTGAACGGGCCGAGAATCCCGAACGGCTGAAATATCTGTCCAAGACTTATTTCGTGGATATGATATGCAAAGACCCCGTGATCGGGTTAAGTCCGAATTATGTCCGGCGCATCATCAACGGACGCATCTGATGTCCGGGCAATACTGGCGCAGAATGAAATTCGGGTAAAGCGACTTTTCGCCCCGTACAATCCTCTCACCGGCGAAGGGTCGCCCATCGAACGTGTCCGGCTCTATTTCACACCGGACAGTTATGTACTTATCCCTGCTTATATGGCTGCGACACCGACCGTCGCCGCTATTATTGCTGCCGGCGGGGTCGGATGTTATGCCACCGCAGAAGGCATCGACCTCGGCACGATGTACGGAACCGTCCACCGGCTGCGTGCCGTGTACGATTTCGAGTTTTGGTGTATTTCGTGCGTCAAGATTTTCGATAAGACGTCGGGGCGCCTCGTGCCGTTCAAGCTGCGGCGGGCGCAGCTTAAATTAGTGCGTATCCTTCTTTGCGACCTGTTCACGGGAAAGCCCGTGCGCATCGTGCTGCTCAAAGCCCGGCAATGGGGCGGCAGTACGGTCGTGCAGATGTTCATGGCATGGATACAACTGTTCCACCGTTCGGGATGGAACAGCGTGATCGTGGCCGACGTGGAGGATCAGGCGCGGACGATCCGTGCGATGTATTCGCGCATGGCCCGGCGGCATCCGGTCGAAATATGTTCCGTTCAATTCTGTAATTTCGAAGGTTCGAGTAAAAATAAAATGCTCGTCGATCGGGATTGTGTCGTCTCGATCGGCTCCATGCAGAAGCCTGACAGCCTCCGTTCGGGTGATATGAAGATGGCTCATTTGTCAGAAGTCGGTTTGTGGAAAAAAACGAAGGAACGCAAACCGGAAGATGTGATACAGACGATTCTCGGCTCCGTGCCGCGCGAGCCGTTCACGGTCGTCGTGCTGGAATCGACGGCCAAAGGAATCGGCAACTTTTTCCACGATACATGGTGCGAGGCGGTGGACGGACGATCGGCCTATACGCCGTTATTCGTGGCATGGTACGAGATAGACATATATTATAAGCCGTTCGTCAGCTAGCGGCAAAAGACGGAGTTCGTGCACTCCATGACACGCGACGAGCTGGCGCGATTCCATGCCGGCGCAACGCTGGAAGGATTGAATTGGTACAGGGAGAAGCGACGCGAGTATTCGACCGATTGGCAGATGTGCAGCGAGTTTCCCTCAACAGCCGAAGAAGCGTTCCAGACCACCGGGCGCCCCGCGCACGATCCGCTCTACGTTCGGCAACTCCGGCCATATACCCGCGAGCCGCTCTATGTCGGCGAGCTGGTGGCCGATGCGACGTGTGGCCCCGAAGTGCTGCAAAACATTCGTTTCGTGCCCACGCCGACAGGTGATTTCTACGTATGGAAATTACCCGACACCTCACGCCGCATCGCCGATCGTTATGTGGTGCGTCGGCACACCATCGCCCAAAAAAGGATTTTGAACGAACGTGTGCCGACTGCCGCATAAGCGGAGAAAAGGGCTTTGCCTCACGCCTAAACAACAGTTTAGACTGATGAGACAAGGCCCCTTTCTTTTGTGCTTATGCCAAAGAGGTGCTTTTACGGGGTTTTGACGATTTTTCTTTTTCGTTGTCCTTTTGCGCCGGAAGCGGAAAGCCGTGTATGACCGCACATTCCATAAATGGAACAAGCCGTCACTCACGGCAGACAAACCGGGAAGAATGATTTTATCTGCCCGCCCCGACACGTCTGGCCAGACAGATAAAAACATACTTCCTTGCCGATGGTTTGCCCGGTTTCACGCTACCGGCTATGTTCTTTTCTGTTGGGGATGTCTTTTCACGGATTTCTCTTTTGAAGTTTTCCTGTCTAATCTGCCTCTACTTCCGTTTACCTCCATTTTCGCGCCTTTCAGTGGGCCGCATCAGGCAGTCATTTCCGTTATGGGCGCAAAGGTAACTCCGGGATTTGACGGGAAAGCAAGGTCAAAAATCTCCAGCCTCCTGTTTTCGGGAAAAATCTCCAGCCCTGCGGGTAGTATTTTCCGAATCCGAAAAACCTTGCATTCCCTAATCCCTACCTTTTTAAGCACCCGAAACGAAAACGACCGATGCGACAGAAAGACGCATTAAAAAATGTCGGATAAACGAGAGGCAGATAAGATAGTTTGAAACTCAACGTAATAGTCAAGACTTGTTCTGACAGCTTGTTTAGTATCGGAC